>Ga0310694_10006705_pt1 | contig 10876 bp, 8 predicted proteins | sample 174DNAGHGhighgp2_FD_203884 | JGI IMG/M metagenome (GOLD analysis project Ga0310694, IMG submission 203884) | Sheep rumen microbial communities from Palmerston North, Manawatu-Wanganui, New Zealand - 1742 DNA GHGhigh gp2 (v2) (version 2) | ecosystem: Host-associated > Mammals > Digestive system >... | reverse complement strand
CGCGTGATGAAGACCCTCAAAGATCTGGGACTCGATGCCGTCAAAGACCTGAAGGCCGGTTCTGCCATCAACAAATACATCTCTGGCGGACAGCGCAAGCGTCTGAATATTGCCCTTGAGCTGATTCGCGAGCCGGCAGTCCTGTTCCTCGACGAGCCTACCTCCGGACTGTCATCTGCTGACACCGAGAAGGTCATCAACCTCCTGAAGGAACAGACGCTGAAGGGAAAACTCATCATCGTCAACATCCACCAGCCGTCCAGCGACGTCTATAAGCTCTTCGACCGACTGTGGCTGCTCGACAGGGGCGGATATCCCGTATTCGACGGTAACCCCATTGATGCCATCACTTATTTCAAGGAGGCCGCCAACTATGCCGACGCCGAAACCAGCGCCTGTCCCATGTGCGGCAACGTCAATCCGGAAATCGTGCTGAACATTATCGACGAGAAGGCACTGAACAACAACGGTGAATTGTCTGACGACCGTAAGATGACGCCTCAGGAGTGGCACGAGCTCTATCTGAAGAACCGTCCTGAGTTGCCTGAACCTGCTGTAAGCGAGGTTCCCCCATCCGACCAGAAGAAGCCGAACGTGCTGAAGCAGTTCGCCATCTTCCTGCATCGTAATTTCAAGACGAAGATTACCAACGTACAGTATCTGGCCATTACCCTCCTCCAGGCTCCCCTGCTGGCTGTGGTCTGCGCCTTGCTGACCCGCTATGCTCCTCCCGAAGGTTATACGGTGATGGGCAATAAGAACCTCGTCAGCTATTTGTTCATGGCAGTTATCGTGGCCACGTTTACTGGCATGAGCGGCAGTGCCGAGGAAATCATCAAGGATCGTGCCCTGCTCAAACGCGAAAAGTTCCTCCATCTGTCTTATGGCAGTTACATCTGGTCGAAAATCGTCTATATGGCCTGTGTGTCACTCATACAGACCCTGCTATTCATCGTGGTCGGCAACACCATTATGGAACTCCATGGACTTTTCGGAGTCTGGTGGCTCATCCTCTTCATAACGGCATTCCTGGCCAATCTGACAGGACTCTTGCTCTCGCAGTGTCTCAATTCAGTGGTGTCTATCTACATCAGCATTCCCATGCTGCTCATCCCGCAGATTCTGCTCTGCGGACTAGTGGTCAGCTTCACTGACCTCAACCCCCGAAGCACCACGGGCAACGTACCACTTATCGGCGACATCATCCCTTCGCGCTGGTCGTACGAGGCATTGGCCGTCACATCCTTTACAGACAACAAATACAAACGACCTTTCTTCGCTGTTGAAAAGAAGAAATTCGAGACGCAATACTACAACATGGGACTGCTCTACGAACTGCAGTCGCAACTGGAAACGCTGAAGGATGAACAGCAGCGCGGCAAGGAGGTGAATCCCAACCACATGGAGGTCATTCGCACCAATCTGCCTCTGGTCACTGAGTATTGCGGCATGAAGCCCTATCAGGGCGACGAGTCCTACCAGTCGCTCTATGACTATATGAAGGAAGCCGAGAATCTGCTTGCCAAGAGGAGTAACGAACTTACGCTGGAGGCCGAGAAGTATATCTCAGCATTCATCCGCAATCACAGCAAGGAGTATCTCCTCGAACTGAAGCGGAAATACTCGAATACCAAACTGGAGGATTGCGTGATTGGCGCCGACCAGAAACGCATGGTAGAGGTCATCGACAACTACGTAGTGCCTCGCACCGGTCTCATCTTCCTGACTCCAAGGAGCACTATGGGACGCGCTCCGTTCTATAGCAGCGTGAAGATTCTGGGTTCCTGGAAAATCAAGACACTGTATTTCAACATGGGTGTGATGCTGCTGATGTGCATCATCACCATCATTCTCCTGCTGACAGACTGTCCAGGACGATATATGAGAAAAAGTGATAATTAAAAAGCGAAATAAAACAATTAACATTATTAATAACAAAAAAGACAAAGAAAAAATGAAGAAATTATCAATTTTAGCTATTGCTTTTGCAGCCATCGTTTTCGCTGCATGTGGTGGTAAAAAGAGTGAGCAGGCAGCAGAGAATGCTGACAGCCTGAAGAGTTTTGAACAGCAGCAGATTGAAGCCAGCATCAAGATGCACTTCGACAGCATTGCTGCTGAGATTGGTAAGCTGAAGCAGCTCCCCTTCCTGTCTGATGGTGACGATGGTCTGAAGCTGACTAAGGAAGAGAAGCAGGTGAAGCCCGACTATCTGCTCGATCCCGCTACTGCAGAGGAAGCTACCACGCTGGCTGAGAAGTATCGCATCCTCAGCGCTCTGAATGTCGACAAGAAGATTGCCACTTTCTATGAGATGCCTACCGAGGACTACGACAAGGCTATCACCAAGCTGGTTGCCGACATCAACGATCCTTCGTTCAAGGCTATCGACGATGCCAACACGCTGTATGAGACTTCTACCACGCTCTACGACGCCATGAACGAGAATGGTCGCATCAACTTCTTCTGGCAGATGGCTTCTGCAGCCCTCATCGAGGAGCTCTACGTGGCTAACCAGAACCCCGACAAGTACCTCAGCACCTTCACCGACGAGGCTGCTTCGAACGTGACTTTCCGTATCATCCTCATCCTCGACGCCATCAACCGTCTGGCTCAGTACGATCCCGACATCCAGCCCGTTGCCAAGGCTCTTGCTCCTCTGGACGTGCTCAACGCCACAACCGTTGCCGAGCTGAAGGACCAGATTGCAAAGGCTAAGGAACAGATCAATGATGCCCGCAAGGCTATCATCAAATAAACAACGTAACGTAACTATTATGATTTTTGATATTCAAGAACAAAACGGCGGCTATCTTACCACTGTCAGTGGACGCCTTGATACGCCTGCCGCTGTAAAAGCCCAACAGGAAATTACTCCGTTGTTGGAGAATGCCGATAAGGAAATCATCCTCGACTGTAAGGATCTGGAGTACATCAGCTCGTCTGGTCTCCGTCTGTTCCTCACCATCCGCAAGGAGGCTTCAGCCAAGGGTGGCAAGGTCATTATCGAGCATATCAACGACGAAATTAAGAAGGTGTTCATGATGACCGGTTTCTTCAATCTGTTTGACATCCGCTAAACAGCAATGAAGGAATACGGCCTCGACCTACATGGAGAGATGCTTCTCGAAGAGTACTGCGCCAAGCAGCCACTCTTCGAGAGGCTTCAATCTGTGGTCATGGATCAACTCGGCGCACTGGTCCGCCAGAGCGGCATCGAGGTCAATTCTATGGAGTCTCGCATCAAGGCTGAGGCGTCGCTGGCAGGAAAGTTGCGTCGGAAAGGTCATAAATACAGCTCGCTGGCGGACATTACCGACATCTTCGGTGCACGTATCATCACGTTCTACAACGAAGACGTCGACCGCATTGCTTCAATGGCCGAGGTGCTGTTCGAGATAGACTGGGCCAACTCCGTCGACAAACGCCGTATGCACGATTTCGACAGCTTTGGCTACAATTCGCTCCACTACATCTGCCGCCTGCCCGAATCGCTCTATTCCGATCCGGAAATGCCCGAGCTCAACCAGATTCGCTTCGAACTGCAGATGCGCACTGCCCTGCAACATGTATGGTCAGCCATCCAGCACGACATCGGCTACAAGTCTGAGATTGAAACGCCTTTGGAGTACCATCGCAACCTCAGCCGTCTGGCAGGCATGCTCGAACTCGCCGACAATGAGTTCAGCCGCATTCGCAATGGTATTGCCGACTACCGCCGTCGTGCACAAAGTCTCGTACAGAGCGGACGCCTGGAGGAAGTACCCCTCGATGGCGACACCTTCCGCAGCTATCTCGACAAGCGTCCTTTCGACAAGCTGAACCACAAGATAGCAGCCATCACGCAGGCCGAACTTCACGAAGCCCCCATGCGTCCCTATCTGACTGCATTGCGCTATATGGGTATGGAGACCTTAGGCGACGTGGAACGCCTGATGCGCGACAATTTCGACGATGCCTACCAGCTGGCACTGTTCCAACTGGGCAGCACCGATATCGACATTCTCGCCGAAACCATCGGACTGCAAAACCTTTGCATTGTCCACCTGCTCAAGACGGGAGGCGGCAAGTTGGCCCTTGTCCAGCTGTTCGACACCGTCAATGGCAAGATGCCACAAAACGAAATCCTCGCCTCAATGGTTATGGAACAGGCGAGTCGTCTGGAATTCATGAACAAGTCAGACCATTAAATGAATTCCTCCCCACGGCCCAAGATAGCAGTCATCGATTCCAACACACTCGCTGTGCTGGGACTGAAACAGCTGTTGCTCAGCATCATGCCCATCATGACTGTCGACACCTTTGGCTCGATGGCAGAACTCGAGGCCAACCAGCCCGACGCCTACATGCACTATTTCGTCTCGCTGGACATTCTGCTCAACAACCGTCCTTTCTTTACTGAGCGTCGCCGTAAGACCATCGTCCTCACCCTGTCACTTTCCGATGCCTCGCAGCCTGCCGAGTTCCACTCGCTCTGCATCAACCAGCCCGAACCACAGCTTATCCGCCAGTTACTCCTGTTAGAGCAACATGCCCACGGACAGGGACAGCATCTGCCCCCTACTCCGCAGATTCTGCAACGTAAAATCCTGACCGACCGCGAAATCGAAGTGATGGCACTCATCGTTCAGGGATATATCAACAAAGAGATTGCCGACCGCCTGCACATCGGCCTCGCCACCGTCATCACCCATCGCAAAAACATCATGGAAAAGCTCGGTATGAAGAGCGTTTCCGCACTCACCATCTATGCCGTCATGCACGGCTATGTCGACATCAACAAGATTTAGTCTTTCCGCTACAGCTTCTCTCCGCAATGCGAGCAATAGCGGTCCTCGTCGCGCACCATAGCGTCGCAGCGCGGACAGTGGCCGTCCTTTGGTTTTTCCTTCACCTCGTCGATGATATTGGCCGTCACGATACCTGTCGGTACGGCAATAATAGTGTAACCCAACAGCATGACGAATGCCGACAGCAAACGACCGATAGCCGTCACTGGTGTGATGTCGCCATAGCCCACAGTGGTCATCGTCACAATGGCCCAATACACCGATGTGGCCAGATCGGTAAACTGCGTATCGGGCTGCCCGTTCTCCACCATAAACATCAGCGTACCCAAGCAGATGTCCAGTATCAGCACGAACAGGAAGTATACGGCTATCTTGGTAAGACTCTTCTGCAGCGAGCGCATCAGCATGTAGCCCTCGTTGATGAAACTGAACAACTTGAAGATGCGGAAGATGCGGATGAATCGGAACGAACGCAAAAGAATCATGTACCGTGCGTTGGGCAGGAAGTACGAAAGATAGGGCGGCAGGATTGACAACAGGTCGATGACGCCAAAGAAACTCAGCACATAGTCGCGCTTACGGGGGGAACAATAGACACGGGCAATGTACTCTACTGTAAAGAAGAACGTCAGCGCATATTCCAGAATCTCCAGCACCAGTTTAAACGTACGGGCCAAGGAGGGAACGGTCTCGACAAACGAGATGATAATGCTCAGCGAGATGGCAACAATCAGCGTGAGGTCAAAGATGCGTCCTATCGGGTGCTCCGACTCGAACATGATGCTGTAGAGTCTTTCTTTCTCAAGCCATTGGGGTTTCTTCATACTCATGAATGTTTGCAATTTCGATGCAAATATACAAAATAGTTTCCAAAAAGCAAAATAATCGACGTGATTCTTGGCGTCGCCGACTATATCAGACCGTAATGGCGCAGGGCATTCCTGACGCCGTCCTCGTCGACAGATGTCGTCGTGTAGTCAGCCTCCTGCTTCAGCGACTCCAGGGCATTACCCATCGCCACACCGATGCCTGCCGTACGAATCATCGAGGCATCATTGCCACCGTCGCCAAAGGCCATCGTGTATTGCGGGTCAAGTCCGAAGTGGGCAGCCATTGTCAGTATGCCCTCGCCCTTGTCTGCCCCCTGTGCCGTCACATCGGTAAAGGCAGGATGCCAGCGTCCTGACGTGCAGCTGGGAATGCGGCCCATCAACTCCCGCTCGTAATCAGCGGCAAAGAAAGGTGTCAGCTGCAGAATGTGCTGTTCGAGGACTTCTTCCACGGGTTTGGCCTTGTCCAGATTCTCGACAGCAATCTCCTGGCGGAAAATCCTGTCCACCTCGCCATGAGGGTCAAGCACAGCGACATCCTGTTCGCCTACGACAATCAGTCCGTAGTTCTTCTCCCGTGCGTCGTCCACCACCAGACGGGCCGCCTCGTGGGGAATGTTCTTACACCTCACCACCTCGTCGCCCACAAAGCACAAGGCACCATTGATGGTCACATAGCCGTCAATCAGATGCTCGATAGCCCCCAGATTGGTGATAATCAGCGGCGGACGCCCGGTAGCTATGAACACCTTATGCCCATTGGCCTTGGCCTGGGTGAGAGCATCAATCGTTGACTGCGGAATCTGGTGCGTCTTAAAACTCACCAGCGTCCCGTCGATATCGAAGAATAATGCGTACTGAGTCATATTTATAACCTTATCTTGATGGTTTTCTCTGCGACCTTGACAATATATACTTGTCCGGCGGTCAACGGAATCGTATGTTGAGCATGTTTGATGGTTACTGAACGAACGAGTCTGCCATCAAGTGTATAGACATTGACCGTCTGGCCTTCCGATGCATGGTCAACTACTATGCCGCCGTCGTAGCCAAGGACTCTCACCTTGCTGTCGTCCATCGTTTTCACTCCTGTCCCAGCCTGTTCGTAGGCAATGCGTATGGTGCTCTTTTCGCGCAGTACGGGTGTATCAATATAGGTTCCTTGTTGTATCTGGTCGGTAATGTCTTCACCGTTGAAAGTCAGGCTGTTGACGCGCCAGCCTTCGTCGGGCTGTATCTGATAGCGCAGGCTGTGGTTCTTGGCCACCGACAGTGTGACGATGCCCTGCTCTGTCTGCACGATGTCGACATCCACCAACGCATCGTCAAAACGCACAAACAGCTCACCATTCTCGGGCATGGGGTCGATGGTAAAGCGATTGTCGACGAGCTCGTTGGTATAGTAGTGCGAGCCATGACCGGCATAGCGCACTTCGACATAGCCTGCCGCATGGTCTTCGTCTGGCAAAATGGTAAAGGTAGCCTTTTCGCCATAGGGAATGAGCATGCAGCCGCCTTCATGCCCGATAGTCCATTGGCCATACGACACGGCTCCACCCTCACCGACATTCAGCATCATGTTGCGGTAATTGGTTCCCATATCCTGCTCAGTAATGTTCTTGAAGTTCTTCCAGAAGTCAGCCTTCTGATAGGCACTTTTACAATCTTCAGGAACCATGAGCTCAGCCTGCTCGAACATATCAAGAATCTCCTGAGGGAAAGCTTTGTCGCTATAGGAAGGCGGTTGCTGGCAACGTACGACGATGCGGCGCAGCAAGCTGCATCCGTTCAGCGCACTGGTGCCGATACTCTTCAGGCCTTCGCCAATGGTCAGACGCTCCAGGCTGGTGCAATTCTGAAATAGCCATGGTTGTATATAAGGCATGGCGGCAGGCAGCACCACCTCCTTCAGGCTGTTACATCCGTAGAATACCGACTGTCCCATCTCGCGAACCGACTGGGGAATGGTGATTTCCTTCAAGTTTGTGCAACGCTGAAACACGCCACTCTCTAGAGTCTGCAGTCCTTCGGGCAGCACCACTTTCTCCAAGCTGGTACAACCATCAAAGCCATTCAGCGACCTCACGGCCCCTTTAAAGACAACATCATGCAACTGAGTACACCAAAAAAAAGCACCAAGCATGATTCTATCCAACGGACCATTGAAAACCACTCGTTTCAGGTTCTTACACTGGGCGAAGGCATCACTCCCCACTACGCGTAAGGGCTCGGGAAGATCCATCTCCGTCAGGCCTTCACACATTTGGAATGCCGCATTGCCAATCGTGATAATTCCGTCCGGTAATGCTATCTCTTTCAGACTTTTACAGTGCGAGAAGCATCCTTGGGGTATCTCCTCCATCGTAGCAGGCAGATTGACGTAGGTCAGCTTACTGCAATGATTGAAGGCCCAAGTTGCAATCTCTGTCACCGACGGAGGCAGGATGATGCTGTCCACCAGCAAATTCGCGAATGCTGCCTGCCCGATGCCCGTCACGTCGAGTACGTGATGCTGCACCGTGACAGTAGCGGGCACCTCCAGTTTCGTCGTGTCCTTGCCCCACTCTAGATCTACTTTAACCAGCGTAACACTGGTCGGCGAGGTGATGTCGTATTCGTAAATGCCTTCTTTCACGTCTGCGCCATAGACACATAGTGTCGTCAGCAGCAGCGTAGCCAGTATGATGTTTGCTCTCATCGTTTTACCCTTTTACTTTTTTACTCTTTCTTATACTTTACCGTAATCGTATGGTCGTCGCTCGTCCAGTCTTCATAGTGTATCACCCCTGTCTTGCCGTCATGCTCGCGTGACTCGGACGACTGCCAGAAACTGGAGTAGTCCTTGATCTTGTCAATACGGTATCCTTCAGCCGCAGTCACCTTGACGTCCATACGGGTCTTCGAGGCAGGAATGACGTAGATGCTGCCACCGGAACTCTGGGATACCGTGACGGCATAGCTGCGCCAGGGAATATCGACCACAATGTCCAAATTCTCGCTGACGGCATCGAGCGTCAGCTGATACTCATTCCCTGCAACCTCCATCTGGGGTATCATCTCCTCACCGTTCACCTTCACCGAGGCCACATAGCGCGTACCACCAGAGTAGGAACTGGCATCGTCCAGCAAGATGGTGAGTTTCAGCGGCTGTCCCTTCTCTATCTCCATCCAATAAGGTCTCAGCAAGACGTCTACCGCCTCGTCGTTCAGCTTAACGGTGCTGTAGCCTGTCGACTTGACTTGCACCTCGCAATATTCCTTGCCCGACGTGTTGTCTTCCACGATATTCAGGAATTCCTTCCAGACATCCAGCCCACGATAGTAAGCCTTGCTGCCTTCAGGCACGTGAAGGGTGGCGAAATAGAGTACCGATTTGGAGAAGGCCTCCGACTGCACACGATAGGGCCATTCGGTCAGCATCTTCGGATTCTTCATAACGACCTCTGCTAAGTGCTGGCAATTAAAGGCCGCCGACTCTATCTGCTGAATGCCCTCTGGCAAGGTAATACTTTCTATGCCGGCATCATTAAAAGCCCTAAATCGGACATTGTTCACCGCTGCTGGCATCTGGAAAGTCTTAAGACTGCTACAACCTGAAAAACAATTGTCTGGTATGGTTTCCACGTTGTCGCTGAGCGTCACCTCCCGTAGTGCTGTACAATTCTCGAAGGCGCTCATGCCAATCTGCGTCATCGTGTTGGGGAAATTCAAACGTTCCAACGACGCGCACCCCAGGAAACACTGCAACCCGATTTGCTCCAATTGTTGCGGTATATACAGTTCTTTCAGCTTCACGCATTGGGCGAAGCAATAGAGGTCAAAGACCTTCACCTGATCGCCCATCGTCACGCGCTCCAACGCGGAACAGCCAAGGAATGCCGATCCTCCGAGGGCAGTCACTCCTTCAGGAATGTCTATCTCCTTCAACGCCTTGCAGTCGGCAAAAGCCGCAACGCTAATCTTGGTTAGACTGGACGGCAACAGGATGCTTGCCAACTTGCTACAGTTATTGAACGTGTTGTCAGGCAGTTCCTTCATGCCTTCTGGCAATGTCACATGGGCCAGTTCACGGCAGTTCGAAAACACATATTTTCCAAAATCAATCAGCCTGTCAAGGGTAAACGACGTGATGTGGGTGTATGCGAAAGCATTGTCGCCGATACCCGTCACTAGCAGTTTCCGGCCTTCGTTCTCGGCATACTCCGGAATAACGATGTCACCCTCCGGAGTCGGCTGATGGTAATATTGAGCCGTCACCTCTGCCGTCGAGTCTGTCAGTTGCCGGTACCAAAGTCCCTGATATTCAAAGTCTTGCGCCCTGCCCGTCACAGCAAACAACACAAGCAGAAGTGCGCAAACTATTCTTTTACTACTCGTATTCATTCGTCTTTCTCCATTTTACGTCAATAATTGGCTACAAAAGTACTAATTTTAATCGAAAAAAACAATAGTCTTTCGCATTTTTTCCATGGGGTTTTAAGTGAAGCTTTTCATAATTTGCTGATTTTTAGCAGCTTGCGATTTTGCTCCTTTTGTGAGTTTTCCATAGGTTGCTGATACAACTTTAGAAAAAATGTCGTAACTTTGCAGACGAAAATGCAATAGAACCTACAAAACTATGTATCGGAGTTCGTTATACATATTTATAATAGGTGTTCTGATGGTTGCCTACAGTTGCAAGCACGAAGACCAGCATCCTCTGACGGCGAAGGCTTGTCTGGAGGCTGCTGAGGCTGCTTTGGCTGACGACAGCGTCCGCTTGGGTGAGTCTTTGCTGCGCAAGACCATCCATCTGGCAGAATCGTCGAAGGATTGGCACACCCATTATATTGCCTACCAGCGACTGGCAAAGGCACTGTCGCAGAGCAACCCTGACGAAGCGTTGCGGCTGATGAAGCAGGCGCTGACCATCTATGAGCAGCATCCTGACGACGAGCGCAACCATTGTCTGCTGCTCGACTTTGCGGGTACTTATGCAGCGCAGGCGGCTTTCATTGCAGAAGGATCATTCGACGAAGCACTCTCCTATATCAACAAGGCCTACGATATTGCCAAGAAAAACCAGATGGCGGATATGATGTGTCAGACGCTGACCAGTCTGGCCAACATAGCTTGGGCCCAGGAGGACTACCGGCAGGCACTTAGCTATGCCCATCAGGCAGAATCGGTGGCCACAGACGAGCTGCGACCTGGCACTTTGCAGGTGCTGGCACGTAGTTACCTCGACCTCAATATGCTCGATTCGGCAGAAACCAT
>Ga0310694_10006704_pt1 | contig 10877 bp, 7 predicted proteins | sample 174DNAGHGhighgp2_FD_203884 | JGI IMG/M metagenome (GOLD analysis project Ga0310694, IMG submission 203884) | Sheep rumen microbial communities from Palmerston North, Manawatu-Wanganui, New Zealand - 1742 DNA GHGhigh gp2 (v2) (version 2) | ecosystem: Host-associated > Mammals > Digestive system >... | reverse complement strand
GACTTCATTCACTGGTGGCGCGGCGAGCGTCGGACGGCTGACCGTGCAGTCAACGACCGCAAAGGCAATGACGGCGAGCGATCCTGTGACGGCCTACTGGATTGGCGGTACGAATGGTGCGCTTGACGATCCTGACAGCTGGCATTGCGAGAACAGCTACGGCGACACCATCGAGACGGTTCCGTCATCGCTTACGGATGTTTCCATCGCTAACGTGGGGCAGATGTTCGGTGTTCCCGCCAATGCCGGATTCACATACAAGAGTATTGCCATCACCGCTCCCATCGCCCTGACGGGCGACTGCGACTGGCGCGACGTCGATTTCACGAAAGTGACGGCGGCGGGCGCGGTCGATCTTGCCGGACACAAGTTCTACATGTCGGCGAACGCGAACCTTGCGAATGCCATGACCTTCACCGACCTGACAGGCGGCGGCGAACTGCATGTAGAGGTTCCGTCAGGTGTGATAGCGGAGAATACGGCGGTGGCTCTCGCCGGTGCGCTGAAGCTGGTCAAGGACGGCGGCGGTACGCTTGTCGCCAACTGTCAGAGCCAGTCCAACACGGGAGGCGTTAGCGTCGAAGCCGGTACGCTGAAGACAACGGCATTCATCAGCACTCGCGTTCTTGGCGCAAGCGGTTCCAAGGTGAAAGTCGGCGCTTGCGGGACGCTTCGCGTGGAAAGCGGCTACACGGGACTTGAAGATTACGATCTTGAACTTGCAGGCGGCACTCTTTACATGTACAACAATCGCGCGCTTTCCGGGCGTACCACAATCGGTAACATGATCCTAACGGCGAATTCCACCTTGCATCTTGATACGGTGCAAGGCGTCGGCAATGATGCAACTTGCGATGTCGAACTGACCGAAGGCGCGGTATGGAATTTGGGCGGATATGAGCTGACTGTTCTCTTTGCGACCAATCCCACAGACTTCTTTATCGGGCGCGACAAGACCGTAAAGCCGGTGTTCAGAAACGGAACGATTTATCTTCCGAGCCGTATGGGATTCTGGCAGGACTACGGCAGCGATGCCCATGATCATGTCTGCTACAGGTATGGGATGATCAATACGCGGCAACGAGCCGACAGCAGCACGTATGATTTCATAAACAACGTCCCGTCTGATGCGAACTTCAGCAACGACGGTACGATGTCCGTCTATGGAACGTACACACCGAACGCCAACAACCTTTGCTTCAAGATTCGCATGATGAACGGATCAACCATCAACCTCTCTGGCAGGAACAATGCCATGCCACTTGCGCTTGATGGTGCATCAAATGGCAGCGTGAGAACGATGGCATTTGAGACTGGCGCGACGGTCAACCTTGATTTCGGCTCACGGCACATGACGCAGAACGAAAAGGTGATTTCATGGTCTGCAATTCCGGCTGGAGTCACGTTTGTTGAGCCGACAAAGAAGTGGAGCCTGATCATCGCCAGTGACGGCATCTATGTGGCGCGTGGGTTCAAGCTCATGATTCGGTAAGCGCAGTTGTGCCTTTAGTTCCGTCGTGGTTTGGGTAGAACATGTCGATTCCTATCCAGCCAAATGTGCGGAATGTGATATAATGGCGGGCCAAATGATGGAGATTTACAGATGACAAAGATGGAGATTGGACGACGGGCGTTTGTCGGTGCGGGGGCGGCGACGTTGCTTTCCGGCGGTGTGGCATTCGGGGCGAACGGCAAAGCCGGAGCAGGCCAGAGCGGAGAGGTGAAGTTCTGCGCATTCGCGGACATCCATTACTACCCAAAGGTTTTTCCGCATGATACGAGGGAATGGCTGGAGCGCATCCTCGTCCGCGCGGATAAGGCCAAGGCGGACTTCATCATCCACATGGGCGACTTCACGCACACGCCATCCGCCTGCAAGGACTACGTGGACTTCTATAACGACTTCCACATCAAGACCTACCACACCATCGGCAATCACGACGACGACGGCAACTCCCATGCGGCGACGCTGGCGGCGTACCGGCTCGACTGCGGCCACTACTTCTTCGATCACGGCGGATTCCGGTTCATCGTGACGGACACCAACCATTGTTTTGCGGACGGCAAGTTCTTGCACTACTCCAGTGGCAACTACTACGCCGTCTACAAGAAGAGCGGCGGTTCGAGCATATCGCGCGTCACGCCGGAGCAGCTGGAGTGGCTGAAGGCGACCATCGAAAGTTCGCCGTATCCGTGCATCGTCACGAGCCACGCCAGCTACGAGCGCGAAGACGGATCGCCCGACCGCGCCGCCGTTCGCAAGATCTTCGACGACGCGAACGCGAAGCATCCCGGCAAGGTGAGGCTCGTCATCAACGGACACCACCACTGCGACCATGTTCGCATATTGGATAACATCGTCTATCTTGATCTCAATTCCGCCAGCTACGACTGGGTTAACAAGCACACGGCGTATCCGGAAGAGGACGAGAAGCGCTGGAGACATGCCCGGCACGTCATTGCCTGGAACGATCCGGTCAGCGCAATCATAACCATCGGACAGAACGGACATCTCAAGGTGGAGGGGCAAAAGAGCACGTTCTACCTCGGAATCACGCCGGAGATGGCAGGGCTTCCGCCGGTAAACGGACGCCAGTGCCGCCTGATCACGCCGAACATACAGTCGTTCGAATTGACGATGGCCTACTAAATTGCCACATGAGAGTATGACGGTATCTATGAACGGTGTTGAATGGCGATAATCATCAGGTAAGGCAAGAGATGAGACGAAGGGAGTTCTTGAAGTCGTCCGCCGCCGCTGCGGTTTGCGGCGGGTTGACGGCTGTTCGCGCCGCCGGTTCGGCGGACGGCGCGATCCACGGGCGCGTGACGGCTGACGGAAAGGAACTTGCCGGCGTCGTCGTTTCCGACGGGCTGCGGTGCGTTCGTACGGGTGCGGACGGCGCGTTCGCGTTGCCGCGTCGGGAGGGTGCGCGGTTCATTATGGCTTCGCCACCGTGCGGCTACCTGATGAAGGACTGGTACCGTAGGATTGCGGCGGACGGGAAAGACCCCGTCCCTCCCGTGGAAGGATCGTCTTCGGCGGCCACATACGATTTCGCGCTTGAGCGGCAGCTCGGCGAGACGCCTCGCCCCACCAAGTGCGGATGCCGCTTTGTGCAGATTGCCGATTCGGAGATCAGCGAAGACAATGCGTACAACCGGCAGTGGATTGCCGAAGTCCGTCATATTGCGCACGCGGAGCGGTGCGCGTTCATCGTCCATACCGGCGACATCTGCTATCTGAAGGGGATGCAGGCCCACGCGCAGCTGATGAACACGTCCAACATGGGCCTGCCCGTTCTCTACTGCCTGGGCAACCACGATTGCGTCGCGGGCGACTACGGTGAGCAGGCGTTCGAGGAGCTGTTCGGGCCGTGCCGATATTCCTTCAATGCTGGTGGCATCCATTTCCTCGTCGTGCCGATGACGGAAGGGTGGGACGTAAAACCGGGCTACACCGAGGACGAACTTGCGGATTGGCTGCGCGCCGACCTTGCGCTGATCGACAGGAAGCAGCCGGTGATGGTATTCAGCCACATGATCTTCCACGCGAAGAACGAGAACGAGGCGGGGCTGGTGATCGGCAAGGCACGGCCGCTCGATCTGCGCACGGTCTGCAACTTCAAGGGCTTCGTTTACGGGCACGTACACAACACGTACACGAGCGTCAACGGCGGCGTGACGTTCATGGCGTCGTCCAACCCGAACTTCGGCGGGATAGACCATTCGCCGGAGGTCGTGCGCGTCTTCGACGTGAAGGCGGATGGGACGTTCGCCGCCGAGAACCACTATGGACGCAGCGCATCGCGCACTTGGCAGACGGCACGCGCCGGCGCTGCATGGGAACGGAAGCTGCCCGCACCAATCCTCTTTTGCACTCCTGTCGTTTCAGGCGGGCGCGTATTCGTTGGCGTATCGGATGACGAGAACCGCGGCACAGGAATGGTCGTTGCGTTCAGCGCGACGAACGGCGCGGTAGTCTGGAAACGCAAAGTGGCGAACTCCATCAAGAACCGTCTGGTCGTGGTGAACGGCAACGTAATTGCGCAGGATGCAGGCGGCGGCGTCTATGCGTTTGCCGCGAACAGCGGAAAAAACGTGTGGAAGATGCAGTTGCCGTACCATTTTCAGGTCTTGGCTTCGGCGGTGGCGGCATCGGAAGATGGCCGCACGGCGTACGTGGGCTATGGCAAGCATCTGACGGCGGTGGATGCCGCGACGGGTGCGGTGAAGTGGCGCAATTCGGCGTGGGAGAGCGAGCCGGTTGCTGGCGCGCCAGGAATCGGCGAGGGCAGGATGGTATGGTCGTCGAACTGGGACGGGCTTGAATGCCACGACCTTGCGACAGGCGCGAGGCTGTGGCGGCTTGACGGCAAGCCTTGGCGTTTCCCGGGCGCCGATCCGCTGATCGTCGGCGGCAAAGCGGTTGTTGCGTGCTACTGGCACATTGGCGAGGTTGATCTCGCGACAGGGCAGGCGTTGCGCGTAAAGGAGCTCAAGGAGGTGACGGCGTTGCCTTCCGGGCCGATTCTTTCCGTCGGCGGCAAGTATCTCGTAGGCACGCTTGAAGGCGGGCTCCTCGCCATCGACAGCGCGACGCTTGGGATCGTCTGGCACGGCGCGGCAGACATGTCGCTTCTGGCCGTTGGCGCGTACAGGCGGCGCGGGCGGATGGTGAACACGTCGCCCGTCATGGTGGACGCCTCGACAGTGTGCGCGGCGTGTGCGGACGGCATCATCCACTTCTGGGATGTCGAGACCGGAGCGGAGAAGAGCAGGATTGCAACCGGCGCGCCGTATCTTGCAGGCGTGGCGGTTTCGGAAGGGCGGATCTTTGCCGCAGACATGGCAGGCATGGTGAGGATGTTCAGGATATGAATGACTTGATGTGGGCGACGCTGTTCCATCTCGGGCGCAACTTCTGCGGCGACAACGCGGGATTCAAGGTTGGGGACAATCCGGTCACAAGCTTCGGATTCAAGAAGATGGAATTCGACGAGGCGATGTGGCGCGAGGCGACGGAGCGCATGAGGAAAGGCGGCGTCAACACGGTGGTACTCGATCTCTGCGAGGGCGTTGTGTATCCGTCCCATCCTGAACTTGCGGTGAAGGGAAGCTGGTCGGCTGATAAGCTGAAAGGCGAGATTGTGCGGCTCGCAAGGATGGGCATCACGGCCATTCCCAAGCTGAACTTCTCTACCTGCCACGACGACTGGCTGGGCGAGTATTCGCGAATGATCTCAACGCGGACATACTATCGCGTCTGCTCGGAAATCATCGCCGATGTGTTCGACATCTTCGGAACGCCGCGCTTCTTCCATATCGGCTACGATGAGGAGACGGCGTCCAACCAAACAAGCTATCTGTTCGCCTGCATGCGCCAGAACGAGCTTTGGTGGCACGATTTCCTTTTCTTCGTGAAGGAGATCGAAAAGCATGGCGCGCGCGCCTGGATCTGGAGCGACTATTTCTGGGATCATGAGGAAGAATTCCTGAAGCGGATGCCTCGCTCCGTGCTGCAGTCCAACTGGTACTATGGGCGGCGCTGGGAGGGGGAGCCGCCGGAGCGTCCCTACGAGGCAAAGCGGCTCGCTGCGTTCGGGAAGCTCGACAAGGCCGGTTTCGACCAGGTGCCGACCGGCACGAACTGGGTGCCGCCGTATTTCAAGAAGGGCGAAAGCAACGATGCCAACTTCGCGGGCCTTGTGAAACATTGCCGCAAGCACATTGACCCAAAGCGGCTGAAAGGGTTCCTCAACGCCTCGTGGTCATCCGTTCTGAACGAAAGCCGACGCAAGCGCGTGTTCGACGCCATCGAGCAGGTGGCGGCCGAAATAAAAGGCTGGAATGCCAAATAAGCACAGATGGCGGATTTTTGGTACAATACACGCCAACGAATTAAGGACTCAATAGAAATGCAAGCAATTTACGAATATACCGGTATCGTCGAGACGGTCTGCGAACTGCAGACGTTTCCGAGCGGTTTCACAAAACAGGATCTCGTTCTCACCGATGACAACGACGTGCAGACGAAATATCCTAACCATATCGCCTTCACATTCAAGAAGGACAACACCGCAAAGCTGAACAATGTGCAGAAGGGGCAGCGAGCAAAGGTCCGCTTCGCCATTGATGGGCGTGTGTGGCAAGATCCCAAGACAGGCAAGAACCGCTACTTCACCGACCTGACGGCGCTCAATCTTGAACTGCTTGATGGCGATGGCTCGTCCACTGAGCCGATGCCAGAGCCGGCGGACGTTCCGCCAGATGTGCTTGCAGGCGATACGGACGATCTTCCGTTCTGATCTTGCCGCTTGAAAAGCTGGAAAGATATCCTTGCGCTTGCCGCCGACTATCTGCGACGGCAGGACGTGCCTGATCCGCAGATTGCCGCCGAACTGCTGGCGGCGCGTCTGCTCAGGTGCGGGCGTGGCTTCCTTGCGTCGCATCTCGAAAAGGATGTGCCGGAAGCGTATCTTGAGGCGATGCGGCGAGGAATGGCACAGCTTGCGAAAGGCGAGCCGGTGCAGTATGTTCTCGGAGAATGGGATTTCCGTTCGCTCACGCTTGCGTGCGACAGGCGTGCGCTTATTCCGCGCCCCGAGACGGAAGAGCTGGTTGAGCGTGTAATCCGCTTCGTAAAGGGAAGCGAGAAGCATGCAAAGCCGTTCATCGTTGATGTCGGTACGGGTAGCGGATGCATCATACTGAGCCTTGCCAAAGAGCTGAAGGACGGCATATTCCTCGGAACGGACATATCGCCTGATGCGATTGCCTTGGCGCAGGAGAACGCCGCGCGGTGTGGGCTTCAGGAACGCGTTCGATTCGCCGTCGCGGATGGGATGGACGAGTTCGATCCAGAGTCAGTGGATGTGATCGTATCGAATCCGCCTTACATCGCAACGGAGGAATGCGAGAGGCTTGACACGCGAGTGAAGGATTTCGAGCCGCGTTCGGCATTGGATGGTGGTGTGTCTGGCCTTGATTTCTACGAGCGTTTCATCGGCGATGCAATGAACGTGCTAAGGCCGGGTGGCGCGGCTTTCTTCGAGATTGGCGAAGGGCAGGGCGAGGCGTTGCGCAGGTTGCTCATGGATTACGGCTTCAGCGATATCCATATCGAGAAGGATTTTGGCGGGCATGACCGATATGCGTCGGGAGTGATGGCCAGCCTGACTTAAGGCCTGCCGAAAAGTCGTTGTGTCACGTCTGCCGGCATTATGATATAATCTGCGGCAATGGTTGAAGATCAATATCATCCGTTGAATGTGAATGGCGGGAAGGCGGCGTCGGAGACGTCGTTTCTCGTGAACCTTTCTGCGCTGATAATGTCCGTGTGCGTGCTTGGCATATGCCTGTCAATGGGAGTGCGGAACCTTACGTACCTGTTTGTGACGCTGCTGGTATCGCTGCTCGTGTTCACGGTGGGGCTGGAGAAGCTCCTTTACCCAGAGACCAATTCACTGAGCCGACTGAAGTTCCGCCGCCCACTGAGTCTGCGGCGCGTGGCGTATCGGGAAGTGGCGCTCGCCGTCACGTTCAGTGTGATAGGGTTTGGCTACTGGCTGTTCCCGCTGTTCTCCACCAAGGACTTCACCCAGTACTATTTCCCGTTCCTGAAGCTGGTCGTGCCGTGGATACTGGTCGGCAGCATCCCTTATTTCTGCCTGATGGACAGGTGCGATCCAGACGAGGATGACGTATATTGCCGCATCGGGCGCGCCATTTTGCACTGCAGAAAGACACTGACCCGCTTTGAGCTTGCGAACTATGCGCGCAGCTGGCTCGTCAAGGCGTTTTGGCTGGGGCTGATGCAGCCTGCGATGATCGAGAAGCTGCAGTGGCTTGTGGCCGGAGATTGGCAGAAGCTTTCCGGGAAGCCCGTGGAATGGTATGTGGCGGCCACCACCGTATGTTTCTTCATCGATTTGTGCTATGCATCCGTTGGCTACGTGACAAATTTCAAGATGATCGGCACCCATACGCGCACGGCGGAACCTACGCTGCTTGGCTGGGCCGTGACGTTGGTGTGCTACTGGCCGTTCTGGGCTGTGCTGTTCTATCCGTATTTCCTTAAGTATGACTCCGCTCACCGGTGGCTCAAGTGCATTTCCTCCGGCAGCGCAATCTGGTATGCATGGGCCGGAGCCATAATACTGCTGGAGTTCCTCTATGCGATGGCGACCGTTGCGGGTGGCATTCGCTTCTCGAACCTAACCTACCGTGGACTCTGGAACACGGGTCCGTATCGCTGGACGAAACATCCTGCGTACGTGTTCAAAAACATAAGCTGGTGGCTGATATCCATTCCGTTCTGGGCAAGCTCGTGGGACGCGGCGGTAAAGTGCAGCGTGCTTCTTCTGGGTCTGAACATAATCTACTATCTCCGCGCCCGGACGGAGGAGCGGCATCTTTCACGCTATCCCGAGTATGTTGCGTATGCACTTGAAATGAACGAGCGTAGCATGTTCCGCTGGTGCGCGAAGGTGCTGCCGTTCCTGAAATATCGTCCCCCAGAGACGCTGACATGACGGAACAGCCCGCTTTCGCAAGGCGTCTGTCCGCAAATCTGAATTTGCTTTAGCCTAAACGTCGCAGCTGGATTCTATTGTTTCGGCAACAAATGGGGTTGATATGTTGGGAGGGCCGCGCTCCGTCGCGGCCATATAGAAAGGACGGGACAGAGCCCGTCCCTCCCAGATGCCGTCAATACATTTATTTGCCGAATCAATAGTTTTAGGCGCAAGGAGCGTCCGGCTTAAGAGAGCCCGGATAGGCCTGCGGCGGAGGACCCGCGCGCGCAAATCTTGGGTGGTTGTACGCACAAGGCGGATATGGTACAATACGCACTGCAAAATTACTTAACAACTGAAGAGGATTTGCAGATGAGAAAAATACAAATACCTCGCAAAGCCTTTGAGTTCTTTGCGTCCTTTGTGGCTGAAAATCACTATATTTGCTTGCCGCATCTATAATAGTATTTTGGCAAGGTGACTAATAGTATTTTGGCAGGGTGACTAATAGTATTTTGGCAAGAAATATGATATACTCCACGCCCATAAGACAAAAAAAGAGATTCTGAATGTCAAAAGCAGAGTACAAAAGATGGGCGGCCGCTTCTGTAAAAGAGGCTCTGGAGGTCTTTCGCGTCGTTTTCGTGTCAGGTGTCCGTCAATGTGGAAAGACCACGTTGGCAAAGCAGCTTGCCCTGCCTGATTCAGAACTGCGTTCGCTAGACAATTCTGCGATGAAGAAGGTCGCTATTGAAGATCCATCTGGGTTTGTCAAGCGGAAGCGGCTCGGTCCGCTCATCATCGACGAGATTCAGAAGGTGCCATTGCTATTGCCAGAAATAAAGCTTGTCGTGGATGAGAATAAGGAGAAGGGGCAGTATCTTGTTACGGGTTCTGCAAACATAAAGACGTTGCCAACCGTGACCGAGAGCCTTGCTGGAAGAATGGGAACGGTTCGTTTGCGTCCTCTGGCGCATGGGGAAATCGCCGGGAATTCGCCCATGTTCGTAAAGCGTGCATTAAATGGGGATTTTCCAGGCGAGGTGAGGGGGTTCTCAAAGGCCGATGTCATACGGCTTGCATTTCGGGGTGGATATGGAGAGGTGCTCGATTTGTCTTTCCGGTCGAAAAGGATTTGGTTCAAGTCTTACCTTGATGCGATGCTGTTGCATGACATTCGGGAACTGATGGATGTCAGGACTTACCAGACTTTGCGCAGGATGGCTGAAGACCTGTTCGCTCGCTCAGCAAAATTCTTCGACGCGACCGAGTTCATGTCGGCGTATGGCATCCGACGTGAGACGTTCACACGGTACATGTCGATATTGAAGACTTTGTTTCTCATAGATGAAGTGGAGGCGTGGCACGAGACGGATTATGGCGGACTAGGCAAGCGGTCAAAGTATTTTGCCGCTGACACGGGCATGATGGCGTCTGTACTGAACTGGAACGAGGAGGAAGTGAACTTTGACAGTGACCGCGCGGGCAAGCTTGTAGAAACATGGGTTTACAACCAGCTCGCGCCACAGGTCGATTTGGAACCTGATATTTCAATTACCCAGTTTCGCGATAAGCAGAAGCACGAGATTGATTTCATGTTGACAGGCGCTGGATACCCTACGCTTGGAATCGAGGTCAAGGCAGGTTCAGACGTTGGGAAGAGCGACTTCAAGAATCTTGCTTGGTTCAGGGACAATGTAGCCAAGGACAAGCCATTTATAGGAATTGTCCTTTACGCAGGGGATACGACACTTCCGTTTGGAAAGGATCTGCATGCAGTCCCCCTCGGTGCCATTTGCGAATAGATGTTCCCTCTGTCAGATTTTCTGCCCTCACCCGTATATCAGTACGCTCACAAGGAGCGTCCGGCTTAAGAGAGCCCGGATAGGCCTGCGGCGGGAAATTTGAGATTGGGTGATGTGGACGCATGGCATCGGCGGTGACACGACGGAGAATGTGGTATAATACGCGCCAAAAGGTTTGAGGTTTGAGAGAATGGTCTTGTATCACGGCAGCAATGTTGAGGTGAAAGAGCCGAGAATCCAGAAGCCAAGCCATGCGCTTGACTTCGGGCCGGGGTTCTACACAACGCTTAACCGTGATCAGGCGGTGGACTTTGCAGGAAAGGTCGTTCTGCGCAAAGGCGGTATCCCCGTCGTGAATGAATATGAGATAGACGAAGCAATAGCGTTTGGATTCTGTGATGTGTTGAAGTTCGATCAGCCGGATGAGATCTGGCTTGATTTTGTCTGTTCGTGCCGTGATGGCGTAAACGTTGCGGAAGGGCGAGATTTTGTTTTTGGACCGGTGGCGAATGATGATGTTTACCGGGCATTGGCGCTCTATCGTGAAGGTGAAATC
>Ga0310694_10006701_pt1 | contig 10879 bp, 9 predicted proteins | sample 174DNAGHGhighgp2_FD_203884 | JGI IMG/M metagenome (GOLD analysis project Ga0310694, IMG submission 203884) | Sheep rumen microbial communities from Palmerston North, Manawatu-Wanganui, New Zealand - 1742 DNA GHGhigh gp2 (v2) (version 2) | ecosystem: Host-associated > Mammals > Digestive system >... | reverse complement strand
TGAGCATAGGCGTCAACATCTGCGTACACACATCTATCTGCTGATTGATGGTGGCGTTCATGCGCTGCTTGTCATTACTAACAGATGAAAGCCTCGGGAAATAATCTGATTCCAACGCCAGGAAAACAAGTCCAGCATAACCGAACATCAACGCCCAACCCGCATTGTAATGCCCCAATTCAACCATCGTATGACGAGACAAAATAATAGCCGGTATGGCCATCTGCAAGCCGGCATTGGCAACGCCTGCAAGCACATATGGAATGCCTACCTTTATGAGCGGCAAACCCTCAAAGAAGGTCCTCTGGGAAAGTGGTTTTACCCTATACGATATCAAACGGAGCGAGAAAGCAAAGTGAACTAACATTGACAGTACTCCGCACGCAATAAGTCCCAAGATAACACCATGAATACCTAACAAATAATATAAAGGAATCGTGCAAAGCAGTGTTCCGAGCGCCAGTAATGTCTCTATGACGGCCACTTTTCGTACTTGTCGCAATCCCTTCAATATCGCACACTCGCCTTCTGCAATAATATTCGACACCGCCACCAGAGAGGTAAGCATTACCACAGGCCAACGATGCCAGTCGTGATCGAAAAAGAAATAACTGATGATGGGGGAGCAAAACAGACAGATAAGTACAGACAAGATTGCCGACCAAAGCACCCAAGTGCGGATGACCATCACCTGATGTGCAATCTGGCTCTCGGTTCCTTCCTCGAACAACTCACTCGTCTTTCGCGTTGCATTCAAGGGGATACCCATGTTGCTGGCTCTGTTAAGAAACTCAGAAACGGAACTATAAGCAGAAATCAAGCCCATGCCCATGCCACCCAAAAGATAAGCAGTAAGTTTCACTCGAGCAGCACTTACAAGCATCTTCAGACCTTGCACGCCTCCAAATATGCTTGTATATTTCAGTACATGGTCGTAAGAGGTATCGCTCGTCTCTGGATTATGGAGATTCCTGAGTTTGTCCATTGGTTTCATAACATTCGGGGCGCAAAGGTACAACTTATAATCCGAAATTCAAAATTATTAAATTCAAAGTAGATAATTATACCAAAAAAAATATTAACTTTGCAAAAGAATAACCATACCCTTGCCCAAGAATGCCAGAATATCAGGACCTCATATCCGTCATCGTATGCACTTATAACCAGCAGGACACGATTGGGCGAACTCTTGACAGCATCTTGTCGCAAGAAAGTCACTTGCCCATCGAAATCGTCATCGGAGAAGATTGCTCAACAGACCGCACACTTGCCGTCTGCCAACAGTACCAAGAAAAGAACCCACGCACCATTCGTATCCTAGCAAATAAGCCCAACAAAGGCTTCGTCAGGAACTACTTCGATTGCCTTCGCGCTTGTCGAGGAAGATATATTGCAGACTGTTCTGGCGACGACTTCTGGATAGACAAGCAAAAACTCGAGAAGTCTTCTCTTATTCTGGACAACAATCCAGGCATCGGAATAGTCCACACCGATTGGCTCAGGCACGATGAAAAGACAAAGGAAATGGCCTCTCCTGGAAAACCGATGTTTCGTCAGGCATACATCGACGGCAAAGAAATGCTCGCAAGTATCCTCACACCAAGTGAAAGACCAGCCATCCACCTCTGCACATCCATGTATCGCAACGAGTGGATACAGCAGGCGATGCGTGACTTTCCACAATTCTTCGACCCCGACACCTATCAATGCGAAGATGTTCAGATTGCCTTCTTCCTCGCTCGCATGGGCAAAGTCGCTTACATCGACACACCGACACTCGCCTACTCCTGTGGCGGCACAACCATCTCAAATCCTAATAACGAAGAGAAGCAGTTCCTGTTCTGGGCAAATACCACTCGCTTGTCTTTTGATTTGGCACAAGCCTTTGACATACACGACATCCAACTTGACCGGTTCTTCCAAGCACGCGCCCATAAGCTCCTGATGCACGCTTTCCGTTGCGGCAAGACATCATTAAAGGCAAAAGCCTTGAAGATACAGAGAGAAATGAACATTGCCGACAATCGTCAAATACTCTTTGCTAAATTCCTATTGTTCCCTCTGGTCTGGCCGACGATGCGCACGCTCAGAGCTATCATGAAATCCCGACACCGATAACACATTTAAGCGCCGAATTACATGAAACTTCGCAATATCATACATACAAACTGGCTGGCAACACTACGCCTCAACTACAAAGTTGAAGGCTGGAAAGGAGTCATACATATGCCAATCAAAGTCTATGGCCCCCTGAAGTTGTCACTGGCAGGAACCATCATACTCCCCCCCCACTCAACGCGAAACACCGTCATCATCAACTCCGAACACGAAGACTACACGGCAGCCTCCGGAAAATCCGAACTGAAAATCCATGGAACATGGAAGGTAGGAGGTTTCCTGCGACTAGGCCCCGATACATGCATCATCATTGAGAAAAACGCATCGCTCGAAACAGGAACAGACACTTATCTAGGTCGCGACACACAGATTCACTGTTCAAATCACATCCACATCGGCAGTAATGTATTTGCCGGAGAAGCATATATCTGCGACAGTTCCATCCATCCAATTGTCTCTTCTGGCATCGAAAAAAACATACTTGGAGAAGTCATGATAGGCGACGGCACATATCTGGGCTTCAGAACCACCTTATTGAAAGGCACTGTCATACCCATCGGTTCTGTTGTTGGCAGCGGTGCTGTATGTTCTTCCGATTTCAGCAAGAGCGGCACAGAAAAACTCTTCATTTGTGGCAACCCTGCACAGGTTAAAGCGACAAACACAACAGCAAGGTTCTAAAAAAGGCGTCGTTTAACAAATCCGCACAGGGTGAGAATTATAAAAATATACGCCTAAACAAGAAAAAAGTCACGCCTGCGCTTGCAGAATAGGGAAAAAGTTGTACCTTTGCACGCCGATTATTATCAAAGGGTCACAAAAAGGGCCCTCTCGAAGCGTGTGAATAGTCCGCATCATTGGCCTGAACGGATGGTTCGTGAATCGCTCGACAAATGAGAAATAAACTAGGTAGAAACAAACAAAAGTAAGACAAAGAATGGATACTTTGAGTTACAAGACCATCTCGATGAACAAGAACACCGTCAAGAAGGAATGGGTCGTAGTTGACGCTACAGATCAGGTTCTCGGTCGTCTCTGTTCAAAGGTGGCAAAGTTGCTGAGAGGCAAGTACAAGGCTGAGTTCACTCCCAATGTGGACTGCGGTGACAATGTAATCATCGTCAATGCCGACAAGATTATCATCACTGGTAAGAAGATGACAGATCGTGTTTATCTGTCATACACAGGCTACCCTGGCGGTCAACGCGAGGCTACTCCTGCCAGCATTCTGGCTAAGCCCAACGGTGCAGACAAACTGATTCGCCACACAGTAAAGGGTATGCTGCCAAAGAACAAACTGGCAGACAAGCTGCTCGGCAACCTCTATGTTTATGCCGGTGCAGAGCACAAGCAGCAGGCACAAAGCCCAAAGGCAATTGATATTAACCAGTATAAATAATCACCAAACATGGATACGAAATACATAGCTAATGCATTGGGCCGTCGCAAGAGCGCCGTTGCCCGTGTGTATGTCAGCGAAGGTACAGGCAAGATTACCATCAACAAGCGTGACCTTACCGAGTACTTCCCAAGCACCATCCTGCAGTATGTAGTAAAGCAGCCTCTCGCTCTGCTCGATGTTACAGAAAAGTACGACATCAATGTGAACCTCTATGGTGGCGGCTACACAGGCCAGTCTCAAGCTCTGCGCCTCGCCATTGCACGTGCCCTCGTTAAGATTAACGCAGAAGACAAGAAGACGCTCCGCGCCGAAGGCTTCATGACACGCGACAGCCGCGAGGTCGAGAGAAAGAAGCCGGGTCGTCCAAAGGCACGTCGTCGCTTCCAGTTCAGCAAGCGCTAATCGCTGCATAACATACTGGACCGCGAAAAGCTGTTTAGCATCTAAATCTGCCTGACTCCCTTTCCTTATATATTATATATAATGTATAGGGAAGTCATGGGGACTACTTGCAGATTGGTTCTAAAACACAAAAGAATTAACAAGAAAGTAAACAACAATCAAAACAAACACAGACAATGTCAAGAACTAATTTTGAGACTTTATTGGAGGCCGGGTGTCACTTCGGCCACCTCAAGAGAAAGTGGAACCCCGCTATGGCTCCTTACATCTTCATGGAGCGCAACGGCATTCACATCCTCGACCTGCACAAGACTGTTGCCAAGGTTGACGAAGCTGCTGAAGCTTTGAAGCAGATTGCCAAGAGCGGTAAGAAGATCCTCTTTGTCGCTACCAAGAAACAGGCCAAGCAATGCGTTGCCGACCTCGCTACTTCCGTAGGCATGCCCTACGTTATCGAGCGCTGGCCCGGCGGCATGCTCACCAACTTCCCCACAATCCGCAAGGCTGTGAAGAAGATGAGCAACATCGATAAGCTCATTGCCGACGGTACTTTCAGCAACCTCTCCAAGCGCGAGATTCTGCAGGTAAGCCGCCAGCGTGCTAAGCTCGAGAAGAACCTCGGTTCTATCGCCGACCTCAACCGCCTGCCTTCTGCACTCTTCGTCGTTGACGTACTGAAGGAGCAGATTGCAGTTCGTGAGGCAAACCGTCTGGGCATTCCCGTGTTCGGTATCGTTGATACGAACAGCAACCCCGACAACATCGACTTCGTAATCCCCGCAAACGACGATGCAAGCAAGAGCATCGAGGTTATCCTCCAGGCTTGCTGCACTGCCATCAACGAGGGCCTCGAGGAGCGCAAGGCTGAGAAGGCTGACAGCGATGCTGCTGCCGAGCAGGAAGACCAGCCCGTGAAGAAGGGTCGTCGCAGCGGTAAGGCTCGCGAAGAGGCTGAAGAAGCTCCCGAAGCTGAGTAAAAATAGAGGTCAGAGGTTAGTGGTTAGAGGTTAGAGAAATGTTCAGGCTGCTGATTTCAATGCCAAAGGTATTCTCTAACCTCTTACTTCTAACCTCTTACCTCTAATCAAACATGAATTACAAACATAAACAAAGATACTACTATGGAAGTTACAATGAATGATATCAAGAAGCTCCGCGAAATGACGGGCGCTGGTCTGGCTGACTGTAAGAAGGCTCTGGCTGAAAGCGACGACATGGACGGTGCTGTAGCATACCTGCGCAAGAAGGGTCAGGCTGTTGCTGCAAAGCGCAGCGACCGCGAGGCTGCCGAAGGTTGCGTGCTTGTTAAGGCCGAGAATGGCTTCGGTGCCATCATCGCTCTCAAGTGCGAGACCGACTTCGTGGCCAACAATGCTGACTTCGTGGCCCTTACTCAGGACATCCTCAACGCAGCTGTTGCCGCAAAGTGCAAGACCCTCGACGAGGTGAAGGCTCTCCCCATGGGCGAAGGAACTGTTGCCGACGCCGTTACTGCTCGCAGCGGTATCACCGGGGAGAAGATGGAGTTGGACGGCTACTTCACTATCGAAGGCGAAAACATTGCAACCTACAACCACATGAACCGCAACGGACTCTGCACCATGCTTGCCCTGAACAAGAAGGTTGCCGACGAGACCGTAGGCAAGAACATTGCAATGCAGATTGCCAGTGCTGCTCCTGTAGCCATCGATGAGACTGGTGTTCCTCAGAGCGTTAAGGACAACGAGCTGGCTGTAGCCATCGAGAAGTCTAAGGCTGAGCAAGTGCAGAAGGCTGTAGAGGCTGCCATCAAGAAGGCTGGCTTCAACCCCGCACACTTCGACAGCGAGGATCACATGGAGAGCAACCAAGCTAAGGGCTGGATCACAGCCGAGGACGTTGCCAAGGTGAAGGAAATCATTGCTACCGTTTCTGCCGAGAAGGCTGCAAACCTCAACCCCGCAATGATTGAGAACATCGCAAAAGGTCGCCTGAACAAGTTCCTCAAAGAGAACTGCTTGATGAGTCAGGAATACATTTGGGACAAGAACCTTACCGTTGCATCTTATCTTCAGAGCATCGACAAGGAACTGACCATCACCGACTTCAAGCGCTTCACTCTCCGCGCAGAGTAAGCATAGATACTAAGCCGAAAAAAAGAGGGAGGCACGCACTACGTCGCGAGCCTCCCTCTCTTTTTATATCCAAACGTCAAGCTTTACTAAAGAAAATCGCAGAATCGCTTGGCGGTTCGGATTTTTATTTCTACCTTTGCTTTGTCTAGTGGACCGATTCGCCTTCGGGCGATAGCCAGCCATACGACCAAGAGAGCGTTTCTGCTTTTATCCTTTGCAACGAAGTCTGGTAAATTTCAAAGCAACGAAGGGATGACAGACAATTAACGCACGTCTGTATGTAGCAAGTATGCATACGGCTCCTCGCCGTTGTGCAGTTGCATATAACGGCGAGGGGTTATTGTTTCCACATCATTTTCGTTGCGGTTTACCAGAGCCAGTTGCAAGATGAGTGAGGACATGTCCCCCGCTTTCTTGTATCTCCACTACTTACCCGCCCGTGCGAGGGACAGCGAGCAACAAAAAACTGTGTTCTATGAAAACGAACAACTATTAGAGAAGATGAGGGAACAAATATCGGCTTTGTCCAAATTAGACGAGTCTAGAGAATCGAGTTGAAATCAAACAAGGTCAGCCCCCGCTATTTTTATTTTGCTTGTTTCAAGTAAGTCTTTTGAGAGAATAAATAGTCCGCAATGATGGGGGGAGCGCGGAAAAGTACACAATTATAAATAGAACTAAGAATGAACGAGAATGTTATCTACAAATATTTTTCTGCCAAGTATGGAATAGAAATGCTGGATACGGGGATTTTGTACATGTCAAATCCACGCAAATACAACGATCCCTTTGAAATTTTACCCACATCAAAGCATATGGTTATTAAAGGTGAGGAACTACATGTCATACAGAACATATCAGAAACAAAAGAAGGGAAAAGCAAGTTGGAGGAATGGGGTGTTAGTGACATAATACCTTCAGGAACAGTATTGAGTGCTACAGCCATATCATCTGGCTCATTAGTTACGATGGCTGCTATCGCTCTCTATTATTGGTACAAGACCTCCAAAGGAGAAGTGAACGAAAATGATTTTGACGAATTTAGAAAAACTCATAACTTTATTATGATTATGAATATCTACAATCAAATAATAAAGGGAACTAGAGTTTGTTGTTTTGCCGCAAAGCCCGACAATATCTTGATGTGGGGGCACTATGCCAAAGGTGTCCGAGAGAAAAACGGGAAGAACGGGAAAGACGAAATTATAGGCAATGCGGGTATTGTCGTATCATTCAAGAAGGATTTGAATTTATATAATGGTGCATTCTTCAAAAAGGTTGATTACCAAGATAACCGTATGCCTCTGCCTGATGAAAGGACTGACATATTCGCTTATATCGGTGATTTGCTGACTCGTAAAGCAAGATGTTGGAGTTATGAAGAAGAATGGCGGCTTATTAAACTCAACACAAAAAACGATAGACTTCAAGTGAATCGTGCCGCTGTCAATGCTATTTACCTTGGCCTTGAGACACATCCTGACCACATAGAGAGGGTAAAGCGCATCCGTAATCAGAAATACCCCGGTGTGCCCATCTATCAAGCTAAGCTAAATAGTTTTGCCTACAAATTAGATTTTATTGAACTATAAAATTAAGTGGAACATGAAACGTAATACATTAACATTTCTGCTCACCATACTCATGAGCATGGCTGCAAGCGTAGCTTCGGCATACCAAGCCCAGATTGACGGCATTTATTACAATTTCTCAGGCGACGAGGCAATAGTGACTAATGGTCGTGATTGTTCTGGCTCCATTGTCATTCCGGAATCAGTTAACTTTAATGGTAAAACTTATACTGTGACTCACATCAACTACTCTGCATTCTATGGATGCAGCGGCCTGACAGCCATCACCATCCCAAACAGCGTGACGAACATCGGCGACTATGCCTTCTATGGATGCAGCGGCCTGACAGCCATCACCATCCCAAACAGCGTGACCAGCATCGGCTACAGAGCCTTCGCTGGCTGCAGCGGCCTGACAGCCATCACCATCCCAAACAGCGTGACCAGCATCGGCTCCAGTGCATTCTCTGATTGCAGCGGTCTGACCACTGTCGATATCCTTGATGGCGTGAAGAGTATCGAGCCCGATACATTCTATGGTTGCAGCGGCCTGACATCCGTCACAATCCCAGAGAGTGTGACCATTATAGGCTCTGGGGCCTTCGTTGGTTGCAGCGGCCTGACATCCGTCACAATCCCAGAGAGTGTGACCATTATAGGCTCTGTGGCCTTCGCTGGTTGCAGCGGCCTGAGAGCCATCACCATCCCAGAGAGTGTGACTATTATAAACTCTGGGGTCTTTCGTGGTTGCAGCGGTCTGACCACTGTCGCTATCCCTGATGGCGTGAAGAGTATCGAGCCCGATACATTCTATGGTTGCAGCGGCCTGACATCCGTCACAATCCCAGAGAGTGTGACCATTATAGGCTCTGGGGCCTTCGTTGATTGCAGCGGCCTAACATCCGTCACCATCCCTAACAGCGTGACGAGCATCGGCAGCGATGCCTTCTATGGCTGTAGTGGACTGACATCCGTCACCATCCCAGAGAGTGTGACCATTATAGGCTCTGGGACCTTCGTTGGTTGCAGCGGCCTGACATCCGTCAAAGTCGCAAAAGCTAATAGAAAATATGATTCTAGGAATGACTGCAATGCTATTATCGAAAAAGCTACGAACACTTTAATTTGTGGGTGTCAAAACACCATAATCCCAGAAAGTGTAACCAGCATCGCCTATGGGGCCTTTCAAGGTTGCAGCAGCCTGACATCCGTCACCATTCCTGATGGCGTGACGACCATCGGTAACAATGCCTTTCAAGGTTGCAGCAGCCTGACATCCGTCACCATTCCTGATGGCGTGACGAAGATTGGTAACTATGCCTTTCAAGGTTGCAGCGGCCTGACATCCATATCTATCCCCAACAGTGTGACTAGCATCGGCAACGGTGCCTTCGCTTCCTGCAGCGGCCTGATATCCATCAATGTCGCAGAAGGTAACACAAATTATGATTCCAGAAATGGCTGCAATGCTATTATTGAAACAGCTATAAATACTTTGATAAATGGTTGTCAAAGTACCATCATTCCTGAGAGTGTGACAAGCATCGGCGACTATGCATTCTATGGCTGTAGTGGTTTGACATCTGTAACTATCCCAAACAGTGTACAAGATATTGGAAGCTATACTTTCAGGGGGGGACCACTTATTCTTATCTCTAACAGAGAAGTGCCACCATCAGCAAATAGTGCCAGCTTCGAAGAAGGATCTATCGCCATTGTTCCCAAGTCTTTGGTATCTCTATACGAAAATGCTCCAGGATGGAAAAATATATCTATCAATAAAGGCTTTACGATAGCGGGAACCACACAGACAAGTATTACACTTTCTGTATCAGATTTGGTTAATGACTGTTATGTGACACTTGATAATTCCGAAGATGCCACCCACTACTATCCACAAGGGAAATCTTTAAAAATAACAGGTCTTTCCCCTAGCAAGACGTACACGCTGTACACACACTGCAAATATAATGCAACTGATCTGGATTATGCCCTTTCGACAAAGACAAGTGGCATATACGTTAATATGTCACTTGTCAATAGTACCAATCTCACTCAGACCATTAAAGGCTCCTATGATGCTGGAGATGCGGAAATCACAGAGTTTGGATTTGTAGGCTACAGTACGAATATCTCTCAGATTACAATCGAAGATTTAAAACCCGGAGCCGAATATAATTACGAGTATTACGTCGTCAGCTCTGATGGCAGTAGATTTTCCAATACAGCCAGTTTTAGCACCAAGCCTGTCACTGCCAACGTGAAGGTTGATAAAGTTGGAGCGTCGTACAGCCGTATTTTAGGTAATTATGACGTTGAGGATGCTGTAATTACAGATTATGGATTTGAACATTATCCACAGCTGACTGTTGCAGAGATTCATGGTCTTGATCCAGACAATGAGTATACAACGTACTTTTATGTTGAGACGAAGGATGGTACAAAAATCACTAAAAACGTAATCCCTCACTCTCACCCCACAGCAGCCAAAGGTCATCTCCGATGGAAATGTGATTGTCGCTGCAACGACGAACCTTGATGATGAAGAAACAGGTGTCGGCTTCGAATGGCGACGCATTGACTGGACTAATGACTTCGACTCACGGACTGGCGGTGCCTATCTCTATGAAGGTACGATGGAGGGATATATACGTAGCATCAACAGCAACTTCCTTTGGAAGTTCCGCCCCTACTACACATCCAGTGCTGGCAACACCTACTACGGAGAATGGAAGGGAATGGATCCCTCCGACTACTCCTACTTTGAACCGACGGTGCATACCTACGCCACAATTAACGTGCAGGGAAACAGGGCCGAGGTGAAGGGCTATGCTATGCGAGGAACAGACAATGTGGTGAGTCAGGGCTTTATGTATTGGGAAAGCAACACATCTGTTTCCTTAAGGAAAAGGGCTGCATCAGTTCCAAACGGAGCAAAGGTTGTGAATGCAAGCGGCAACGTGATGACAGCCACGTTGGAAGACCTTGAATACGAAACAACATACAAATATGTTGCTTTCGTAACAACCTCAGAAGGAGAGACATTCTATGGCGAACAGCAAACGTTCTCAACAAGCGCAGACCCCGATGGTATAGAGGGAATTAAGGCTTCGAAGGATGCAGTGGAAGTGGCTCGCTATGATATACATGGTCGCAAAATAGCAAATCCACAGAGGGGCATCAACATCATCCGCTTCTCCGATGGTAGCAGCAGGAAAGTCTTGGTTAAATGAACACCGAGCCATACTTGTTTGTGCCATGCCGAGCATATT
>Ga0310694_10006700_pt1 | contig 10880 bp, 9 predicted proteins | sample 174DNAGHGhighgp2_FD_203884 | JGI IMG/M metagenome (GOLD analysis project Ga0310694, IMG submission 203884) | Sheep rumen microbial communities from Palmerston North, Manawatu-Wanganui, New Zealand - 1742 DNA GHGhigh gp2 (v2) (version 2) | ecosystem: Host-associated > Mammals > Digestive system >... | reverse complement strand
TGTGGCGTCGCCCTATTCGGGCATGCAAATATAATGATTTATTTGCAAAAAGCAAAAACGATTTAATTTTTATAAACCATAAGCGCCCTCGACGGCGGGCGCCTCGTCGCCCCAGCGCAGGGCGATGCTGTCGAGAAGAGAAAAAATCTCGGCCGGGTCCTTGGAGGTGACCAGCCGGATGCGGGTGTCCTTGAAGTCGCGGAGACCCTTGAAATAACAGGAAAGGTGACGGCGCATCTCGTACACGCCGGTAACGGGCCCTTTCAGGTCCAGGGAAAGCTGGAAATGCCGCTTGGCCAGTGCCACGCGGTCCCTTACGCACATGGGCGGAAGTTCCTCGCCGGTGTCCAGCAGGTGACGGATTTCGGTGAATATCCAGGGATGGCCGAAGCTGGCCCGTCCCACCATGATGCCGTCCACGCCATAGCGCTCGAACGCTTCCCGGGCTTTGGCGGCGGTATTGATGTCCCCGTTTCCGATGACGGGAATGTGCATGCGCGGGTTGTTTTTCACGGCGCCGATGAGCGACCAGTCGGCCTCGCCCTTGTACATCTGGCAGCGGGTGCGGCCATGGATGGTGAGGGCGGCGATGCCGCAGTCCTGCAGGCGCTCGGCCAGGTCCACGATAATCTTGGACTGCTCGTCCCAGCCCAGGCGGGTTTTGACGGTGACGGGCTTGTCGGGCACCGCTTCCACGATGGCGCGCGTGATGGCCACCATCTTGTCGGGCTCCCGCATCATGCCGCTCCCGGCGCCGCGGCCGGCAATCTTGGAGACGGGACAGCCGAAGTTGATGTCCACGATGTCGGCCCCGTGCCCGCCTGCAAGTTCGGCCGCACGGGCGGCCATGCGGGCGGCGTCCACCATGGCCTCGGGGATGCTGCCGTAAATCTGCACCGCCACGGGAGCTTCTTCCTCCAGGGTGTGCATTTTGGCAATGGTCTTGGAGACATCCCGCACCAGGCCGTCGGAACTCACGAATTCCGTGGTGACCATGGCTGCGCCCGCCTCGCGGCACAGGATGCGGAAGGAAGCATCCGTGACGTCTTCCATGGGCGCCAGGGTCACCGGACGCTCGCCAAGGTCTATATTGCCGATTTTCATGCTGCAAAGGTAGTGAAAAATCATTATCTTTGCAGGATTAAGCATGCATTTATGGAAAGACAGATTAACACGATTGGCATTCTGACCTCCGGCGGAGACGCCCCCGGCATGAATGCGGCCATCAGGGCCGTCACCCGCAGCGCCCGCTTCCACAACATGAACGTAGTGGGCATCATGAGGGGCTATCAGGGCCTCATAGACAAGGAGTTTGTGAAGTTCACCTCCTCCTCCGTGTCCAACACCATCCAGCGCGGCGGCACCATTCTCAAGACCGCCCGCTGCGGAGATTTCATGACGCCCGAAGGCCGCATGAAAGCCTACGAAAACATGGTGGAAGCCGGCATCGACGCCCTCATCGTGATTGGGGGCAACGGCTCGCTCACCGGCGCCCAGCTCTTCGCGCGGGAGTACGACCTCCCCATCATCGGCCTGCCCGGGACCATCGACAACGACCTCTACGGCACGGACTCCACCATCGGATACGACTCCGCGCTGAACACCATCGTGGAATGCGTGGACAAAATCCGCGACACCGCCAACAGCCACGACCGCATCTTCTTCATCGAAGTCATGGGCCGTGACGCCGGCTTCCTGGCCCAGAACAGCGCCATCGCCTCCGGGGCCGAAGCCGCCATCATCCCGGAGAGCAGCACCGACGTGGACCAGCTGGCCGAGTTCATCGAGCGCGGCAAGCGCAAGAGCAAGAACAGCGCCATCGTCCTGGTGTCCGAGGCCCAGAAAAACGGCGTGGGCGGCGCCCTGTACTATGCCGACCGCATCAAGAAGGAGTTCCCGCAGTTCGACGCGCGCGTGACCATCCTGGGCCACCTGCAGCGCGGCGGCAAGCCCACGGCCTACGACCGCATCCTGGCTTCCCGCCTGGGTTACGCCGCCATCGAGGCGCTCCTGGAAGGCCAGCGCAACATCATGGTGGGCATCAAGAACGACGAAATCGTGTATGTGCCCATTTCACGGGCCGTCAAGATGAACAAGCCCATCAACCAGGAACTCATCTCGGTGCTCAACGTCCTTTCCATGTAATGATGTACGGTATCTACCTGAGGCTCCGCCACCTGTTCTACGACAAAGGCTGGAAAAAATCTTTCACCGCCGCCGTTCCCACCGTCTGCGTGGGCAACGTGACGGTGGGCGGCACCGGCAAAACCCCGCACGTGGAGCTCATCCTGCGGCTCCTGCGCTCCGACACCTGGGCCTTCCGCCACCTGGCGGTGCTGTCCCGCGGCTACAAACGCAAGTCCAAGGGCTTCCAGGTGGTCCGGCCGGATTCCACGGCCGCCTTCGCCGGCGACGAGCCGCTGCAGGTGGCCCGGAAATTTCCGGACGTGACCGTGGCAGTGGACGCCAACCGCGTACGGGGCTGCACCATCCTCACGGCCGGCGGAGAAATCCCCCAGGCCGACGCCATTGTCCTGGACGACGCTTTCCAGTACCGCAAGCTCAACGCCCGGCTCAATATCCTGCTGGTCGATTACAACAGGCCCGTGTTCAAGGACCGGCTCCTGCCCTGGGGCCGCCTGCGGGACCTTCCGTCCCGGCTGAAGGCCGCCCATGTGATTGTGGTCACCAAATGCCCGGCCGCCCTGAGCGACTGGGAGCGGCAGCAGTGGCGGGCGCAGCTGAGGCTCCGCGAAGAGCAGCGGCTGTTCTTCACCACCGTCAGCTATGGCACGCCGGCCCCCGTTTTCCCGGACGCCGACCCCCGCTACACCTATGCCAAACGGCTTGTCCTGGTGAGCGGAATCGCCAATGACGCGCCGCTGAGGAGCTATCTTTCAGACGCTTACAAGATTACCCGCCGCCTGGCGTTCCCCGACCATCACCGTTACACGAAGGGAGACCTCCGGGCCATCCGGCGCGCCATCCGCGAGCAGCCCACCGCCTGCATCATGACCACGGAAAAGGACGCCCAGCGGTTGCGGGACGTCCCTGATGTTCCGGCCGAGATTCGGCAGCGGCTTTTCTGCCTGCCCATCCAGGCCACTTTCCTCCAGCCGGAAGACGAGAACGCCTTCCGCGAAGTGCTGCTCGCCGCGCTGCAATAGCCTCAGCTTTCCAACACTTTGTTCTGCACCCGGACGGACTCGTCGTGGATGGCCGTCATGATGGCCCGGACAGCTTCTTCCGAGATGCCCATCGCCGCGGCCTTGGTCACCATGTCCTGGAGCAGCTGCTCCCATCGGCCCGCCTGCAGGATGGCCACGTTGTGGTCTTTCTTATAGACGCCGATGGCACGGCTCACGTCCATCCGGTCCCGCAGGAGTTTGAGCAGATTCTCGTCTATCACGTCTATCCGCGCGCGGAGCGCGTCCATGCCGTCCCTGTAAGCCTCGTTGGATGAGGTGTTTTCACGGATGACCAGGCTCTCCAGGAGGGTCTGCAGGTCCCGCGGCGTGAGCTGCTGCTTCGCATCGGAGAGCGCCTTGTCCGGGGCGCAATGGCTTTCCACCATGAGGCCGTCCAGGCCCAGGTCCATGGCCCGCTGGGAGAGTTCCTGGAGGTACCGGCGGTCGCCGGCCATGTGGGAAGGGTCGGCAAAAAAGGCCATCCGGGGATAGCGGGTGCGGAGCTCGATGGCGATGCGCCAGCCGGGGTCGTTGCGGTAGAGGATGGGGGCCGATGTGGAGAAGCCCCGGTGAATCACGCCCAATTTGCGGATGCCGGCGCGGTTGAGGCGCTCCAGGGCGCCCACCCACAGGTCCAGGTCCGGGTTCACGGGATTCTTGACGAGCACGGGGATGTCCGTCCCTTCCAGGGCGTCGGCAATCTCCTGCATGAGGAAGGGGTTGGCGCTCGTGCGCGCCCCCACCCAGATAATGTCCACCCCGTATTTGAGGCACTCCAGCACGTGCTTCTCGGAGGCCACCTCGGTGCACACTTTCATGCCCAGCTCCTGCTTGACGCGGCGGAGCCACTTGAGCCCCACGCTGCCCACGCCTTCAAAGGAGCCCGGATGCGTGCGGGGTTTCCAGATGCCGGCACGGTACACGTGGATGCCGAAGGCGTTGAGCCCGCGGGCGGTTTCCATGACCTGCTCTTCGGACTCGGCACTGCAGGGGCCGGCGATGCACATGGGACGCGGCAGGGTGAAAAAGCCCCATTCGGTTCCGGGGATGATGTCAAGTTCGTGGCTCATCGGATAATCTTTTTAATCTTGTTGGCTTCTTCTATGAGGGCCCTCAACCGGGTCTCGTCATAGGAGGAGACGGCGTCGCGCAGTTCCTGCATCTTCTCGATGTAGGTGTCGATTACATGCAGGATGTTGTCGTGATTCTGGGTGAGGATGGGGACCCACATGTCGGGGCCGGACTTGGCCAGGCGTACCGTGGAGGCAAATCCGCCCGAGGCCAGGTCGAAGATGTGCTTCTCGTCTTTCTCCTTGTCCAGCACGGTCAGCGCCAGGGCATAGGAGGTCACCTGCGAGATGTGGGACACGTATGCCGTATGGACGTCGTGCTGCTCGGCATTCATGTACACAGGGCGCATGTTGAGGGTGGCGTAGAGCGCCTCGACGGTCTTCAGCGCCCAGGGGGCCGATTCCTCCGCGTCGGCAAAAATGCAGGCCCTGCCGTCGAACAGGCCGGGCTGGGCCGCCCAGGGCCCGCTGTACTCCGTCCCGGCCATGGGATGCGTGCCCACGAACTGCGCCCGCCGGGGATGGTATTTCACGGCATGGCAGACCTGCGTCTTGGTGGAGCATACGTCGATGACAATCTTTTCAGGAGGCAAACCGTCATGCCCGGCCTGACCGGGCATCTCCTGACCGGGCATCTCCCCCATGCGGTCCAGAATGTCCGGCACCAGTTTCACGGCGGCGCCCACGGGGACGGCCACCACAATGATGTCGGCCTCGCGGATGCAATCCTCGTACGAGACCACCTCATCCACCAGGCCGATGGTCTGCGCCGCCTGCGCCGCCGCCGTGTCCGTATCCACGCCCAGGGTGCGGGCGGCAAAACCCCGCCGCTTGAGGTCCAGCGCCATGGAGCCGCCGATGAGGCCCAGGCCGATTACGCCTACTGTGCAGTTAAATTCGTTCATGGTCGATTACTTGTATAACAGCGCAATTTTCTCCAGCGCCCGTTCCAACGTGGGGACATCGGCACAGAGCGAGATGCGGAGATGCTGCGCACCGTTGCTGCCGAAGATGAAGCCGGGCGTGATGAACACCCCCGCCTCGTAGAGGATGCGGTCCGACAGTGCCTGGGCTGGAGACACCCGGTCGGGGCCGGGTGTGACGTCATTCCCGGCTTGACCGGGAATCTCCGGTATTCGGCCCCAAACGTAAAGCCCGCCGGCGTTCACGTCATAGGTGCAGCCGAGGGTGTCCATGATGCGACGGGCGACGGCCTGGCGACGGCCGTATTCGGCATTGAGGGCCCCGTACCATTCCGCCCCCGCGTCGAGGGCCGCCACGGCCGCTTCCTGGATACCGCGGAACATGCCGGAATCCATCTGGGACTTCACTTTCAGGAGCTGCGTCAGGACCTCGGCGTCCCCTACCATCATACCGACGCGCCAGCCGGCCATGTTGTGGCTCTTGGAGAGGGAGTTCATCTCCATGCAGCAGGCACGGGCGCCGGGAACGGCCAGGATGGACTGCGGCTTGTTGAGCACGAATCCGTAAGGGTTGTCGTTGACCAGCAGAATGCCGTGCCTGGCGGCGAAGTCCACCAAGGCCTCGAACACATCTCGGCGGGCCGGGGCGCCGGTGGGCATGTTGGGATAATTCACCCACATGAGCTTGACGCCGTCCAGGTCCGTCCGCTCCAGGGCTTCCATGTCCGGATACCAGCCGTCGGCCTCCACCAGGTCGTACTTCAGCAGCTCCGCCCCGCACATGAGGGTGGCCGATGTGTACGTGGGATAGCCCGGGTCCGGCACCAGCACCTTGTCGCCGGGATTCAGAAACGCCAGCGAAAGCAGCAGGATGCCTTCCTTGGAGCCCATGAGTGGCTGGATTTCCGAGGCCGGATCCAGCTGCACGCCGTACCAGCGGGCGTACCAATCGGCCATGGCCTGCCGCAGCTCCGGGATGCCCGTATAACTCTGGTAGCCGTGCGTGCCGGACCGCCGCGCGCAGGCGCAGAGGGCCTCGACAGCCTCCGGAGACGGGGACCCGTCGGGCGAGCCGATGCCCAGGTTGATAATTGCATCAAGCCCGGCCTGTGCACGTTGTGCGTTGAGCCGGGCGATTTCCTTGTTCTTGATGGAGAAATAGTACTCCTTGACCGCAGCGGTGCGATCGGCAGGGGCTATCATCATACGGTCAGGATGTCTTTTTCCTTTGCAGCGATGACCTCGTCCACCTTCTTGACCCACTTGTCGGTGACTTTCTGGAGCTCGTCTTCACCCTCCTTCTCGCCGTCCTCGCTGAGGCCGTCGTTCTTCTGGGCTTTTTTGAGGAGGTCTATTCCGTCACGGCGGGCGTTGCGGATGGTTACCTTGGTGGTTTCACCCTGGGACTTGGCTTTTTTGATGAGTTCCTTGCGGCGCTCTTCCGTAAGCGGGGGCACCACGCAACGGATGATTTCACCGTTGTTGGACGGGGTGAGGCCTACGTTGGCATCCAGGATTGCCTTCTCGATCTTGGCAATCATATTGCGCTCCCAGGGCTGGATGGCGATGGTCTTGGCGTCCGGCGTGGTGACGGAAGCCACCTGGGTCACCGGCGTGGCAGTGCCGTAATAGTCCACCATCACGGGGTTCAGGATGGCCGGAGAGGCCTTGCCCACCCGGTAATTCTTGAGGTCTTCTTCCAGAAAGTCCACTGCGCCCTGCATCTTGACGGACTGGGCGTCCACAATTTCTTTAGCCTGAGGTAACATAATTTTTCAGTTTTTGCGTAAGTGCAAATATAGCAATAATTCTGAAAAATCGTATCTTTGTCACGCATTAGAGTCTTTGGAGATATGTTAAAGAAACTTCGTGTGGTCCTGGCCTGCCTGTTCTGGGCCGGCATTACGCTCCTGCTGCTGGACTGGACCGGCGTCCTGCACCGCTACCTGGGGTGGATGGCCAAGATTCAGTTCCTGCCGGCCGTGTTGGCCCTCAACGTCGGCGTAATAGCCCTGCTCGTCCTCCTCACCCTGGTGGCCGGACGGGTCTATTGCTCGGTGATTTGCCCGCTGGGCGTTTTTCAAGACGCGGTGTCCCATCTGGGCACGCGCAAAGCGAAAGCCCCGTACAAGTACAGGAAAGAGCTCAAATGGCTTCGCTACGGCGTCTGGGTGCTGTTTGTGGCGGCCCTCGTGGCGGGCGTGCAAGTGGCGGTGAGCCTCCTCGCGCCCTACAGCGCCTACGGCCGGATGGTCCAGAACCTGCTTCGGCCCGACCGCGTACAGAGCATCCCCACCCTCGTGGTCGCGCTGGTGACGCTGGTCGCAGTGGTGGCGCTCTCCCTGAAAGGCGGCCGCACCTACTGCAACAGCATCTGCCCGGTGGGTACCACCCTCGGTTTCCTCTCCCGCTTCGCCATGTTCCGTCCCCTGATCGACGGGGAAAAGTGCAAGCACTGCATGGCCTGCGAGCACCGGTGCAAAGCCCAGTGCATCTCCATCTCCAAGGACGAACAGAAGATTGACTATTCCCGCTGCGTGGACTGCTTCAACTGCCTGGACAGCTGCAAGTTCGGGGCGTTGAAGTACCAGTTTGCGTGGAAGAAGACGCCCGGTCAAGCCGGGCGTGACGGCGTCATGCCCGGCTCCGACCGGGCATCCATGACCGGCACGGCCATCGCTGGGGGTGACGGCGTCATGCCCGGCACCGACCGGGCATCTTCCCGCCGGGCATCTTCCCGCCGGGCATTCATGACCGGCACGGCCATCGCCGTGGGGTCCCTGGCGATGAAGGGGCTGGAGGCCAGGGCGCAGAACCTCAAGAAGGTCGATGGCGGATTTGCGGAAATCCTGCCCAAGCAGCCTCTGGAGCGCGAGATTCCCATCACGCCGCCCGGCTCGGCAAGCGTCCGGGATTTTTACAGGCACTGCACCGCCTGCCAGCTTTGCGTGGCCCAGTGCCCCAACCATGTTCTTCGGCCGAGCAGCCGGCCCGAGCACCTGATGCAGCCCGAGATGGGCTACGAAAACGGCTTCTGCCGGCCCGAGTGCACCCGCTGCTCCGAGCTCTGCCCCACCGGCGCCATCCGGAAAATCAGCCGGGAGGAGAAGACGGCCTATCGCATCGGCACGGCCCATGTGAATCTGGAGGCCTGCCTGAGCGCCACCGGCCGGACCCACTGCGGCAAATGCGCCCGGCAGTGCCCTGTGGGGGCCATTTCCATGGTGGAGCATGAAGGCCATCGGGCGCCTGTAGTGGCCGAGGAAGTTTGCATCGGCTGCGGCGCCTGCGAACAATATTGCCCTGTAAGGCCCATCAGCGCCATTCAGGTAAACGGGAGGTACAATCATGAATAGAAGAGATTTTCTGAAAACGGGCGCCGCGGCGGCAGTGGCCGTGTCGTGTGTGCCGAAGGGGGAGATTGCCGGTCAAGCCGGCAATGGCGGGAAAGCCGGCAATGACGGTCAGGCCAATGACGGACCGGAGGCGATGGTTTACCGGGAGAATCCCAAAAACGGGGACCGGGTGTCCCTGCTGGGATTCGGATGCATGCGCTGGCCCATGGTCAAGGACGCATCCGGACGGGATGTCATCGACCAGGAGGCCGTGAACGAGATGGTGGACTATGCCCTGGCGCACGGGGTGAACTATTTTGACACCTCCCCCGCCTACCTCCAGGGGCAGAGCGAACTGGCGGCCGGCCGGGCCCTGAGCCGTCATCCCCGCGAGAGCTACTACATCGCCACCAAGCTCTCCAACTTCGGGGACCACGGCGCCAAAGCCTCCATCGAGATGTACAAGGAGTCTTTCAAGCAGTTGCAGACCACCTATTTCGACTACTACCTGCTGCATGCCATCGGCCTGGGCGGCAAGGACGCCTTCAACGAGCGCTATGTGGACAACGGCCTGCTGCCCTTCCTCCAGGAAGAGAAAAAAGCCGGCCGCATCCGCAACCTGGGCTTTTCCTTCCACGGCGCCCGCCACGAGTTCGACTACTTCATGGAACTGGAAGACAGCGGGGAACTCCACTGGGACTTCTGCCAGATAGAAATGAACTACGTGGACTGGACCCACGCCGACGGCGTGCGCAACGTCAACGCCGACTACCTTTATGCCGAGCTGGACAAACGCGGCATCCCCATCATCATCATGGAGCCCCTGCTGGGCGGCCGGCTGGCCAATGTCCCGGAGGGCATCGCCCGCCAGATGAAGCAGCGGGAGCCCCAGCTGAGCATCGCTTCCTGGGCGTTCCGCTTCTGCGGCACGTTCCCCCGGGTCCTGTGCACCCTCTCCGGCATGACGTCCATGGACCCGCTGCTGGACAACATCAAGACCTTCAGCCACTTCAAGCCGCTCACGGAGGAAGAACTCGCCTTCCTGGAGCAGATGGCCGTCCAGATGAAAGAATACCCGCTGGTGAACTGCACGGACTGCAAATACTGCATGCCCTGCCCCTGGGGCGTGGACATCCCGGGCGTGTTCCAGCACTACAACCGCGCGGTCACGGAAGGCACCTACGCGCAGAGCAGCAGCCAAAAAAACTACGCCAAACTCAAGAAGGCCTACCTCGTGAGCTACAACAAGGCCGTGAACCCGCTTCGGCAGGCCGACCGCTGCATCCACTGCAAGGAGTGCCTGCCCCACTGCCCCCAGAGTATAGCAATACCGCGCGAACTCACCAGAATCGCGCGGTACGTAGAGTCCTTGAAGCAGGACCTGCTTTAGATTTTCACGAAACTCACCCTCCGGGTGTTGCCGTTGTACCGCAAAAGCGCGGTATAACGCCCGGGAGCCAGTGCGCTGACGTCCAATTCCATGGAATAGAACGCGCTGCCCGAAGCCATGGTCTTCATGACCAGGGTGCCGGCGGTGTTGTAAATGGCGATTTCCACCGACACGGACTCCAACGTTTCAATGTTCAGGTCCAGCTGGTCCTGAACCACGTGGTCCTGGGCCGAGGCCGGGCTCCCCGGATTGACGAGGGCCAGTTTGAACGTATGCGTAACCTTCTCGCCCAGTAAATCCCGGGCCATCACCATCACTTCCGTAAGACCGTAACGCTTGGGCGTGATGACCAGGTTGCGGGAAACGATTTCCGCGCTGCCCATGGCCGTCACGTTAAGGTCGGCCTCGTAGGAAAGGTCTTCGCCGTCGGGGTCTTCAAACACGGACTCCAACGGAATGGAGATGGCCAGGAGGCCGGACTGCTTGTAGTTGGCGATGGGCGTCAGGACAATGGGGGCATGGTTGGGAAGGATGACGTACTGGAGGGTAGCCGTGCCCGTAACGCCCTTGTCCTCCGCCTGGAAAACAGCCTCGTAGGTGCCTGCAGGGGCATCTTTTCCCACAATGGAAGCCGTACCGGTGACCGGGTCGAAGGTAAGGGCGGCGGAGCCGGCGGAGACGCAGGCAGCCGTCAGGGGCTCACCGTCGGCAGTCCGGGCGGTCACATGGACCGTCGCGGTCTGGTGGGCATGGATGGACACGCTGCTGTAGTCGAGCGTAACGACGGGCGCATCCGGAGTGGGTTCTTCTTTCTTTCCGCCATACTGGAACGAAGCCAGCGCATCCAGCTTTTTCCCGATGGTGCGCGTGCCGCTGCCGATGGTCGCACCAAGGCCGCCGAAAAGGATTTCCTTGGCGCGGTCGGCCGTGAAGCCGGGGCCGCCGTAGTAAGAGACGATGAGGGCCGCGACGCC
>Ga0310694_10006698_pt1 | contig 10884 bp, 7 predicted proteins | sample 174DNAGHGhighgp2_FD_203884 | JGI IMG/M metagenome (GOLD analysis project Ga0310694, IMG submission 203884) | Sheep rumen microbial communities from Palmerston North, Manawatu-Wanganui, New Zealand - 1742 DNA GHGhigh gp2 (v2) (version 2) | ecosystem: Host-associated > Mammals > Digestive system >... | reverse complement strand
CAACAGCCAACAGCCAACAGCCAACAGCCAAAAGCTAACAACGCTTGGAGAAAACAATGGTGGCGGCGACGGTGATTCCCAAGAGAGCGGGGTAGAAGAGATAAGGCACTATGCTCATGGCGCTGATGCCTGCCAGTCCGCTCGCCATGAGCAGTTGGGCGCCATAAGGCAATATGCCTTGAACACAACAGCTGGTAGTGTCCAACAGACTGGCACTGCGGCGAGGGTCAATATCAAACTGCTCGGCGATGCGCCGGGTGATATCTCCTACGGAGAGGATAGCGATGGTATTGTTCGCCGTGCATAAATTGGCAAAAGCAACGAGGGCACAGATGCTCCATTCCGCTCCCTTGCGCGAACGGACGCGCCGGGTAATACGGTCAATGACAAATTCCATTCCTCCGTTATGACTGATGAGGGCAAAGATACCACCGGCAAGCATGGAGATCAGAATGAGTTCGCTCATGCCCATAACGCCCGAGAGGGAACTGTCGATCCAACCCATGAGTGTGTAACTGCCGTCCCATATGCCGGTGAGACATGTCAGCGCACAACCAAGCGCCAGTACCACCAGTACATGGACGCCGAAAGCAGCAGTCACCAAGACTGCCAAGTACGGAAGGACTTTAAGGACTGATGACAGTTGATATTGGGCTGCTGAGAGTGACGCATCGGTCGCGGAAGTGCCCAGAAAAACATACAGCACAGCTACGATGATAGCGGCAGGAATAACCATGAGGATGTTGAAACGGAACTTGTCACTCAGCTTGCATCCCTGCGTCTGCGTGGCGACAATCGTGGTGTCGCTGATAAAACTGAGATTGTCTCCGAAGAAAGCCCCTCCGACGACAGCGGCAGCGACAAGCGGAAGCGCCATCGCGGTCTTGTCCGCGAGCCCGGCTGCGATAGGCATCAGCGCTACTATCGTTCCGACGGAAGTGCCCATACAGAGGGAAGTGAGGCATGCCGCAAGGAAAAGACCCGTGAGCGCGAAACGGGCGGGTAAGATACGAAGAGTGAGGTTGACCATCGCCTCGGCGGCTCCCATCTCTTTGGCGGACGCGGCAAAAGCACCGGCAAGCATGAAAATCCATACCATAAGCAGCAGGTTAGGACTGCCTGCTCCACGCGAAAAAACAGAGACCCGTTCCTTGAAACGGATTCCACGCGTGACGGCAATAGCCACCATCGCCGTGAGAACAAAAACCAACAAAAGGGGAGCATTGCTCACTCCACCGTAGTATATGGAATTTCCTATAAGCAGCAAAATCATCGCTGCTATCGGAGAAAGTGCCAATAGACCTTTTTTCATATTCGGAATGTTAAATCAGTCGTGATTACGGAATTGCCCGAAAACGCCCGCAAAGGTATGCAAAAGTTTTGAATTATACAAATATTTCTTACATTTTTCAATATTTTTGTATGATTTTTTACATTTTGTTTGCTTAATTCAAAAAAAAGCAGTACTTTTGTCGGCTGAATAGCGGTTGTTGTCCCAAAACGCATCCGTAGTCATTGAAATTTTTAGTGCCAAATTTGTACTAATCGGGCTTTTATCCTAAAAACGTGGAATTTTTAGAAGGCCCTTAAAAAACAGAATATATGAAAAAGATTTTGACTTTGTTAGTCGCAGGTATGTTAGCAGTGAGCGGCATCGAGGCGAAAGTGGTATTGGAAGAGCATTTCGGTCAAGGAACAGAAACGCTTTCTGAAACGAGTGACATTCCCAGCGGAGAAATCAATTCTTCCGGCTGGACAAACATCAGCGGCAGCGGGCAGGTTTACCTGAACGCCACCGACCTTGTTTACGAGGGATACAAAGACGCGACAGACGGTAGCGGCAGTGTGGAATTCAAAGCCAGTTTCGGCAAGAAAGTGGCACGTCCGTTGTCCGAAAACGTAAGCAACGGGTCCGTTTATGTCGCGGCTATTCTGGATGTAAAAGCTGCTGCCAGCCGTGACTACGTGTGGGCAATGGCTCCTGACAAGCAAGGATTAAGTACTGCCGGCAACCATTTCGCGCGCCTGTACGTTCAAAAGAAAAATAATGGTTTCCAGTTCGGCATCGGCAAAAGCACAGAGTCCCCTGTGTATGTGTCCTATACGGACGAGTTGGCGTTCGGCAAATACCTTGTCGTGATGGAATACCGCTTCGTCACGGGCGATGCAAACGATATTGTGTATCTGTATCTTAACCCCGCCAAAGGAGCCAAACCCGCTCCGACGCTGACCTGCAAACAGTCGGCAAAGAACACCAACGGTGACGAGGTGGGAGCCGGAACCAAAGCCGACGCAGCCAATGTGGGCAGTTTCCTGTTCTACTCGTCAACCAGCGGCAAGGCGGAACTGTTAGCCGACGAGTTGCGCATTGCCACGGCATGGAAGAACCTGTTCGGCGAAGAGGGCGAAGAGGAATCGGTGGACCCGATTGATCCGGATCCCGTGGACCCTGACCCCGAGAATCCCGACCCTGAGCAACCCGGAGGGGAAGGCGGCGAAAAACCGGCAGTTGGCACCGAACTGTTGAAAAACGGCAGTTTTGAGGAATTCAGCGTATCCGGCAACCCTATGTTCGGAGAGCAGACGAGTTTCGACGATTGGGCATGGAGCGCTTTCGGTGCTTCGGCGGACAAGGAGGATAAATTAGACGGCGAAGTGTCCATGCACCTCCGCCCGACAACGAAAAACGGAACTCTGAATCAGGAAGTAGTCATGGATGCCTTCGAAGCAGGTGACCAATTCAAACTGACGATACACTACAAAGCCGTTGATTTGAAGGACGGAACGCTCAAACTGGATTGCTATTGGGTACCCAAACCCGGTGGTGATGCGGAAGAGATGAAAAAACATGAGGCGGACATCCTGCAAGTCGAACTGGCTAACGCCGTCACAGATGGATGGGTAGAGAAAGAAATCACCACGACGATGCCTCAGAACGGACGCTATTTCTACGTCCGGACGATTGTGAGCGCTGCCAATGCGGACGTCTTGTTCGACCGGTTCAGCCTCATCTATGCCGGAAACGGAGAGGAGGAACCGCCCGCTGAGAAAGCGGTCATTACCGTTTCGCCGAGCGAACTGCCGCTATTCCAGACTACGGCTGGATCCGAACAGGTTCAAAAAATCAGTGTTAGCAGCGAGAAATGCACTGATTTTGTCTATCTGAAAGTAGAGCATATACAAGGCTCGGCGTTCACCATTGATGCCACGATGATGGCACCCAACAGCACCGGCGAAGTGAGTGTTCGCTTTGCACCCAAAGAGGCGGGCAGTTACCAGTCCAAAGTGATTATCTACACCAAAGACGCCAAGGATGTGGAGGTCTTGCTGAACGGAAAAGCGGAGTCATCCGGCACAGAGGAAGACTCATGGGCAAACGATTTCGTATGGGACGATTCGGCACCTCTCAAACTGATGATAGAGGGCTTCGACAACGTTGCCCACAACAAACCCTGGAGCGGTGAAGGATGGCAAAACGTGGCGGCAGCGGATGCACGTCCCTGGTGGGGCTTTGACGCATCCAAGACACAGAGCGTCGAGGGCGAAGGAACATTCGTCAAGGCTACTGCGTACCAGTCCGGGCAAGAAAGCACCGGCGAATGGGAGATGTGGCTCGTCACACCGCCACTCGACTACAAGAACGCAGAGAGCAAACTGTTCACCTTCAGCGTCATGGGACAATATATGCCGGAGGAAGATAACCAGGCTGTTTTCGAGGTTTATTATGTAGATCCCAAACAGCCGGAGCACCTCCGTTTCCAGAACCTGACAGAAAGTTTTGCTATCCCGCAGACGAGCGACTCGAATGAGGACTGGCAGACGTTCTTCCTGGATCTGGCGCCGTATGCCGAGACCGTGGCAGATGTGTTCCATATGGCCTTCCGTTATGCCGGTCCGAATGGAACAGATGGCGCGGTAACCTACTATGTGGACGATGTGAGCTGGGGACGCACCGACCTGCCGGTCATCAGTGTGGACGTGACGCAAATCATTGATTCGGCAGCGTTGAACGAAGTGAAGATAGTCGGCCAGATAAACGTGACCGGTAAGAACCTATCCGCGCCTATTGACGTGGCTGTCAAGGGAGCTAATTACAACAAGTTCAAGGTGTCCAGCGAGACGATTCCTGCCGAAGGCGGTGCACTGGCAGTCGGATTCCAGAGCGATTTGGAGGGTGTCCATGAGGCCTATATTGAGTTGTCCAGCCCCGAAGCGGCAACCGTCTTTATCCCGATGGCGGTGCTATGCAAGAATACGGAGGGTATAGACCTTGTCGGCGGACAACATTCGCCGGTAACACGGAAAGTGCTGCGCAATGGCGTTCTGCTCATCGAGCAGGGCACCAAGACCTACAATGCCCAAGGCGCAGAACTTAACCGAAACGATTAATCCATAGTATCTGTCCCGACAAGTGAGCATATAGCGTCCGGAGTGTCTGGTACAACTAAAATCGGCGGTGTGTCAAAAATGACGCACCGCCTTTGTAATTAATAATTGTTGGTAATTGTTGATCTACAAAAAATCCATACCATCTATCTCGACTATAGTGCCTCTGGTGCGACTATAATCGGTGGTGTGCCAAAAATGACACACAATCCTTGTTTCTGGTCCCAAAAAGCAACGAAATGCAACAAAATATATTCAAAATGTCAGTGCAAATAGGCATAATGTAAAATAATGTTTGCAAAATTCATTTTATTTGCGTTTTTTGATATAAAAATTTGCATATTTCAAAAAAAATATCTACTTTTGCAAATTGTTTGTCATTTATACTCACACATACATTTTATAAAATGCTTATGAAAAAGGTAATGTACTGTTTATTAACGTTTTTTTTGTTGTCGTCACTTTCTGTGTTTGGAGGGACATGGACGAGCGGTTCGACAACCGTAACCACCTCCGGCTCAACCGTTACTGTTTCTGGCAACGGACCTATGGCGGACTATACGTATGAGGGAAACCGCCCGTGGACATTGGCCTCCATAACGGATATTATTATCGAAGAAGGTGTGACTCATATTGGTGCATATGCGTTCATTGAGAGTCAAGAAGTCAGCAACCCATCTAATGTAGTCCGCATAACTATCCCCGTCTCCGTGACGAGCATCGGTGAAAACGCATTCGCTTCCAATACTAAGGTGGCGACACTCCGTTACAGCGGTTCTCCCAATGAATGGGCTTCCATTGAGTTTGCTAATGTTGCCTCAAACCCGTTTGGTAATACATCTGTGTCAGCCTCTTCACGGAGCGTGTATTTTCACGGGTGTGATTTTACCACAACGACTTTGACGCTTACTCCCGGACTAACGCGGGTGAACGACTATGCGTTTTACAAGATGAATATTAAAAGTGTCAATATCCCCGGATCGGTTAGTCATATTGGAAGAAGGGCTTTTGACTGCAATATCAACGGTCAGGTGTGTATCAACCGTTTGACTCCCCCTACAACAGATGACCATGCTATCTATTATGCCAGTACTACCGTAAAACTATATGTTCCGGCCGGCAGTAAGTCTGCCTATATGAGTGCAGGAAAGCCTTGGTACCGAAGTAGTTATGGGAGTTTAGACGGCTCAAGTGAAGTAGTAGAACAAGACGTAAGCGGCACATTAAGTGCAGCATACGGAGAGGGTGTGACGTGGGCGTTGGACGAGGACGGTATTCTCACTTTTGATGCGTCCGCTCCGTCCGCCTCCAAGAGCGTTACGCTGGCAGCCGGCAGCAGTTACCCGTGGGGCAATTTCCGCCGTCTGGTGGACAAGGTGCGGCTGCGCGGCGAGATTACCAATTTGGGCGATGCGCTGGCGTACCACTGGTTCCTTCGCGGCGTTATTTTAGACCAGAACACTGTGCCCGCGTGTTCTAACAATATCGGTTCATCAAGTATCACGTCCACAGGAACTACTGCCTACAATAGTATCTTCAATCCCTGTCATCCGCTAACGCTGAGCGTGAAACTCTCCTCGCTCATCTCCCCAACGGAGACCGCCAAGTTAGAGAGCGCGCCGTGGAACGACGGGCACTGGGTCGTAGCTATCGACGAAGAGGTGGTCATAGACGAGAACAGTACGGATAATATGGAACTATTAGAGGCAGTTCGGACATATATCCATTCGCCGTTCACGATGCGTTTGCAACGTTCGGTAAGTAATGCCTATTACAACACTTTCTGTTCGCCGATAGCTCTGACGGCAGAGCAGGTGGAGAACACGTTCGGAACCGGAACGCTCATTCATGCACTGGCAAGCACCGGTTATGACGCAGGAGCCAACGAACTGACACTTAATTTTGCCGACTCACAGAACTTTATGGATGCCGGTGTTCCTTACCTGTTATGGCCGGCTAACAACGTGGTTAATCCTGTTTTCAACGATGTAGATCCGGCGAGTGTGGCGGCCGCAGAGGGCGTGGAGAACACCTCGCATGTCGTTTTCCACGGCACTTTGGAACCGCGTACGGTGACAGCAAGTGAGATAGCCGACAAGAGTTTCATCTTCCTTCAGGCAAACAACCAACTGAACTGGGCTAACACGGGCACGCTCAAAGGTATGCGCGCGTTCTGGTCCTTAACAGGAGACGTACCTATGCGCGCAATAGCAAAACGTCCGGTGATGAATATCGGCAGTGCTACAACGAGAATCGGAGAAGTACCCAGTGACAACGAACAATGCACAAAGGTGCTCCGTGACGGACGAGTTATCATCATTCGTGATGGCAATGAATACAATATAATGGGTATTCGCCTCTAATTGGCTAAATGGAAAAAAATAAATGATAAATGATTAAATCGTAAATGGTTTTATGAAACGCTATTATATACAGCCTGCGATACAGGTAACAAACATACATTCCTTGTCCGTATTGATGGTAAGCGGTGGTTTTGGTATTCAGGGAAAAGTAGGTAACATCCCTCCAAACACGCCGTTGTACTGGGCGACAATTGGTGCCGGTCCCGGTGCTGATGCATGCACAGGAGTGTAAGAAGGAAGTGAAAAGCGAAAGAGGAAAAGAAATAACAAAAAACAATAACTGATATGAAAAAGAGTTTTTTAACCTTTGCGTTATGCGCGCTGACGATGGCGGCTAATGCTACCACGTACAATTATTTGTGTGCTATCACAGAAATCAGTGTGGACACACTGGCAAGCACGAAAAAGAACCAGTACACGCTCAACTGGACTCAGAAATGCAAGAACACCGCAGAGTATGACACTAAACCGGAAGGCACGTACACCACTACGGTCAAACTGGTCATCAATTCCGACGACCGCACGCTGGAAGGAACGTACACAACCGTAGGTGCTGATCCCAACAGCTCCAGCGCCAATGTGAATGACCAGACCATCAACCTCGTTACATCGGAGTTGTATTACGGCAACACACGCCGTTTGCTTCGCACGGATTCCGTGTCCACCTTCACGATCATTAAGATTGATGACTCGCACTACGCCATCAGCGAGGGACGTCTCTGCTTTACCGCGGCGGCACTTGCTGACAGAGGCAAACATACCTACAATTACAACTACTGCTATGCCGAGGAAGAGATCTTGCAGAAGGGAATATCACCCACTCCCTTTGTCTTCGGGTTCTCCGGAAGCGGCGAATATCAGCAGAAAGTATCCAACTACGACATGAGCGTCAACGGCATCAGCGTAGAGCACTCCAAAACCGACTACGGCGTGCAGCGCTATTTCCTGACTCTGAACTGCTCCGGCACGAACCGCGAGACCGGCAAATCACATGACTACGAAGTGCAACTCGCCATCTATCCGAGCGAGGAATCCATCGTCGGCTCGTTTGCTACGCAGAAAAGCACAGAAATACTCATGGCAACCAATAGTTACGTCAAAGACCTGAATATCAGCAAACTGCGTTACCTTTGCAACGACTCGCTGAGCACGATACAAATCAAATCGAAAGGAGTCAACCAGTATAGTTTCTTCGGCGGCACACTGACCTGTGTGGACTTGGATGCCAACTATAGCGCCGTATATGGCAAGAAACGTGTTGAGGAAGTGCATTATTACCATTTCAGCGACAATGACGGAGAAGGTATTGAGTTCGGATGGGACGAGGACAGCAACGAGATGGAACTGATTCCAAGCAAAGTAACTGTCAATACACAAATTGACGGCTTCCAGCTGGTAGTGGATGCCAAAAACGACAAAGGTATCAGTTACTCAGTTAATATCGAGTTCTTCTCCGAGCATTTGGACGGTACATACAGCATTGCCAACGAGTTGCTGTCCGCTTGGTCGAAAGTGGAGCACGGATCTAATTCGTCGTACGTCACCAACGGTGCTACCGTTACGATTAACAAGAAAAACGCCAACACCTTTACTCTCTCCGGAAACCTGCTCTGCGAGAACGAGAATACCTATATTCTCAAAGCATTCGATTTTGAGTACGGTACAGCCACGGGTGTGGAGCACCTGCAAGAAAACAAGGCTCAATGTGCCAAGGTGTTGCGCGATGGCGTCATCGTCATTGAGAGGGAAGGAAAAGAATTTAATATGCTCGGTACTCCGGTAGCACGATAATTAAATAGAGACAGAATGAAAAGATTCTTTTTAGTATCTCTGATGTGTGTGGCAGCGGTGGTGAACGCCGCTGCTGCCTTCACGCTCACGGCATCGAAAGTGACGATTACGGATATGACCGTGGACAAGAATAATTTCTTCGTCGTCGTGGATGCCGCTACATCGAGCGGCAAGTATGTCATTTCGTTTGACGTATGGCCGGAGAAACGGTCTGCTATCGGCTCTTTCACCGCCGAAGACAAAACCATAGGTTTTATCGGATGCTCCGTCCATAAGACGGAAGCGAACGGATCGCCGGTTAACATGTGGTATTACAGCGAGGAAGATGCTGCTATCACCTTGTCTATCCTCAGCAACGGTGACGGCACTTGTACCTTGAAAGGATCCATTCAGGCGACGCGCAAAGAGACTACATACACATACAACATCAGCGATTTTGTATTCGAATACTCCGAGGAAGGTTCCGGCGATCCGGAGCCGGAGAAAGACCCCTATCGCTTCGAACCGGCAGAACCTGTCTCGTTCGATTTTATTGCGGACGTCGTTCATTTCCGTGAGAGGGACAGTTATATAGAGATTACGCTCAACGAAATGGCTAACGAGACCTATAACTGGATTGAGTTGCGCTTGCTCTCCGACACAATGGCATGGCCTGCAGGTTCCTATTCGATTGACGCAAGCGGCAAACAAGGCTCGTTGACGGCATCAAAAGGCTATTTGGGAGGAACCAAAGGAGATGACCCCTGCTATGTGGCTATACGCGGCAATCTGGAGGACTGGGGGCAATACACGCCTTACTATCTGGAGAGCGGCAATCTGCAGGTGAGCTACAACGCGAAAGGAGACACAATCCGTGTGACCGGCACTCTGCTTTCGCATAACGGATCTACCATACAGGTCAACGCACGCAGTTATAATATGCTCTATGTGCCGGAGGATCAACCGAAAGAACCGGAGCATCTGACGCTCGGTATTGACACCGTGGTGGTGACCTATCTGTCCAACCTCTCCGACAGCACCAACAACCGTTTCCTTTATACGATGGATTTCAGTCAAAGCGACGATTACCCGAACGTTTTGGTTGATCTCACTTTGTCCAAACCGATGGAACTGGTAGCCGGTACTTACACCCTTGAAGACGGCAGTTTGAGCGGCATCATGCTTTCGCAAAACCAGGCGGATTTCGAAATGAACATCTTTGCCGGCGGGGCATATGAGTTCACCGCCGCTACACTCACGCTGACGCCGGAAAAAGATGATTTGTGGCGCTTCGAAATGCTGATGGAAGACGCTATCGGTAGCACCTACCGGTTCACCCTGGTGCAGGACCCGCATATCCTTTTCTATCCTCAAGAGGAAGTGGACCCGAAGGACCAACCCTACGCCGACGAGCAGAAAGAAAAAGCGGTGGTTACGGTAGCTCTGGATCTCATCGAATGGAAAGCCGAAACGGTAAGCAAAGACGGTATTTTGGACATTATGCTCAGCCAGAAGGAAGCGGATGCCAACGGACTGCGCGCTTACCTGCATTTAGGTATGTACACCTCGGCGGAATACCCGGAAGCGGGAACCTATCCCGTGAACGGTAGTGAAGAGACCGGCTCTTTCAGCGCCTCTCTCGGACGATACGGCAATGTCCTGATTCCATGCTACTTGGTGCTGCTGGACGACTACGGATGGGCACACGCGGTGTGGTACATCACAGAGGGCAATATTACCCTCGCCTATGACAATGCAGCACAACCCATCCTCAGCGGCGAGTGTGGCACCTGGTTCGGTTCCACGATTAAGTTCTCCTATCGCCCCGCAGCAGAAGGAATAGAAGCAGTCAGCAACCCGCAGCACTCCGCCTCCCGGAAAGTGCTGCGCAATGGCGTACTGCTCATCGAACAAGGCGCCAAGACCTACAATGCCCAAGGCGCACTACTCAACCGCTACGAATAATCCATTGCCTCTGTCCCTCTATAGCGACTATAATGAGGGTGTGTCAAAAATCGATAGTGGATTTTTTATAAGTCAAAAATTACCCAAAATTATCCAAGAAATCTTTATATTCGTCAACCATACAGCGAAGCAGATCGTGCCAGTATGGCTAAGAATTAAAGACAATTATCAACAATTATTGCTCCAATCGAGGGTGTGCCATAGTTTTGACACACCCTCATTGGATTCGATATGTATTTATAATGTGGGCAAATGTATATCAGAAGTTTTTTGACATCGTATTTTATGTATGTACAACAATTATGCCTTTCGTAGTATGGAAAGCATTGCGGGTAATAACTTATGTTACAATCCAATAATTCACAATCTTCAGATCGGATTGAAAATAGTAATCAGAAAC
>Ga0310694_10006696_pt1 | contig 10885 bp, 7 predicted proteins | sample 174DNAGHGhighgp2_FD_203884 | JGI IMG/M metagenome (GOLD analysis project Ga0310694, IMG submission 203884) | Sheep rumen microbial communities from Palmerston North, Manawatu-Wanganui, New Zealand - 1742 DNA GHGhigh gp2 (v2) (version 2) | ecosystem: Host-associated > Mammals > Digestive system >... | reverse complement strand
CTACTATACCGAGGAGGAGCAAGCCGACTGCAAATTGCGAATAGCCGAGTTGGGGTTGCATTTCAGCAAGTCGGGTGTTCGCAGGACCGATGAGTTCATAACTCTTATCGATGACTATTTCAACACCGATGCGCGTCTGAAAATGATGGAGCAGGAGCTGGCCGAAGTCAGGCCCGATTCGGTTGAGACTCTGGAGCAATCGAGGCAGTTGACAATCGACAATGTGGCGGTTATTAATAGCATCAAGTCGCGCCATTTCGATACCGAACTCGATCTTTCAACCAGCGACCCCATTAGCCTGATCGACCACTTGCGTGAAGCGGAACAGACAAACCGCAACGTAAAAAAACAGCTTGAATACGCACTGTCGCATATTTGGGAGACGTACTACAAGAAAGGTATGGACTGGCTGAATTGGGGAAAGGAGGACCGCGCCGAAGAGCTGTTCGCAAAGTCGGTTGAGGCTAAGACCAACTATGCACCGCCACATTACCAATTGGCGTTAATGGATTTTGAATCAAAACTTTATAACAAGGTGCTTGACACTTGCGCGCGGATTGTTACCGATATGAACCCCGATTCTGATACGCGCTACAATACAATTAAACTGGCTGAAAAGGTAATGTATATTTTTATCGATTCGGTAGGTCAATATATTGATAATAAGGATGTTGATGGAGGATTTGCAATGTTGTCGGTTTGCAAGGACTACTGCAAGCGCATCAAAGGCATCCGTCGGTTCGAAGAGTTCGACAAACTTTCGGCGCAACTCTACGGAACCATTCATGCCAAAATTGTGGCGCAGGCTCGTGAGTTCTACAACGCGTCAGATTTGCAAAAGAGCACCATTTTCGCCGATTCGGCAGCAAACTTGAGAGCGGAGTACCCGACCTTTGACATTGATGCTACCGAAGAGTCGAAATTGCTGAACCAGTTATATTTGGCGTGGATTGCCAAAGGAAAATCTGTGTCGATGGAAAAGCCCGATGAGGCATTGTTCGCCTTCGACCAAGCAACACATATCTGCCGAACTCACAAGGCCGTCAGTTGTACCGATGAGCTTGAGAAACTTGCTTTCGCCAGCCGTACGCATAAGTATATGCAGATGCTTACCGAAGCTAAATCGTCGCTTGAGGATGGATATCCTGATTCGGCACTTGAGCAGCTCGACGAGGCCGAGAAGTACCGTCAGACGTGGAATTTGAAGAAGATTGCGCTTGCCGACGAGTTGCGCATCGAGGCATATCAGCAGAAGTATGACGGATTGATGTGTGAGGGCGATGACGCAATGAAGCGCAAGCAGCCCCGAGAGGCGATAGCTTTCTATGCTGCGGCGCTGACAATCAATAAGTCGCAACCCATTGTGGCCGATACGGCATGGTCAACCAAACACCGCAACGCGTCGGTAATGTATGTTGTAAATCTCTGTAGTTTGGGTGTTTCTTATGTCGAGATGTTCCAAATGGGCAAGGCCGGCCAGCAGTATCAGACGGCACTTGCAGTGGCCGAAGATGCCAAAATCACCAAGATTCCGGATGTGCAGACCGCTTTGGCCAACCTGTCGGCGGCTTTAAGCGATGGAGAGTGCAGTCAGGCTTGGTTCGACTATAACGTGCAAGCAGGAGCTGCCGAGAGGCTTATAAAACAGAAAGAGTTTCTGAAAGCCCGTACAGTGCTGCAAAAAGCCGCCGGCATTGCCCGTGCCAACTACAAGTGCAACCTTACCGACTTGGTAGCAAAACAGCGTGCCAGCGATATCGAAACAATATGTCGATACCAACAAATGGTCAACTCGGTGCAACCATTGCTCGAGCAAAAAGAATTCCAGAAGGCGCTCGAAACGTATGTGGCCGCCACCGAATTTTTCACCGACAGCTGCAACAACAAGTTCGGCATCCGACATAAGCCAGTATACGACTATGTTTTTGAAAATCAGTATAGTGGATTGGTCGATGCGGCGGTTGTTTATTATGCCGACTGCAATGAACTTAAAAAGTCGCTTAACTTGCTCAACGAGTTGAACCGCCGTTATTTTGAGGCGATGTGGGCGCGCGAGAGTCAGGAAAAACTTGGCATAGAACTCGCCCGCAACGATTTTCGAGAGCATCCGTCGGCCGACCCGAAAGTGAAAGTTCTCGACTACACACATGGCGAAAAGTGGTATAACACCTTGAAGAAGGCTTATTTACAAGAGTGGATTGATAACTCGATTGAAAATCTGAAGGATGAAAAGTAGCGCAGAAATGTGTGCGATTGGTGGTTGATTGCCTTAAATTCTGGCTACTTTTGCACCATCAAAAACTGATATAATGGGAGCTGATATAAAACTAAACACAATTCCGGAGGCCATTCAGGCAATCAAGAATGGCGATTTTGTGATTGTTGTTGACGATGAAGACCGTGAAAATGAGGGCGATTTTGTGATTGCCGCCGAAAAAATCACACCCGACAAGGTGAATTTCATGCTGAAAAATGGTCGCGGACTGCTCTGCGCACCAATTACTATCGACCGTTGCAATGAGTTGGAACTCAATCATATGGTTGATAATAACACTTCAATCCTTGGTACGCCGTTTACCGTGTCGGTTGACAAGATAGAAGGCTGTACCACAGGTGTTTCGGCAGCCGACCGTGCCGCCACCATTCGTGCACTTGCCGATCCCGAGTCGAAACCCTCAACCTTTGCGCGGCCTGGTCACATCAATCCGCTTTACGCTCAGAACAAAGGAGTTATCCGTCGTGCAGGACACACCGAGGCGGCCGTCGATTTGGCGCGTCTGGCGGGATTGTATCCGGCTGCGGCGCTCATCGAGATTATGAACGAAGATGGCACAATGGCGCGAATGGAGCAGCTTCAAAAAATTGCTAAAGAGTTTAAACTCAATATAATAACCATTAAAGACTTGATTGCTTTCCGCTTAAAACAGGATTCGTTAATCGAGCGTGGTCCGGAGGTTCATTTGCCTACTGCATACGGCGATTTCCGCCTGATACCGTTTATGCAGAAGTCGAACGGCAAAGAGCACATCGCCTTGATTAAGGGCACATGGGAGAGCGGCGAGCCGATTCTGGTGCGTGTCCACTCGTCGTGTATGACCGGTGATATTTTCGGTTCGAAGCGGTGTGAGTGCGGCGAGCAACTTCACAAGGCTATGCAAACCATTGAAAAAGAAGGCAAAGGCGTCATCATCTATATGAATCAGGAGGGGCGCGGCATTGGTCTGATGGCTAAAATAAAAGCCTACGAGTTGCAGGAACACGGCTATGACACTGTTGATGCCAACATCCACCTGGGTTTCGATGCCGACGAGCGTGACTATGGGGTAGGGGCGAGCATTCTGCGCGAGTTGGGCGTGAGCAAGATGCGCCTGATGACCAATAATCCTGTAAAGCGCATCGGACTTGAAGCCTACGGACTCGAAGTGGTTGAAAATGTGCCAATTGAGATTGAGCCTAACAAGTACAACGAGTTCTACATGCGCACCAAAAAAGAGCGTATGGGACACACTCTCAGGCTGATACACAGCAACAACAAATAATCGTACGCAATGAAAACCATCTGCGTTTTTTGTGCGTCGAATCGTGGCTCAAATGCTGAATATGAGCGTGTTGCCGCAGAATTTGGCGCATTGCTAGCTGCGCGCGGCTTGGATTTGGTTTATGGCGGCGCCAACGTTGGGCTGATGCGTTGCGTGGCCGAAGCGGCTATGGCGGGCGGCAGCAAGGTGACGGGCGTCATCACTGAATTTCTGGCTGGCCGAGAACTGGCGCACTCGGGATTGGCTAAGATGCTAACCGTGAGCACAATGCAAGAACGTAAAGCCACCATGGAGCGTCTGTCCGATGGATTTGTGGTATTGCCGGGCGGCTTTGGCACAATGGACGAGATGTTCGAGATTCTGTCGAGCGGACAGTTGGGGTTTCATAAAAAACCGCTTGTGGTGCTGAATATCAATGGTTTCTACAATCATCTGAAATTGCAGCTCGAATTTATGGTCGAGCAGAAGATGCTTTTGCCGCAGCACGCAGCCATGGTCCAGTTTGCTGGCACTCCGGACGAAGCAATCGACCAATTATTTGGCTATCAAGCCCCTACGTTAGGCAAGTGGATTGATGACATTCGCCGCGACAACGGACACGAAGTTTCAGAAGAGTAGAGTGAGGACAGACTTACTCAAAGTCCCCGTTTTTCGGTTTGTCAAACCTTCAGTCTTTCAATCCTTCAATCCTTCAATCCTTCAATCAGTCTCTCATATCAATAATCTCAACACCGGGGAACTTTTTGGCGTCGAAATTCAGCGCCGCATCATCTATTTTTTGATTGGTTTGAAATTTGGTCAGCGTGAGAGTGAAACGCGTGCCATCTTTTTGGAAGCATTTGATTTGATAAAGGTCGTTATTTGGTGTGAACCAATACTTTATCTTAAAATACGGTTTCTTGATATTTTCTGGAGCAAGTTCAACAATCTGCATTTTTTTGCCGTCGATTTCTTCGATGTCGCCCATCATATATTTAAAGCCGTTGCGGTAGAAAGTGTATAGCGACATTGGGTCCGACATAAATTTATCTTCAGGTGCATCATCGTTCGTTGACTCGATTGGCGATATTGTAACTTCATTGCTTTCAGTTAGATAGGCCCAGCGTGTTTTGCCATCGCAGTAGGTGATGGTTTGGTCGACATCGATGCGGAAACGGTTTCCTTTGAGTAGCAGAGTGCCGTTGTAGTTCTCGCTTTTCTCTTCGGCCAGATTCTCATACACGCAATCAAAATCGGCCGTAATGCTCTTATAACCAGAGGCTTGCTTTGCGGCTTTGTCGAGCAGAGTTTTTGCTTCGGGGTCTTTCTGTGCAAAACCATTTAATGTTGCAAGCAGAAGTATTGCTAATGATAATCTTTTCATTTCTTAAACTTTAATGTAACGATTCCAGCAACCGGTCAAGGCTCAATTCATCGGGAATAAGCACATCGCGAGCTTTGCTGCCTTGGTAGGGGCCAACAATTCCGGCGGCTTCCAACTGGTCCATAATGCGGCCAGCGCGGTTGTAGCCGATAGAGAATTTTCTCTGTATCAACGATGTAGAGCCTTGCTGGTTTATCACAATTATTCGTGCGGCTTCTTCAAACATCGAGTCGCGTTTCGAAAGGTCGACATCTTCAAGGCTGGCGCCTTCGCCGCCTTCGGGCACGTATTCGGGCAGCAGGAACGCCGATGTGTAACTCTGCTGCTGCTCAATGTGTTCCATAATCTTCTCAAGCTCAGGCGTATCAACAAAGGCACATTGCACACGCTGTGTTTCGCCGCCGAGCGAAATCAGCATATCGCCGCGGCCAATCAGCTGGTTGGCGCCGGGGGCGTCCAGAATGGTGCGCGAGTCAATCATACTCATCACCTTAAAGGCGATTCGAGCCGGGAAGTTGGCTTTTATCAAGCCTGTGATGACGTTGGTTGTAGGCCTTTGTGTGGCCACAATCAAGTGGATGCCGATGGCGCGGGCCAACTGAGCCAAGCGTGCGATTGGCAGCTCGACTTCTTTGCCGGCGGTCATAATCAGGTCGGCAAACTCATCGATAACCACCACAATATAAGGCATATAATGATGTCCTTTCTCAGGATTCAGATGGCGGCTGATGAATTTCGCGTTGTACTCTTTAATGTTGCGGCAGCCGGCTTCTTTCAAAAGGTCGTAGCGTTTGTCCATCTCAATGCAAAGCGACTGCATCGTGTTCACAACCTTCTGTGTATCAGTGATTATTGGCTCGTCGGCATCGGGCAGCATAGCCAGGAAATACTTCTCAAGTTTCTTATACAGCGTCAGTTCCACCTTCTTCGGGTCAACCAGCACAAGCTTCAGCTGCGACGGGTGTTTCTTGTAGAGCAGCGATGTCAGTATCGCGTTCAGTCCCACCGATTTACCTTGACCAGTGGCACCGGCAACAAGCAAGTGCGGCGTTTTGGTCAGGTCGAATGTGAACGTTTCGTTGGTGATGGTTTTGCCAATGGCCACTGGCAGCTCGTATTTGGCTTCCTGGAATTTGGGTGATGCTAGCACAGTTCGCATTGCCACCGTTTGCGGTTTCTCGTTCGGCACTTCAATACCAATGGTTCCGCGGCCGGGAATCGGCGCAATGATGCGGATGCCCAAAGCTGCAAGGCTCAGCGCAATATCATCGCTTAAGTTTTTGATTTTCGATATTTTAACACCTTTGGCCGGGACAATTTCGTAAAGTGTTACGGTTGGACCGACGGTGGCGTTGATTTTTGCAATCTGGATTTTATAATCGTTCAGCGTTTCAACAATTCTATTCTTGTTGGCATACAGTTCCTCGTCAGTTACAGCCGTGTTGTTCTGCTCGTAGTCGTTCAGAAGGTCGATTGACGGCAGGCGGTAGTTCTCAAGGTCGCGGGTCGGGTCGTAAGGCTCAAGGTCGATGTCGCGTATCTTTTGAGTTTCTTCTTCATTTTGTGTAACATCCATTTGTACTTCGCCATCTGGCTCGTTTTCAGGATTATCGCCAGGCTGAATCTCGTCGTTTTTCTGCGAGGGGATGGTTATAGTGAAATTGTCTTGTTCGCCGCCTAAATCGCTGATATTGTTCTCGCTTTCGATATTGTCATCGCTGTCATTGTCAATTAGTTGCGATTCAACTTCGCCCAGATTGTTGCTCAAGTCGTTGCCGTCGTCTGAGTTGTCGAATGTGGCGGTGGTTGTAATCTCGAATTTCAGCAGGTCTTTGTCGTTCTTCTCAAACGGCATATCGCTGTCGTCTTCTTCGTCTTCGTCTTGGGTTTCGGTGTCAGTCGAATCAATGTTGTTGAGATTACCATCTTGTTCATTCTCAGCGCTTTCTGTCGATTCGTCAGTTTGTGTTCCGGCTTCTATGGCTATTGGCAGCTCGGGGTCGGTTACTTTCGGATGAATGAGTTCGGTAACAAAAGCGCGGCATCGGGCAATAAAGCTGTCGAAAGTGAATGACAGAATGGCGAACAAACAGGTAATCAGTACAATACCAGTGCCTAGTTTGCCAATAACGGCGTTCAGCCATTCGCTCACAAAGTAGCCGTGTGCGCCGCCCGGTGTAAATGCCGCATGGTGAAAAATATAGCCCAGCGCAACCGATCCCCAAATGGCGTAAACAATTGTCAATTTGAGAGTTCTGCCAATAGGCCATGCCTTTATTCTAAACAAATGCAAAATGCAAACAGTCAGCAGTACAATCAACCCGAATGCCGGAAGGCCAATCCATCGGTACATGAACCGGTGGGCCAGAAATGCACCGAATGTGCCTGTCCAGTTGCTGGCGACAATGTTGGAGTTGAAAAACAGTTTGTCAACCGATACATCGAGTGTGCTTTGGTCGATGCGCCATGTGAACAGATACGAAAGGAATGCAAACGCCATGTAGACTGTGAACGCTGTCAGACAGACACCGACAATGGTGCGGCGGCGGTCGGTCAGGCTCATGTCTATATCATCATTGGTATTGTTGCTTTTTTTCTTTGCCATAGTAAATGAAAAATAGTCAGGATAGTAACGAAAAAAAGGCGCGGTTATTTGCCTATTCCATTGAAAATCTCATCCATTTGGGCACGCTTAACGCGCTCATAGCCATCAGGAATTTCAAATGTTTTATCCGCTATTTTTTCGTTAATGAATTCAATTGCTTCAAGATGCATTGGTATGCCGTTCATTTCAAGTCTGAAATCCATTGGCATGCCAGGAATCTTGTCGAGAGGAGTGTTTGCTGTGGCATTGTTTATTTTAATGTCGGTTGTGTAGAACACATCGAACGATAGAGTGTCGATGGTTACGTTTGCGTGGTTGCAGTGGAATCCGATTATTTCCTTCTCCACTTCATCGAAATCGATTTCCAAATTGTCGGGTTTGCTCATTCCATAGTAGCCCTCTTCCGATTTCGAAACGTATAGATACTTCTTATTCAGTATTTTGAGCAGAGTGTAGGCGTTGCGGCGTCCGTCTTTTATGAAGGCTGAACGGAATATGCCAAGCCAGCCTTCCATTTCAAGAATGACCTTGTCATCTTTGAAGTGCATCAATATTGTCGATGGGAGCAACCCGATGATGGGGTTTTCCTTTTCGGTCTGCAAATAGGTGATTTTGAACTTCACCGAGCCTTCGCTAATGTTGCTGCGATGCCCTTTTTCGGTACAGCTCCATAACACTGCAATCCCCAATAAAATTATGGTACACAGGTACTTGCAGTTACTGAATATATTGTTGCGTCTAGTACTCAAGATTCATTTTTTTCAATTGTGGTAAAGGTACTTATTATCGATTAAAAACCGATGATTACTTTACTTTTTTTGCAAAAAAAATACCCGTCGGGCAAATTTGCTCGGCGGGTATTCTTTTTGGTTGTTTTTTATTACCACGCAAACATCGGGCGCGGCATCATCATTTCGTTCACTTCGGCTTTTACCTTTGCGATAACGCTCTCATTTTCAGGGTCGGCCAGAACGCGGTCAATCATATCCACAATCACGTCCATATCCGATTCCTTCAAGCCGCGGGTGGTGATGGCCGGTGTGCCAAGGCGCAGGCCGCTGGTCTGCATTGCCGAGCGGGTGTCGAACGGCACAAGGTTCATATTCACGGTGATGTCGGCGGCAACAAGAGCCTTCTCTGCCACCTTGCCTGTCAGTTCGGCGTATTTCGGACGAAGGTCAACCAGCATTGAGTGGTTGTCGGTTCCGCCCGAAACAATGTAGAATCCTTTGTTCATCATTCCTTTGGCAAGGGCGGCGGCGTTTTTCTGCACCTGTTTCTGATACTCTTTGAACTCGGGTGTGAGTGCTTCGCCGAAAGCAACGGCTTTGGCTGCAATCACGTGCTCGAGCGGTCCGCCCTGCTGTCCGGGGAAGACTGCCGAGTTAATCAGGCTGCCCATCGAGCGGATTTCGCCTTTCTTGGTGGTTTTGCCGAACGGATTCGGGAAATCTTTGCCAATCAGGATGATACCACCGCGTGGTCCGCGCAGAGTTTTGTGTGTTGTCGAAGTTACAATGTCAGCGTATTTAACGGGGTTGTCGAGCAGTCCGGCTGCGATAAGTCCGGCCGGGTGAGCCATATCAATCATCAGCAGGGCACCGCAGGCGTCGGCAATCTGGCGCATGCGTTTGTAGTCCCATTCGCGGCTGTAGGCCGAGCCGCCACCGATAATCAATTTCGGTTTCTCGCGCATTGCAACTTCTTCCATCTCGTCGTAATCGACGCGGCCGGTTTCTTTGTTCAAGTGGTAGGCGCACGGGGTGTAAATCATACCCGATGTGTTCACAGCCGAGCCGTGTGAGAGGTGTCCGCCGTGGGCAAGGTCGAGGCCCATAAACTTGTCGCCGGGTTTGAGCACAGCCAGTAGAACGGCAGCATTGGCCTGTGCGCCCGAGTGGGGCTGCACATTGGCATATTCGGCGCCGTAGATTTTCTTCAGACGTTCAATGGCAAGAGTCTCAACTTCGTCAACCACTTCGCAGCCGCCGTAGTGGCGTTTGCCCGGGTAGCCTTCGGCGTATTTGTTGGTCAGGCACGAGCCCATGGCCTGCATAACCTGGTCGCTTACAAAGTTTTCTGATGCAATCATCTCAATGCCACGCTTCTGGCGGGCGTACTCCTTGTCTATAAGGTCGAAAACAACATTGTCTTTTGTCATAACGATGTAAATGTTTGAATTATAATAAATTGTTATTCTTTCGATTCGATTGGGAATTGTCGGCGGAAACTCTCTTCGAGCGAGATGATGGTTTCGGTGCGTTCAACAATGTCGAGCCGTTGCAGCTTGTCCGATAGTATTTTACGCAAGTGCTCGTTGTCGTGCGCCATTACTTTTATGAACAGCGAGTAGTTGCCTGTAACGTAATGACATTCAATTATTTCTGGGATTTTATACAACTCTTCGGCAATGTCTTGATAGAGGCACGCTTTTTTCAGGTTGATGCCCACAAAGGCGCACGTTTTGTAGCCCAGATTCTGCGGGCTGACAATGAATTCGGAACCAGTGATGATGCCAATGTTGGTGAGCCTCTGCACTCTTTGGTGGATAGCAGCTCCCGACACTCCGCACTCGCGCGCCACTTCAAGGAAAGGTGTTCGTGCGTTTTTCGAGATTATCGACAGAATCTTTTTGTCAAGTTCGTCGATGTTGTGGTTTTCGCTCATAATCAATTGTCGTTAACAGATGGCAAAGAAAACTAATTCTTGGGTAAAAAGTTGCGTTTGCGGTGGTTTTTATTATTTAATAGTTAACAGGTGTAAGTTGTTGCTAATAAACGTTAATTGTTATCGATAGTTTTTGCTTCTTTTGTCTGATTTCCCAGTCAATCAGTTAGTAATTTGAATTATTCCCATTCAATTGTTCCCGGCGGTTTGTGCGTTACATCGTACCAAAGCGAGCCGGCGCCATCGGCCTTGAACTGTTGCCACAGGCCGGCGAGCAGCGTTTGGTCGATTTCGGCAAAGTTGGCCGTCATGGCTTCCGAGCTGTTCACGGGGCGCATCACAATGCACGGTTTGTCTTGCACGCGCAGAGGCGTCAGCACAACGGGCATCTGCCATATTTTCTCGTAAAGGTCGTTGGCCTGAAGGAATTCGGTGCAGATGTTGTCGAATTTGCGCAGCGTGTCGAACTTGTCTTTTGTGGCGTATTGCGCAACCAGTTTCGGCATCTCGTCCGATACTGTGCCAACCTGCCATATCACGCGGTTGATGACCTTGAACCGGTTTACAAGCTCGGTGCTTAAACGCTCGCACTCTTTCCAACTTAAGTTTTTCGAAGTCAGTAGGAAAGGTTGCGCATAGGTGCGGCCGTCGCCTTGCACGCCAACGCTTTTCACCGGCAGAACACGGCCTTCGACATTGTTGTCTTTCAAA
>Ga0310694_10006695_pt1 | contig 10886 bp, 12 predicted proteins | sample 174DNAGHGhighgp2_FD_203884 | JGI IMG/M metagenome (GOLD analysis project Ga0310694, IMG submission 203884) | Sheep rumen microbial communities from Palmerston North, Manawatu-Wanganui, New Zealand - 1742 DNA GHGhigh gp2 (v2) (version 2) | ecosystem: Host-associated > Mammals > Digestive system... | reverse complement strand
CGGCGGTTGTTGGTTGTGGTCTTTGTGGTTGCCATGATTTCTTGTTGTGGGGGTTACTTGACGAAAATGAGGGCCATGGTGGTGAGGAACGAGCAGAGCGACATCCAGAAGGTGGGACGGAAGGCATCGTTGGCCATGACGGTGCTGTTGCGCTTGAACTTGTCGTTAGGCTCGACATAGATGACGTCGTTCTGGCGGATGTAATAGGCGGGAGAGTTGTAGACGCTCTCGGCACTGGTAAGATCCACACGATAGGGCACCTGATGGTCGCCCTCCTGACGGAGCACAAGGACGTTCGTGCGCAGACCGTCAATCTGCAGGTCGCTGGCCATGGCGATGGCCTCGAAGAGCGTGATCTTGTCTTTGGTAATCTCTTTCACACCTGCACCGGCATTGCCCAGCACGGAGAACTTCATGTCGTAGAACGTGACGGTGACGACGGGGTCCTTGCAGAGGTTCTCACTGATGAGGCGCTGCTTGATGGTCTGGGCCACCTCGGTACGGGTGAGTCCCTGCACATGCACTGCACCCAGGACGGGGAAGTCTATGTTGCCTGCGGTATCGACGGTGTAGGCGAACATGCCGCCGCTGTTCTGCGTCGAGATGTTGCTGGCGCCCTGGAACAGGTTGAACAGGTTCATCAGCTGCTCATCGCGGCTGTGGACGTAGATGCTGAACTTGTCGCCCGGCAGGAAACGGATGCTGCCGTCGACCTGCGTCTGAATGGGCATGTTGGTGTTGATGTCCTGCAGGTAAGCAATGTCCTGCGGTGTCTTGCAAGAGGTGAACAGGAGTACACCCAACAAAAAGAGAAATGCAATTTTCTTCATTTTCGTATTCTTTTTTTGTTTTTCTTTTTTCGGGATAACGCGTTATTCGCCATTGACCTTCTCTAAGCAGTAGGAAGGAATGTAGGCGGTACAGATGCCGGCCTGCAAGCCCTTGATGTAGACGACCACACGCTGCTGACGGTTGATGCGAGCCACTCGTCCCGTGACGCCCTCAAAGGGGCCGTAGGTGACACACACGGTGTCGCCAGAGGTGAAGCGGCACTTCGTTACATCGACCTCCATGACATGGACGTCGCGCAAGGCCGTGGCCAGCACTAAGGGCTCCATGTCCCTATGGGCGACGGTCAGCGGTGGGTTCTTGCCGAAGTCATCGGTCTCGAAGTGATTATAATAATAGGTGATGTATTTCGACAACGGGCCTTCCTTCACGTATCTGTCGGCCTGCTCTGGGGTGACGTATGCAAACAGCAGGTTCATGAACGGCACCAGCACGCGGTGGCGCTTTCCATCCCTACGGATGTCCTTCCATATCATGGCCAGATAGGCATACACCTGATCTTCTATCAAAAGGTCGGCCACCTGACGGGCTTGACCATACAGTATACGGAACACGTACCATGACTTATCTGGCGACGGGACATACTTTACCGACACCCCTGATTGTGAGCTCTTCGCCTCGGGGAACGCAAAGGGGGCAGGCCCTCTGCTGTGTGCTGAATCACAGATTTTAACGTTATCCAACGCGTTCAAATCCTATTATCTTTACGTCTAAAAAGCGCTGTATAAAGGAAGTTTTGCTATTCAGACGGTTTTTCGCGACAAAGGTACTAACTATTTACGACTTAACGCCCAATTCACGCGTTAAAAAAAAAAAAAAAACTAAATATAGTTAAAACGGCTGTTTACCACTAGTTTCATCACTTTTCCACGTGACAAAAAAAAGACGTCACTACACAAACGACGCCCGCAAGGCTGACGTTTGTGTAATGACGCAAATTTCCTCACTAATGGTGCTTTCAATGCACCGCTAAGACGTTACTCTGAGTCGTCCCAGAAGCTGCCGCCACGGCTCTGGGCATCACTGCCGGCTCCAGTATTGTTAATCTCCATTTGTAAGCCATCGCCCTTGATGGAAGCCATAATAAGACCGGACTCCATACTAAGTCCCTTATTCAAAATCGGTTTGATATATTCCTTTTTCATTGTCGTTATATATAAAAGGTGTATTACTTCATAATTACTTTACGTCCGTTAGAGATATACAGGCCCTTCGAGGGTGCTGCTATGCGCTGACCATTGAGGTTGTAGCAGGCATCGGCTTTGTCTGCCGTAGCCGTGATGACATCAATACCCGTTTCCTCGTTGTCAAAGACAAGAGCACCACGAGCAGAAGCTGGCTGCGACAGCTGGAGGTAAGCCTTACCCTCAGCAACATTCTTGCCATTAGCAGCATAGAAAGCATCGCCATTCAGAATGTAGTTGTATGGACCAGTTCCGCTTGTCAACCCGGTAACAGGACCTGCCTTGAATGCGTTATCATTAATAGTAGTTCCAGAAGCGGCCACCTTGAAAGAATAAGAAGTAGAAGTTCTAGCTTCGCCCTTGATCAGCAGCGGGGTATTGGCAGCGGGGTTAGTGATTGCATGAGCAGCTGCACTACCATTTTTCTTGTCTGTTGCGTAATAAGCCGTGGCGCCTTCAATTGTCAATGCTACGGGAGCAACATAAGTGCAGTACCCAGAAGCATTGGTAGTGACCTTCTTGTAGCCCTGAACTGAAAAAGTCGTATTTGTTGTGTTTACAGAAATAATATAGTGGTCACACATCAAAGTGCTTTGAGGAATAGAAATGTTGCCATAATTATTATCATAGCCAAAGGTTTGATCAGCAACTACACCTTGTGAAACAGCATATCCTTTCTCAACTCCTCCCCATGTATCACTATCAGTCCACTTAAATTTGAATTCTATATCTGAGGTAATGCTAGAGGCATCAAGTGTCAAGCTGCCATCAATAAACCGGAATTGAGGATAATCATAATTCCATGAACTATTATCGCCTGGTATCATATTTCCCCTCAAAAATAGAGCACTCCCTGAAGTTTTTTGTGTGGTTGAACAGCCAACTTCATTATTGCTAGAGTTAAATGTAAAAGTTACATTATAGACACCCGGGTTGTCTACTCGTATCACCCAGTCATCAGAAGGCCAAGATGTATCCCACGAACCATTCTTTACAATTTTGAACCTGTATCTTTTGTCACTGTCATTACTTTTAGCATATAAGAACGTTGTAATACTCAATGTGTAGTTCGTTCCATCATTCGTTGACATTGTAAAATCACTCGAAGTAGTATCAAAATCAACACCAAGAAGCTCGAATGAGCCAGCCACTACATACTTATCTTCAGCATTCGCCGTCCCGACGAACCCCACAGCGAATAGTAACAGAGTAATTAATTTTTTCATACCCTTAAGATTTTTGTCAGTTAATAGTTTAATTATTTATTTTATATTTGGGGTCAAAAATAGAAAAAAATCTGGAACTGACCAAATAATTTATTATATTTTTAATGTACGCGAGTGAAAAAGGCCCGAAAACTTGATTTATGTTCAGACAAACGGCCCCCAATGCAGTCCTCAGCGATTCTTTCTTTTCACACGAATTACCACGAATTAACCATGAATTATTCATAAATTGGCACTAAAATGGGATAAAAGGACAGAGAAAACGAGGTGTGCAAAAAATAATGTTTTGCACACCTCATTGATTTTCTGTTACTTACGCTTAAAGCAAGCGTCTAATACTCATCCTCGTTGAACAGGAAGTCTTCTTTTGTGGGGTAGTCGGGCCAAATATCTTCAATGCTTTCATACACATCGCCCTCGTCTTCTATTTCCTGTAAGTTCTCGAGCACTTCGAGGGGTGCGCCGGAGCGGATGGCATAGTCTATAAGTTCATCCTTGGTTGCGGGCCAGGGGGCGTCTTCAAGTTTTGATGCAAGTTCAAGTGTCCAATACATAGTCTTTGGTGTTTACAATTTAATCGATTATTTGGTTATTATTCTTTTTAGGCCGCAAAAGTAGTAAAATTTTTTCTATCTGCAAGTTTTTTGCCATATTATTTCGCTCTGCCCTGCGTTAAAATTTATTTTTTTCGCCAAAACGAACAGATAATCACTCAAGCGATTGACAAATTGAACGATTTCGCTGCCCACTGTGGCCTGCTCTGCCAAGGCGTCGATACGTCGCTCAGCCCTTCTGCATACGGTTCTGCAGACGTGGCACTGTGCGGCAGCCGGTGTTCCTCCCGGCAACACGAACCCTTGGGGTTCTGGCAGTTCAGCGTTGATGGCGTCTATTCTTTGCTCCAGCAGCTCTGTCTCGCCTTCAGGCAGACGTGCTGAGTCGTAGAGTGGTGTCTGGCTCTGGTCTGTGGCGAGATGGGTGCCAACGACAAACAGGTTGTTCTGTATGCGGATAAGCATGTCCCGCTCATCGCCGGGCTGTATCATCGAGGCCAAGAGGCCGACATGTGAGTTCAGCTCGTCGACAGTGCCGTATGCCTCCAAGCGCACATCGGTCTTTTTTATTCTCACTCCTCCCACCAGGCTGGTCATACCCTGGTCACCTCTGCGGGTATAGATTTTTGTCAGTTTCACCATTTCCGTATATTATTTTAGTTTTTTTAGAGTTCATCAGAAGTTGACTATGTAGTTTTGTTTGGCACGTTTCTTATCGAAGAACACGATGCCACAGTAATAGAGGTCGAAGGTGATGACGGTATGTGGGTCGTTCTCTATGCAGTGCCACAGCGGTTGCTGCTGCCAGATGTTTTCGAAGACCACCACAGAGTGGTCGGTGCATTTACGGAACAGCTGTAGGAACTCTGTCTGTATGGGAACCACTGCCAGGTCGAAGGTATCAGCATCTTCCACCACCTCGGCTTTCCTGCATCCTGCCTTGAGCCATTTGCCCATCCCCACCTGGTCCACGATGACTGCCGGCTGCAGTTCGTTAGCCAGTCTGAAATAGAGCTTTCCCAGTTTTTGTCTCGTCCTGGGCTCATTCTTCCCCAGTTCCTTGTATGCATAATAAGGTGCATGCTCGTTGATGACATACCGAACGAACCGATAGTCATTTGGCGACTGTATGCCGAATCCCCGGCAGTGCCCAAGTCGCGAAATCCACGTCCATGCTTGCCTCATTGTGTTCATAATGGCGACAAAGGTAGGGAAAAAGAAGAGAAAAAAGAAAAATAGGAAATTAAAAAAACAAAAAAGAATGGGAAAAGGCGAAAAAGAGAAAGGAAACTTACAGTAGTGGTGAGAAAAGGCGTGCAAAGGACTCTCCGAGCCTCGCTATGAACGTTGTGCCGTTTTTTTCAAGATAGCTGGCCAGGGTGAGGCTGTCGTTCTCATCGTCGAGGAACACCTGTCGTACCCTTCTGGCGAAGTCCTCGTCGTAGATGAAGGCGTTGGCCTCGAAATTGTTCTCAAACGAGCGGAAGTCCATGTTTGTGGAGCCACATGTGGCTATGGTGTCATCGCACACCATCAGCTTTGAGTGCAGGAATCCCGGAGTGTACATGCCTATCTGCACGCCGGCGCCCATGGCCTCTCTCAGGTAGCTTCTGCTGGCAAGTGCTGTGAAGCGTGCGTCGCTCTTGTAGGGTATGAGCACCCTCACGTCGACCCCGGCCTGTGCTGCTGTCTTCAGTGCATAGAGCACGGCCGTGGTGGGCAGGAAATAGGGTGTCTCGATGTACACATACCGTCTTGCCGCCATGATGATGCGCACATAGCCCTGCATTATCTCCGGGTATGGCGACGTGGGGCCACTGGTCACCGTCTGCAGGAGGCACTTGGCGCCGTCTCCGGCGCCTTCAGGATAGTATTTCCTGTCGCTAAGCAGAGTACGGTCAACGAAATACCAGTCTACGAGGAAAGCCCGCTGAAGAGTGTACACTCCCCTACCCTCTATGCGCAGCATGGTGTCACGCCATCGGCTGTGTTTGTCTTTTGCCGCGTTCCTGCCTTTCACATAGCGCAACGCTATGTTCATGCCTCCTATGTACCCCACCCGTCCGTCTATCACGAAGAGCTTGCGGTGGTTGCGGTAGTTGGCACGGCGGGCAAACGACGGGAAGCGCACTGGCATGAACGGTTCCACCTCGATGCCTTCCACCCTCATGCGCTCGAAGAACTTGTTTTTCACGTTCCAGCAACCCACATCATCGTATATCACCCTGACCTCCACCCCTTGGCGTGCCTTGGCTATGAGTGCATCGGAGACGAGAAGTCCCAGGGCGTCGTTGTCGAAGATATAGATGTCGATGTGTATATGGCTCTTTGCACTGGCAATGTCGCTAAGCAGCAATGGGAAGAACTGGTAACCGTCGGTCAGCATCTCTACGCTGTTGCCATTGAATGGCAGCGAGAAGCTCTCGTTCACAAACAGGTCTATCACCGGTTTGTGCGGCTCAGGCAGTTGCAGGTCTTTCTGCTGCACGAATCCCAGCATGGACCGTTTTTCCAGCTGGTCCATCGACCTGCGGTTCACCTGTCTCTCCTTCCGTGTGTTTGTTCCCAGGAAGATATAGGCCACTACACCTACCAGCGGTACGAAATAGATGACCAGTGCCCATGCTATGGTTTTCGCGGGCTGGCGGTTGCCCATCACCACATGGATGATGGCTGCAATCGCTATCAACCGCGACAACCAGTATAGTATTCCAAGTATGCTCATCTATTTGAAGTGAGAGATTGAGGTGACAGATTAGAGGTGAGAGAGAATTACTCTATGCCGATGAGTTTGTGGGTCTGTAGTGAGAGTCTCCACTGCGGATGCTGCTTTATATATTCCACGCAAGCCTTCACTATGACACCGTTGAGGGTGTTGTCGCCGGTGTCGCAAGGCTGCAGGAAGAGCAGCGGTCTGTGCTGAGGACGGCCAACAGCAAAAGAGTCGCCACATACTGCTGCACTCTGCCCATGCAGGCCGCCCAGCCTATCCAGCAGGGCGGTATCGCCTTTGGCCATCTCCATGGTGAAGACCACCTTTATCTCGTCGGCAGCATCATACAAGGATGGTTCCACATATTTCGGCGACACAGTAAGCCAGTCGAGGTTTGGCGGGGCCGGCCGCGTGCCATTGCTCTCCATGGCCACATAGAAGCCCTCGCCGTGCAACATGTCGACCAGGTACTCGTCGGCCTGAAGTGTAGGCTCGCCACCTGTGAGCACCACCATTGGTTTGGCCTCTGTCAAGATGCAGTCTTTGCAGTACCCCAGCAAACGGGCGACTATGTCTTCTGCGCTATATGTGGTAAAGGTTTCAAACTCAGTGTCACAGAACGAGCACCGCAGGTTGCACCCTGCAAAGCGCACAAACAGTGCCGCCCGTCCTGTGTTGGCGCCCTCGCCCTGCAGCGAGTAGAAGATGCTGTTCACGCGGTAAGTATGAGCCATGTGCTGTGTCATTATTGTTCAAACAGTTTGCTGCAGCTCTTTCCCAGCCACTCCACCTCGTCGGGGGTGAGTAGTGGCGACAGACGGTCGAACACCATCTGGTGGTAGTCATCGAGCCATTGGCGTTCCTCGTCGGAGAGCATTCCGGTTATGATTGGTTTTTTGTCTATGGGGCATAGCGTCAGCGGCTCAAACCTGAGGAAGCGTCCGCCCTCTGTCTCCATGGCAGGCACCACGAGCAGTGTGTTCTCTATGCGCACTCCGAAACGCCCTTCCAGATAGACGCCCGGCTCGTCGGTGACGGTCATGCCCGCCCTGAGCGGCTGTCCTTTCCACTCCATCCGTATCTGGTGGGGGCCCTCGTGTACATTGAGGTAGGAGCCCACACCGTGTCCTGTGCCGTGCAGATAGCTGTAGCCCTCGTGCCAGAGCGGGCAGCGAGCTATGGCGTCGAGCTGTGTGCCTGCGGCCCCGTCGGGGAACACCATGTTCTGTAGCCTTAGATGGCCTTTCAGCACCAGTGTGTAGACACGCCTCATCTCGTCGGTCAGCGGTCCCAAGGCTATGGTGCGCGTTATGTCTGTTGTCCCATCGGCATACTGTGCCCCGCTGTCTATGAGCAGCAGTCCTTCTGGTCTCAGCTCAGCATTGCTTTCCACGGTGGGCTCATAGTGCACTATGGCGCCATGAGGGCCGTAGGCGGCAATGGTGTCGAACGACAGTCCGCGGTAGTTCTTCTGCTCCGAGCGCAGCCTCTCCAGCTCGCGTGCCACGCCAAGCTCAGTGTGCGGCCACGGTGTCGGCTGGTCTGGCCGCTGTTCTTCCAGCTCTTTCAGAAAGCGTACCATGGCCACGCCGTCGCGCTCCATGGCCCGGCGGAAGCCCTGCTGCTCGGTCTCGTTCTTCACTGCCTTCATGGCCGGCACGGGCGATGTCTTCTCAATGACGGTCACTGGTGTGCGCACTCCGCGATTGTAGCGTTTCAGCGTGTCAAGGAGTGTGTAGCAGACCTCGTCGGGGTCCATGAGTATGGTCTGTTCGAAATAGTTCTTCAGTCCGGCTTTCACATTGCGGTAGTCGTCCACCGTCACGTTTTCGCCCCTCAGGTATGCCTCCACCTCGGGTGTTAGTTTTGCCTTGTCTACGAACAGCGTCACTGCTGTTGACGAGACAAGCAGATAGCTGACAAACACCGGGGTGCAGTGCACGTCGCTGCCCCTCAGGTTCAGCGTCCAAGCTATATCGTCGAGCCGTGCCATAAACATTCCGTCGGCATGACTGTCGTGCAGTGCCCGGCGTATGCGGCTCAGCTTCGAGGCCGTTGTCTCGCCCGCCATCTCCATGGGGTGCAGGCAGATGGTGTTGCGGGGTATGGCCGGACGGCCGGGCCATATAAGCGGCAGCGGGTCGAAGTTGGTACGCAGCGTCAGTCCACCCTCTTGTCGCAGGTCGCTGATGAGCTGCTGCACGTAGCTCGCACTGCTGCACATGCCGTCGATGCCTACCTCTGTCCATTCGTACCGTCCTTCGCCTATCTGCTGGCCTATCCACTCCGGAATTGTTGGCGCAGGCGCGTCACCGTCTTTCTTTTCGCTGGCCGAGGGTACATGTCTCTCCTTCATCAGCCTTATGCCTGTGCCCTCCAGTTGCTCTGCCGCAGCTATGAAGTAGCGTGAGTCTGTCCACAGTGCGGCGGCGGTCAGCGTCACCACCACCGTTCCTGCCGACCCGTTGAAGCCGCTTATGTACTCACGCCCTTTCCAGTGGTCGGCAGTGTACTCACTCTGGTGCGGGTCGCTTGTGGGGAAGATGAAGGCCGCCAGTCGCTCGCGACGCATCACCTCGCGCAGGTCCGACAACCTCTGAAGAATGATTTTCCTATCCATAGCCAATATGCCCTCGCTTTAAAATCTTATTGGGATGAGATAGCGCACGGGCACGGCAAGGCCACCCATGCGTCCTGGGTACCACTTAGGCATGGCTTTCACCACACGTATGGCCTCAGCGTCGAGCAGCGGGTGTATGGAGCGTTTCACTGTGACGCCGTCCAGTGTGCCGTCGGTCATCACTATGAAGCTCACTACCACGCGTCCGGTAGCACCGCCGGCACCTTCGGGATAGACCAGATGACTGCTTATCCAATCGACCATGGCTTTATCGCCTCCGGGGAACTGCGGCATCACCTCTGCCACATCGTAGACGCCCTCCTCGTCGGGACGCGCTTCGTTCCAGTCAGGGTCTCTGACGGTCACCACGGGCGGGCCGTACACCACCTTTATCTCTTCTTTAACTACAGTGTCCACCCGCTCTTTGTAGATGACGGGTGGCGGGCCGTACATCTTCTCGCTGTACGGCGGCATCACATTGTTCACATTCTTGCATCCAGTAACACCAATGGCAGCAAGAACTGATGAACACAACACGTTCACGACTGAAACAAACTTCTTTTTCATAGGCTGTTCATTATTTATAGTCCAGTGGTATCTGCCTCCGCTTCGTCGGTAGGCTCAGGGTCAAGCTCGGGTGGCGGCCCGTAGACGTCCACTGGTTCCTGCATTTTGTCTATGCTGTCTTTCAGGCTGTCGGACGCAGAGGTGGCTCCCCATCTGCACGCACCAAATCCCAGCGACGTGATCATGAGCGCCAGCGCGGTATTGGTCCACGTGAAAAACTTCTTTCTCATAATCATCATTTTTGTGGTTTCTCGTTCTCGTTGTATATAAGAGCCTCTATCGCGGAATAGGGCAGCCAGTGGCCAATCTCTGGCACAGCGTCGGCAGAGGGTTCTTGCTGAGCCTCGGCTTCCGAGACCTGCAGAGTGTCGGACTGCGAGGCCTGCAGAGTGTCGGACTGCGACTCCTGCAGAGTGTCGTCGGGCAAGGGTTCATCATAATAGTCAGGTGGCGGGCCGTAGACGCACTCCACATTCTCGTTGCGCACAAAGTCGCAAGACCCAAAGCCAAACAGGCTCAGGACTCCTGACAGCAGCATGTTGCTGAGATTAAACAAACGGTTTCTCATAATCTTCATTTTTTATGATGTTCTACCTTCTATTCTCTTCATGTGGCACACCAGCAGCTTTCCGTCGTCCGTGCGGAGATGCATGCCGTTGCCCTCGCAGTAGCGCCAGTACTTACAGTCCTTGCACTCGTCTTTCTTCATCCACGTGCGGTCGCGATACTGCTGGTACCGGTTTTCCCACACGTCGAGGAAGTCGTCACGGTATATGTTTCCCTGTATGTAGTTCGAGCGTATGCTGGTGCAGGCACTGATGCTTCCGTCGATGAGCACCGAGCCCACGGTGACACCGGCCGCACATCGGAACATCCAGTCGCGCACGTCGCCCTCATAGTCGCCCACAAATCCCTCGCAGCTGTAGTTGGCGTGTATCTTTCCTTCACGCCTTGTTTGGCGTATGAAGTCGAGCAGCTCCCGGAACTGCTTGTCCGACACCTGCAGCATGGGGTCGTTGGCAGCCCTTCCCATAGGGAATATGGGAAACAGCCGCCAGGCCTTCACACCTTTCTCTATGAGGTGGTCGCGTATGGCGGGCAGCTGGTCGTAGTTCTTCTGGTTCACACAGGTCACGGCATCGAACTTTATCTTTCCGTCGGCCACCAGCAGGT
>Ga0310694_10006692_pt1 | contig 10888 bp, 11 predicted proteins | sample 174DNAGHGhighgp2_FD_203884 | JGI IMG/M metagenome (GOLD analysis project Ga0310694, IMG submission 203884) | Sheep rumen microbial communities from Palmerston North, Manawatu-Wanganui, New Zealand - 1742 DNA GHGhigh gp2 (v2) (version 2) | ecosystem: Host-associated > Mammals > Digestive system... | reverse complement strand
CATGAGTTGGTCCGATTGATCTTCGTTGAACAGTTGTACCGCGCGTTTACTATCCTGCGGCACGAGCCGTATCATCATGAATAAGTAATTCAAGGTTAGTGTTAAAAGTGATTGAGTAGTGATGAGGAGAATTCTTTTTTTATTAATCATCTTGATAGCGTTTACAGCCCTTGACGGGCAGGGCAAATCCTATTATAACTCGGCCAGCAACCGATTTGGCGGTCTTTTCCCCCATCCCGAGATGAGGATGAAAGGACGTTACAAGACCATTGAACAAGACCGGCTCATCGACGAGAACGCCACACTGGCCACCGCTGTGGGTCTTGACACGATGATGATTAACAGCACGGCCTATCGCTACCAATTGCGTTTAGCCAACCTCAATAACAAACTGGGCAAGACGCGATCCATCAAGAATCCCATGACTGGTGAAAAAACCAACATCTCGCGCACCGAGTGGGGACTGGTGTTCAACCGTGACGAGGAAGGGAATTATTGCGCCGTCGTCTTGAGTTGTGACAACAGCGCACCCTTTGACGACATTACCTACCAGCGGTCGATGCTCATCACCCTCATCAGCAAGCATAACGGAGAGACGGTAGAAATCGCCCGCACCTCATTGACCAAGGGCATCGCGCTTGAAGATGGCCTGAACACAGTGTGTGTGGATGTGGATGAGCGCAATGTCGTTATTTCCATCGGCAAGGATGAACTGCACCAGGTGCTGGAAAGCAAGATCACACGCCCGAGCGGCTTCGTTCAAGTGGGCTATCTGGTCGGGCCAGGAGCCAGCATATCACTCGAGCGTGCAGTACTCACAATAAATAATGAGAAGCAGGTTGATGTGACAACCCGATGGACTCGTGAGGCGCTGGATGAATACCTGGCTAACAGTTCCGACCCGATTGAGGGCTACTGGCAGTATCTTGACCGGGACATGGAGGACAAATGGCTGCGCCTGGGCGGCAGGTACACTATGGCAATCGTCAGGGCTGACGACGGTTACGACCTTATCTATATTGACGGGGCACAAGTAAAGAAAGCGTTGTGGCAGACCGGGATGAAGAAAGGTCACATCAGCAAGACCTTGTTTGTCGGCAATTATGATCTCCGGTGGATTGATGCCACGATGGAACCCATTGAGAACGATGACACTTATGCAACCATTGAGAACGGTGTGATACTGACTCTTCATTTTCCAGTTTATAAGAGCCAAGTGAGATTTGCCAAGAAGGGCCTATAGCCATTGCATCCAGCATAATTCGCCTATACAAAACTTTTAATTCTTGGTCAATTCATATAAAAAGACTACTTTTGCACCAAAAATTCAAAATTTTATTAAATACCACAAAAAAATGAAAAAATTTACTCTGATTTTCGCTGCTATGCTTGCCATGGCACAGATGAATGCGGCAACCAGCGACGCTGCTACTAACAATGATGCTACCAACGCTGAAGCCCCAGTTATGACCCAGACTGCCGATGAAGAAAGCGAATTGGCTTACCAGCATCCCTTTAAGGACAAGAATGAGAGCACCAGACACTGGTCTGTTACGACCAGCGGTTTCTATATTGGCTTAGGCGTAAGCCACAGCTTTGATCTCATCAACAACAGTTTTGAGGTGGGTCTGCTTAATTTCGCTGCCGCAAATTACAACAGTCTGCATGGCCAGAACATCTCGCTGGGTGTCGGTATCCATCACCGCTCCTACAGCATTAAGCGTCCCCATATGCTCGTCCGTGGTGAAAACGATCAGATTGTCACTGTAGGAACCTATCCCTCGGCCAATGCCGATGCCATCAAGAAGCGCTCATCCAACCTCAACTACTGGAGCCTCCAGTTCCCCCTCATGTTCACACAGAGGATTGTCAAGAAGCTGGACATCACCGTGGCTGGTATCATGAACTGGAATTTCTTGGCCCGTGCTGATAACCACTACGAGATGAACAAGGTGGAACAAGACTCCAAGTACAAGAACCTGAAGCAGAACAAGGTGAACTTCGACTTCATGGGCGCACTCTCATGGGACGAGTTCGGCATTTATTGCCGTTACACCCCCGCCAAGTTCTTCAAGGAGGGTTTTGGCCCCGAGATCAAGAACACCTGGACGCTGGGTATCACCCTCGGTCTGTAATTGACTGAGATAACGGATAAAACAAATTTAACAGAGGTCGGAGATCCCATTTTTAGGGTTCTCCGATTTTTTTTGTTACAAATGACTGCTTTCCACGTTTATTAAGTAGAAAGAGCTATCAACGATGAAGCAAACTGACCGCATAACAACCGCATTCACCGCCCTGAGGGAGCAGATGCTCTCGCTGGCCGAACGCATCACCGGCAACCGCGACGATGCAGCCGATGCGGTACAGGACGCTTTCGTGAAACTGTGGCAGCAGCGGGGGCGCTATGAGAGCGCCAGCCATGCCCAGGGAGCCGGAATGATGACCGTGCGCACCACAAGCATCGATATGGCACGCCGCAACAGTCATCAGGCTGACGTCACCATCGATCAAGTCAACGAACCCGCCGTGGAGGTTAACGACAACGACCGCAGCCTAGCCTACCAGCAAGTGCGTTACATTATAGATAATGACTTGTCAAACAAACAGCGGCAGATTATTGACCTGAGGGAGATACAGGGCCTGGAGTTTGAGGACATTGCCAGCCGCATGAACATGACCGCCGCCAACGTGCGTGTGGAACTGAGCCGAGCACGCCGACGCGTGCGTGAGATTTACCAATCAAGAAACACGGAGAAGAAATTATGAACCAGACTCTTCACATAACGAACCAAGCCGAACTTGAACAACTCATCGAGCGCTACTTCGACGGTGAGACCACAGTTCAAGAGGAGCAGATGCTACGTGAAATGCTCGCCGACTGCCCATGGAGCAGCGAGGTGATTGACGAGGCCCGCTTCACGCTGGGCTACTTCGCCACACACATTGATCAAGTGCAACGCGCCAGAAGACGCCTCTCCTATCGGCGCACTACCGGCATTGCCGCCACCATCGCAATCATCATTGGAATCGGGGCCTTCGCCACGTGGCATCAGCAGCAATCGGAGGGCAACCTGTGCGTCGCCTATGTTAATGGTCACACAATCAACGACAACGACGCCATAATGACATTGATCGAGAATGACTTGAGCAACATCTATAACGCCTCCCAAGGTATGCAAGCGCAACTGTCAAGCCTTGGTGAAGCCATTGAACTTGATAACGAATAAAACCACAATGAATATGAAACGTCTAACAATCATTATGCTGGCCTGCCTGCTCACCTATATGGCTGCAATGGCACAAGAGGGGTTGAACATCAACCGCCTGTTTGACGGACGATTTAAAAAAGCCACTGGTGCTACCGAAATCATCGTCACCGGTCATCAGGCACGTGAAATAGGGTTAACTGTCTATCACAGCCTGAGTGTGACCGACATGGGGCAAGCAGAGCTGATCGAGAGCTTGGTAGCAAAAGACGGAGCCCGGGCTATTGACAAGGAAGTGGAGTACCGCAATGGGCAGCTTTACTATGGTTTTTACTCGATGAAAAAGAAAAAACGCGAAAACAACCGCTACATCTTTTATCTGAATCAAAACCTGGCACGCAAGTCGCCCAAAAACACGGTTACGCTCATCTACATGGAGGGTAGCGCAAATGCTGAGAAAATCAAGAAACTTATCCGTAAATAACAACCAAACATATCAATGACATGAAACAGTTTTTATTCACTCTCGCCGCCATGATTACTATGGCACAGACACAGGCCGTCTCACCTGACACGGTGACAGTTATTCAACAACCACACCATGTCATCATCACCGAGACAACAACAGGCTCACTGGTAAAGGTGATTGGATCCAAGGATCAAGAGGATTATCGTTACACCTATACGATGCAACACTCTGGAAACGACTCGGTTCACACTTCGCAATCGGCCGACTGGGAACTGAATCTGCCGTTCATGAAAAGCAGCAACAAGGAGTACCATTGGAGCATCGTTTGTTCGGGAATATACTTCGGAGCAGGACTCGTCACCTCCTATAATCTGGTCAACAACAGCTTCAACTGGGGAATCCTTAACTTAGCCTGTCTCAATTACAACACCCTGCATGGGCAGCAATTCTCGATTGGCGTAGGCTATGACAACAAGCGTTTCTCGCTCAAGCGCCCCAACTGTTTTGCCATGGACGAAACGACTAACATTGTGGGCATCGACTCTTATCCTGAGGGCACCGTTGACCGCTCATCGGTCCTCTCGGTCAGGGCCGTCCAATTTCCGCTCCAATTCCAGCAGTTTTTCGGGAAAAATTTCCACATCACACTGGGTGGGACCATGAACTGGAATGTGTATGCCAAGTGCAACACTCATTATAAAGTCAACAAGACCCACCACGATGTGTCTTATCGCGGAATCAAGCAGAACAAACTGACCTTTGATGTCTATGGCGCTTTGTCCTACAATCGCTTCGGCATTTACTGCCGCTATAGCCCTTGTAACCTGTTCAAGAAGGGTTATGGTCCTGAAATCAAGAACACTTGGATGCTAGGCGCAGTCCTCGCCTTGTAATCAACTGAGAAATAAGAAACAACGGAGAACTTCTTCCTGGAATTCCCCGTTGTTTCATTATTTCAATTCCTTCTGTTAGAGGAATGGGTTGAAGCGTTTTTCGTCGGCAACAGTGGTGGTGGGGCCGTGGCCCGGGGCAATGACGGTCTCGTCGGGAAGCGGTAGAATTTTCTCGCGGATGCTGTTGATGAGCTGGGCCATGTCGCCACCCCACAAGTCGGTGCGGCCCACGCTGCCGTTGAAGATGGTGTCGCCGCTAATGAGCAAACCACTCTCGGGCAGGTAGAATGCCAAGCCGCCGGGGCTGTGCCCAGGCACATGCAGCACCTGGATGGTCTCGTCACCCAGTGTGATAGTATCACCGTCGATCAAGTCACGGTCAACGGTCAGGGGCTCAACCTCGACATTAATGCGGAAATGTGCCACCTGATCGGGCAGTTCCAGTCCCAGCTGGGCATCCTGGATGCTACCGCACACGTCGGCACCAGTCTTGTCAGCCAGCCAACGTGCACTGGTGATGTGATCGACGTGCAGGTGAGTCAAGAGGATGTGCTTGATGTTAAGTTCTTGGCCCTCGATAAACTTGGTTACCATCTCACGCTCAGCTTCACGCATCATGCCAGGATCCACTACCACAGCTTCACGCGATGCTTCGTCCCACAGTATATACAAGTTTTCGTCAAACGGGTTGACTGTCATCATTGTAGCGTTCATCTCATTTTCAATTGCAGGGCCTCGCCTTGGCGTGGCCGTTTATTATATGAAAAATAATTTTTTAATTCTCTTTTGGGCGACCACGCCAAGGCGGTACCCTACATGCTGACGGATACCAGCCTATAATGGCAGATAAATAATTTTCTTGGTTTTAAAGAAATCTTCCTTGAAGTAGCTTGACAGTTCGTCAATGAGTACTTTGCTCCTGTACTGCTGGATTTCGCCAGTGAGGTCGCCTCCCTTGAGACAAATCAAGCCGTTGGGCACGGCATTGCGGTCCTCGCTTTCTATCAGGCGCTTAACTAGCGGCACCATGTCGGCAAAATCCATCACGGCGCGACTCACCACAAAGTCAAATTTTTCTTTCACCTCCTTGACATCACCGTGCTGGAACGTGACATTGGTCAACCCAATTCGCTCGGCGACGTCCTGTGCCACACGCAGTTTCTTGCCGATGCGGTCCACCAGGTGGAAAGTCACCTCAGGATAATAGATGGCCAGGGGGATGCCGGGCAGTCCCCCACCCGTTCCCAGGTCCATCACCCGTGTGCCCGGCGTGAACTTGACGAACTTGACGATTCCTAATGAGTGCAGGATGTGGTTCACCTCCAGGTTGTCGATGTCCTTGCGAGAGATGACATTGATCTTGGCGTTCCACTCGGGATACAACGACTCGAGTTGCGCTATCTGCTGCCGCTGTGTCTCGTTCAGTTCGGGGAAATACTTCAAAATATATTCCATGATGACATCATTTCAAGCGTTCGATAATGCTGCCTTCACACAGGCTGGGTTTCAGATCATTGTAGGATATCGTGATTCTAGGCTCTCCCACGGCTTCGACGGCAAGTTCGTTGGGCAGGTAACTCCATGTGACGCCATTGTCGTCGAAATAAAAGTTACGTGTCACCGAAATGTTCTCGACGTTGAAGTAACCCAAGTCGTTCAACTGCTCGTTACCTGTCGCGTTGTTTTGTGCTAGCAGTTGTGCCCTTAACAGCTGGCAGACGTCGGCTATGGCTTCGTCGCGGAAGAGGCGGTTCACGTCGATATAGGTCTGGGTGTCCACGTCAAAGCTATAGTAGCGGTGGGTTACCGAAGTCACTTTGTCGTTCTTCTTTACCACGTCAACACGTTCAAATGTCACCACGCCGTTCTTGTTGTAGATGGTGGTGACGCGTGTACTGGTGGCAAACCTGAGCGTTGCCTGGTTATCACCCTCGACAGCTTCGGCAGCGACACTCTCGCCGACGGGCTCTTGCATGAAATCATACTGATGCATGCTGTTAGAGACCACTTGATGCATGGCATCTTGTAACGACAGTGAGTCACCCGACTCCAGGACATAGACTGCGAAAAGGTGCATCAAGCTGTCAACGGGTGTTCCATCGGCTGTATTGGCAGGATACTCTATGGCGGCATCGGCAACAATCGTGCAACGCTCACCATTGGCCATCGTGAACGCCGAAGTGTCGCTCAACTGTTGCGACTTGACCATCACGGCTGGGCTGGCATCACCGCTGGAGCCTGATGAACTCTTGTTGCACGATGAGAGTAATGCCGTGAACGACAACAACATAAAGAGTAGAAAAACCTTGGTATTCATTATATTTTTTTACAAGAGTTATGATTGATTTTGCTAAAGTAGTACATTTTTGCCGAAAATCAACTTGCAAAATGGTTTTTTTTGCCGAACTTTGCAAAAAGTTTCTTGTCACAGATCACAAGATGATAATCACCCATACCTAAAAGCCGATAGCCTGTAATATGAAAATTGGAGAATACAACGACTTGCACATCAACCGCATGGTGGACTTCGGAGCATATCTTATTGATGAAGACACCCATGAGGTCTTGTTGCCCAAGCGCTACCTCACGCCCGACATGAATGTGGGTGACGCCATCCGCGTGTTTGTCTATAACGACAGTGAGAACCGACCTGTCGCTACTACCGAAATGCCGAAAGCCGTTGTTGGTGACTTTGCCTTGATGCGTGTCAAGGCGGTCAACCGGGTGGGTGCGTTCCTAGACTGGGGACTGGTGGCCAAGGATCTGCTGGTGCCCTTCGGCGAGCAGCGTGTGGACATGAAAGTGGGTCGCAGCTACATCGTGCGGGTATATCTGGATGAAGCCAGCCATCGCATCGTTGCCAGTGCAAAACTTGCTAAATTTCTCAACCGCAGTGATCCCGATTATTACCATCGCCAGCGGGTTGACGTCCTTGTTGTGCAGCGCAGCGACCTGGGTTATCGCGTCATTATCAACAATGCCCATTGGGGACAGATTTACCAGAATGAAATTTATCAGAACGTCAACATTGGTGACCGGCTGACGGGCTTTGTCAAGCAGGTGCGACCCGACGGCAAGGTGGATGTCACCCTTTCCAAAATTGAGAAAATGCGTGTCGATGACCTGGCTGAGTGCATCCTTGACTACCTCAAGTCCCACGGCGGCGAAATGACCTTGACCGACAAGAGCGACCCCGATGACATCAGCAAAGCCTTCAATTGCAGCAAGAAAGACTTCAAAAAAGCCCTTGGCCTGCTCTACAAGCAACAACAAGTCACCCTAGGCGAAACAGTCAAGCTAGTGTAACTGGCCAGCCTTCCGTTTTAGTTAGTAAATTCAAATTCATACTCATCACGGATTGTATCGTGATTGGTATGCGTGGCTCCAATGCGTTTCAGGATCACTTTGCGAGAAGTGAAATTGATAATCAACTTGTTGATGCGATAATCGGGATCGTTTTCATTGGCTTTAGAATAGCCGGTTTTCTCATAACGGCTTGCGTCAAAATATTCAACCAGCAGATCATCGTCCTTGCTTGATTGCACGGTCCAGTCGGCCGCAGCGACGTGGATCATCATCTGCCTGTCAAAGCCGGTAGCAAATCCATAATTGTCCACCAATGGCAATTCATGGACAATGTCGCAGTGCCTGTGTCCACCGATGTAAAACAGGAAATGACATGGAGTATTGCCTTGAAAATCGGCATTAACAGTGATAGTAGTGCTATCCTCGTCCAGGTTGGTGTGTTGCCATGAATCAGATGTCTTGTTCAGGTAATTCTTCATGATTTTCGGCAACAGGTTCCTGCTTGCTTCATCACCCTTGTAGTTCATTTTTGACAAATCAGCACTGCACCACAAGTTCTCTCCAGCCATTGTTGTGGCCTCAACCGTGGTTGATGCCCCTGTCGAGTCATTATATGCCGGTTCATGCAAGGCAATGATCAGGTAATCAGCGGGAGACAATTCCTTGAGCCGCGCCATCAGCCAGTCAATCTGATCTTGAGAGTAAATCGGCTGGTAGTTCCAGATGCCGGTAGGCTTGCCCACCGTGCTCGTCTCATACTGGTCAAGAGCGATAATCCTCAACTTGCTATAAGGCGACAGGCAATAGTCTTTGTGCCAATAGGAGGCTACTCCGTTGCCATCACCCCAGGTCACATCGCTGGATGCCATCCATCTTTTTATTGCCTTGGTGGCGCCTGACTGAGTTTTCCCCACAGTTCTGTTGTCATAAACATCATGATTGCCGGCCAACATGAGAAAACGCGAACCATACTTGTCCTGGATTTCTTCAAAGGCAGCAGCCGTCGCTCCAGTCGTGATCGCGGTGCGGCCTTCGATGCTGTGTCTTGTCCAGTCCCCGGTGAATAAAAAGGCATCGATGTCGTCACTTTCAAGCACCTTAATGACTTGATTTAGTCCTGCAGTGTAGCCATGTGAGTCGCTAAGGTGCAACAGTGTGAAAGTTGATTCTTCGGGTGTGACCGGTAAATCCGAATCGGCAAAGAGCAAGTAGTCGATGAGTATAATAAGATCATCAATGTCAATGATGAAGTCATTATTCAGGTCGGCCGACTCCACATTGATACAAACATCATCATCGCTTATTAGATAATCAGCAAGTAGCACCATATCCGGAACACTCACAATGCCGTCGGCATTCATGTCACCCTTGCTTGCCGGGTGCCCTGCATTTAAGGGCAATACCACTGTGAGCATCAACAAAAAGGTATAAAACAGTCTCATTGAGTTGTGTTTAGTTGTTATTGCAGTGCAAAATTATAGAAAAATCGGCATTGCGGCCTGCTATATCAAGAAAAACGCAGTAACTTTGCAACAGAACCAATTCAACAACAAGAATCATGCTACTACTGCATCGAACATTAATTGCAATGGTCTGTGTATCGCTGTTCTCGACGGGGACGGCAATGGCCGATAACAGTATGGCTCCAGATCCGTGCTATCCTGTGCCGTCGCCTCAGCAAGTGGAATGGCAACAGATGGAGACGTATGCGTTTATCCATTTTGGGCTGAACACGTTTAATGACATGGAATGGGGCTATGGCGACACACCTGCAAGTACTTTCAACCCCACCCGACTTGACTGCGAGCAGTGGGCACAGACGCTGGTCAATGCGGGCATGAAGGGTGTGATACTCACGTGCAAGCACCATGACGGCTTCTGCCTGTGGCCCAGCCGATATACCGACTACAGTGTGGCCAATTCCCCCTGGCGGGGCGGCAAAGGTGACGTGGTGAAGGAACTTGCCGACGCCTGCAAGAAGTATGGCCTCAAGATGGGCGTATATCTCTCGCCGTGGGACAGGCACCAATCCACCTATGGCACACAGGAATATGTCACCTATTACTATAACCAACTGGAAGAACTGATGACACTATATGGGGACGTGTTCGAAGTGTGGTTTGACGGCGCCAATGGTGGCGACGGCTGGTACGGCGGAGCCAATGAAAAACGCCAGATTGACCGCAGCACTTACTATAACTACCCTAAAGCCTGGGGAATCGTGAACCGGCTGCAACCCGGTGCTGTCATCTTCTCGGACGGAGGCCCCGGCTGCCGCTGGGTGGGCAATGAAAAAGGTTTTGCCAACGCGACCAACTGGTCCTTCTTGCGCATCAAGGAGGTTTATCCCGGTTATCCCCGATATGAAGAGCTCCAGTCGGGCCACGCCGACGGTGACGCGTGGTGTGCCAGCGAGTGCGACACGAGCATCCGCCCGGGATGGTTCTATCACGAGAAGGAGGATGATAAGGTCAAGACCGTTGATGAGTTGACCGACCTGTACTACCGCAGCGTGGGCCACAACGGCACATTGCTGCTCAATTTCCCCGTCGATCGTGACGGCCTCATCCATCCCACCGATTCGGCAACTGCAGTGCAATGGCACGAGCGCATCCAGCGAGAATTGGGCACCAATCTGATAGAAGGAGCCAAATTATCGGCCACCGACACCCGCAACAAGCGATTCAGCGCCTCGATGATGGGCGACGGCAATTGGGACACCTATTGGGCGCCCGGGGATGATGTAACCGCTGCCGACATTGAGATAAAAGCAAAGAAGGAGATCACCCTCAACTGCATCATGCTGCAAGAGTACATTCCGCTGGGACAGCGCGTCAAGGAGTTTGTTATCGAGTGCAAGACCTGTTGTGGCAAGTGGGTGCCTGTACTCGTCGATGAGGAGACAACGACCATCGGCTACAAGCGACTTGTGCGCTTCCACGAGAAAACCGCCCGCGAGTGGCGCATACGCATCCTTGACAGCCGTGCTTGCCCCTGCATCAACAACATCG
>Ga0310694_10006691_pt1 | contig 10888 bp, 7 predicted proteins | sample 174DNAGHGhighgp2_FD_203884 | JGI IMG/M metagenome (GOLD analysis project Ga0310694, IMG submission 203884) | Sheep rumen microbial communities from Palmerston North, Manawatu-Wanganui, New Zealand - 1742 DNA GHGhigh gp2 (v2) (version 2) | ecosystem: Host-associated > Mammals > Digestive system >... | reverse complement strand
AACGTGCAAGTGGGCGGATGCCTGGGATTTCTCTGATGGCTTAGGCCTGGTGAGGGACCACAATGGCAAGTTGGGCTTCATCGACAAGAGTGGAAAGGTGGTCGTCCCGTGCAAGTGGAAGGATGCCTGGAGATTCTCTAAAGGTCTGGCCATAGTACAGGATGACAATGACAAGTTTGGCTTCATCGACAAGACTGGAAAGGTGGTCTTGCCGTGCAAGTGGAAGGATGCTTGGAATTTCTCCGAAGACCTCGCCATGGTGAAGGGCGACAATGACAATAGAGGCTTCATCGACAAAACCGGGAATGTGGTCATTCCGTGCGAGTGGGATTTTGCCAATGATTTCTCCGATGGATTGTCCAAGGTGAGGGACGAATATGGCGTGGAGAACTTCATCGACAAGACTGGGAAGGTGGTCATACCGTGCAAGTGGAATATTGCCAGTGATTTCTCTGAAGGCCTGGTTCGTGTGAAGGATGACAATGGCAAATGGGGCTTCATCGACAAGGCAGGGAATATGGTAAGCCCATTTGAGTGGAATGATTCCGATGATTTCTCCGAAGGCCTGGCTCCGGTGCAGCACGACAATGGCAAATGGGGCTTCATCGACAAGACCGGAAAGGTGGTCATACCGTGCACGTGGTTGAATGTCGCAGACTTGTCTTTGCGGGAAGCCATTGAAAGGTAGGGTGACAATGGCAAGCGAGCCGCCATCCTAAAACTTTCCTATTACCTCCTAATTCCTCCTGTCAATATTGCTCGTCGTTCTTGCTCCTCCGGAACAGCACGCTGGCGATGACCGGGGCGCCGACCAGGGCGGTGACGGAGTTGACTGGCAACGCTCCCTCGAAACCTGGCATGCGGGCGATGAGATTGCAAACCAAAGCAAGGATTCCTCCTGCCAGCATCGTCCCGGGCATCAATATACGGTGGTCGCTGGAATGGTAGATGGCGCGTGCCAGATGGGGCACGGCTAGACCGATGAACATGATCGGACCGCAATAGGCGGTGACGATGGCGACCAACACTCCCGAACTGATGATGACCAACAAGCGCGAACGTTGGATGTTGAGCCCAAGGTTCTTGGCGTAGGCGTCACCTAAGAGCAACAGGTTCATGGTCTTCACCAGCAGCATGCTCAGAGGGAGAAGGATGGCCATCAGGGTGACGAAGAGTACCATCTGGTCGCCTGACACACGGCCGAAAGAGCCAAGGCCCCAGATGACAAACGCCTTTACGTCCTCCTCGGCGGAGAAGAACTTCAACACCCCTATGATGGCGGTGGCCAGATAGCCTATCATCACGCCGATGATGAGCAAAGTCACGTCACCCTTCACTTTCTGGGAGATATACGCGATGAGGCCCAATACCGCCAGCGCACCGACAACGGCGGCGATGGACATCGCCACGTCGCCAAGATAGCCGAGACGGCTGAGAGCCACTCCCCCCAACGAACCAGAGAGAAGTACGACAAACGCCACGCCAAGGGAGGCTCCGTTGGAAATACCCAGCACAGAAGGTCCGGCGAGTGGGTTGCGGAACACCGTCTGCATCTGAAGACCGCTCACAGCAAGGCCCGCACCCGCCACTATGGCGGTCAACGCCTGGGGGACGCGGGAATTGATGACGATGTTGCGCCATATCTCGTTGTCGCCGCCGCCCAACAAAATCCCACAGATATCGCCCACGGGGATGTGTACCGTGCCAAGCAACAGGTTGAGCACGAACAACACCACCAACAGCAATACCTGCAAGAGCGTCAAGGCGAGTGGACTTCTCATCACCCTATTTCAACAGTTGATAGAACGTGGGTTGGTAATCCTCGGGCATCAGTTCGGGATGGAAGATGGCCACAAAGTCGGCAAGCACCACATCGGGCTTCACGGGTGAAATCTCATAATATGGCGTCTGCTTCATGTTGCAGTAGATGACATGGCGGTCCTTGAACGCCTTGAACAGGGCGTTGCGTGGCTCGGATGATTTCAGCGCCTCATAGGAGAAGTCGCCGGGGAAACTGTTGAGGATGCGCCAGTAGTCGGCATTCGCCGCCGTGGCATACATCTGTTCGTATTCGATGGGGACGCCTCCCGTGTTGTCGTCTTTCAGCACGTATTCTGCTCCCGCGTCACGGAAAATCTGCGCCAGGTAGTTCTTCCCTCCCACGGCATACCAGTTGCCGCCGTGCATCTCGCCGCTGAAGACCGTCGGGCGTGTCGTCGTCCCTTCCACCTTTTTCTTCAAATCGAGGTAGCGGCTTTCTATCTCGGCAAAGACCTTGTCGGCCTCTTTCTCCTTGCCTATGAACATGGCGATGTATTTCACCCATTCCGCCTGACCCAGCGGGTCGAGTTCCTTGTATCCCAGGTGTGGGATGAGTGTGATGCCGGTCTCCTTGATGGTGTCATAGCCGCCACGCTTGAAGGGGGAGATGAATATCACCTGGGGATTGGCGGCCAGGATGAGTTCTGTGTCAAACTCACCTTCCATGCCGATTTTGACAATGTCACCCTTCTTCACTCGCGCAAGGATGTCCTTGTCGAAAAGGTTTTTCGTGCCGGTGATTCCCTTGATGACGTCATGGGCGTCGAGGGCGGTGAAGTTGGACATCTGCAGCATCGTCATCACGATGGTACGGTCGATGGGAACCTTCACCTCGGTATAACCCTCTGGCACCTCGGCCTTGACATCCTTGGGCACCAAGGCGAAGTGGTAGGATATCGGCATGTGGTCCTTGTCTTTCTGAGGGTCGGCGACATCCACCAGCCGCACGCCATTCGACAGTGTCTTCACTGTGTATCCCTTGGCGTATTTGGGGCCGCTCAAGGAGTCGACAACATCGCCCACGTCGCCTGTCCTGGCATTCTGCTTGCACGACAAAAATGCCCATACTGCTGCGCAAAGTGCGCAGAACAACATCACTTTGTTCTTCATCATAAAAAAACGGTTGCACCCTCCATCCTTACTCCGAGAATCTCGGGCATGAAACAATTTCCAGAGGCTGGTCTTCTGACTTCGACCCTACCGCCAAGCACCTTCCCGCCTATGAAAAAACTGGCAGTGGCAACACGCTTGGAGGTGATAAAAGGGCCTTACAGCTGCGGGACAGTCGGGGATTCTCACCCCGTTCCCATTTCATCGCGACACGCGAACCTTTGAATCAGTGGCAAAGGTAGTGAAAAAAAACGATGATGCTTGCAAAAAATGTATTTATTTTGTTTTTATCCTATAATGCGGTAGTGCCTTTTCGTCAGAAGCGGGTCTGCATACAAGTCCCCATACTTTTGAATTCGTCTATGGAGTTGAGGTGTCAAGGAGAGTGCTTGAAAATTGTCTATGGAGTTGAGGAGTCAAGGAGAGTGAGCCTAACGTCAAAAGTTGAGTGAATGCAAAACTTAAATGAAAGAATTAGTGATTTTTTCTTTTCTTTTCTTTCCTGTTTTAGGAAAAAATGTTAACTTTACCCGCTGAAATGTCATTGAAGTCTCCCTTTGATTGCATGCAATGCATGAGGAGGCCAGACAGGCCGCTTACGAACAATAAGATGTTTAATCATTCAATTTTAATATTATGAGAAAGAATTCCTTTTTTGTCCATCTTGCACTTTTAGTCTTGATGTTTGTGTTTACAGCTTCTTGTTTTGATAACTCTTCTCAAAAGAAAACGAAATTACGTGGACCAATCGAGCAGGAAATCAAGTCTCTTCAAAAGCAATTGCCTATGCCTATAGAAGGGACAGGGATTACTATCACTAGTGTGGTTTTAGATGGTGATATCGTTGCCTATACATATGTTATTTCTGACGAGGATTGGAAAGATATTGCAAGTTCAGAAGAACTCGCTAATTCCGAAAAAAATTTAGCACGGATTGTTTCCAATGTTCCAAGTGCTTCTATAGATATGTTTATCGAAAACGCATTGGGTATAAAAATGATTTACAGGTCAGAAGAGTCAGGGAAAAAACTCCGTACAATTGAAATACCAGCAGACAAGCTTAAAGAAATCAAGGAAAAAACAGACACAGGAGAATTAGAAGGCTATTCATTCTTGGAATTGACAAAAATGGAAATATCGGAGATGAAATTTCCTCAAGATTTAGGGGATGGGATTTGGATAACTGATGCTTATGTAAAAGGCAATAATATTTATTATGTGGTCAAAATCAATCAACGGATTAATCCGTCTGATTTGTCATCATCTGATAAAGTTGCCATGAAAAAGCAATTGATAAGTGATTTGAAGGCGGAGAAAAGTATTATGATTAACAAACAAGAGATGGTTGATGAAGATATTCATTTTGTATACATATACAATGATAAAAGAGGTGTCGAAGTCTTCCGTGCTGATATCGCACCATCTGATTTCTAATGAAGAAAAGTGGGCAAAGACTTGATTTTAGGGCGGGCACAATGCTCGCCCTTATTTTTTGCACCGCTATTCTTGACGTGAATCTCCAATTTTAGCTTTGCTGATAATGATTATCCGCTTGTATCCGAAGGGCGGCCTGAAAGGCCTGCAAGCACATAGCCCAAGGCAACGCCTTGGGTGTCAAGATGTTCATAGTCGCCCTGTAGGGGCATAAGCATTTGTAGATGAAAGGCTTATGCCCCTAAAGGGCGATTGCCTCCTTCCCAATTTCCCAGGGCGTTGCCCTGGGCTAAGTGCTCATTGCCCCTTCGGGGCGTTTTCGGACAAATGCGGATAATCATTTGCTGATTTTTGTCGCGACTCGGCTGAGTTCAATGCCTCTGCTCTCGCTGCTCCAAAAATTCAATTTTCAATCTTCAATTTTCAATTATCAATTTTCAATCTTCAATCTTCAATTTTCAATCTTCAATTTTCAATCTTCAATTTTCAATCCTCAATTTTCAATCCTCTTTTATCGTGTTCGCGATTTTATCCACGTTCATGCTGCGAGCGCTGGCATCGAAGATGTCTTTGTAGACACCGCCTTGCTGGTAGACCTCGTCGGGTTTTCCTCCTTGCACGACGTGGCCTTCCTTGAGCACGTAGATGTAGTCGGCATCGATGATTTGCCCGATGTTGTGCGAGATGATGATGACGGTGCGCCCCGCCTTGATGGCGTCGATGCTCGCCTTGATTTGCTCAGTGGCGATGGCGTCGAGGCTGGCGGTGGGTTCGTCGAGGAAGATGATGGGCGGGTTCTTGAGAAACATCCTCGCGATGGCGATGCGTTGCTGCTGCCCGCCGCTGAGTTGCAGCGCCTGTGTCTCGAAGCCGTTGGGCAGTTGCACGATTTGGTCGTAGATATAGGCTTGTTGTGCAGCCCTCACCACCTCTTCGTGCGTGGCGTCGGGATTGCCGTATTTGATGTTCTCCTCGATGGTGCCATCGAAGATATGGTTCTTTTGGAGCACCAGGCCCACGTTCTCGCGCAGCCATTGTGTGTCCCATTCACTCAGTTCCACGCCGTCGAGTGTGATGCTTCCGCAGTCGGGGTGGTAGAACTTGTCGAGGAGGTTGACGATGGTGCTCTTGCCGGCTCCGCTGAGTCCCACGAGTGCGGTGATTTTTCCGCTTTGTATGTGCATGGAGACATCGAAGAGTGCTTGCGTGCCGTTGCTGTAGGTGAAGTCGACACCCGAGAGTTGGAAGTCGCCTTTCACCTGTGCCGGTCGGTGCTTGCCCGTCTCCTCCACCTCGTTGTCGGCATGGAGGATGCCGAAGAACCCCTCGGCATAGATGAGGGCGTCGTTCATATCGTCGTAGATGCGGTGCAACTGTCGTATGGGGGCGCTCACATTGGCGAAGAGCATGACGTGATACATGATCTTGCCGATGGTCATCCCGGGATAGTCGATGAGCACGAGGTAGGCGGTGAGGATGATGATGAGCACGGTGCCTATTTGTTCGAGGAAACTTTTAAGGCCGTTGAACATATAGCTTTGCTTGCGGGTGTTGAGTTGCAGGTCGGTCATTGTGCGCTGGATGTCGGCCTGTCGCCCGGCCTCGATTTTCTCGCGGTTGAACGACTTGATGACGGTGATGCTCTCGATGATGTTGAGGATGCTCTGGCTCACCGCCTGGTGCCCTCCGAAGATGCCCCTGCGCCCGCCTTTCATCCGTTTCGCCTGGATGTAGGTGACCCAGAAATAGATGGGCACGATGCATAGGGCCACCAGGCCCACATAGACATTGGCCATGAACATCAGGCCCAGTGCGAGGATGGCACTGGTGAAGAGCGGCAGGATTTCGATGAAGAAGTTGTTCACCGTGTTGCTTAGGCTCATGATGCCACGGTCGATGCGCGACTGCAACTTGCCCGTCTCGTTGCCTTCGGAGGTGAAGAAGGCCATCCTGAACGACAGCATGCGCCGCACCACGTTCACCGACAGGTCGCGGCTCACGAGGATGCGCATACGCTCGCCGTAGTAGCGTTGGAAGAAGGTCACCAAGGCCGCTATCACCTCTTTTCCCAAGAGTATGATGCTGATGGTGGTGAGGATGCTGACCGCACTGCCCCATGAGAACTGCGGTTTTTGGATGAGGGCGTTGATGGCGTCGACGGCGCGGTCGAGGACCACGGCATTGACCTGGGCCATGAACGACCCCACCAGTGTGAGAGCCAGTGTCACGCCGATGAGCCATTTGTAGGGCAGCACAAAGGGCAGGATGTTCTTCAACAGGTCGAAGATGTTCATCTTCCCCGTCGCTTCTGTTTTCTTTTCGGGCGTCATATCGTATGAGATTTTAAGTTTCAACGCTGCAAATATAGCTTTTTTTTCGCAATGGTGTGAGTGTCTTGTCAATTTTTTTTGATTTTAATAGAGCTGGCTAGTGATACTAGTGGTACTAGTGATTCTAGTGGCCCTAGTGATACTAGTGGTCCTAGTGATACTAGTGATTCTAGTGATTCTAGTGGTCCTTTTAATAAGCATGGGCACATCATTTCCCCAAAAAAGGCAGTGAAGTGAGCATTTGTCCCTTTAACTCCCTTTTAACTCCCTTTTAACTCCTCTTTAACTCCTCTTTAACTCCTAAAAGTGATCATATGTCCCTTTACCTCCCCTTTAACTCCTAAAAAGTGATCATATGTCCCTTTAACTCCCCTTTAACTCCTCTTTAACTCCCTTTTACCTCCTTCCTCCCCTTTACCTCCCCTTCAACTCCAGAATCTTGAACCATATTATTTTGCAGAATGATTTTTTTGCATTACTTTTGCAAGAAAATTGCCAATTATGAAAAATAAACTGAGAACAGCATCACTTTGCATCCACGCAGGATACAAGCCCAAGAATGGAGAACCCATCGAACTGCCCATCATCCAGAGCACCACCTTCAAGTATGACGACTCCGACGAGATGGCCCAGCTTTTTGACCTGAAAAAGGAAGGCTATTTCTATACCCGTCTTCAAAATCCCACCAACGACGCTGTGGCAGCAAAGATTGCCGCTTTGGAAGGTGGCGTGGGGTGCGTGCTCACCTCCAGTGGCCAGGCCGCCAACTTCTATGCCTTGTTCAACATCTGTGAGGCAGGTGGACATATCGTCACCTCCAACGAGATTTATGGTGGCACCTTCAACCTCTTCGGCGTGACACTGAAGAAACTTGGCATCGAGTGCACCTTCGTCTCCCCGGAAGCCAGCGAGGAGGAAATACAGCAGGCATTCCGACCCAACACCAAGGTCTTGTTTGGTGAGACCATCTCCAACCCGGGATGTGCCGTCCTCGACATCGAGAAATTCGCTCGCATCGCTCACCGCAACGGCGTGCCCCTCGTCATCGACAACACCTTCGCCACACCTGTCAACTGCCGCCCGTTCGAGTGGGGCGCCGACATCGTGACCCATTCCACCACGAAATACATGGATGGCATGGCCACGCAAGTGGGAGGTGCCGTGGTGGACAGCGGCAACTTCGACTGGATGGCCCATGCAGAGAAGTTCCCAGGACTCACCACTCCCGACGACTCGTATCACGGACTCACCTATGTCAAGGCTTTCGGCAAGATGGGTTACACCACCAAACTCGTGGCTCAGTTGATGCGCGACTTGGGAAGCATCCCCGCTCCCCAGAACTGTTTCCTGCTCAATCTCGGCCTCCAGACGCTGCATCTGAGGATGGAGCGCCACTGTGCCAACGCACAGCGCGTGGCGGAGTTCCTCAACGATGACGACAGGGTGGCATGGGTGCACTACTGCGGCCTGCCCGGCGACAAATACCATGCCCTAGGAGAGAAATACCTGCCCAACGGCTCTTGCGGCGTCATCGCCTTCGGACTGAAAGGCGACCGCGAGACCGCCATCCGCTTCATGGACTCTCTCGAGATGATCAATATCGTCACACACGTGGCCGACGCCCGCACCTGCGTCCTCCATCCTGCCAGCCACACCCACCGCCAACTCTCTGATGAGCAACTGCGCGAAGCCGGGGTGGCTCCCGACCTCATCCGTCTCTCCGTAGGCATAGAGGACGTGGAGGACATCCTCGACGACATCCGTCAGGCATTGAACAAAATCTAACAGAGACATATTATGAAAGCATTCAAATCTATCATTTTGTTGGTGGCCATCTTGGCGACCATGACTATGGCTAGTTGTGATTTTTTCAATAAAAAGCCGACTCCACAACCGAACATCGACTCCTTGGTTGATGCCAAAGTGGATGAACGTCTTTCTCAGCAAAAGGCAGAAAAGGAAAATGCGGAGCGGAATTCAATACAGGAGCCTGAAACAGAAAAAGTTACAAATGAAAGGACTGGGGAGGAACGGGTCGTCGTCCCTATCCCGCATACCGAGGATGATGATGACTACGACCAGGAGTTGTTAGGCAAAATTGGCCCTTATTCTGTCTCCATGTATCTGGAAGACTTGAGTTCGAAGGATGTAGGCGATTTCATCGGTTATTATGTTTATGATGAGCGCCCAAACTCCTACTTGCATTTAAGGATTGCGAGTATGGTGCCTGTCAATGCCACTGGGTCGATGCGCCTTGTGCTGGAAGAATACACAGAAAAAGGTTTGCACTCCGGCACATTCAGAGGGCAATATGAATGCAGGGGGGATTATTACTCCGGCACTTTCACCAACAGCAAGGGGCAGAAGTTTGAGTTCATACTAAATTGATGCTTTCCCTTAACCAACTATGAAAAAAAGCCTTTCGACCCTGCTGTTGCTGCTTGCAGTCCTTTCTCTGCCCATCCCTGTGATGGCGCAGCAGTTGGTCGTGGGGTCTTACAACCTCCGCAACAAGAACGATGGCGACTCCATCAAGGGAGAGGTGTGGAGCAAGCGTTGCCAGGTGATTTGCGACCAGGTGAACTTCGTCGCTCCTGCCATCCTGGGAACGCAGGAACTCCTCCATGTGCAGATTCTCGACATGCTTCCTGCGCTCGACGGCTACGACTATATCGGCGTGGCGCGTGACGATGGTGAGACAAAAGGGGAGTATTCCGCCATCTTTTACAAGAAGGATCGTTTGAAACTCTTGGAACAGGGTAATTTCTGGTTGAGCGAGACGCCCGACCGTCCCGGGTTGGGGTGGGATGCCGCTTGCATCCGCATCTGCACATGGGGGAAGTTCAAGGACCGTCAAACCAAAAAGAAGTTTTATTGCTTCAACCTGCATATGGACCATGTGGGGACGGTGGCGCGTCGGGAGGCCGCCAAGTTGGTGGTGAGTAAGATCCAGGAGATTGCAAGGGGTGCCGTCGTGGTGCTCACCGGTGACTTCAATGTGGACCAGACGGATGAGATTTACAGCATCTTCACCCGTTCCGGCGTGCTGACCGACAGCTATGAGGCTGCACGACTGCGCTTTGCAGAGAACGGCACGTTCAACAGTTTCAAGACACAGTTGAAAACAGCCAGCCGCATCGATCATGTCTTCGTCTCACCATCCGTGAAGGTTGAGGCTTACGGCGTGCTCACCGACAGCTATTGGACGCCCCTCCAACATTCCGCCGACATCATCAAGGGTGACGACGCCCCGCAGGAAATCACTTTCGGTGAATACCAGCGCCGAAACCCTTCCGACCACTATCCCGTCTTTGTGAAGATGATTTTGAAATAAAGCCAAATACTTTTACGAAAAAGTCTTTCAAAAGTTGCATGTCACAACTTCTTTTCCTATCTTTGCAGCAATCTTCATGGTAAATGCAAAAAGGGGGTATAGCTCAGTTGGCTAGAGCATCTGCATCGCACGCAGAAGGTCGTGGGTTCGAGTCCCATTACCTCCACCATCGAAGATGCAAGACAAGGAAAAGAAATTCCCTTATGATGACGTGAAGATACTCTTATTGCTACCAATACCTCTATGTCTTTGTTATTCAAAGATATAGCAATTGATATGATGAAAACCACCTGATAATCAAGTATTCGAAAAAGGATGGCCAACCATCTCTTTCATCCAAGATGGAGCCTCGAGCATACGTCCTTTATACTCCTGATAGTTGAACGAATACGAAACAATAATTAAAACTTAATAATTATGATAACCAAGGAACAATTACTTAATAACTTGAAGGCCTATACTCCTGAACAAATAGCAGAGGCTGTGAGAAATGGAACAGTGACACTTAGTGAACTCGCTTACCAGTCGTATGGAGCTTTTGATATGTTCTTGAGAAAGCAAGTCTTGGAAATATTGGAAAGACCGGCAGAGCCAAAAGTTGATAACTCTGCCAATGCCCAATTCGGATCATCATCGGGCTCACCAAATGATGGCAATAGGAATTGGGGACAGCAAGATCCCAATCCCCCGCACTTCGACGCCTTTACTGGTCAATCGGGTCAAGATTATGAGGAACCTATGGACTCTCAGAATTCTTGGAGGAATTACGATGACTCTTCACAGTCTTCCGATGTCTTGGACAATAGTGGAATGTTCAAAAGACCATTCGACTTCTTTAATGGGCGAATAAGGAGAACAG
>Ga0310694_10006690_pt1 | contig 10888 bp, 9 predicted proteins | sample 174DNAGHGhighgp2_FD_203884 | JGI IMG/M metagenome (GOLD analysis project Ga0310694, IMG submission 203884) | Sheep rumen microbial communities from Palmerston North, Manawatu-Wanganui, New Zealand - 1742 DNA GHGhigh gp2 (v2) (version 2) | ecosystem: Host-associated > Mammals > Digestive system >... | reverse complement strand
CCTGTTCGCCACCAACCACAAGAAGACGGCCGATGCGGCCGGCTGGAAACTCTCCGACACGACCGCTTTCCACATCCAGACCCTCACCCTGGAAGACCGGCTGCTCCAGGGACTGCAGCGAGGCCTGGAAGGCGTCCGGAACCAGGACGAATGCTATATCCTCTTTTCGGGGAAATATGCCTACGGTTCCCACGCCCAAGGCACGATTCCTGCAAGGTCAGCCCTGGTTTACCACATTTGGGTGGAAAGCATTTCCAATGATTAAAATGAACAAGATGAACCATATCCTCCCGAGACTCGCGCTCCTGCCCGTCGTCGCCGCCCTCCTGGCGGCCTCCTGCAACAAGAACACCGGCGAAGGGGCCAACGTCGCCCTCAAGCGCCAGTTCGACGCCTGGCGCGCCATCCACTACCCCGCCGCCGTGGAAAAGGACGGCATCTATATCATCGAAGACATCCCCGGCAACGGCCTGGAATGGGACGACGACCTGCCGGTCACGTTCCTGACCTATACCATGCGGTCCCTGGACGGAACCGTCACCTTCAATACCGACGAGATGTGGGCCAGGCAGCTGGGCGAATGGAACCAGACCTACTATTACGGCCCCCAGGTCACCCCGACCGGCAAGGATGCGTCCTACGCCGGCGTGGACATCCTGCTGGAAGGCATGCGGGAAGGCGGGACCCGGACGGCCATCATCCCCTCCTGGATGTTGACCTACAGCCGCTACGACACCCTGGAAGGGTATCTTGCGGTCTCGACCGACAACCCGGCCACGATCTACACCATCACGCTCCTGGGCCAGACCGAGAACGTCTCGGCGAGCGAGTTCCGGGAACTGAAAGACTATGCGAAGCAGGCCTGGAACGTCTCCGACACCCTGTCCACCGCCGCGGTCTTCTTCAAGTCGTTCTCCGAATTCGAGGACGAGCCCGAGGAAATGCCCAACGACACCACCGTGTACATCAACTACACGGGACGGCGCGTCTATGACGGGCAGGTGTTCGACACCACCATCGCGGACACCGCCAAGTACTACCACATCTACAACCCGAGCAAGAAGTACGCTCCCGTTCCGGTCACCTGGGCCGAGAAGCCCACGGAGATCAAACTCGACGGCAGCAGCGTGGTGGGCGGATTCGCCCACGGCTTGTACGCGATGCACCCCGGCGAGAAGGCTTCCTTCTGTTTCGGATTCGACCTCGGTTACGGCAGCTCCGGCTCCGGGAAGCTGATTCCGGGCTATGCCGCGCTGCAGTTCGACGTCGAACTGGTCCCTGAACCGTAGCCTATGGCTGGAAGCGTCCCCACAGAACTGGGCGTCAAGCCCGTCAACCAGTTGATCCGCCAGTACGCAGTCCCCGGCATCATCGCCATGACTGCGTCTTCGCTTTATAACATGGTGGACAGCATCTACATCGGTCATATCGCCGACGTGGGTTCGCTGGCCATCTCCGGCCTCGCGGTCACCTTCCCCCTGATGAACATCTCCACGGCGTTCGGCACCCTGGTGGGCGTGGGCGCCGCCACGATGATCTCCGTCCTGCTGGGCCAGAAGAACTACGCGGTCGCGAACAAGGTCCTCTCCAACGAGGTTACCTTGAACATCATCACCGGACTCGTCTTCACGTTCGTGACGCTGATGTGGATGGACCCGATCCTGCGCTTTTTCGGCGCCACCGAGGCCACCCTCCCCTTCGCGCGGCAGTACATGACGGTCATCGCCATCGGCAACGTCGTCACGCACCTGTACTTCGGCCTGAACAGCGTCATCCGCTCGTCCGGGAACCCGAAGACGGCGATGGGCCTCACCCTGTTCACGGTCACGTCCAACGCCATCCTGGACCCGTTGTTCATCTTCGTCTTCAAGCTGGGCATCCAGGGCGCGGCGATCGCCACCGTCCTGTGCCAGTTCATGGCGCTCTGCTACACGATGTGGTTCTTCCTGGACCAGGACAAGTTCCTCCACCTCCCCCGCAGCCGGAAGGTCTTCCGGATCGACTGGCGCATCGCCAAGGACTCCCTCGCCATCGGCATGGGCCCGTTCCTGATGAACCTCGCCAGCTGCATCGTCGTGCTGTTCATCAACCAGCAGCTCGTCAAGTGGGGCGGCGACCTCGCCCTCGGCGCCTACGGCATCGTGAACCGGATCAGCTTCCTGTTCGTGATGATCATCATGGGCTTCAACCAGGGCATGCAGCCCATCGCGGGCTACAACTACGGCGCCCGGCAGTACGCCCGCGTCCGGGAGGTTTATGTGAAGACAGCCGGCTGGGCCACCCTCGTGTGCATCTTCGGCTTCCTCATTTCCGAGGTGTTCCCGGGGCCCACCGTAAGCATCTTCACCCCGGATCCCGTGCTGCACGACATGGCGGCCCGGGGCCTCAGGATGATGAACCTCGCCTTCCCGATCATCGGTTTCCAGATGGTCACCACCAACCTGTTCCAGTGCCTCGGCATGGTCAACAAGTCCATCTTCCTGTCCCTGTCGCGGCAGCTCCTGTTCCTGCTGCCGTGCATCTACATCCTGCCCCCGCTGCTGGAGTCCGAGACCGGCGTGTGGTACAGTTTCCCGATCTCGGACACCATCGCCGCCATCGTCACGGCCTTCTTCGCCGTCGGGCTTCTGAAGAATCTCGGACGGCTCAAGGACGGGGACGACCCGGCCATTCTCGGAAGCAAGATTTAGATTCTCACACTTCGTTCAGAATGACAAATACGATCATCAACGTAGGAAGACAGTTCGGCAGCGGCGGCGGATACGTCGCCCAGGCCGTCGGCAAGAAGCTCGGCATCCCGGTCTACGACAACGAACTCATCTGCAAGGCCGCCGAGGAAAGCGGCTACTCCAAGAGCATCTTCGAAGGCGGCGAACAGCGGAAGAGCCTGTTTTCCATGTCCAGCTTCTTCTCCTCCGGCCGCCTCGGTTTCGGAGAGACGGGCTATGTCAATGACGACATGCTGTTCAAGATCCAGAGCGAAGTCATCCGGAACATCGCCGAGAAGGGGGATGCCATCATCGTGGGCCGCTGCGCAGACTACATCCTCCGCGACCTGGACTGCCTCGATGTATTCGTGTGCGCGCCCATGGAGTACCGCATCCAGCGCCTCGTGCAGAACGAAGGCCTGGACCCGGACGAGGCCGAAGCCCTGATGCGCCGCAAGGACCGCACCCGCGAGGCCTACTACAACTTCTACACGTTCGGCGCCTGGGGCAAGGCCGACAATTACGACCTCTGCGTCGACAGTTCCATCCTGGGCATCGACGGCACCGCCGACTGCATCATCGATTTCGGCCGCCGCGCCGGCAAGATCCGGTAATCGCCCTGCGGAACGAACCTATCTGTCATTTCGAGCGGAACGAAGTGAAGTCGAGAAATCTCATACTTGCCATCCTCCTCTTCCTCCCCTGTCTCGCCTCCGCGCAGGGAAGGGGCCTCAACGACCGCATCACCAACGACCTGTCCCGCCTGCCGGCAATGGACGCCGTGGTGGACAGTTTCATGAACCGGTGGTCCCTGCGAGGCGTTTCCCTGTCCATCATGCGGAACGACTCCCTCGTTTACGCCCGCGGTTACGGCCGGGCGGACGCGTCCAAGCCGATGACGCCGGGCACCCTCCTCCGGATGGCGTCCGTGTCGAAGCTCATCACCGCCGTGGGCATCATGAAACTGCAGGAACGGGGCAAACTCGTGCTGGACACCCCCGTCTTCGGGCCTTTCGGCATCCTGGACGGCTATGACCAGTACATTTCCGACGACAACTATTATCTGATCACGGTCGAGCACCTCCTGCGGCACCAGGCCGGCTTCACCCAGAAAGGCGGCGACCCGATGTTCTCCACGCCCGCGATGATGCGGGCCATCGGCACATCCAAGGCCCCCACGCAGGAACAGCTCACCCGTTACCTCCTCCGCCGTCCCCTCGCCTACCTGCCCGGGACGGACCAGGAGTACTCCAACTTCGGCTACCTGCTCCTGTCGATGATCATCGAAAAGATCACCGGGGAGTCCTATGAGGCCTGGACGCAGCGCGAAGTGCTGGGCCCGGCCGGCTGCACGGACTTCCACATCGGCGGGAACTTCTACGAGAACCGTTTCCCCGGGGAAACGCGTTATTTCATGCACAAGGAAGCCAAGCCCATCAACTCCTTCGACGGCCGCGGCCAGGTGGAGCGCTGCTACGGCGGCAACGACATCCACGGGCTCTCCGGCGCCGGCGCCTGGATCGGCTCCACCCCGGAACTCGCCCGCTTCGTCGCCTCCATCGACGGTATCCCCGCCGTCGCCGACCAGATCAGCCCCTTCACCCTATACCAGATGACCGCGCGCCTGTCCGACGAGATCTTCTCGCTGGGCTGGGTGGACTGCACGGTCGACGGCGAATGGACCCGGACCGGCTCGTTCTCCGGTACCTCCGCCCTCGTGAAAACCTTCCCCGACGGCGAGACGTGGGTCCTCATCTCCAACACCTCCACCTGGATGGGCTCGCGCTTCTCCCGGGAGACCGGAGCCCTGTGCAAGAACCTCCGGGCCCGTTTTTCGGACCAGCTTCCGGAGCGTGACCTCTTCGCGGATTGATTTCTTCACTTTTTTGGTTTGAAAATGATAGGATTACGGACGGAAAATCCGTAACTTGCACCTTGTGTTCAACAAGGTGAATATGAAAAAGCTTTTCCTGACCCTCTTCGCGGCGGCCGTCTGCCTGGCCATCTGCCTGGCCGCCTGCGGCAACAAGACATCCTACAAGTATCCCTTCCAGGATCCGTCCCTGAAAATGGAGCAACGGATCGAGAACCTCCTCTCCCTCCTGACCCCGGAGGAGAAGATCGGCCTCCTGATGAACAAGTCCATCTCCGTGGACAGCCTGGGCATCCCGTCCTACAACTGGTGGAGCGAAGCCTGCCACGGCATCCGCGCCGACGGCTACACCGTGTATCCGCAGCCCATCGGCATGGCCGCCGCCTTCGACCCGGAGCAGGTCTATAAGATCTATTCCACCGTCTCCGACGAGGCGCGCGCGAACTGGAACCGTTCCCAGCGGGAATGGAACGTGGACGACCAGGCCCGGTACTACCCCGGCAACCCGGAACTGTCCTTCTGGTGCCCGAACATCAACATCTTCCGCGACCCGCGCTGGGGACGCGGCCAGGAGACCCCGGGCGAGGACCCGTACCTGACCTCGGTCATCGGCCTCCAAACCGTCCTGGGCATGCAGCAGAAGACCGGCAAATACTATAAGACGCACGCCTGCGCCAAGCACTACGCCGTGCACAGCGGTCCAGAACCGCTCCGCCACAGCATGGACGTGTCCGTGTCGATGCGCGACCTCTGGGAGACCTACCTCCCGGCGTTCAAGACCCTGGTGGTCGAAGGTGACGTCCGCGAAGTGATGGGCGCCTACCAGCGCTACGAGGGCGTTCCCTGCACGATGAGCGACCGCCTGCTCGTGGACATCCTCCGCGACAAGTGGGGCTATGACGGCCTGGTGGTTACCGACTGCGACGCCATCAACAACTACTTCAACCGGGGCCAGCACATGACCCACGCGGATCCCGTCCATGCCGCCGCCGACGCCCTCAAGCACGGCACCGACCTCGAGTGCGGCCGTACCTTCCGCAACCTCGGCGACGCCCTCGAGCAGGGCCTGATCACGGTCGAGGACCTCGACCACGCCCTCATCCCGGTCCTCCGCGGCCGCTTCGAACTGGGCATGTTCGACCCGGACGAAATGTCCCCGTGGAAAGACCTCAAGCCGGAGGTGATCTCCAGCGAGGAGCACCACCAGCTGGCCGTCGAGGCCGCCCGTGAAAGCATGGTCCTCCTCAAGAACAACGGCATCCTGCCGCTCTCCAAGGACATCAAGCGCATCGCCGTCGTAGGCCCGAACGCCGACGACGTGGACCTGATGAACGGCAACTACGGCGGCACCCCGATCGACGCCCACAAGTTCTCCATCCTCACCGGCATCCGCAACGCCTTCCCGAACACGGAAGTGGTCTATGACAAGGCCTGCGAGCTCGTGGACGAGTACAACACCATCAATCACATCGCCGACTTCAACAACGGCGAAGGCCTCCTGGTGGAGTTCTTCAACAACACGGAATTCAAGGGTGAGCCCGCCGCGAAGGGCAACTACAAGGAGCTGAACTTCAGCACCTTCGGTGGTTACGGTTTCGCCGACGGCGTGAACACGAACGACATCTCCGTCCGGGCCACCGGCAAGTGGACAGCCCCGTTCACCGGCAACCTGAAGTATGTCGTCAACAGCGACAACGTCTACAAGTTCATCGTGAACGGCAAAGTCGTGGACGAGCAGAAAGAGCCCGCCGCCGGTGCCGGCCGCCGCGGTTTCGGTTTCGGCCGCCGCCGGGCGATCGAGTACAAGGAACTCCCCGTCGTGGAAGGCAAGACCTATGACGTGAAGATCGAATATGTGAAGGGTTCTTCCCCGTTTGCGATGTTCAGCGCGCAGATGTGCGAGCGCAACCTCCCGGACGTCGAGGCCCTGGCCAAGCAGTTCGGCGACGTGGACGCCTGGATCATGGTCGGCGGTATCTCCCCGGCCCTCGAGGGTGAAGGCGGCGACAAGGCCGACATCGAAGTCCCGGCCGTCCAGCAGCGCCTGCTGAAGGGCCTCCGCGCCACCGGCAAGCCGGTCATCCTGGTGAACTGCTCCGGTTCCGCCCTGGCCTTTGCGCCCATCGTGGACGACTGCGACGCCATCCTGCAGGCCTGGTACGGCGGTGAAGGCGGTGCCCAGGCCGTCGGCGAAGTCCTGAACGGCGACTACAACCCCTCCGGCAAGCTCCCTGTCACCTTCTACGCCTCCACCGACCAGCTGCCCGACTTCCTGGACTACAACATGGAAGGCCGCACCTACCGTTACTTCCACGGCAAGCCGCAGTATCCGTTCGGCTTCGGTCTCAGCTACACCACCTTCGACTACGGCAAGGGCAAGCTCTCCAAGTCCTCTGTCAAGGCCGGCCAGGGTGTGAAAGTCACCGTTCCCGTGAAGAACACAGGTAACCGCGCCGGCGACGAGATCGTCCAGGTCTATGTCAAGGCCCTCGACAATCCCGACGCCCCGATCAAGGCCCTGAAGGGCTTCCAGCGCGTCTCCATCGCCCCCGGCAAGACCGCCAACGTCACCATCGACATCGCCCCGGACGCCTTCGCTTACTATGACGGCGACGACGGCCTTGCGATCAAGCCCGGCAAGTACCAGATCCTCTACGGATCCTCTTCTGCCGATGAGGACCTCCAGGCGCTGGATTTCCAGGTGAAGTAAGCCAAGCGGCTACGGCCGCATCACTTTGACCGTCTCCTCTTCCTCGAGGAGGCGGTTTTTGTCGTATTGGTGGATTTTGACGGAACCGGCGAGGACGAGGTATCCGTTTTCGGCCAGGGAGTCGAGTTCGTTCTCGCCCGGATAGACTTCGGTAGGGGCGATGAAGGCCGTACGGCGGCGGATATCGGAAACGATGCGGGCGTCCTTGGCGATGCCGCCGGTCAGGAGAATGACGTCGATGTGGCCGTCGACGGTCGTGGCAAGGGAGGCGATATACTTCGCGACATTCAGGCCAAAGGCCTTGAGCCAGGTGTCCACCTCCGTGTCGCCGGCGGCGGCGCGGCGTTCCAGTTCACGCAGGTCGTTCGTGCCGAAGAAGGCGATGGCACCGCCCTTTCCCAGGATTCTGCGCTTGACCTCCTTCTCGGACATGCCGCTCCGGAAGCACATTTCAATCAGGGGGAAAGCCGGGCAGGAGCCGGCGCGTTCCGGCGTGAAGGGGCCGTCTCCGCCCAAGCCGTTGTTCGTGTCGATCACCTTTCCGTTCCGGTGCAGGGTGACGGTGATGCCGCCGCCCATATGGGCCACAATGGCCGTCACGTCGTTCCGGACACGGCCGTGGTCGTACAGGTACTTGCGCACGGTGGCGCGGGAATTCAAGGCATGCAGGAACGCACGGCGCGGGAACTCCGGAAGACCGCCCACGCGGCATTCCGGCAGCATCTCGTCCGCCATCGGCGGGTCCGCGATGAAAGCGCGGCAACGCGGGGCCTCGATGCCCGTCGCGGCGCGGTAGGCATTGACCATGCCGGCGATGTCGTCGGCGATCACGGCGGAAAGGTTGCAGGCATGGATGCCGTCACGGCCGGAGAGGAGGACCTCCCGCATGTCGCCATTGACCTCGTACACGCCGGTGACAACCGGGGCGAACAGGCCGCCGCGGGCCATGACGACGTCGATCCGGTCCAGGCCGATGCCCTTCTCGTTCAGGAAAGCAGTCACGGCGTCGCGCCGCATCCGGTCCTGGTCCAGCACATCGGGATACCGGCCCGTTTCCTCGGCGGTATGCTCCAGCGTGCGGATGCACACCGGCTGGCCGTCCACATAGTATCCGACCTTGGTCGATGTAGACCCCGTGTTGATGGCGAGTACCGTTCCTTTCATGACGCACTACCGTTGGTTGTGATACAAATCTACCACCCCCCTTCCATTCCTCCATAAAAGAGTGGCGAATCCCGGAGGTTTGTGGTGAAATCGGGGAGAGAGGGGTGAAATTTTCATCCGAAAAACCCTACATTTGCAGAAAACCACGAACCATGATCGACCAAATCCTCACCTACAACGCCCGTTTCGTGGCGGAGAAAGGCTATGAGCCCTATGTAACCGATAAGTTTCCCGCCAAGAAACTGGCTGTACTCACATGCATGGACACGCGCCTGACGGAATTGCTTCCGAAGGCGCTGGGACTCCGGAACGGCGACGCCAAGATCATCAAGAATGCCGGCGGCCTGGTGCTGTCTGAGACGGATTCGGCCATCCGGTCGCTCCTCGTGGGCATCTACGAACTGGGGGTGCAGGAGGTGATGGTGGTCCATCACTCCACCTGCGGCGCCTGCCACATGAGCTACGACGAATTCAAGCCGCACATGCTGGAGCGCGGCATTTCGAAGAATGTCCTTGCTGATTGGGAAGCAAAAGGCGTCGCAGACTGGCTCGAAGGCTTCCACGATACGGAGGCCTCCGTCCGGAAGACGGTCGCGTCCATTGTGAACCATCCCCTGGTACCGAAGGACGTCGTCGTGCGCGGCTTCATCATCGACTCCGTCACGGGCGCCCTCACAGAAGTGTTGTAGGCTATTTCTTTACCGTACGCAAGCTGATCGCCTCCTGGTCCAGGGAGAAGCCGACGATTTCCACGCCGTTCAGTTTCTTCTTCAGTTGCGGAACCGCGGAGAGGTTGATGACGGCACGGCCGTTGGAGAAGGAGTCGACGAGGCCTTCGGGCAGGCGTTCCATGATCCGGGGGGCCAGCAGGTCGGCGGCGGCGTTCAGTGCCGCGCCGGAATCGAGCTGGACGACCAGGCGGTCCCCCTTGACCTCGACGACCTTGAAATCGGCCGAGAAGTTCATGTCCTGTTCCCCGATCATGGGGATATCGACTTTGCCGGCATAAGTGAGCGTGAACCGGTCCGGAGCCTTGGTGGTCAGGATGATGTCCCGGCCGCTCTTCTCGCGAAGGAGGCTGTTGACATCCTTCAGGGGCACCGTGACGACCGTTTCAACGACGGCAGGCGCTTCCCCCGCACGCTCCCGGGTTTCCACCTTCCGCTCCCGGACGACCGGGACCGATTCGTCATCGACGGTCACGAATACGGTGTCCCGGACCACCGTGCCGGCGGAATCGGCCTCGACCGGCTGGTCCGACGTCTCCGAAGACGCCGGGGCGGCCGGGCGCCGGTGAAGAAAAAGGCTGGCGGCCACAGCCACGGCGATCGCCGCAACCAGCCACCAGCCCCATTTTCGGCGGTGCGAACCCATGGATTATTTCACGCTCATCACCGCGGAGGCGATGGAATTGAGCTTCACGTCCACGGAGTCGGCGCGGGAGGCGAGGATGCAAGGCACCTTCACGCCCACGAGGAAGCCGGCCTGGCGGACGCCGGGGCACAGCTTGGAGTTGGTCTTCCAGAAGACATTGCCGGACTCGATGTTCGGGAAGAGGAGGCAGTCGGCGTCGCCGGCAACCGGGCTGACGAGCTTCTTGATCTCCACGGACTCCTGGTCGATGGCGACATCCAGGGCGAGCGGGCCGTCTCCGATGCAGCCCTTGATCTGGCCGCGGTCGCACATCTTGGCGAGCATGGCGCCCTCGATGCAGGCGGGCATGGAATCGAGCATCTGCTCGGACGCGGCGATGAAGGCGATCTTCGGCTTCGCGATGCCGAAGGATTTCGCCGTGCTCACGAGGTAGCCGGCGAGCTTGACCTTCTGGCGGAAGTCCGGAAGCGGGATCACGGCCATGTCGGAGATGAAGATGAGCTTGTGGTAGTTCGGGTTCTCGATCACGCCCACGTGGCTCAGGACGCCCTTCGGAGGCAGGAGGCCGGTTTCCTTGTTCAGGATGGCGCGGAGGAACTTGTCGGTGGAGCAGAGGCCCTTCATCAGGACTTCACCCTCGCCGTCATGGACCATCTTGACGGCCTGGGCGACCGCCTTGAGTTCGTCCTTGATGTCCACGATCTCGAACTTGGCGACGTCGATGTTGTTGTCGGCGCAGACCTTCTTGATGAGGTCCTCGTCACCCACGAGGGTGCATTTCACAAAGCCCATGTCGGAGGCCAGGGAGGCCGCCTCGATCGTATGCTCGTCGACAGCCCACGCTGCCACCATCTTCTTGCAGATGTTCTTCGCCTTGAGCTCGGCAAAGAGGTCGTTGAAATTCTGGATCATATCAGTGTGTAGGGTTAGTCTTGGTTCTGAAGGGCGATGTGCATGGTATCCCGGGCGATCACCAGCTCCTCGTTCGTGCAGATGAGGGCGGCCTTCACCTTGGAGTCCGCGGTGGTGATGATGGCATCTTCCCCGAAGGCGACGTTC
>Ga0310694_10006689_pt1 | contig 10889 bp, 10 predicted proteins | sample 174DNAGHGhighgp2_FD_203884 | JGI IMG/M metagenome (GOLD analysis project Ga0310694, IMG submission 203884) | Sheep rumen microbial communities from Palmerston North, Manawatu-Wanganui, New Zealand - 1742 DNA GHGhigh gp2 (v2) (version 2) | ecosystem: Host-associated > Mammals > Digestive system... | reverse complement strand
CCGCCAGCTTCCTTCAGATTCCGCGTCGCCACGGACACCCTTGCCTTTAGCTGTAGCCTTCCCGTTATCAGGGCGGCTTGGGGACTTACACCCGTTAGAATATGCCCATGCTGGGCGAACCAAAAAAAAGCAAGCCGACTGGATTGCGGCTTGCTTTTTTTCATTCTTATGCTAACAGAATATGTTCCTATCACTGTATCAAGTCATCCCCCTAAGCAGGGGGACAGTGGGGGTCTCCATGATGATAGCCTTGGTTCCAATCGGAAAGCGGTCGTTGGTAAGGTCGTTCGAGATGCCAGGATGATTCTCGATATACCTCGCCACATCCTGCTTGTACCCTTCAAAGAAGGTAGGATCGTTCAACGAGTGACGAACAAACAACTCCTCGAACATCCAGAACAACCCCTGTGTCCGCTCGGTTTCGCTATCAAACGGACATTTGACCTCGCCGTGATAATAGTGGCAGAAGGAGAGAAGATCTTCTTTTTTCATTGCAGCCTTTTGTGTTAATATGTGAGTATCAGTTTCGACAGGTACAACGTCAATGCTTGCTTTCAAGAAATGCTAACGCCTTGCGAGGTGTTGTAGGATAGTGATAGATTCCTCTTTCCTGGTAACTATTAGTTTTCAAAACATTACTAAAGACTCTATAAAAGTCTTTCTTAGTCATTTTGAACGTTCCTTCAGGAGTGTGCACAGCAAAGAAATCATCTTCATTCAAAGGCTCGATAATATCAGCCTTGAAACATAATCTATAGTATGAATACTCTACCATAAAATATTAGCTCTGCAAATCTAAAATATTAGCTAATTTGGTATCGGTAAAAGTGTCCCAAATCACAAGTTTGAAAGGCTTATAATCGGGGAAAAGCTGCTTTACAAATTCAATCTCAAATACAAGTCGCAAATCGTTAGGGTCGGCATCCGGATGTACTTCATGTTTTGACCCGACACGAGCGATTTTTATGTAATACAAGTCGCGAATACCCTTTCCTTTTCGGTAGGGCATAAAATAGTACAAATGATTGAGCTCTACTGTTGAGGGGAATTTTTTCCCAGTATAGTAAACATTCACTGAGCCATCAAGCAGCAAATCAATAGTGTCGTTTTTCACCAATGAAACGAGCAGATTTTTAGATGGATCCAAGCCTTCAGGAGTTTCAACTATCCTGTTGGATACAATCTTATCTGGATATACTTCTGCTATCTCTTTGAATTTTACCAATGGTACACGTACGGCCATTGCAGCGACTTTCGTCTTTTTTTGAATCTTTGAAGAATTATCTTCAAAAGTATTATCCTCTTCTCCAATGGAAATTCCATGACCCTTGAGATAAGAAGCGACAGCAGAGGCCACATATTTAGCCAAATTTACGGGTACTGCATTCCCTATCATTTGCTCAATTTCTGTCTTGTTGCCTTCGAAATGATAGTCGGCGGGGAATGTCTGTATCAGGCTGCGTTCTTTTGTCGTAAGAGGTCGTATACCTTCTTTGCTCTGAACTGGATCATTGGGATGGAGGGCATACCCTTCAGGCATAGGCCGATTAACACCTCTGACTGTCGGGCTCGGCTCATCTATGCTGAAGATACCTCTACGTGCATAACTGCGTGGATGTCTATAGTAATAGTCAATACCAAGCGAATTACCGAAATAGTCGCGCATTGTCATCGGCTTTGAAGATAATCCTGCATCAAGCTCCTGATCTAAGAATCCATCTTTTTCGCCAAGTACACCAATCATAAAAAAACGCTTTCTTTTCTGAGGTACACCACAATAGCTAGCATCAAGAACTCTAATTGACAAACCATAACCTGCTTGTTTGAATATTTTCTTAGCTTCAACCAGTTTATTGGTTATGACAATACGTTCAACATTCTCCATGACAAATATAGATGGCTTAATTATGCTAATTATTTCAGCATAATGGACTGTAAGATCACCTCTGCCATTGTCTTCGTCTCGTTTGCCTGCCGAAGAGAAATCCTGGCATGGTGGACCACCGATTATCATATCTGGAGAAAGAGCAGAAATGGTTTCTGCACTTGTTTTAACATCACTCAAATCAAGAGATTTGGCTGAATGAGTGAAGTTTGCATTATATACGTGAAGGGCAGTGTCCCAATTATCAAAAGCAGCCACAATGTTAAAGCCAGCTTTCTCAAATCCTAAACTTAAACCGCCACAACCGCAGAAAAGGTCAACGACTCTCATAGTTTTATTCGAACAAATCTGGACTATTTACAATTACCGCATCAAAACGGCGTTCAGGACTCAACAAGTCTTGACCACCTCCAAGAATTATATTCTTAATCTCATATTTTGAAATACGAGGTTTGACAACTATATCATTCCTTAAAAATCCTCTTGACTTTGCACCAGGGAGGGCAAAAGCCTTGTCGTTGGCAAGATTGTATGACTGGAGTCGAATAATGCGCTTGTAATCAAATGTATCGTAAGTAACATAATCCAACAACATCTTGTAAAGCCAAATTATGGTTCGATGGAAACGATTTATCTTGCGAATTGCGGTGGAATCCTCAGTGCAGCACATTTGAATGATGGCGAGATTTGACCATACAAACACATCAAGACAATCGTCCTTGAGGCGCATCTTGTTGCCTTCTGTTTTCCAAATAGGTTGAATTATCAGAGGCTTCTGATATTCGCACATATCTGTTGAGATTGCCAGAATAGAATTCAAGATATTGGTATATTGGACTAAGACCTCTTCAATTTCCTCCCAATGATTAATTTGTGGAACACGACGAAGCATCGAGCGCAGTCGTTCCTTGGCCTCCAAGGTCGAATAATGTTCACAAATACTGCAAGCAAGAAAGCAAATGGTTGGTGGTCGCATTACAATCTCTGTTCCCCAATCTGCCTCAGGTTCTGATTTTGTAGTATTATCCGGAAGAGCTGTAAGTTTGACTTCCAATCCTGAAAGGACCGTGTTTGTCTTGTTATTAAGCATCACAAGATCAATATGTTCACGCTCTCCTTGATAATACTTTTCATAGGGCGCGAAACCTGCTTCATAGTTATAAAAGGCATCGTCGCAGAGGGGATTGATACCGAACAAGTCTATATCAGATATTTCTCCATGTACTATGGCATTATTTGCGTCAGTCTTAATGTAAATGGGCTTAATATTCTTAGAATACATATATGCTACCAAAGAGGCAGGGAACGAACTATTGAATTGGTTCTTGCCCCAACTTTCAGCTTTGGTATAATCTCTGCTTGAATGCTTCTGGCCAAAAAGACCTGGAACCTTTGTTTTATTCTTAAGAAGATTTTTCATTGTTATCTTATTATTATTGTTCTTAGCGTGCAAATATAGGCCATTTTTTCGAGATTTCCTAAATTTGAAGCTGTAAAAATAATTAAATTGGTTAATATTTTTCGCTTAAATACGATTTTTCCTTTTTTGGTTAATAAATCTTGCACTATCGTTCGTTGCAAACATCAAATAATTCCCCTATCTTTGCAGCGTCAAAACGGAAGTACCCAAGCTGTACGAAAGCTCGCCCTTCGACCGCGCCTGTACGAAACACTTCCCCGATGATTTGCAATAGTCGGGTGACTGCACGATTTCTCGCATTGTGGTAGTCTGTTACTACTGGCTAGGGATGCTGCACGAAATTCACAGAACACTTCATCCGTTCTCGTGGCTACCTTTGGTGGTCACGAGTTTTTTTCAAGCTTAACTGTGAGGACCAACCTATTATTTATCAATTTACAGCAAATTATCTCATTTTCTTCTAATTTGCTGATCATAGCTCTCAAACAGTACCGCTCACGAGCCGCGCTGAGTACCAAGAAAAACACTAAGACAGTTTGCCTAGCAGCAGGAGGCGCAAAGTCTCTTGAGAGCGTTTTAGCTAACATTTTTTCACAAAGAGTCGGTATCATTTTATGTGCTACAGATATCATTTGCGTGATATTATCACCTCAAAAATATATTTATTAGAACTAATATGGAATTTCACTAATTGTTTCAAATAATAATTGAATACAATCGGAGGACAAAATCGATAGTTTTGCCTCTAAAACGGTCAAAACAATCCTTTTTTAAAAAATATCCACCAAAAATTTTTGTTTTTCATTTTTATATTGTATATTTGCCACGTGTTAATGATTATTATATTCTATTTACCAATGTGTCTTAAAGATAATGGCATCACTAGCAGATAAGATTATAGAATATTTGGCAAAACATCCTAATTCGAAAGCGAAGGAGATTGCTGAAGCTCTTCGATTCACTCGAAGAAGCATTAATCAAGCATTATATTATGAATTGGAACCATCGGGTGCTGTTCTCAAGAATTTGAATGATGAATGGGATTTATCTGATGCTGTCAAAAAAAATCGGGCGGAGATAAGTGCAAAACAAGGAGTTATTGAAATCAATGAGGATTCTGCTAAAGCTCTAAAGTGGATTAATTCTGGAAAGAATGTTTTTATTACTGGTAAAGCAGGTACTGGAAAAACAACTTTACTCAGAAAAATCAGAAATGACTATCAAGGCAAGAAAGTTATGATTACACTTGCCCCAACGGGTGTCGCCGCAGAAAATGCTGGTGGCATTACAATGCATTCTTTTTTGAGGTTGCCATTAACCCCATATGCTCCAAATTATAAGAAGAATGACCTTTATTCATTAGATGATGGCAGCATTGATGTCGTCAAAAATTTAGACATTATTATTATTGATGAGATTAGCATGGTTAGGTGTGATATGCTAGATGCCACCGATAATATTTTACGTCATTACAGAGACAGTGATAAGCCTTTTGGCGGTATACAACTGATAATGTTTGGTGATCTTTATCAGCTTATGCCTGTCGTGGAGGCGAAAGACTGGAACAAAATAAAAGAATTTTACGAAACGCCCTATTTTTTTAGCAGTTCTGTTCTCTCTAAAATGGAATATTATATCTGCGAACTCAATAAAGTTTATAGACAGAAAAACACAGACTTTATTCGTACTTTGAATAATATTCGAGTAGGCAAAATCACATTGTCGGATATAAATTTAATCAATTCAAGATATGTCCCTGATAATACTTCTAATAGGAATGCGATTACACTTATGACCCGTAATCGGAAGACTAAGATATTTAATAACATTAAACTAGAGAAAATTCCAGGAAACTCTCAGCATTATGAGGCACAAGCTGTAAACTGGCATGAAAAGCTACCAACAGATTGGCACTTGTATCTTAAGCCTGGTGCACGAGTAATGTTTGTTAGGAATGATAATTTATTCAATAAATATGTTAATGGCTCAATGGGATGGGTAGAGGAAACTAGTCCTGATGCTGTATATGTCCGTGAAGATAAGAGGAATGAAGTTATTAGAGTTGAGAAGCAACGATGGGATGAGTATAGTTTCTACCTTGATAAAAAAACGAAAACAATATTGACTGAAGTCATAGGATCATTTAGTCAAATTCCATTGAAACTAGCTTGGGCTGTTACTATACATAAGAGTCAAGGTCTTACATTTGATGAAGTCGATATAGATGCTGCAGATTCGTTTACATTTGGGCAAATCTATGTCGCTCTAAGTCGTTGTCGAACATTAACTGGAATTAGATTGCTTGAGAAGATACCTTCTCACAAAGTAATTGCAGATGACAAGGTTTTAACATTCCTTTCGTGTATTGATCAGACAGGTCGGGTCAAACAATTACCATCTTTTAGGCTTTATAAACATGATGTTGACCACGAAAAGGATGACTTGTTGTGTTTTGATATAAGTACTAAATCATATGATGCTATAAAGAAGGGACGTAAAGACCGTCTAGTACGAAACATATCTAATAATAACATCGCATGCCAAGTCTTTGAAAACAATGGTGGGAAATTATTGCCCAATAATATATTTGCACATCTTCAGAAAGAATGGAGATATGACGAGATTAATGATGGTAATTGCCCATTTCGGTTAAGAAAGGTCAGAATGCTAAAGTTGTGCTGTAAATATTTCAATGAATACATCATATGTTCTATCGATGGCAGCATTCTCATTCAAACAAATACAAGTAAAAATCAATGGCAAGTATCAATCCCTATAGGAACGATACTATCAGTTCATCAAATAAAGAATAATAGATAACGAAATAAATATTAATTGGGGATTGTCAGTGTTTTTTCACCTTTAGGGGGAATGGCTATTATATTTTTGATGTTAAATTAGATATTTAGGATTCGTTTGATTGGGTTAAATTTTGTTTTTGCTATTATGCAAGATTGATGAATGTCGGTTTGCCTGTACCCACATGTCAACCGCTAACATAAAGTCTATGCTTGAACGCAAAGCAAATGTTTAGAAATAGAAGTATAATTAATTAACCAACAGATATGGAAGCAAAGACTATCGATTGTAGAATGAGGGATCTTACAAAAAGGTACAGAGAACTTAACAGAGGAAACCTATCAATAATATGGAATGAGTTAATTGGTGTTATTAACCAGTATCTGTCAGGTTGCCAAGCCGAAGCATTTGAGACTTTCTACAATCTTTTCAAAGAGAATGTTGAATCATTACGTCTAGAAACTATACAAAAGGAAACTCCCTTTTATCGTATGAGAGTCGGGAATAATGGATATGAGGAATTTACATCTCAAGAAGAAATGTTTCATATTCCATTTCAGCTCAATCATAAAGTTGGAAATGAAAGATATAGCATGTCTGGATTTCCATCGCTATATCTTGGTTCTTCCGTATATGTTTGTTGGGAAGAAATGCGCCGTCCCGATATTGATTATGCTAATTTCGCATTATTCAAGACAATTACCTCAGTTAAGGTTGTTGATCTTTCAAAAATAGATCATTACCATTTTACTAGTGAGAGGTTTGCAGATTGCTTGGAACTAGCTTGTTCTATACCTGTACAATTCCCTAACGATCCATTTAAGCCCGAATATATAATACCGCAGTTGCTACTTCAGAGTTTGATTCGTTATAATCGAGATATAGATAATGGAGAGAAATTAGAAGGTATTAAGTATACCTCAACTCACATCAATGATTCAAAATTGTGGATTAACTATCCTAAAAACAGGAAGAAAAGAAAAATGTTCTTTAATTATGTTTTTCCTGCTTTTAGCCGTAAAGAAACAGGCTTGTCGGGAGAATTAACTAATATTTTTCAATTCTGTAATAGTATTACATACAATAAGTTAAGACTTATGAATCCTGATTTGCTTTCAGACAAGACTGATAATTATGGACAATCGATATTCGGAAAAATTGAATACATGCTGAATAAAACGGAAATTTCGGGAATGCTAACTTTCGATCACGATAACCCAGTGGGCGCTTTGACATAATGATACTGGCCAAAAAGGCACACCTTTCCTCCAGACGCCATCTATTTTTTCGAAGTAAATTCTCCTGTAATGGACGAAAAAAAGCAAGCCGACCTTCACAGGGGGGCTTGCGACACATACAATTTGCTTATAAACATAAAATATAAGAATTTAGACACGCAAAGATAACCTTATTTCCTAATATATCCAAACATTTGATTAAAAAAAGTACTTTTTTCAATTTCTTCTTGGAGATTGAGGAAATAATCACTATCTTTTTGACTGCATCATAACCATTCTTGGCAAAAAAGGTAATGGGTCTAATTGAAATCTTTCAGAAGCACACTGCCACGCACCATCTTGGCGCGTTTCTTATAAAGCATCAAGCGCTTATAAACCTCATTGACGGGAGTGGAACGGATCTCGTCAGAATACATCACGATGATGGAGATGCTCATGATATTGATACGCTCGAGTTGTCCGGCACGATTGCGGGTCTCGATGTATCCATTCTCTAAATCCTTTGCCTCGTAGAATTTGGAAATACCGGCATCAAAATGGGCGATAATGCGGTTGCCTATCTCCTTCACAACATTAAGGTGCTGGAGAATCATGATGAAATCGTCGCCGCCCACATGGCCCACAAAGTCGGTTTCGGCGCCACATTCACGCATTACAGTCGGCAGCATTCTGGCAAGAAACAGAAGAACCTGGTCTCCCTTGTAGAAACCATAGTATTCGTTGTATTCCTTGAAGTTGTCGAGGTCTATATACATCACTGCGAAATCCTTTTCATCGGCCTTGCAGTCGCGTATCTTCTGGCCGATGACATTGTTGCCAGGCAGGCCCGACAACCCATTCAGATTGCGGTTTGACTCGATGGAATCGATGATGTTGCCCAGATGATGACCAAGACGAACGGGTTCGATATCCTTTGGGATGACACTGATGACGGGTACCAGCTTCTGTACATCATCGCTCAGTTCGTAACGTTTGCCAGTAGCGACAATGATGGGAGCAACGGTGAACTTGTTGCGTGCATGGAGGTACTTCACCAGTTGGGTGATGTCGTTCTTCAGGCCCTCTTCGTTGACGATGATGAAATAATTTTCAAGACCCAATGTTTTATTCACATCCTCAATGTCAGAGCTTGTCTGAATTAACTGTACCGTTGGATTATCGATGAACGACAGGGTCAGAAGATGCAGCAGATCGCCCAAATCGTCAATCACAACGACGTTCTTTTTCTTATCCATATTAATCTATTGATAGTGAATCGTGAGAAAATGAAATTGCATATCGAGGCAATGCCACGCCCCAGAACAAAGCCCCACCAAATACCGTAAAGACCCCAATTGAGAATGAAGCCCAATAGATAGGTTGCCGAAACGGCGCATATCAATTCGTTGATAACGGTCCATAGTAGGCTGTATTTGGCTTTGCCCATTCCAAGATACATGAATGTGGAAGGAAGCCCCACACCAAGGAATGGAATGCAGAATGCCGTGATGCGTATATATTCGTTGATGCCACTGATAAGGTTGGCATCGTCGGAGGTGAGGGCGAAAAGCCGGGCAAGATGGTCGGAGAAAAGGAAGACCAGCAGCGTGACTGTAAGACCTATTGCCGTAGCATAGATGCAACAATAATTATGCGTTCGCCGCAGATTGGCAAAGTCTCCCTTACCATACCATGTGCCAACGATAGCTACCGATGCCATACTAAGGGCTGAAACCGGCATCAAGTTGAGCAAATAGAGGCGATAGCCCGACGAATAGACACTCACGCCATAGTCGCCACCCAGTGTACGGATGAAAGAATAGAAAAGGAAACTGGCCACCGACATCATAATCAGCTCAATCGAAGCCAGAATACCGGTATTGAGGATGTCGAGCACTATGATCCTATCCCATTCGGGATGCACGATGCCACTAAGCTTGACACGATAGTAAGTATCCTTCTTGACAAACATCCAATAGAGCATAATGGCAGCACTCAGCCACGAAGTGACAATCGTGGAGATGGAGGCACCTGCTGCACCCATCCCCAACCAATAGATGAAAACGGGGTCAAGACAGGCATTGAGTATCAAACCAAGCGAACAGGCATACATAGGCCGCTGCGTGTCACCTTCAGCACGCATCAAGCCAGCGCATCCATTCATCAGGGTAACACCCATCAAACCGAGGAAGAGGGGAACAGCATATTCATTAGCAGCCTGACGAGTATCCCCTGTCACCTTGAAATAATTCAAGTAGGGATACAGAACGAGAAGCAGGACGACAGTAAGAATGATGGCTCCCACCAGAAAGATGACAAGTGCATGCTCGGCAGTTCGCTCAGCCAAGGGCTTGTCCTGGTTACCGTGACGACTCACCGCACTGGTGGCTCCATGTGCAAGGCCATTGGAGACTGCCGTGATAATCATCCACAAAGGTGTAATCAAGCCGATACCCGAAATGGCAGATTCGCCCAAACCCGCAATCCAGATACCATCGACCACGTTGTAGAGTGAGGTGATGATCATCGTCACCATCACAGGCAAAGCCTGTCGGGGTATTGACTTGCGCGGATCTGCATTCAGCAACGCGACATTCTTGGCACTTCGATTCGGCATAGACTACTATTGTTTTGACGTGTCGCACAACATGACCGAACCACTGATCTGTTTGGCTTCGTCCTTCGCCAACATCATCCGCTTGTACACTTCATCGGTGGAATTGTAAGTCCGGAATTCATTGCTCACCATAGCTATCGAAAGACTGATAAGGCCGAAACGATCCTTTGCTCCCTTGCGGTTGAGTACTTCGATATATCCTCTTTCAAGGTCTTCAGGCTCATAATATTTTGAGACATCGGCATCGAACTGGCTGATAATCTCGTTGCCGATATCCTCGGCATAGGCATAGTCATTGAGAATAAGCACGAAGTCATCGCCACCAATGTGTCCGATAAAATCGTCCTTCGATCCATATTTTGCCACAGCCTTGCCCAGCAACTCGGTCAGAAAGCCAATAAGCTGGCCTGCCATGAAGAGACCATAGTAGTCGGTATAGGGCTTGAACTTGTCGATGTCGATATATACGAGTACAAACTTATCCCCCTTCTCAATCTTGTCACGCAAAGTGACATCGATGGCATAGTTGCCCGAAAGGTGCGACACGTCGTTGATGCTTCGGTTGGCCGACAGAATATCGATGGCATTGAGTGCCTGCTGATGAATCACATCGATGTTGATGGGCAAAGGAATGAATCCCACTCCAGGAACGACGATAGACTTAATCGTTTCACGGTCGGACGTGAAAGCCAGAATCACCGGCTTCATGTAATTGAGAAACGAATACAAATAGCCAACCAGGTTTCGCAAATCGGCCATTAATCCATCATGGTGTATATAGATGATGTAATAGTCATAGCTCAATTTGTTTCGAAGGTCGTTGCGTGCCGACGTCGAACACACCAATTCAATTCTCTGGTCATTGGCAAAAGCATTGCTCAAAAGAGAGACCATCTTGTCGGTGTCGTCAATGAGCAGGATACGTTTCTTGTAAATCATAGTTTATAAATC
>Ga0310694_10006688_pt1 | contig 10891 bp, 8 predicted proteins | sample 174DNAGHGhighgp2_FD_203884 | JGI IMG/M metagenome (GOLD analysis project Ga0310694, IMG submission 203884) | Sheep rumen microbial communities from Palmerston North, Manawatu-Wanganui, New Zealand - 1742 DNA GHGhigh gp2 (v2) (version 2) | ecosystem: Host-associated > Mammals > Digestive system >... | reverse complement strand
GGCCATTCGCCCGGCGGTGTGGTGCTGTGGTGCGAGGAGGAAAAGACAGCCTTTAGTGGCGACACACTGTTCCGTATGAGTGTGGGCCGCACAGATCTTGCCGGTGGCTCATGGACGCAACTGCTACAGAGTCTGAGGCGCCTGGCAGCGACACTACCCGACGAGACGACAATTTATCCCGGTCATGGCCCGATAACGGTGATGGCCGACGAAAAGAAGTACAATCCGTACTTCCGTGGTTGAAGTTTTTTGAAGACAGATGGCGAAAATCAAGTTTTTCCCTTCTCGTTTTCTTTATTTTAAAAGTTTTTTGTACCTTTGCCCCCGATTATGGCATCAGACAAGATTAGAATCAAAGACATAGCCCTCAGAGCAGGGGTTAGCGTTGGCACAGTAGACCGTGTGCTTCACGAAAGACCAAATGTGTCGAAAACGGCACGCGAGAAGGTGGAACAGGCTCTTGCCGAAATGGACTATGAGCCCAATGTGTATGCATCAGCGTTGGCATACAACAAGGACTACACCTTTGTCTGCATCATCCCCATGCACGACAGCGAGGCCTATTGGGACGAGATAGAAGAAGGTGTCCAGGCAGCCACGGCGCGCCGCCGCGATTTCCATGTCACGCTGAAGTTGCTCTACTATGAGCGGTTCAACTCTCCTACATTTGTAAAGGCAGCAGCAGAGTGCCTCGCTGACAAGGCCGATGGTGTCATTGTGGTGCCTGCCAAACTCGAGGTGACACGCAAGTTCACCGACGAGCTGACGGAGCGAAACCTGCCGTTCATACTGCTCGACTCCTATCTCCCAGACCTCAAGCCATTGGCGTTCTTCGGACAGGACTCGTTCCAGAGCGGGTACTTCGCTGCACGCATGTTGATGCTTCTCGCTTCGAAAGAGAAGGAAATAATGATTATGAAGCAGCTCAAGGACGGACATGTGGGCTCAAAGCAGCAGTCGAACCGTGAAACGGGATTCAGACACTACATGAGAGACCATTTCCCCGAGATAGACATCCTGGAGCTTGACCTGCCGCTGGGAGAGACAAAGGAGAAATTTGACGTCATACTCGAAGATTTCTTCCAGAAGCATCCTCACATACACCACTGCATAACGTTCAACTCAAAGGCTCACCTCGTGGGCGAGTTCTTGCTGCGCACCAACAGACGCAACGTACAAATCATGGGCTACGACATGGTGCCAAAAAATGCTGAGTGCGTAAGGCAGGGTAGCATCTCTTTCCTCATTGCACAGCATGCCTACATGCAAGGCTACTCGTGTGTGGAAACGCTATTCCAGGCAATAGTGCTAAAGAAGGAGGTGACTCCGGTTAACTACATGCCTATAGAACTGCTCACAAAGGAAAACATAGAGTTCTATAGGAGGACAAACATTGGGTAATTTTACTATTTGACTATTTTACAATTTTACTATTTGAAATTGGTGACTTGTGTATAAGGCAATCATAGACAAATATTATCCTGAGGACGACCAGCTGAAGCGGTTGCTCTTGAAACACAGCCGTCAGGTGGCCGACCGTTGCCTTGCTTGCTGTGAGAAACACCAGGAGCTGAACCTCGATCATGATTTCTTGGAAGAGGCAGCCATGCTCCACGACATTGGCATACGCTGGTGCCACGCACCCTCCATCTACTGTTTCGGCGAGGAGCACTACCTCAGGCATGGACTTATCGGCGGCCAGCTGCTCCGTAAGGAGGGACTGCCACGACATGCCCGTGTATGCGAGCGCCACACTGGCACAGGCATCACGCAGCAGCAGATAGAGGAGCAGAATCTGCCACTGCCACCAGGCGACTATGTGCCTGAGACCCTGGAAGAACAACTGGTGTGCTATGCCGACCTGTTCCACTCGAAGAGCTACCCAGACCGCATACTCTCGCCAGAGCAGGTGGCACAGAGTCTTGAACGTTACGGCCACGACGGCGTGGAACGGTTCTGGCAGTGGCAACAGCTCTTCGGCTGATTTAGCTAATAAGCAAAAACTCGAAGTGAAGACATTTCTTGAATATGTGGCGGAGGACTTGATCCGCAAACACGGCAGCGATCTGTCACGCGTTACTGTCGTATTCCCCAACAAGCGTGCATCGCTGTTCCTGAACAGTTTCCTCTCCCGTCTGTCCGACAAGCCTATGTGGAGCCCGAAATATGTGACCATCAGCGAGCTATTCCGTGCGCAGAGTACGCTGGTGCTGGGCGATCCACTGAAACTGGTCTGCGAACTGCACAAGTCGTTTGTCACCCAAACGGGTATGGAGGAAAGCCTGGACCACTTCTACGGTTGGGGTGAGCTGCTACTTGCCGACTTTGACGACATCGACAAGAACATGGCCGATGCCGACACTGTGCTTGCAAACATTGGTAACATCCACGAGCTAGACAGCGTCGACTACCTCACATCCGAGCAGAAAGCCATAGTGCGCAAGTTTTTCAGCAATTTCACCGACAGCCAGAGCACCATTCTCAAAGAGCGCTTCCTCAAGCTGTGGTCGCGCTTGGCGTCCATCTATCACGACTTCAACGACAGGATCAAGGCCCAGGGACTGGCCTACGAGGGTGCCCTCTTCCGCGATGCCGTGAGCCGGCCGCTCCACTCCCTGCAATCACCACTATATATTTTTGTGGGCTTCAACCTGCTGCAGCGCGTCGAGCTCCAGCTCTTCTCAGCTCTCATGAAAGAGGGTAGGGCACGCTTCTACTGGGACTACGACAACTACTACATGGACTCAAACGAGGCGGGCCATTTCATTGGCCAGTATCTGGGCTATTTCCCCAATGAGCTTGATCGTGGCGATGACAGCATCTATGCCAACTTCACGCGGCCTAAGACCATACGTTTCGTGGGGGCTCCCACAGACAATGTGCAGTCTCGTTATGTCTCGTCTTGGCTTAGGGAGCGTCCCGACCGCAACGGGCTGAACACCGCTGTCGTACTCTGCGACGAAAATCTCCTGCCTATGGTTATCCAGTGCTTCCCCTCCACCATCGAGAAGGCCAATGTCACTCTGGGCTACCCCTTGGGTCAGTCGCCCGTGGCCTCGCTGGTCACCCATCTGTTCAGCCTCCACATCTTGGGCTACGACCCTCGTCGTGACCGCTACCGCCTGCGCTATGTCAATGCTCTGCTGCGCCATCCTTACGTCGCTTGCCTCTCCAGTGCTGCCGCCGACCTGCAACACGAGCTGACCACCAAGAAGGTCTATTATCCCAGTGCTGCGCAGCTCTCGGTAGATGAAGGCACCACGCTCCTTTTCGGCAGCGACGCGCGTATGGTCCACGACAGCAGTGGCAACGAGACGCTGCTGCAGTGGCTTAGCGATGTCATCCACACCATAGCTGTCAGCCCGTCGCTCGACACTGCACCCTCGCCAGTGTTTATTCGCGAATCGCTCTTTCGCACCTACACATTGCTCAACAGATTGCTTACCCTGGTGCACGACGGTGACTTGGCGGTCGACGTGATGACGCTCAACCGGCTTGTAACACAGCTCATACAGTCATCGTCGGTGCCATTCCATGGCGAGCCGGCAGAAGGGCTGCAGGTGATGGGAGTGCTCGAGACGCGCAACCTCGATTTCGACCATCTGCTCATACTCTCGTGCAACGAGGGCAACATGCCTCGGGGCGTCGACGACACATCGTTCATCCCCTACAGCTTGCGAAAGGCTTACGGTCTCACCACCTCCGATCACAAGGTGAGCATCTACAGCTACTATTTCCACCGTCTGCTACAGCGTGCCACAGACATCACACTCGTCTACAACAACTCAGCCTCCTCCGGTCAGGGAGGCGAGATGAGCCGCTTCATGCTTCAAATGATGGTAGAGGCCGGCATGCACCGTGTAGAACACCAGAACCTGCGTGCATCGCAAGCCTACACGCCGTTTCGTCCCGACCAGCGCGAGAAAACGGCAGAGGTGATGCAGCGCCTTGTGCAGCGTTTCGGGGTGAAGGAAGGACAGACGGCCACAACGGCGCTGCTCACGCCAACAGCCATAAACAAGTACCTGCGCTGTCCACTGATATTTTACTACACCTATGTCTACAATCTCCGTGAACCCGACGTGGATGAAGACGACGTGATAGACAATCGTATCTTCGGAAACATCTTCCACGAAGCGTCGCGCATTGTCTACTCAAGACTTGTAGATAAGCGTGGCGAGATAAGAGCATCCGACATCGACGCTGTGCTTAAGGACCGTGTGACCGTACAGATGGCCGTAGACAAGGCCATGCAGAGCGAGTTCTTCCATCTCCCCGAGGAGGGCGCTGCCGACCATCACCGCTCGCTCTCCGACCTCAACGGCCTGCAAATCATCAATCGCGAGGTCATTACCCACTATCTGTGCCGCCTGCTTGAGACCGACCGCCAACAGGCGCCATTCTCCATCTTGGGCTTGGAGACCGACATCGTGGCACCACTACAAACCAAGTACATACACACCACCATTGGCGGCCGCATAGACCGCCTGGACTGCATACATACCGACAATGGCGATTGTGTGAGGGTAGTCGACTACAAGACGGGCAGCAACAAACCGCGCCCCCTGCCCGACGTGGAGAGCATCTTCAAGCCGGAGAACATACCGGCCCATAGCGACTACTATCTGCAGACATTCCTCTATGCCTGCATAGTGCGCAGCCACCGCCCCGAGCCTGTAGCACCGGCGTTGCTCTTCATACAGCACAACAGTGGCGAGAACAGCAACCCCATACTGAAGTTCGGAAAGGACTTCATAGGCGACGTGGCACCCCATGCGACGACTTTCAGCGAGCATCTGCATACCGTGGTCGACGAGATGTTCTGCCCCGACGTGCCTTTCCTGCCCACTCCCGACAAGAGCCGCTGTGCCAACTGTCCTTACAAGATGCTGTGCAGTATATAGCCTGCCGTTATCAGCAAACCAAAGATCAGAATGTTTCTTGCCGTAAGGTCAAGACACTTGTTCAGCTCTCGTCCGTGGTCTATGCGCTTCATCATCAAGTACGTCTGCATGTGAAGTGGCAGATAGAGCAGTGGCAGCAGAAACGCCATGTAGTGGCCGTAGCACAGCGCTGTCAGCCCCAGCGCACAAGCAGCTATACCGACAGCGAGATATGTGTTGAGAGTGGCCTTTGCCCCTATGCGCACCACGAGCGTGTTCTTCCCCGCCTGGCGGTCAGTGTCGCGGTCGCGGAAGTTGTTCACCAGAAGCAGTGCGTCTATGACCAGCCCGCAGGCTGTGGCACTGGCCATCACCTCGGGGGTCACAGTGTGCAGCTGCACGTAGTAGGTCATGCTTACAGGCACTATGCCGAAGAACAGCAACACCAGCAGGTCGCCCAGCCCCAAATACGAGAGGTGGGTGGTGTAGAGGAAGCAGGCCACGACACAGAGCATGCCTATGAGTATCATCTCCAGTCCACCGTATAATATCAGCGGCAGGCCTATGAGACATGCTAGGCAGGTGGTGGCGGCTATAGCGCGCTTCATGGCTTCGGTGCTCACCCATCCCTGGGCGCAGGCACGCTCAGGCCCTAAGCGCGTAGCGTTGTCGTCGGTGCCGCGGGCGTAGTCCACAAAGTCGTTGATAAAGTTGGCGTCAGTCTGCATGACGAAGGCAAAGAGCAGGCACAGCGTGGCTGCTGTCCAACTGAATGTACCCTTTTCATACATCTGCGCGTCGAGCCATGCCAGCGACACCCCCGTCATCACTGGCACGGCGGCGCCTGTAAGCGTCTTTGGCCGGGCGGCCAGGACCCATGCTTTCAGAGAGTTTTTCTTCACTGCTGTCATGTGGGGTGATCCTTTCTCCTAAATATTGTCGAGCGCCTGACGGATATCGGCCAGCAGGTCTTCCACATCCTCTATGCCCACCGACAGGCGTATCAGGTCGGGGGCCACCCCTGCCTCGCGCAACTGTTCGTCGCTCAGTTGGCGGTGGGTGTGGCTGGCGGGATGGAGCACACAGGTGCGTGCGTCGGCCACGTGGGTCACTATGCATATCAGCTTCAGCGAGTCCATGAAACGTATGGCCGTCTGGCGGTCACCCTTCAGTCCGAAGGCTATGACGCCGCACGAGCCGTCGGGCAGGTATTTCTGTGCCAGTTCGTGACACTCGTCACCAGGCAGTCCGCTGTAGTGCACCCATGCCACTCGCTCGTCGCCCAGCAGGTACTCGGCTATAGTCTGGGCATTCTCACAGTGGCGCTTCATGCGCAGGTGAAGTGTCTCTAAGCCCAGGTTCAGCAGGAAAGAGTTCTGTGGCGACGGTATGCTGCCCAAGTCGCGCATGAGCTGTGCCACCAGCTTGGTGGTGTACGCCATCTTGCCAAACGCCTTGGTGTAGGTCAATCCGTGGTACGACTCGTCGGGTGTGCACAACCCGGGGAACTTTTCTGTTCCAGGTCCGTCGGCCGATGGTGCCTCTAAAGCGTCGTTGTGGCAGCAACCCATCCAGTCGAAGTTGCCGCTGTCCACTATACAGCCTCCCACCTGTGTGGCATGGCCGTCCATATATTTTGTAGTGCTGTGGGTCACTATGTCTGCACCCCACTCAAAGGGGCGGCAGTTGATGGGTGTGGGGAAGGTGTTGTCGACTATCAGTGGCACGCCGTGACGGTGGGCTATGCGTGCAAACTTCTCTATGTCGAGCACACGGCAGCCTGGGTTGGAGATGGTCTCGCCAAAGAGCGCCTTCGTGTTGGGGCGGAAGGCTGCGTCTATCTCTTCCTCCGATGCCTCTTGCGAGACGAAGGTGCAGTCGATGCCCAGTTTTTTCAGTGTCACCCCGAAGAGGTTGTATGTGCCGCCGTAGATCTCGTTGCTGGTCACTATGTGGTCGCCGGCTTCGCAGATGTTGAACACTGCGTAGAAGTTTGCTGCCTGTCCGCTGCTGGTGAGCATGGCACCTACACCGCCCTCAAGTGCTGCTATCTTGCTGGCTACAGCATCGTTGGTGGGGTTTTGCAGACGGGTATAGAAATAGCCTTCCTTCTTCAAGTCGAAGAGGTCGGCCATCTCCTCAGTGTTGTCATACTTGAACGTGGTGCTCTGGTAGATGGGCAGCACGCGGGCTTCGCCGTTCTTTGGCTTCCAGCCAGCCTGTACGCACAGCGTGGCTGGCTTCAGTTGCTTGTCTTTCATATCAGTTGCTTATATTTGTTTTATCTGTGGTCTGAATACGTTTCGACCGCCAAAATTACACAAAAAAACTGAGACACGCAACCATTTCCATCATAATTGTTCAAATTCGTGGGAATTATTGTTCAGCAGATCATGTCCTACACGCCGTTCAGGCCTCTATGCGGCTGACGGCGTGTCGCGTTTAAGTATGGCGCACACTACTTTATTTGTAATCACGAATTTAAGAATTAGAGAATTGTTTTCGCGTATACTGGCGTGCTTACCAATTTCTCTAATTCTTAAATTCTTGATATATAAATATGCATGAAAGCGAAGATCAGTGAAGATCTTTTGCTAAGTCCAGCAGCTCTACAAACGATTTCTTGTAACCGTGAGGGTCACTGCCCAGATGTTTTTCCATCAGTTGGCGGGCCATGCTGATGGTGGCATCACCCTTGTATTGCGAGTGGCGCATCACCATGCCGCTTGCAGCCACACCTGCAGCGAAGTAGAAGCTGTCAGAACGGCCCTGCTTGGTGAAAATGTCGCCCACCGTCAGCGATTTCTGCAGAGGCAGACTTTCGCCGTTTAGTGCTTCCTTATAGCGGAAGTCGAATGTGGCAAACGTCTTTTCGCCGGCTCCTGAGGCTTTAGCCCCGTCGGATAGAACAAACTCGTAGAGAGCCGTAATGGTCTGTCCTGCACCTATTTCGCCGGCATCCTTCGTGTCGTCGTCGAAGTCCTTTTGTTCCATCACGCGGTTCTCGTAGCCAATCAGCCGGTACTGGCTGACGACATCAGGGTTGAACGTCACCTGACACTTGGCGTCGTTGGCCACGCTGACGAAGCGCTCGCGCTCGTGGACGAAGACCTTCATCATTTCATCCTCGCTGTCTATGTAGTGGTATGTGCCGTTGCCATGGTTGCTGATGCTCTCCATCATCTCGTCGTTCAGGTTGCCATAGCCGAAGCCCAGGCATGTCAGGTAGATGCCTTTCTTGGCATAGCCCTCCACCATCTCTGTAAGGGCCTCGGTGCCGGTGACGCCAAAATTGAAGTCGCCGTCGGTGCCCAGAATAATGCGGTTGTTGGCCTTCGCGTCGTAGTTGGCCATGGCCTCCTCGTATGCCATCTTCAGTGCTTCGCCGCCATTGGTGTAGCCGCCGGCCTGCAACTGGTCGATGGCCTTGATGATGGTGGCAGCCTCGCGCACTGGTGTGGACTCCAGCAGTTTCTTCACCTCGCCCGAATAGGTGATGAGCGAGATGCGGTCGTCGGGCGACATCTTGCCTACCATCTCCTTCAGCCCCGACTTCAACAGTACCAGCTTGTCGCTACTGTCCATAGAACCCGACACATCGACCAGGAACACAAAGTTTGCACGTGGTGTCTCGCCGGCTTTCAGTTCCTTGCCCTTGATGCCCAGGCGCAGCAACTTGTGCTCTCCGTTCCACGGACAATCGCCCACCTCGGCATTGATAGCCACTGAATGGCCGTCGGTGGGAGCGGCATAGTCGAAGGTGAAGTAGTTGAGCATCTCCTCTATGCGTACGCTGGCTGGTTCCACCTTATAGCCAGACTTCAGGCAGCGGCGCACTATGGCATAGGAAGCACCGTCGGCATCGACAGAAAAGGTGGACACGGGCTGCAGCGCCACGTCGACAAAGGGGTTGTCGGCAAACTCGCCAAACTTGTTGCCCCCCATCTGTAGGTCGCCGTCGTAAGGCTGATAGTTGCCCGACTGTGTGTAGGCTTCTTCCATGGTTTGGTTGCCGTCGTTGCCAGTTTCACACCCTGTGGTCAGCAGGCTCATTGCTGCCAGACCGAAATTCAGTAAATACAGTTTGTTTTTCATTGTCGTTTGGTTTTGAAATAAAAGTTTTGTCGTTTACCTCCAAAACGTCTGCGGAACAGAAATCCTGCACTTGGGAAACATAACAAATGTTAAAAACCAAGAAATGGCAAGACAAACGTGTTGCAACGGTGCAAGATTGCAGTTTTTCTGCGTTATAATAGAAAACAAAAGACAAAAAGTCTATGGAAAAGAAACTCTTCAACAACAAATGGAGGCTTGTAGCCATGTCCTTTGCCTTTGCGGTGATGACCGTAGCGTGCAGCGTGGATGCCGACGAGCCGGATGCCAACGTGTCGTATAGCGATTATGTGGCGACAGTCCCTTCGTTCTACGAGGGTGAATGGACCGTGAACCGCCAGGTGGTGGACACGGCCCGTCTGGAGGTGGTGTGGCCAGCAGTGCGTGTCAGGTTGCCAGAGAGGTATCTGCTTGAGCTGATGCAGCCCGCTGCCGGCGTCGACAAGAATGCCCCCCTGCTGCTCAATCACCAGACAGAGATACGCCTGTATGCACAGGGCTACACTGAGCAGGCACAGTACATGTCGTTTGCATCGGCAACAGAACAACTGACAGTTTCGTCGCTCGATGCTTCATCGTTCTTGTTCATCCCATGCTCGTTCGATGCCATGATCAATGGCACCAAGCAGAGCGTGACCTTGCTGTGCAAAGAAAACGCCTACGCCGTGTTTCAGACTGCCACGGCACAATGGACACTGGGCATACCGGTGAACGCACTACGCACCACAGATCCGGCCACGGGGAAGTCGGAGACATGCGAACTGCCGACAACCGTCACCATATATTATAACACGAAGCGCAAGATAACAGGTTAACACCTTAAAAGACACTTTTCTGAGTTGGAGACTGAGAAGCAACTGATAGGTGCAATACAGAGCGGCGAGCGTGCTGCCATGCGGCGGCTCTACGACCGCTATTCAGCCTATGCCATGGCTGTGGCGCTAAGGTACGTGCCCGACCGCGACAAGGTGCGCGACGTGATGCAGGACAGCTTCGTCAAGATTCTTTCCACCATAGACAAGTTTGAATACAGGGGCGAAGGCACACTGAAAGCGTGGGTGGCACGCATAGTATGCAACAAGGCCATAGACCACCTGAGGGCCCAGGCCCACTTCGCCATGACAGACAACATCCCAGACCGGGCCGACGAAGAACAGGAGGAACCCGACATTGGCCACCTCTCGCCCGACGCTCTCATGGAGATGATAGGGCGGCTGCCGCCTAACTACCGCACGGTGCTCAACCTGTTTGTCTTCGAACAGTGGTCGCACCGAGAGATAGCCAACCTACTGGGCATCAAAGAGAGCACATCGTCGTCCATGTTTTTCAGGGCGAAGAAGATGCTTGCCAAAATGATTAAAGACGAAATGGGAAAACTATGAAACTGGACAAATGGACACAACAACTGCACGACAAGCTGGCGGAGCACGAGACGGCTGCACCCGACAACTTGTGGGCAGACATAGAGGCTGCTTTGCCACAGCAGAAGGGTAGGGGGCGCCTGGTTGCACTGCGCCGTTGGACTACTGCAGCTGCTGTCGTGGCACTGATGATTGGCGGAGCACTGGTATGGTGGGGGCAGCAGCAGCCCACGCAGATGCTCAGCCAGGCAGAAGAACCAATGCCAGACAGCGAGACTCTCGCGGCAGAAGCACAGGAGGAGAGCACAGACGAGGTGGGGTCCCATAGGCCATATAACACCTATAAGTCTCATAAGACCCATAGGGCCCATAGGGCCCATCAGCCCCAGAAGTCCCAGAAGCCCCAGGAGCCCCAGGAGCCCCAGGAGTACCATGAGCCCCAACAGCCCCATGAGCCCCACCACCTTAGTGACGCCGACAGTGCCCCAGATGAAACTGTGCCAGCCGATGACGCCGTGCACACCGCAGTAGCCA
>Ga0310694_10006687_pt1 | contig 10893 bp, 7 predicted proteins | sample 174DNAGHGhighgp2_FD_203884 | JGI IMG/M metagenome (GOLD analysis project Ga0310694, IMG submission 203884) | Sheep rumen microbial communities from Palmerston North, Manawatu-Wanganui, New Zealand - 1742 DNA GHGhigh gp2 (v2) (version 2) | ecosystem: Host-associated > Mammals > Digestive system >... | reverse complement strand
CAGATAATACGTGAACATGATGCTGCCTGCGGCCATCCAGGCCTGCGACTTGTGGCAGAAGACGTCAAGTGGGAGGGGTATCTTCCCCCTGACGGCTACAGGATAACCTTCTCGCTCTTGTCAACTCATAAACCTTCGAACTCATTAACTAGCTAGATATGGATAAATTCAAAGTAATCATCGTAGAGGACGATAAGCTGGAGCTTAAGGGCACTCAGCAAATCCTGCAAACTGAAGTGCCTGAAGCTGAGATTATAGGCACAGCAACTGGCGAGACCGACTTCTGGAAACTGATGCGCGATGCTCAACCCGACCTCGTGCTGCTCGACCTTGGACTGGGCGGCAGCACAACTGTTGGCGTTGATATCTGCCGACAACTCAGGACACGCTATGCCGATATGAAAATTCTCGTTTTCACAGGCGAAATTCTCAACGAACGCCTTTGGGTGGAAGTGCTCAGCGCAGGAGCCGACGGCATCATTCTCAAGACGGGTAACCTCTTGCAGAGGGATGATATAGTGCAAGTAATGCATGGCCGTCATCTCGTCTTTAATGAGCCATTCCTTGAGAAAGTAATGGCGCGATTCCGTAAGGTTGTCTGCAAAGAACAGGCCGCTGTAGATGCTTTCGTTGAATACGAGATAGACGAATATGACGAGCGTTTTCTGCGTCATCTTGCTCTCGGTTATACAAAGGATATGATAGCCGGCTTGCGTCAGATGCCTTTTAGCACGAAGAGCCTTGAGAAACGTCAGGTGGATCTTACGAATAGACTCTTCTCAGAGCGTGAGAGGAATGGGGTGAATGCAGTCCGACTTGTTGTGCGAGCTATTCAGTTGCACATTATAGACCCCGAAAATTTAGTTGCTGATGAACAATAGTGAACGCAGTTTTTCCATCCTCTTGATGCTGGCAGTTTTGTTGCCCTTCCTTTCGTGGGCATTGTCAGCGTTGGGTGTGCCTTGCAGAAGTATTCTCGATGGCGAAGGCTTGCGTTGGCTTTTTCGTCATGTTAGCGATTGCCTTCATGGCCAGTTTGTGATGTTTGCGCTCTGTTGTCTGATGATGCAGGGAGTAATAAAGAAAAGTGAGATTCTTCCTTTAGGTCGAACTATTCGCGACACAAAGTTCCTGTTATATTTCGCTGTTTATTCAGTTGTGTTCATTAGTATCATATTAGCCGCAACAACAACTGACAGTCCTCTGCTTAGCATTACGGGTGGTTTGGCAGGAAGTCCTTTGCTTGATGGTTTACTTTTCCTCGGTTGGTTTTCGTTTATTGTGTTCTGTCTTTGCTATGGACACAACAAAAGTGAACCTTGGCCTAAGATGCTTACTCATGGCATCCGTACATATCCACTTGCAATACCTTTTGCTATCGTGCTTTCCTTTTGCTGGCAATGCATTCTGTATATGATACCCTCCCTCTAAGGGAAGAATATCCCATAACATGATAAACTTAGACGACCTTAATCCCAATCAACGCGAAGCAGTGCAATGTATTGATGCTCCTTCGCTTGTCATAGCAGGTGCAGGCAGTGGCAAGACGCGTGTCCTGACCTATAAGATAGCATACCTTATGGAACAAGGAATGCAGCCATGGAACATTCTTGCTCTGACTTTTACCAACAAGGCTGCGCGCGAGATGCGTGAACGTATAGCTACATTGGTTTCGCCCGAGAAAGCTGCCTTACTCTGGATGGGGACCTTCCACAGCATTTTTGCCAGGATTCTTCGTGTTGAGGGGAATCGTTTAGGTTATGATGACAATTATACCATTTACGATACTGCTGACAGCTTGAGCCTTATCAGACTTGTTCTGAAGGAGATGAACCTCGACGATAAAGTATATAAACCCAATGCTGTCCAGAGCCGAATCTCGTTGGCTAAGAATCGACTCATCCTGCCTTCTGGATATAGTTCAGTTCGTGAGTTTCGTGAGAATGATGCTTACTATCATCGCACGCTGATGCCCGAGGTTTATAATAGCTACGAGGAACGGTTGAAGCAGTCTAACGCAATGGACTTTGATGATTTGCTGCTCAATACTTGGCTCATCTTTAAGCACAATTCGGAGGTTGCGGCACACTGGCAGGAACGTTTCCACTTCGTGCTTGTTGATGAGTATCAGGATACGAATTTCGCACAACATCAGATTATTAAGTTACTTACCGACCAGCGTCAGCGTGTCTGTGTCGTGGGCGATGATGCGCAGAGTATCTATAGCTTCCGAGGGGCTGACATTGATAATATTCTGCATTTCCGAGAGGCATATCCAGGTGCTCGTCTATTTAAACTGGAACGCAATTACCGTTCTACGCAGACCATCGTGAATGCTGCCGGATGCCTTATTCGCAACAATCGCGAACAAATTATGAAGCAGGTTTTCAGCGAAAAGGAGGTCGGCAATCCCATTGCACTCTTTTCTGCATATAGCGATACCGACGAGGCCAACATAATTCTCCGTGAAGTGCAGCGAGCTCATCGTGCGGGCATTCCTTTTAAAGACTTGGCTGTGCTTTATCGCACCAACGCTCAAAGTAGAAAGATAGAGGACGCTTTTCTACAGGGACGCATCCCTTATCATATCTATTCTGGTACATCGTTCTATCAGCGCGAGGAAATCAAGGATATGCTGTGTTACCTTCGCCTTACCGTCAACCCCTATGATGAGGAATCGTTGCGGCGTGTCATCAACAAACCTGTTCGAGGCATAGGCGATACTACCGTAGGAAAACTCTTCTTGGCAGCAAGGGGGGCGAACAAGCCTGTGTGGGATGTGATGCGAGATGCGACTTGTCCGAACCTTAATCCTAGCACACTTGCGCGCTTGAAGGTGTTCTGTGATATGATTGCTTCCTTCTGCGAGTGTTCGAAAACAGAGGATGCTTACACCCTTGCCTTTCGCATTGCAAAGGAGAGTGGGCTACAGGCATATTACTTCAGCGGACATGAGCCTGACGATATTTCAAAGCAGGAGAACTTCCAGGAGTTGCTCGATGGAATAAATGGTTTTGTACAAGATAATAGAGAGCAGGGGCTTGGCGTCTCGCTTAACGATTATCTTCAAATAGCGAGTCTTGCAACAGATATGGACCGCAACAAACAGGAGAAAGATGCCGATTGTGTTAACATGATGACCATACATTCGGCAAAGGGCCTCGAGTTTCCTGTTGTCTTCATAACAGGTTTGGAGGAAGGATTATTTCCCAGTGAGATGAGTGCGGAGATGCCTCGTGAACTCGAAGAAGAGCGTCGTCTTTTCTATGTTGCCCTTACCAGAGCCGAACGCCAGGCCGTCCTTACCTATGCTAAATCGCGCTTTCGCAATGGAAGAATGGAATTCTCGCGCCCAAGTAGGTTTATCAGAGAGATACCGCAGGAGTATTACAAAGTCTCTCAACCAGCTTCCGGTTCCTCTTTGCCTCGCATTGAGCAGCGAATGAAACCGGTTCGTCCTCAGAGCGTGGGAGGGTTTGCTACTTCAATCAGACCTTCTTTGTCGCCTAACAGACCGGCATCGCATGTCCAGATGCCCGTTTCTGACGAAATGAAAGTGGGTTCTGTTGTTGTTCACGAGCGTTTCGGCAGAGGTGTGGTTCAGGCTCTCGAGGGTTCTGGTATCGATGCAAAAGCCACGGTCATCTTCGAGAATGCCGGCACAAAAGTCCTCATGCTGCGGTTTGCTAAATTGACTTTGCAGTAATGTGATGGCGTGTTGGAGTATAAGGCGTGCTTAGTTTGTAAATGTCCCATGTAGCGTTTGCTTTACAAATGTTTAGCACATGCCGTTTTTCTCACTTCATAAGGACCTTCTTACCGCCTCGGATGATGATGCGCGAGCCGTTTGGCAATCTGCTATTCAACACTCTTCCACTCAGGTCGAACCAACTACCGTCAATCCATGTGCCGTTAAGCGAGCGGATGGCATTAGGCAGGTCTTCTGTTGCAACATCGAAGACTATCGGGTGTGAGAGCAGTGGGTGTGTGTCGGAACCTGTCTCTTGGTGGTAGGCGTTGGGCCAGAGTTTTCCAAGGAGTGTGCCGTCTATCATTTCGCTCTCTGTGAAAGTGCTGAGGCCTGAACCTGTCTGCACTGCGGAGCAAGCAAAGCTATTCGAGAAATGTGGTGTGAATCCACGACAAACATCGTGGCCGCTCTCCCAACCTTTGCCTTTCACTAGAACGTAACAGTTGCGGATGCGCGCATAAGACGACCAGCCCGAAAGGGCTCCGTTGTCGCTGACGCCGTTGATTGTGCCTACGGTATAGCAGTTCGTGAAGTGTGCTGTGAACTCGTTGTTTGGCACGCAGCCGATGATGCCGCCTCCGTTGTCGTTGACGTTAACCGTTCCTTCGAAGCCGAGGTTGCTGAAGAAGACTTGGCCGCCTTTCTCGCCCGACACTTTACCAGCGAAGCCTCCTACATAACGGTAGCCGGTGAAGGTGCATGAGGCTGCGAGCGTGAGGTCGTGAATCTCCAGTCCGCTGGTGCCGATGTTAACCAGTCCGACGCCTGTTTCGCTCGTCCGCTTCATCATCAGACCCGAAATGATGTTCTTGCATCCGTCAATCTCTCCGCAGAATGGTGCGTCGTTGGTGCCGATGCCTGGGAAAGTGTAGCCCGACATGTCGATGTCTGCGGTAATGCGGCAGAAGTCGGCAGTGTGCCCCGGAACAGTGTTAACCATATATGCGAACCAACGAAGGGCTTCGGGTGTAGCAATCTCATAATAGCCTTCATAGTCGGTGTACATGTACTCCATATCGACCATCGAGCATACGCTACACAAACCATGTACGAAGTCGTGGGGCAGATAGGTGGCATTGTTGCTGTTGGAATATACGGGTGTTGCGGAAGTCGGTGAGCCGTCGCACTTCAGTGTGCCTGATGCATAAACAATCCCATGCAGAGGCTTGAGAACCGGATGGTCGTCTGCAGCCTGCTCGTTGTCAAGGTTCTGACGGAATGGACCGTCGGGCGTGTTCCCGTTCAGCATCCAGGCAAGGGCTCCGTTCTTGCGCTGGGCAAGTGTGAAGCGAGTGGAGTTCTGCCGTCCAGAACTGTCATAGACTCCAGTGACGGTTGGCGAAGCGCGATACAGATAGTTGCTGCCGTCCACGCCTGCCGACAGAGTGCCGGAGTTGTAACAATAGGAGAGTGCGGAACTGCTGCCGCTCAGCCATCCTGAGAAGATGGCCGACTCGCGATTGCCCGTCACCCGACCACTGTTGTAGCAATAGCAGATGATAAGGTTTCCGCTATGAACACAACCCACGAAAGCAGCTGCATTCTGAGCGCTACCCGTCACCTTTCCTTCGTGTCCGCAATACTCAATGCGAGCAGTTCCGCTCCCAACCTTATCGCCTACAAAGCCTCCGACGAAGGCTTTGCCCTTGATGTCGTTAGCTGAGCCGGCAGTCAGGTTCAGGATGTGTGCGCTGTCGATGTAGCCGAAGATGCCGACACCATCGGTCGATGTGAGCGAGAGGTTAAGGCTGTCAATGGTAAACCCTTGGCCGTCGAAGGTACCGCAGTAGCTTGCCGAACTTGTTCCGATGGGGGCGAAGCTGCTGCCTTTCATGCTGATGTCATTCGTCAGCATGGCGTTCAAGTCGCGCTTGCCTCCGTTCACAAGCGCAGAGAATTCGCAGAGATCCTCTGCCGATGAGATGAGGTAAGTGCCGTCGGTATCAGTATTGATGGCGCTTGCGCTAATGGAGGTTAGCAAGGTGATGAGTAGAATTATCTTCTTCATGGCAGTGGGTTTAGTGTGATGGAACTTGTCTGTCGGATGTCTCGCGAAGAGAAGCCAAGCATGATGTTGTATTGGCCTGCGTCATAGACGAAGTCGTGCTGTGTGACGTTGTAGTAACTGAAGGCTTCTGGCCTGAGGGTGAACGTTACTTGCTGCGACTCGCCTGCCTGAAGATAGACCTTCGCAAAGTCGCGCAATTCCTTGAGAGGACGCTCTACAGGGCATTCGCCTTCTCGCCCGACATAGAGCTGAACGACTTGTGCTCCGTCGCGATTGCCGGTGTTGGTCAGCGTGCAGTTCACTTCGATGCTGCCGTCCTCTTCTTGCTCACCGACAGTAAGGCCGTTGATGCTGAAGGTGGAGTACGATAGTCCGTGACCGAATGGATATTGTACTTGGCGGCCAAGTTTGTCGTAGCCTCGATAGCCCATGAAGACGCCCTCGCTGTAGCGAACATGCTTGTCACCATCGGGGTCATGGTAGGAGTTGTAGGTGGGGTTCTCGCTCCATGCACGTTCAATGGTGATGGGCAAGTGTCCGCTTGGGTTCGTTCGGCCAAAGAGGATGTCGGCAAGAGCAGTGCCGCCCTGCTGTCCGCCGTAGAAAGCCCAAAGGATGGCATCGGTCTGCTGCTGCCATGACTGCATCTCGACTGCTCCTCCGCCATTGACAATGGCAACCGTTGGGCGACCAGCCTTTGCTATAGAAGCCAGCACGTCCTTGTCTTCGCTTGGAAGGTCGAAGCTACGGTCGTGTCCCTCGCCTTCGATGCTGGAGTTCATGCCGATGCAAGCTACAACGAGGTCGGCATCCTTCAGATACTCTGCCAAATAGTCCTTCGTGTCGTTATTCTTCATCCACGAGAGGTTTACCATTGCGTCGCCACTCAGCTGGTAGTACTCGAAGGTAATGGCATAGATTCTCGACTTGTAAAGATACTTTGTGGCTGTCTTGCTGTGGTAGGACGAGGCTGTCCAGTCGTCAAGTACCGAAGTGCCATCAATATGGAGTCGGAATCCATCGTCACCGCCAGCGGTAAAGGAATAATTAGCTGAGGCAGGCACGCTGATGTAGCCGCTCCAACGAACAGAGTAGTTCTTCGCGCCAATGCCTTCTACGTCGGGACCTTTGGCGCTCCAGATGTAGTTTATCTTTGTCTCTGTCTGTGTCAGAACAGGCGAGCCAGTCAGGTCGCTCGTGTTGAAGTACTCTGCCTTAAGGCCTGGCTCGGAGAGCGTTTCGTCTGTAAACATGATGGCTGGCAGAAGGTCGTACCTGTCCTTGCATTCTACTGTTATGCCCAGTTCTTCGCCTAAAGTACGAATGCCATCGGAGGCGCTGACGTAGTGCCAAGGGTTGACGTTGCCGCTGCCGCCTCCACTCACATAACCCGTTGCGTTCTTGCCTGTCACGATGATGCGCTTCACTTTCGATGTGTCTATGGGCAGCAGGTTGTTCTCGTTGCGCAGCAGCGTGATGGCTTCGCTGGCAACAGCAAGGGCTGTGGAGTCGCTCTCAGGGTCGTAGAGAGTAATGGTGCTGTCTCGTTGCCCTTCATCGTAGAAGCCCATGCTAATCATGGTGTGCAGGATGTGTCGCACCTTCGTTTCGATGTCGGTCATCGAGAGTTTGCCTTGCGAGATATACATGCGAAGGCTGTCGGGCGTCATGTGATCGGCACTCGCCATCTCGAGGTCGAGTCCGGCGCGGGCAGCACCCAGACAGTCGTGTGTGGAGCCCCAGTCGCTCATGACGATGCCTTTATAGCCCCAACGGTCGCGGAGGATGTCGGTAAGCAACTCGCGGCTGTGAGTCGTGTAGGTGCCGTTCACGAGGTTGTAGCTGGTCATCAGGCACCCCGTCTTGCCCTCTTGCACGGCGGCTTTGAAGGCAGGCAGGTAAATCTCGTGGAGCGTCCGTTCGTCCATGTCGTTGCTGATGCGGTTGCGGTCGTAGTCGGAGTTGTTGCCGAGGAAGTGTTTCACGGTTGCCGAGACGCCTTCGTGCTGTGCTCCTATGATATAGTTGGCGGCTGTCTGTCCTGCCAGATAGGGGTCCTCGCCCATGTATTCGAAGTTGCGTCCGCAGAGGGGTGAGCGATAGATGTTGACGCCCGGTCCGAGGATGATGTTGATGCCCCGTGCTCGGCAGTCGCGGGCCAGGGAACGTCCGTAGCGCTGGGCCATATTGCGGTTCCATGTGGCTGCCAGGGCTTGGTTGGGAGGATAAGCTGTTGCTATGTTGTCCGAGCCGACTCCTTGTGGTCCGTCACACATCTCCATTCCGGGGATGTCGAGGCGGTCGATGCTCTTTGTAAAGTACCAGTTGGTGCCGCCCACCATGGAGAGTTTCTCGTCGTCGGTCATTAGGTTGAGCAGCGAATCGACCATCCTATCGATGTATGCCTCGTCGGACTTCACGAGGACGGAGATGGTGCGCTGTCCTGCTTCGCTGTGGGTGGCTGTGAGTGTGCAGATGCCTGCTGAGACGGCTGTCACCTCGAACTGTGACCCACCGATTCGCACGGCTTTGGCGACGTTGCTGTTCGATGAGTAGATGAACTTGTCAATGTAGCGCACGACGCTCTCTTCTGGCTGGAAGTCAATGTCGATGATGGCTGTCTCACCCGGCTGCATCACGAGGTCGGGCATCGAGAAGGTGAAGTCGCGGCAAGGAAAATAGCGACTGATGTACTGTATCTGCGAGAGGTCTTTGTTGGGGTAGTAGATGCTGCCCGGAGCCCACTCGTCGTTACTGCCGTTTTGGGAGAAACGAATCTCGTCGGTGCTCGTGCCCACCATTGTGTTGTAGTGTACGGCAAACGTCTTCTTCTGCGCAGAGGCCATGGAGCAGAGCAGAAGCAGGAGTGCTAAAATGTAGTTCTGTTTCATGGCTTGCGGAATTTGAATGAGCTTTGTCCTAACCTTATTATATATTGTGTGTGGGAGGGAAGTGCGCTGACGTCAATCTCTTCGTCGGATTTTGCTTGCTGCATGAGTTTCCCGTCGATGCTGTAGATGCTGATGGTACTGCCAGCGGGAGTGTTCGTCAGGTGCAGTATGTCCCTGGCAACTACGATGCTAGGCTTGGTAAGTCCTGTTGGAATCTCGATGCCGAAGTGGACGCGACGCACACCGCCAATGGTCGAGCCGTTCCTAAGCACTACGGCAAAAGTGGAATCGTCGTCGGCAGCTGCCAGACAGAGCACTTCGCTCATCGCCACGCTCTCGCTGCTGTCGGTGATGAGGCACCATACGCGCTCTTCTTCTCCCCATAGGGGAAGTAGCAGGGGCAGAGCGAGCAGAATTAAGATTACTTTCTTCATGATTTGCTTCCCATTATGATGGCAGTTTTGACGCATAGTGCTGCGTCGGAAAACGCATAGTGCTGCGTTGCCTTTCTCAGCGTGCTGCATCGGCCTTCTCAGCGTGCTGCATCGGCCGATGCAGCATATTGCGTTTTTCGGCTGAGCTAATTGCCTGATAATGTTGTTATTAGTGGAGAACTATCATCCGTTGAAGATGAGAAGGTTCTGTCCGATGTAGCTGACGCGATAGCGGTAGAGGGGGCGTCCGGCTGGGCCTTCTGAGAGGTTGCCTATGTCGTTCAGGTTGTAGGTGCGTCCGCAATTGTTGCACTTGGCATAGCCACCTGTCTGTAGTCGAAGTGGCTTTGTGATGTTGTATTTCTGATAGCAGTTGCTGCAGGCTCGGTCGTAGCAAACAACGCGTCTGTCGGTCTCTCCAATCTCAGGAATGCTGAGGCGCCCCACGATGTAGCCGCTGCTCAGACCCAGATTGTAACTGCCGTATGCGGCTATGGCAGAGATGTTGATGGACGAACTATGGTTCGAGGCGTCGGTGAAGTGGAACTTCTGCCCGTCGCTTGTGATGGTGCAGAACTCGCCCCAGCTCTCGCAAGCGGTGAAGAGATGTGGAGATTGCAGGACATTCTCAATGCTGAGACGGGCTGGCAGGTTGCAGTATTTGTTGTTTACCTCACCGTCTTTACAGGAGCAACACAGAAGCACTCCCACTAATCCTCCCCAAACGGAGGCTCTTCGTATGTTGAGCTTATTCATCGTTCGCAAGTTTCTTTTCCGCCTCTTCTGCCTTCTCGAAGTGGAAACGGTTCCAAGTCTGTTCGAAGAGGGCTGCTATCTCCTTCGTGCAGAGGTTGCCTATGCTGCCTTCGTGGGTGTGCTTTACCTCCTTCGTCGGAACGAACTTCCCTGCCTCAATGTCCATGCCAACTTTCTTGTAGGCATCGCGGAATGGCATCCCTTCAGCAGCCAGGCGATTGACTTCCTCGACGGAGAACATCAGGTCGTAGCGTGGGTCGTCGAGGATGTGGTCGTTCACCTCAAGTCGGCTGATGATGTAGGTTGCCATCTGTAAGCAGTCTCTCAGTTCCTGGAAGGCGGGCAAGAAGACCTCCTTGATGATTTGAAGGTCGCGGAAATAGCCGCTCGGCAGGTTGTTCATGATGAGCGTAACCTGCTGAGGCAGAGCTTGAAGTTTGTTGCATTTGGCGCGAGTCAGCTCGAAGACGTCGGGGTTCTTCTTGTGCGGCATGATGCTGGAACCGGTTGTGCACTCCTTTGGCAACTTGATGAAACCGAAGTTCTGGCTGTTGAAGAGGCAGGCATCGAAGGCAAGTTTGCTGACCGTACCTGCTATTCCAGCCAAGGCGAAGGCCACATTGCGCTCCGTCTTGCCGCGTCCCATCTGCGCATAGACCACATTATAGTCAAGGGAGTCAAAGCCCAGCAGCTTTGTCGTCATCGTTCTGTTCAAAGGGAACGACGAGCCATAACCTGCGGCAGAACCGAGAGGATTGCGGTTTGTGATGCGATAGGCGGCCTGTAGGAACACCAGGTCGTCCGCGAGGCTCTCGGCATAAGCGCCTAGCCAAAGACCAAAGCTGCTTGGCATCGCAACTTGAAGGTGCGTGTAGCCTGGCATCAAGACGCCTTTGTAGTGCTCGCTCTGTTGCTGTAGCTCGTTGAAGAGTTTCTTGACATCCTCAGCCACAAGGCGCAGTTGTTTGCGGATGAAAAGCTTGAGGTCAACCAGCACCTGGTCGTTGCGGCTGCGGCCCGAATGTATCTTCTTGCCCACATCGCCCAGCCGAC
>Ga0310694_10006686_pt1 | contig 10893 bp, 8 predicted proteins | sample 174DNAGHGhighgp2_FD_203884 | JGI IMG/M metagenome (GOLD analysis project Ga0310694, IMG submission 203884) | Sheep rumen microbial communities from Palmerston North, Manawatu-Wanganui, New Zealand - 1742 DNA GHGhigh gp2 (v2) (version 2) | ecosystem: Host-associated > Mammals > Digestive system >... | reverse complement strand
AGCCTATATCGGCAGTCCGGGCTTCTGGACCGCCGTGGGGTTGAACATCGCCGCCTGGCTGATCACACCCTGCCTGACGCTGGGGATGTACCAATGGATGCTGAACCGTCTCCGCGGCCGGGCCGATGAACCGGTCTCGACGGTGTTCTGCCGGGCAAAGCTGTTTTTCAAGGCCATCGGCCTGCAGCTTTTCATCGTGCTGAAGGTGCTGTTGTGGATGCTGCCCGGCATCGGCCTGACCTTTGCCGGCTATATTCCCATCCTCCGGGCGGGAAACGACGCCGCGGCCCTCAATTCCGCAATCCGGCTCAGCAACGGACTCATGCTTCCCTCCCTGCTGCTCACAGTCGTTCCCGGCGTGATGGCCGCCCTGCGCTACGCCATGAGCGAGTTCATCATGGCGGACGAGCCGGAAACCGGCATCCGCGAATGCGTCCGCCGCAGCATCCGGCATATGCAGGAAATGAAACGTATGCTTTTCACCCTGATGTTCAGCTTCCTCGTGTGGTATCTCCTCGGCATGATCCTCAGCACCTGGCTTTCCGCCTTCGGCGAAACCTTCGGGCTCCTGGTCCAGATGCTCGTCAGCCTGCTGCTTACGGTCTACATCAGCGCGTCGGAAGCCTCCTTCTTCCTGGAAACCGCCCCCGGAAAGATTCCGAAGCACACCCCGGTCCCGGAAGCTCCGGCGGATTCCGATGACGGCTCCCTGAACTGAACGCGTGCATTCTTTTCGTACTTTCATTGCTTTTTACAAAGAAACCGGGATATAATAAACCGTTACGTTGTATGAACGAGGAGGATTCACCATGGCCCTGAGTATTTCCCACCGCTGTATGAATATTGCCCCTTCCCTGACCCTTGCGATCGACAGCCGGGCTAAGGAAATGGCCGCTTCCGGGCTGGATGTGGTCGGCTTCGGGGCCGGTGAACCGGACTTTCCCACCCCGCCGCACATCTGCGCCGCCGCCAAAGAGGCGCTGGACCAGGGGATGACCCGCTACACCGCCGTGCCCGGCACGATGGAGCTGCGCATGGCCATCACCCGCAAGATGGAGCGGGACCACGGGCTGACCTACAGCCCCCAGGAAATCATCGTCAGCAACGGCGCCAAGCACAGCCTCTTCACGATTTTTCAAACCATCCTGGACCCCGGGGACGAAGTGCTGATTCCAACCCCCTGCTGGGTCAGCTATCCGGAACTGGTCCGCATGGCCGGCGGCGTTCCCGTATTCGTCCCGACGAATGAAGAGAACCGATTCATCCCCAGCAACCGTGATATCGCCTCCCGCGTCACCCGGAGAACAAAGGCGATCATCATCACTTCCCCCTCCAACCCCAACGGTTCCGTCTGGAGCCGGGAGCAGCTGCAGTTCGTCGGCAATCTTGCCGTCACGCACCCCTTCTACATCGTCAGCGACGAAATCTACGAAAAGCTGCTTTATGACGGAAGGACCCACCTGTCCATCGCCCAGCTGGGCGAGCAGATCAAGGACCATACCTTCATTGTCAACGGCGTCAGCAAGGCTTACGCGATGACCGGCTGGCGGATCGGCTACTGTGCCGCCCCGCGGCAGGAGATCGCCGCCATGAGCGCCTTCCAGTCCCAGGCCACAAGCAACGCCAACTCCATCGCCCAGCATGCCGCCGCCGTGGCCCTGGACGGGGACCAAAGCTGTGTGGACGCGATGCGTGAACGTTTCCAGGCCCGGCGGGACCTGATGGTGGACCGCATCAATTCCATCGACGGAATCTCCTGCCTGAAGCCCGAAGGCGCGTTCTACGTCATGATGAACATCCGCAGCCTGATCGGCCGCAAGTTCAACGGACGCACACTGGAGAACTCCATGGACTTTGCGGAGCTGCTCCTGGCGGAGAAGCAGGTCGCCGTCGTTCCCGGCATCGCCTTTGAGGCGGAAGGCTTCTGCCGCCTGTCCTACGCCACCAGCGAGGATCGCATCTCAGAAGGCCTGGACCGCATCGAAACATTTATCAAAGCCCTGGAGGATTGAGAATGCTGAAATTTGACGATAAAACCAACCTGCTGATGCAGGCAAAATACCATTATTCCCTGCAGGACGTGCCCGAACCGAACCTCTACCGTGAGATTTACGATTACGAAACGGTTCCGAAGGTCGCCTTCAACATGCGCCACGTGCCCATGCAGATGCCCGACGAAATCTGGATGACCGACACCACCTTCCGCGACGGCCAGCAGAGCGTCAGCCCTTTCACGCCGGAGCAGATCCTGCACCTGTTCAAACTGATGTCCCGCCTGGGCGGCCCGAACGGCCTTGTGCGCCAGAGCGAATTCTTCCTCTATACCGACAGTGACAAGAAAGCCCTCCGCCTCTGCCAGGAAGCGAACCTTCCCTTTCCGGAAATCACCACCTGGATCCGGGCGAACGAAAAGGATTTCGAGCTGGTCAGGCAGGCGGGCGTCGCCGAAACCGGCGTCCTCACCAGCTGCAGCGATTACCATATCTTCAAAAAGATGCACCTGACCCGGGCGCAGGCCATGGACAAATACCTCGGAATCGTCAAGTCGGCGCTGGAGCACGGTATCCGTCCGCGCTGCCACTTTGAGGACATCACCCGGGCGGACTTCTACGGCTTTGTGGTTCCCTTTGCCACGGCGCTGATGGAGCTGAGCCGGGAAAGCGGCATCCCGATCAAGATCCGTGCCTGTGACACCATGGGCTACGGCGTCAATTATCCCGGCTCCGCGCTCCCGCGCAGCGTGCAGGGCATCATCTACGGCCTGCAGCATTATGCCGAGGTGCCCTCCGCCCAGCTGGAGTGGCACGGACATAACGATTTTTACAAGGTCGTCTCCAACGCCTCCACCGCCTGGCTCTATGGCTGCTCCAGCATCAACTGCAGCCTGCTGGGCATCGGCGAGCGCACAGGCAACTGCCCCCTGGAAGCCATGGCCATCGAATACCAGAGCCTGCGCGGCGAAACCGGCGGCATGGACCTGACCGCGGTCACCGAGATTGCCGAATACATGGAGCGCGAAATCGGCGTTGAGATCAGCCCCCGCCAGCCCTTCGTCGGGCGCCACTTCAACGTGACGCGCGCCGGCATCCATGCCGACGGCATGCTGAAGGACGAGGAGATTTACAACATCTTCGATACCACGAAGATCCTGAACCGTCCCGCTTCCGTCGCCGTGGACAGCCGCGGCGGCACCGCGTCGATCGCCCACTGGATTAACTCGTATTTCCGGCTCGACGGCGACAACACCATCGATAAGACCGATCCCCTGATCGTGGAAATGCGCCGCATGGTGGACGCCCTGTATGCCGACGGCCGCACCACCGTCATGGGCGATATGGAACTGGAAGTCATGGTGCGCCGCTGCGACAAGGAACGCTACGAGCACCTGCTGTTCCACAAGAGTAAGTAACGAAGGAATAACATCTCCCCTGTTACAGAAATCCGCAGCTGGCCAGCGTCAGCGAAGACAGAGCGGTAATGACGATACATATAGGAGGCCTTCCATCCAGATGAAAAAGATCGTTCTGACCGGCGGGGGGACCCTGGGCCACGTCACGCCGCACCTGGCGCTGATTCCCCGCCTTCAGGAAGCCGGATACGAAATTCACTACATCGGTACGGAAAACGGCATGGAAGCCCCGAAAATGCGGGCGGTTCCCGGCGTCACTTACCATGCGGTCAAAAGCGGAAAGCTCCGCCGCTACCATTCCTGGCAAAACTTTACCGATCCCTTCCGCGTCATCGCCGGCGCCTTCCAATCGGCCCGGCTGATGGGAAAAATCCGGCCGGACGTCGTCTTCTCCAAGGGCGGCTTCGTCGCCGTCCCCGTGGTTTTCGGCGCGTGGCTCCACCGAATCCCGGTCCTTTGCCATGAAAGCGACCTGACACCCGGCCTGGCCAACAAGCTGTGCCGTCCCTTCGCGAAACGGTTTGCGACCACCTTTCCCGAGTGCGCGCAGGCCCTGGGCGCAAAGGCGGAGATGACCGGCACGCCCCTGCGGCCCGAGCTGTTCACCGGAAACCGTGAAAAGGGGCTGTCGCTTTTCGGCTTTGACGGAAAAAAGCCGGTCCTGCTGATGATGGGCGGATCCTCCGGCGCGCAGAGCGTGAACGCCTGCCTGCGGGAAGCACTGCCTCTCCTTATCGGCGAGTTTGACGTCGCGCACCTTTGCGGCCGGGGCAACCTCGATCCTTCGCTGGAGAATACCGCAGGCTATAAGCAGATTGAGTTCCTGGACGCGGAGCTTCCGGACGCCCTTGCCTGCACGGACCTGGTGCTCTCCCGCGCCGGGGCCAACGCCCTGTGCGAATTCCAGGCCCTGGGCCGTCCCATGCTCCTGATCCCCTATCCGAAGGGGGCCAGCCGCGGGGACCAGATCCTGAACGCACAAAGCCTGGAAAAGCGTGGCCTGTGCCGTGTGCTGTTGCAGGAGAACATGACTCCCGCTTCCCTGGCAGAGGCGATCCGCGCGACCTGGGCCGACCGGGACAAGCTGGCCGCGGCCCTGAAGGCCGCTCCGCCGGCCGACGGAACCGAGCGGATTCTCGAGCTGATCGAGGAAATCCAGGAATAACGCCGACGAAAAAAGGCGCCTTCACCGGGCGCCTTTTCCAATGCGTTCACAGATTATTCGGATTCAATGGTCTGTCCTTTTTCGCTGACAAGGTAATCGTTTCCCATGTAGCCGCGCAACCCCTTGACCTCCACATAGCTCCAGTAGCGTCCTTTTCGGATCACCGTCACCGGCGTTCCCCCGCGGAAGGAGGCGATGATATCGCTGGAGCTGTTCGCCTCTTCCCTCAGGTTCAGGCGCGTCCCCCTGGCGACATACATGGTGCTTCCGCTGACGACCGCGGAGTCGGATTTCGAGGAGGAGCTGGAGGACGAGGATGAAGAGGATGAAGAGGACTTGCGCGAATAGGCCAGCATGCTCGTCTTCATATAGCCCACCTTGGAGCGGACCTGGACTTTCGTCCATTCATCGCCCTTCTTCAGGATCGTAACGATCGTTCCCCTGGGGTAGGCGTCAATCACTTTGCTGGTGGAGGAAGGCTTTTCCCGCAGGCGAAGCAGATACGCGGTCACCCTCGTGGTCTCCGCGGAAGCCAGGACCGGCAGGACCAGGGCAAAGCAAAGCAGCACGCACAGCAGCCGGATACGGACCTTTGCAGTCACAAGGCAAACCTCCTTTTCAGAATCACGGATACGGAACAGACACCAACGGGATGCGTCATCTCTTATTCATTTTGTTACGCCCGTTGATAAAACTTATTCCTGAATGTAATATATCCGTCATATAATCATCTGTCAATAATTCCGGCATGCTGTTTGTTACAGAATTCTAAAATTTCATGTCTCTTTTCCCGGAAACACAGAAAAAAGCCTGTTTGCCGGAAAAAAAGCTGATATGATGATAGCAACGTAAAGGCCGGGCACATGTCCCGCGCCGCACATTCCATGCAGAAAGGAAGACCTCCCATGTCCAGAATCGAAACCCTGTGCGTCCAGGCCGGTTACACTCCCGGAAACGGCGAGCCCCGCCAGATCCCGATCATCCAGTCCACCACCTTCAAGTACGACACCAGCGAAGCGATGGGCAAGCTGTTCGACCTCGAATCCGCCGGCTATTTCTACAGCCGCCTGCAGAACCCCACCTGCGACACCGTCGCCGCGCGGATCTGCGCGCTGGAAGGCGGAAGCGCCGCCATGCTGACCTCCTCGGGCCAGGCGGCCAATTTCTTCGCGGTATTCAATATCGCCGGGAACGGGGACCATGTGGTCGCCTGCTCCGCCATCTACGGCGGAACCTATAACCTTTTCGCCCACACCATGAAACGGATGGGCGTCGATTTCACCTTCGTCTCGCCGGACTGCACGGAGGAGGAGCTGGACGCGGCTTTCCGGCCGAACACGAAGGCGCTCTTCGGCGAAACCATCGCCAACCCGGCGCTGACCGTTCTTGATATCGAGCTGTTCGCCCGCTGCGCGCACAGGCACGGGGTGCCGCTGATTGTCGACAACACCTTCGCCACGCCCGTCAACTGCCGTCCGATCGAATGGGGCGCCGATATCGTCACCCATTCCACCACCAAGTATATGGACGGCCACGGCAGCGCCGTCGGCGGCTGCATCGTGGACAGCGGAAAGTTCGACTGGGACGCGCAGGCCGATAAATTTCCCGGCCTCACCACGCCGGACGAAAGCTATCACGGCGTTGTTTACACCAGGCAGTTCGGCCTGGGCGGCGCCTATATATCCAAGGCCACCAGCCAGCTGATGCGCGACTTCGGCTCCGTGCAAAGCCCGCAGAGCGCCTTTCTCCTCGGCCTGGGGCTGGAAAGCCTGCACGTGCGTATGAAGCGCCACTGTGAAAACGCCCAGGCGATCGCCGAGTTCCTTTCCGCGCATGAAAAAATCGCCTGGGTCAGCTACTGCGGGCTGAAAGGCGATAAGTATTACGAGCGCGCGCAGAAATACCTGCCGAACGGTTCCTGCGGCGTCGTCTCCTTCGGCGTCCGGGGCGGACGCAAAGCCGCCGAAAACTTCATGAAAGCGCTCCGCGTCGCCGCCATTGAAACCCATGTGGCCGACGCGCGAACCTGCTGCCTGCATCCGGCAAGCGCCACGCACCGCCAGATGAATGACGAGGAGCTGGTCGCCGCCGGCGTATCGCCCGACCTGGTGCGCCTGAGCGTGGGGCTGGAGAGCGTGCAGGACCTGATCGACGACCTGGCTCAGGCCCTGGCGTCCGCCTGATCCTCCTGCGCCTTCACGATCCGCGCGCCGTAGCGGCGCACGATCCGGTCCACATCCTCCCGCGCAATATACAGGGTCAGTTCGCTGCCTGAATCCGTATAGTTTTCTTCAATCACGCGGCCCAGGCCGCGAATCTCCGATACAATGCCATATTCGCTGAAGGGCACGCTGAAGGTCACCCGGCTGTGGGTGGCCTGAAGTGTTTCCGCGATCTTTTCCTTCAGCTCCTCCAATCCTTTCCCGGTCCGGGCGGAAATCAGCAGCGCGCCGGGAAACACCGGATCCGGGTCGGCTGCGTCGCACTTGTTGATCACTTCGATCCGCGTCTGCCCTGTCGCGTTCAGCTCCTCCAGCACCTGCTCCACCGTGTCATGCTGCTGCAGCATTTCGCGGCTTGCCCCGTCCGAAACGAGGACCAGCACATCCGCCAGCGCCGCCTCCTCCAGGGTCGACCTGAACGCGCTGACCAGCGTGTGCGGCAGCTTGCGGATAAAGCCGACGGTATCCGTCAGCAGGTATTCCGTGTGCTCCGGCGTTTCCATGCGTCGGGACACGGCGTCCAGCGTCGCGAACAGCTGGTCCTCCGCGTACACGTCCGCCCCGGTCAGGGCGTTCAGCAGCGTGGATTTTCCCGCGTTCGTATAGCCGACCAGGGCGACCACGGGCACCTCGTTCTTCTGGCGGTTCTTCCTTCGCACGGCGCGCTGCTTTTCCAGCTCGTCCAGGCGGCGCCGAAGCTCGGTCATCCGTTCGCGGATGCGCCGGCGGTTCATCTCCAGCCGGCTTTCGCCCGGGCCCCGCGTGCCGATTCCGCCGGCCAGGCGGCTCAGCGACGCCCCCATGCCGACCAGCCGGGCGCTGCGGTACTGCAGCTGGGCCAGCTCCACCTGCAGCTTTCCCTCTGCGCTCGAAGCGCGCTGGGCGAAAATATCGAGGATCAGCGCGGTGCGGTCGATGACCTTCACCCGCAGGATTTCCTCCAGGTTGCGCACCTGGATGCCGGTCAGTTCCTCATCCATGATGCACACGTCCGCCTCAAGCGCCTGGCAGTCCCGCGCCAGCTCCTCCGCGCGCCCGCTTCCGATGAACAGCGCGCTGTCCGGCTTGTCCCGCTTCTGCAGGAAGCTGCCGGCCACCTCCGCGCCGGCGGTCTCCGCCAGGCGGCGAAGCTCCTCCAGCGACTCCTCGCTTTCAATGCCCATCAGGACCGCCCTTTCACGGCTGTCCTCCACCTCCGCGGTCGCCTCCCGGCCCACCAGCCGGTCGCTCGTCTCGATCTGGTCCAGCCACTCCGCGTCCGGAAGCCTGTACCACCGCACGGCCGGCGTTGTCAGGATTTCCCCGCCCCCCGCCAGGAAGGCCGTTTGCGCGTTCACCGGCTCCCCGCCGCGCACGCCCACGGCGGTCATCGCGTCGTAACGGAAAATCTTCAGCGCGCTCAGGTCCACGTCGCTCAGGGTTCCGTCGCCGTCCGGGTGCGTATGCACGCAGCGCACACGGCTCAGCCGGCTCGCATTTCTCCGCAGCCGGTAGTCCGTCAGTTCCACGTCGCAGTCCGTGCCGATGGCGACGTTCACGATTTCCCCGTCCCGCGTGATGTAGACGGCGATTTCCCGGTTCATGGCGCAGGAGCATTCCGCCAGCAGCTTCATCAGCTCCCGGGGCAGGAATTCCCCTTCCTCCAGCTCCGTGCTGTACAGGCTGTCCAGCCTTTCCAGCATCGCGTCCCGGACGCCTTCGGTATTTCCGTTCACGTTATATTTCATCGGGCACCCCAAATGATAATGCAGAATGCATAATTAACAATGCATAATGAATAATGAATCATTCTTAATTCTTCATTATTCATCCAATACCATTATCCGTTCGGCATGGACAGCGCCGCCCAGCCGTTGCCGTCCAGCGTCATGGCCGGCGCGGACTTCGGCAGGAAGCAGGTTTCCCCGGCCTTCATCGCCAGGCTTCCGCCCTTCCACCGCAGGCGGATGTCCCCTTCCAGCGCGGTCAGGAGGCCGAACTGGTTCAGCGGCGGGAGCGGTTCCGGCCCGTCCGGCCGGATCACGTCGAGGGTAAAGTATTCCTCGTTCAGGATGCGTTTGGTCCCGAAGGATTCCTGCACATGCTTCGGCGCCGGCGCCAGGCGCAGGTCCGTCACGTCCAGCGCCTTGTCCAGGTGCAGCTCCCGCTTCTTCCCGTCCGTTCCGACGCGGTCCCAGTCATAAAAGCGGTAGGTGATATCCGAGGACTGCTGGATTTCGTACAGCAGGATGCCCGCCCCGATGGCGTGCACGCAGCCGGCCGGGATGTAGCACACGTCGCCCGGCCGCACCCGCACGCGGTTCAGCAGCTTTTCAACCGCGCTCCCCTGCTCGCTGGCCTCGCGCAGCGCCTGCAGGGTGGTGCCGGGGCGGATGCCGTAGATCAGCTCCCCGCCGCCTTCCGGCGTCTTCAGAATCAGCCAGGCTTCGGTCTTTCCCAGCTTGCCGTTCTCCCGCGCCGCGGCGTAGGCATCGTTCGGATGCACCTGCACGCTCAGCTTGTCCCGGGCGTCGATCAGCTTCAGCAGCAGCGGGAACGCCTGATCCGCATAGCGGCCTGCCATCTTCTCCCCGAACTCGCGGATCAGGTCCGTCAGCTTCCGCCCCATCGGGTCCCGGCTTTCCAGTCCGGGAATGCAGCTGACCTCCAGGCTTTCGCCGGTCCGTTCGTCCTCCGTCCTTTTCCCGTACACGCGGCGCAGGGCATCCCCGCCCCACGGCGTCAGCACCCCGCCCCGGAAGGCGGGCGACATCGGCACCGGCCACAGCGGCGTTTCCCGCATCAGCGGCTTATCAAAGGTGATAAAGTTCTCGTCCGGAACGTCGTCCCAGTGCATAAACCCGCTGCGACGGAAGCCCAGCTTCTCATACAGGCGCAGCGCCGCTCCGTTCCTTTCGGAGGTGTCGCACCGGACGCAGTCGCACCCGCCCCTGCGCAGGATCTGCTGCGCGTCGTCCAGCACCAGGCCGCCCAGCCCCGCTCCCTGCGTGGAGGGATGCACCACCAGACGGCGGATGCATCCGGGGCGCACACCGCAGGTCCAGTGCAAGCCTTCATACTCGGGATCCTGTCCGAGCCCCAGCGTAACGGCGGCGGTGATCCGCCCGTCCGTGCGCAGCACGAAAAGATTTCCCGCTTCCACGTCCTTCCGGAGAATCTCCTCGTTCGGGTAAGTCCCCCACTTCCACTGCATCAGGCCCTTCTCGTTCATCTGGTCCGCGACCAGAGTATACAGGCCGGTCAGTTCCTCCAGGTCTTCCCTGAGCGCCCGTTCGATTTCCATCCTGTGTCTCTCCCCTCCTGAAGATTTATGACTGTCGCCGGCTTACTTTCCCGTCGAGCCGAAGCCCCCGGACCGTTTTTCAAAGCTCTCTTCTTCCTCCGCCGTCCCGAAGGGCAGGAACACGCCCTGGCAGAAGCGCTCGCCCTTGCCGATGGCGACCGGCTGTTCCGTCGGGTTAAACAATTTCACCATAATATGCCCCTCGTTCGCCGCAAAGGCATAGTCGCTGTCAATGACCCCCACCGTGTTGGCCAGCCGAAGCGCGTGCCGGTAGCCCAGGGAGCTGCGCGGGAACAGCATCAGCACCCATCCCTTCTCCATCTCCGCGCGGATTCCGGTGGGGATCAGCGCCATCCCGCCCGGAGGCACCGTCACCTCCAGCGTTGAAACGAAATCATATCCGGCGCTCCCCTCCGTTGCCCTCCGCGGCAGCGGAATCTCTTCAAGCGGCAGGTATCCCGTCCGCTCCGCCATCGCCTCGGCGTACTGCCCCTCTGAAACCCGTGTAAACCTCGCGATACTCACTCTTCCTTCACCTTCCCGGTCCATGGGATTTCTCCGCTCACTTCGTTCGGCCGAAATGACGCCCTTGCTTCATCCGTTGCCTTTCTCATGTCGTCTCGAGCTTGTCGGGAAATCTCATCAAACAAACTCATCATGATGCATTATGAATGATGCATTATGAATTATTTTCGATCGCGTCCGCAATCGCAGCGATCTCCTCCAGCGTCAGCTTTTCCCCGCGGATCCTCGCGTCCAGTCCTGCCTGCTCCAGCCATCCAAGCGCCGTGGACCTTTCCGCCCGGAAGGTGGC
>Ga0310694_10006685_pt1 | contig 10894 bp, 14 predicted proteins | sample 174DNAGHGhighgp2_FD_203884 | JGI IMG/M metagenome (GOLD analysis project Ga0310694, IMG submission 203884) | Sheep rumen microbial communities from Palmerston North, Manawatu-Wanganui, New Zealand - 1742 DNA GHGhigh gp2 (v2) (version 2) | ecosystem: Host-associated > Mammals > Digestive system... | reverse complement strand
CCGACAAGACGCTGACGCCGGCACGCGAGGCCACCGTCGTGGAGGATCCCGAGGAGCATCCCGATGAACAGCCCGGCGGCGAGGAGCCTGAGGAGCTGGCCAAGCTGAACGCACAGCAGAAGGCCGCCATCAACAGGGAGAAGGGCAACCTGACAGTGGTCGATGACGGTCATGTCACCGCCGAGCGACAGGGATTGTTCGGTCCCCACATGGAAGAAGTAGCAAAACCCCAAAACGAGAATGATATGACAGAAGAAGAGAAGAAGGCCCAGGAGGCTGCAGCAGCCCAGGCCGCACAGGAACAGGAAGCCGCAGGGCAGGAAGGCCAGGAGGCCGAAGGCGCTGCTGGCGAGGGAGCCGGTGAAGGTGCCGCTGAAGGTGCCGGAGAAGGCTCCGGTAATGACGCTGGAGAGGGCGCCGGCAACGGCGATGGATCCGGCGAAGGCGAAGGAACCGGCAATGGCGAAGGAGATGGCGCTGGCAACGGCGAGGGATCTGGAGAAGGCGCCGGGGAACAGCCCTCTGAGGAAGCCTTGCAGAACGCGCAGGCTGAGATCAACCGCATCACCGAGACACTGCACAACGCGGAGCAGATGGTGGCCGACCGAGACAAGGAAATCGTATCTTTGAAGGAGTCGCTGGCCACGCTCAGCGGCATTGCCGAGGAACGCGACGCCGCCGTGAAGGAACGCGACGAAGCCAAGGCCTCCCTGGACGAGAAGGCCGGCAAGCTGACCGAGGCAGAGTCGAAGATCGCCGAGCACGTCGCTACCATCGAGACGCTGAAGAAGCAGGTAGAGGCCCTGAAGGCAGAGGTGAAGGAGCTCTCCACTGAGGAGAAGCCTCTCAACGACGGTGCAGCAGGCGTACCTGCCGGCAACGGCACGGGCGACGCACCCCAGTATAACGGCATCAAGAGTGCTGTGAAGCCGGGTATGACTCCCAAGGAGATTGCCGCCGCCTTGCGCAAGCAGGACGAGGAAATCGCCGCGCGCAACCACCGCCGCTAAGACTGCCATTGGTATTCGACCGAGCGCATTCCTCACCTCGGCATAACCATTGAGCGAGCTCATGGATTCTGCACTCGGTTCGTTTGCCCTTGATTTGCCTGACGCATCACGCTAAATTGCGGCTAACAACACAAAGACAATAATAATATTCACCAACACAAAAAAGTAGAGAATATGCCAAACGCAATCAACCTCTCTCAGGTGCAGACTGTCACCGAACAGATGCACGTCGACCTGGTGGCTCGCGCCTCCATGTTGAACGACCGAATGCTGGAGGATCTCCGCGTAAAGGTCACTACCGATGTCGAGAATATCGACAAAGTTTTCATCTTCAACGACAAGGGCCTGCTGGCACGCCAGTACAAGCAGGGTGCCGTCAAGAAGGTGCAACTCGGAACCATGATTGAGAACCCCACCAAGGTGATTCTCGCAGTAACTCACCCGCAGGACAACGTGCAGAAGTATCGTGAGAAGGAACCCTTCCACGTGAACCCCGACGGATCAAACAACGCCGAGAAGACCACGTTCCTCATCAACAAGATTGCCGACCGCCACGCCAAGGACGTCCGCGCCAACTTCTTCTTCGGCAACGAGGAGAACGACAAGCTGCCCGAGACGAAGGCCAACCTGGTGAAGCTGGGCCTGTCGCTCTACGACGGTATCTACACCAAGGTCGCCAAGGGTATCACTCGCGGCTTCATTAGCAAGGAAATCGGCAACCTGATTGAGACCGGCGACCTGATGGCTATGGAGAGCGACGTGGCCTACACGAAGTTCAAGGCAGCCTACAACGCCCTGAACGACGACCTCCGCGCCGCCGACGAGCTGCTGGCCTACATGTCGCAGGAGCTGGCCGACCACATCATCGAGGGTTACATGATCATGCACCCGCAGCTGTCGCCCGAGACGCTGAAGGACGGCTGGAAGTTCGCCCAGATGAAGAATTTGACCATCGTGACCCACACCTCTATGGGTAAGGGTTCGCAAATCATCTTCTCTCTGCCCGACAACCTGGAGTATGTTTGCGACGTGCGCCCCGAGGGCCAGTCAAACATCACCGTGGCCATGAACCCCGACGACCACAACCTGTTCGACTACCAGATTCAGACCGCTCAGGCTACTCGTATCTACGACTATAGTCCGAAGGTGATTTGCGTGAACGAGCAGGTGAACACGCCGAACAACGTGCCCGCAGGCGACTACATTGCCGACATCTTCACCGTTGCCACCTCTGACGACGAGAAGGGTACTGCCGAGCTGGCCAGCGGCGAGAAGGACCTCTACAAGGAGGGCGACATTATCTCCGTCAAGGCTACCGCAAAGGACGGCTTCGTATTCGTAGGCTGGTCTGAGGGCATCAGCGGCCAGATTATCAACGGTGCCAACCCGTTCAACTACACCTTCGGTGGTGGCGTCGTTCACCTCGTGGCACAGTTCGAGGAAGCTGCTAACGGCGGCAACGGCGGATCTGGCAACGGCGGCGCCGAGGCTCCCACCTACACTGCCGTAGAGAACCCCTCTGGCAACCCCGCTGAGAAGGGCTGGTATGAGAAGAGCGGCGACGTGTATTCTCTGACTGAGGACACCGAGGTAGTGTCTGGCAAGACCTACTACGTGAAGGCCTAAACCCATCGGAGGTGAGCGGGGCGAGTAGCCGCGTGCGAAAGCCCTGCCCTCTGACCTCCGGGAAAAGCGTCAACAGTAACAACACAAACACAAATTTATACGATTATGCCAGCTAATTTATGTATTCCAAAGAGCGTTCTCAGCAGCGCAGTCTGCACGGAGAACCCCGCAGGCCTGTCGAACTACCTGTTCGCAGTGCCCGTCGCCGACGTGAACATCACCGTCGACGATGAGAAGAACCAGTACACCATCACCGCCAAGTCCGGCCAGGCTGCAGCCCTCCAGGGCTACCGCATCGACTTCAAGGCACAGACAGGCCAGTACACCTCCGAGGACAACGGCACCGGCAAGGGCTGGACGGCCACCGCCACGGGCCGCGTCGAGCTGAGCGAGGACGTAATGGCATGGACCAGCCGCGTGCTCCACAACTCCGACAAGTACCTGTACTTCATCGCCACGGGCAAGAAGGTGACGGTCAACGATGCCTCTCTGCCAGAGTTCATCGTCGTGGGCAACGAGAACGGCGAGGCCGAGTGGGCAGTGGCAGCCGACAGCGGTACCACGCGTCAGGACGACCACGGCCAGACCTTCACCGTGACCTGCGGTTACCAGCTCTACCCGACGACCAAATTCGTCGGCACCATCGAGCAGAAGGACGCTGCATAGGCGGTCCTCTCGCGACACCAACCATTCGAGGCTCAGGCTCACCGACGAAGGAGCCCGGGCCTCGTTTTCGTTTCATTTCAGTCAAGAACCAAAGTCACAAGAATTATGAAACTGATAGAACCCTGTTGCGCAGAGCTGCATGTCCGCGAACTGCGCGACGCACTGAAGGACGGCGGCAGCCGGGAGATAGAGGGCTACGGCGACCTGAGCCTGTCGGAGCTGCTGCCTGCCATCCTAACCAGATATTACGAGACGGAGGTGCTCATCGCCGCCCCGTCCGTGCCCGACCAGGCCGCCGAGACCATCGCCACGTGGATGCGCCGGAGCATCGCCCGCATGGACGGCAAGGGCCGCCTGAACTACATCGCACATCTGACCATCGTGGCTGACCTGTCGGAGGGACAGTCGCCCATGGCCTCGGAGTGGCTGAAGGAGAATCCCTTCCCCGGACGCCTGAAGCTTGTGGACGGTGCGCAGGCGGACACGGCTATCCTGCTGCCGGACTTCGCCATCACGGGCCCTGTGAACATGCGCTACGGCCATCACTTCACCGCCACGGCAACGACCGTGCGCGAGCAGGTGGAAGGGCTGTGGAAGAGGTATTCGGCACCGGCGGAGGCGAAGCCAGCCGCGGAGACGGACGAAGCCGTGCCGGCTGATGATGCCGCCACGGAAGTACCGAAGAAAGAGAAGAAGAGGGTGCCTTTCAGACGATGAGCTGGATGCCCATCAGGTCCTGTATGTGGAACGCCACGGAGGTCTTCGCCCCGTCGCGTTCCACCGTGCATGTGTAGGTGTCCTGCGTCGCCTGTGCGAAGCCGCGCGTGCCGTCGCGGAACGTCAGCAGCAGGTGGCTCGGCGTGCGCTCCAGCGCGAGCAGGTGGTCCCACACGGCCGGGTCGCGGTCGTCGGCCTGGCAGGTCACCGTCACCTTGTGCAGCCGTCCGGCCACGGAGTCCGACTCATCGTCCTTCGCCTTGCCTGTGAGCTTCATGATGGGTATGAGCCTGCCGCCCGCCACGGCCGGCCGCTGGCCGACGACGATGGCGCGGGTGAGGGTAGGGGAGAAACCTGCCGACGGGACGGTCGGCCTGAGCTGCCACGCGGCGAAGCCGGGGCTGTAGTCTGCGACGGGTATGGCGGTGATGGCCATCAGGTCGTCGAGCACGAATTCACTGCACTGTGTCATGATGCCTTGGTCTTTTCCGCAAGATAGGCATCGGCGGGGCGGGAAGCAAGGGCAGGCGGACCGTCACGGGGACGTGCCGCCTGCCAGCATCATCCACGGCATGGATGGGCATGGTGTGTCATATCAGCCGCGACAGCCGTCCGAGGAGCCATTCCGCCCCTGCCCATACGGCATTGCCGGCGATGTTCGAGGCGAAGTCCTCGCCGAATGTCTGCTGCCTCTGTCTGAGATTGTCGAGCTGTGCGGACTGCCGCTGCAGTGCCCGCAGGATCTCGTCGTTGCTCCTGTTCTGCATGGTCATCTGGACGAAGAGTCTCTTCTCATCGTCGGTCATTCGGTCGTACATCTCCTCGAGGAGCTTGCGGCGCATGAGTGCATCGGCAGCGGCGGCATAGTCCATACAAAACTTGACCTACTTCGACCTACTTTGACCTACCAGAGGAAGTACTTGCGGATGTCGTACACGCCGTCCTTGTCCTTCAGGTTCTTCATCGCCATCTTGTAGCAGGCGGCGATGATATCCTTGTCAGACTGTGACAGTGGCTTGCCCAGCATCGAGGCTATCTCGTCGCCGAAGTCGGAGTATATCTTGTTCATTTCCGTCCAGAGGGCGCAGCGGTTGTAGTAGGGCGCGTCCTCCAGCGGCAGTCCGAACGACTCCATGGCATTCTTCCATGTCTCGCGGCTCCAGGGCGCCTTCGGGTCCATGCCGGCGACGATCCTCTCAGCCTCCTTCGGCGTGAGGTACTGGCGCCACTTGATGGCCTCCAGCTGGTCGATCATCTCCTCGGCGTCAGCGGGTAGCTTCTGGATCATAAGGTCCATCATCTCCGTCATAACGCAGCCGAAGGCCTTCATGTTCTTCGGGTCTCTGCTGTTGGCCATGTAGTCATAGAGCGCCTCGTAGCGCCCCTTCATCTCCTGTGGTGTTGTCATTTCTTCTTCTTTTTAGAGGGTTTGACTTGTTCTTTGGGCTGCCGTGATGCAGCATGCGGGTTGTTGCTCGGGCATGACGGGCATGGCGCCTCAGGCACCTGGCGCGTCGTCATCGGCGGTATCTGCTGTTGAATAAATCTTGTCATAAAGCTTTGCGTATAGAGTGTCCGTATATCCTTCAAAAAGTTCGAGCCATATTGCCATATAGCTTGCCAGGAAGGATGTTGCGAGCATCGGGAATACCCCGTAAAACGACTTGATTCCCCATAAACCGTAGCACAGGGTACACCAGAAGGTGCTGCATTTCGGGCAATTCAGGATGGGAAGTTCCCCCGTAATTTCCTCTAATTTCCCTATAAGGCCGAGGTGGTTCATCGTCACGCAGGTGAACACGATGCATGCAACATCCGTCCATTCCATGCCTTATGCCGTTGTCACGTTAATCGACGTGGTGATGGCGATGCGGTTGGTGCATGGGTAAGTACCCTGGCAGCATCCATAGCCGTTGTTCTGATAGTACGTGATGGGCTTGGGCGAGGCGGCCACCGTGCCGATGGTGAGCGTTGGCGATACGGCCGACGAGCACGGCAGGCAGACGCGCTGGCTGACATACTCGGTCTGAGGCGAGCAGGAGTTGCAGGGCTTGTAGGTGACGGTACCCGCAATCTGGCACTCCTGGCAGAAGGTGCCGTTGCCGAGGTCGATAGGTGTGCCGACGGGCGTGGCCGTCAGCTGTGAGATGACGGGATGCGTCGGGTCGGCCAGTGCCATCTTCCGGTTGCCACAGGTGAAGTGTGTCAGCCCGATCTGATACGTTGCATCGGCGGCGGTGCCACCGGGTACGGAAGTCAGGAAGTCGAGCGTGTCCTGTCCGTTCCTGCAGTTGCATTTACAGTTTGCCATAATACTTTAGTTTTTGTGTTGATTATCTTGGGAGCCTTTTGATGCGCCGCTACCCTTCCTGCGCTATACCTTGAAGTCTTCCGGACTCATGGGAGTCGGGCTGCTCAGCTCGCCCTCCGCCGACTGTATGGCGTCGAGCCGCCTGGAGATCTCATCCATCCTTGCCGCCTGCGCGTCGATGCGCCGGATGACGGTGTTCATCACGTCGTACATCTGGAAGGACAGCATCGAGGCGCAGCATATCTGCTGTGCCATCGGGCACTTTCGGCAGTCCTTGGGGCACGGGCGTCCCTGTCCCTGCTGCTGTTGTCCCTGCGCCTCCGTCCGGGGCGCTGCGGCGGGCTGCTGGGCCGCCGGCTGCTGTGTTGTCGTGTTGCTGTTGTCTGTCATGATTCTATGTTTGGAAATGTTTGATTACCTGGATCTTTACTATCGGGTTCTTGTCCCAGTTCCTGATGCCCTCTGCGGCCTTGCCGGCCAGGATAGGCAGGCCGCGCTGGGCGTGATAGCCTATGAAGTCCACTATCGCACTGCGCAGATCCTCCACCTCCTGCGCGTCGTAGGCATATACCTCGAAGCTGATGGGGAACACCTTGATTTTCCTTTCGTCCATAGTTGCCGTGAATTAGCTGTTACTGGTTGATGGGCGGCAGCGGTTCTGCGGGCGGCGCGGGCGGCGTGTCGAGTCCCACCCCGAGGGGAGGCAGGCGGTTGCCTGTTATGGCGCGCAGTATCTCGTATCCCTGCGCCAGGGTGTCCTTGTTCTGTCCGAGCCAGCTGACGATGCCGCCGGCCACGTCCTTCGTGCTGTCGAGCCATGTCGGCGCAGGCGCGTCGTAGTCCGGCAGGGCAGGCATGTCCCTGGCGAAGTAGTCGTAGAGCTTCGCTGCCTCGTCGATATCGCCCTTGCAGACCATGAGGCACTGCATCTTCAGCGTCGCCTTGGACGTCGGTCTTACTGCCTGTATCATCTCCAGTCTTTTCTTGTTGTTCGTAAACCATTTCATTGTCCTTTGCCGTGGAATCGTCATGGAAGGAGGGCGGCTGTTGCCGGCCATTCAGATGGGGAACCCAGCCGCCCCGTTCCTTTCTTACCGGGCATGCGGTGATGCCTTGCCCGCTTAGCCGTTGCATCCGCATCCCGGGCATCCGCATGGCTGCGGTGCCGAGTAGATGCAGACTGGCTGTGCATCGAGGCTTGAGCGTCCCGTGAGGCGGTCGGAGATGATCTGGTTGTAGGCGGTTGCCATTGCAGAGTTCTCCACGCTGGTGGCCTGCGACGTCGACTGCTGGCCGCTGATGGTGTCGGCCACCGACTGGGTGATGTTCACGTCACCCTGGATGCGGCGGTTCACCTCGCTCTCCAAGAGTGCGCCGATGTTGTCGAGTCGCTTGTCGACGCCTGTGTAGTAGGCCATCGACAGTTCCTTTGCCGACTGTGCGGCTTCCTTGGCCTCCTTGGCCTTCGCGTTGGCGTAGGTGCCGCCGAAGATCCACGCGGTGATGCCTGCGGCTGCCGCCACGGATGCGACGGTCAGGCCTGCGATGGCCACGCCGCTTGGTCGCTTCGACTGCTTGTAGCCTACCATGTACTGCTCGTAGGGCGTCATCCCGCCCTCGCTGCCCATTGACTTCAGGGCCATAAGATCCTGCATTTCAAGTGCCATAATCCTGTGTTTGTGTTGGTTAATAATAATGTTGACTGTAGCGGACGTCCTTCCGGATATCCGCTTGCAAATTTAACCACGAAAACAATAAGTTCCAAACTTCCGCGCGAAAACAGCGGTTCACGGCGTGAACCTCTGCGAAAGCCTTTTGACCACGCGTTTCACGGTGGATTCGCTGACATGGTACTTGCCTCTGAAATGCTGGTAGATGCGCTCCTTCGGCACGCCCTCGCCCAGCAGGGACAGGTATTCCTCATACATCTGCACGTACCTGGCATCATCGACCGACAGGCCAAACTTTGACATGAGTCCGACTTGATATAGATTAAGTTTTAGCAGCATATAGCCACTTACCTCGGCAGACTTGCCGTTGGTTTCAGGAGATTCTTTGTAATTTTGCATTGGCGATTTAAATTAGTGATGTATTACCAAGAAGGGATTATAGTCCCCTGTCGGCCTGGTAATACATTCATTAAATCGCCAAAAATAATGAGTGGCCGGCGGGGACTTTTTCCTTTTCCTTGCAATATAGGCATGGCGGCGCAGCGGTACAAGGGCAGCGACCGGCACATACCCACATGACGGATGATAGCCCACCCTCACGGGCAGGCTATCAGACAATTAAACTCACTAAAAATTATAAAACAATCTATGAAAAACTACTAACTAATCGCCTGTTTCTTTTCAATCTTATGCCCGAAGAGGTCATAGAGCATAGAGATTAGAACTGCCACCTTCATGACTGCTCACTGACGGGGAAGTATGCCTCGTAATCACTCCAGTCGATAGAGTCCTTTAATTCCCATCCTTCGTTCAGGCATGTGTTAATGAACGCAATGGCCTTCGTGTAGAAGTCCGTGAACTCCTCCATATCTTCAAAGGTGTGATACACTGGCTCACCATCTGCCGTCTCTCCTATCTTGAACTTCACGGGCAGGCTCTTTCCCTTTGTCTGCACGGCAAGGTCATACGCCGCCTTGAAGTTAAACTGATTCTCTGAGGATAGCCACACGTTCTTTCCCTCCCATACGAAATCCTCTAAGATGCGTCTGTCCGTCTCTGCGTTGATATCGGCGTAGATGGCATCCTTCACGTCTTGAAGAGTGAGGTCAGGATACTGCTTCTTGTTGAAGTACACCTCATACCAAGTGGAGTTCTTCTCGTCGTATGGCTTTATGCCATAGCGAACAACAAAACGTGTTGTTCCTTCTCTCATCAGCGTATAACGCTCTGTAAGTCCAAATACTTTACCCATATTTATACCTTATTAATTATATTATACCATTGTTTATTTCCTTCTGTCTGCCCATGCCGCGCAGCCTTGGTGAGGCTGCTGTATGCGGCATAGGCGTAAGTGACAGGCTGAGGGTCAGCGAATTACTGAACAGCACGAACAGAGATGCCTCTGTACCGAGCGCCGACGCTCTGAGGATAGATACTATTACCTGAGGAACCGATGAAAAAGCGGATGGCGTAGTCAGCAGTCTTGAGCGACGACGACCAGTAGGCACCGTCCTCGCCTCTGTAGTCGAGCACATTTTGTTCGCCGTAGCCAGCAGCAGGAAAGAAAACATAGACCGAATGGTCTGATTTTTTCATAAACTTACAACCATTGACACCATTGATATTAGTCCATTCTCTATCCGTGTTATCATACAACTCCTGAAACTCCGTAGCAGTCGGCATACGCCATGAACCACCAAGCAACTCACGGGCAGCATCATATCCACTTTCTTCAGAATAATCTGCATTCATCGTTTGAGAAGTAAATGGTATAGTTGCACCAGGAGTGTCTTTGTATGGAGATGTGTCATTTCTACTACCCCAAGTATATGGAGAGAAAGAATTATTACTCGTAGGAAAGTGTGGTTCTATATTTCCCCAAGAGAAATAAGCACCATATTCTTCTTCGCTTTCAGCACCGATGTTAAAGTTTGCCCATAAACGTCCACTTGGAAGACCTAAATCTACAGGAGTAGGTACTGCAAAATGTATAGGTGGTTCTATAACCGCTACGGAAATACTCTTCGTACCCGTCCTTGTTACGCCTCCATTAAATGTACATGCACAAGTTAATGTCAATGTTACTGCAGTATCGTTGCCATCTGGAACAGTGACTATAGCTCCATTGTTATCAAAGGACTTGATAGAAACATTATTGTTCTGTGTCAGGCTCCACGCTACGCTTTGAAGTGTTGCAGTGTAGCTACCATTAATGGTCTTTGTGTAGTTAAAATCACCATTTGCATCAATCGAACTTACACCGTTGATAGTTATGCTTGATGGGAATGTCAGCTGGAGTGTGATATTCTTCGTACCTGTGCGCGTAACATTATTAGTAAATGTCACCGTGCAAGTCAGAGCAACCGTCAATGCCGAAGCAGGGGCGTTCGTCACCTGTACAGTGGCTCCGTTGTCGTCACTCGACAACAGACTGCAAGCATTGTTCAGCTCCAAGCCCCAAGCAACATTCAGCACCTCGGCTGTAAAGTTGTCTGTATCGAACGACTTGGTAAAGTTGTATGTACCGTTCTGGTCTATACTGCCAGAGCCACTGATGTTCACAGAAGATGGATAAGAGATGAATTTGGCGATCATGGCAATATAACTTGAATAGTTGTCTGTTCCCTCAACACGGGCACGAACATTAACAGCTGTATCACTTTCCAAAGCATTCGGTACACTGATAACGCCAGAAGCCTCGTAAAGCACAATGCCGTTATAAGAACGATACACCCTGCCTTGCCCGTCCGTCTGAGCTGCTATCAGATTGTATCCCCCATCATAGAGCAGATACAGGATGTTGGCTGAACTTGCAGGGAAAGATGCTGCGGTAAATGTTCCTGTGTTACCTGCAAGCACTTGACTTGGGCCATCAATAAGGAAGCATGCTGGAG
>Ga0310694_10006684_pt1 | contig 10894 bp, 9 predicted proteins | sample 174DNAGHGhighgp2_FD_203884 | JGI IMG/M metagenome (GOLD analysis project Ga0310694, IMG submission 203884) | Sheep rumen microbial communities from Palmerston North, Manawatu-Wanganui, New Zealand - 1742 DNA GHGhigh gp2 (v2) (version 2) | ecosystem: Host-associated > Mammals > Digestive system >... | reverse complement strand
GTATATGACGTGCCGTCTATGCTCACCGAGCCGGAATAGACGCCCGCCATCTCGCTGACACTCGTCGCAAAAGCACTCAGTCCGAAACAGACGACTCCTAAAAAACAAACTATTTTTTTCATATCTAATCCATTAATCCACTAACCCACTAAAAATCAATATTCATTCGGCATACAAACGAACGGGGCGGAGCCAACGCCATCGGGCGGAAGCTATACTCCGTATTGAGCAGATTCGTTACCAAAAACTGCATCTCGACATGTTCTTGGAATCGTACCGACGCACGCAGATCCATGGTGAAAACGCCTGTGTTATGCTCCATCCAATAGTCGTGCAACGACAGTCCGTCCTCGTATCCGAAGACAAAAAGACGCGCATAATCCATCAGATCCGGCGCTGCTTTCTCACGTTCGTCCACCATCAGATAATCCACCGCCAACATCTTGCTGCGATACGACATATTAACACCCAAAGAGAGCCACTTGTAATTATAATCGATGGTGGTTTTGAACGAATGTTTATTGCGGTACTTGAGGTACTTGGAGTCGTTGGATTTGTTTTTCATTTGCAGCGGGTCGGTATAGGTTGCCTCTTGCGCGATCCGCGCTGCATTATCCATATCTTCCGGTTCGGTGAAGGTATAACCGATCGAGTAAGCCAAGGTCATATCTTTTTTGATATCCACTTTGCCGGCTGTACCTACTTCGACGCCGTAGATACGCGCATGGCTCACGTTGACGAACTGTGCGCCTATACCGATACCGGCTTGACTGAGCGATTTGGTGGTCTTGATACTCTCCACCATATTGCCCACTTCGTCAATGACATCGTTGATCGAATTGATCATCGAATAGTCGGAATTACGGAACAAACCGAACTGATACTCAATCATATCGCGGTATTCGGTGTAGAACAACGCTACATCCAACGTACCGGAAACGGGACCGAACTTATAGAGCTGTTTATATCCCAATTCGGCATTGAAACCGCTCTCAGGACGGATGTTATGGTTCGGATAGACACCAACGCCACCGATATCCTTGCGGGCAAATTTCTCCGTAATGGAGGGGTTACGATACCCCTGTCCGAAGCTGGCACGCAAGAATCCGGCTTTGTAGATCTCCCAGTTCAAACCGGCACGGAAGACCGGACGAACCGGGCAGAGCCAGTTACCGATCTGGATATTCGCCTCCTTGTACATATTGTCCATACGGTAGTACTCCAACCTCACACCGGCACTGAGCGACAGGCGGTTAGCGATACGGTGGTCGTATTGCAGATAGGCCGCCAAGTTATCGGTCTGGTGGGTACCGGTGATGTTCGCCGTATTGGTGATATGGCTCCAATTGACACCTGTGGTCAAACGTACTCCGCTCTGCCATTGTTTGGCGAACTGATAATCGATATAGCCGTTATAGGTCAACTCCGGACGGGTAGGCGTATTGTCAGTCAACAGATTGAGTCCGTACGCCAACGCGTCCTGGAGCTCTGCAACCGTTCCTGTATATCCCAGACTGTCCTTCACGAGGTCAATACCGTTCACCACGGCGGTGAGCCAGTCTTCGTTCATCACCGGTACGGCTACATCTTTGAACGTTACCAAAAGGGCATCTTTGATATCCATACCGCCGTCCGTGTAGCCTTTTATCTGATTGACATAGCCGCCTACTTTGTCCAGATCAAAACTCTTCACGCCCCATTTGACCAGATCTTCCGTACTGATGAGCGGGGAAGGAGTAGTCACATTATCCGCCGTCAGATAGAAACGCGCTCGTACCTTATGAGAGATACCACGCTCCACGTCGTCATAGTTGAAGAAAGGATCGATATTGAAATTATGCTCTGCGCGACCCATATTCGTCAAAGCAGAGGGACGAAGGGGATCCTTCGGGCTGCGCCAAACAAAGAAATCGCCGTATTCGTTCGCCACATAATTCATGTTAAAGCCCATGTTCATGTATTTCTCCCCATCCATAGGGGCATGATAGGTCATGTTTCCGCCGATACGGGCACGGTTATTGAATCCCTGTTGACGGAATCCCTCGTCCTTGAATCCGCTAATGGCGGCAGACACGTCAAAATCCCCTACTCTTCGCGAATGGGATGCCTCCGCTCCGTAATAAAGCGGCAGACGGGATCCGGTATAGGCGTATTTCTTGTAATTATCGTAGATACCGACGTATCCGGACACTTTCGTGCTCGGCTCCAAACCCGGACGTTGGGTACGGACGTTGATCACGCCGTTCAGCGCGGACGAACCGTACAAGACGGAGGAAGCACCTTTGACCACCTCAACCTGCGCCACATTTTCCAACGGCACATTATTCCAGTTGATCTCTCCGGTCTTGGGATTGAGGATAGTCATTCCGTCCATCAACACCTGACAACGCGAACCGACACTATACGTCCATCCTCCACCACCACGGATACTGGGCTGTTTATCAATGATCTCCACGCCCGGCAAGGTCTGCAAGGTAGCCGACAAATCCGTCGGGGCTTGCGTACGGATGGCCTCCGGTTTGAGTAACTCAATACTGACGGTCACATCCGTCATACGCTGCTCAAAGCGTCCCGCCGTCACCACCACTTCCTCCAACACTTCGTTATCCGCCTGCATCAACAGATCGTACTTGGCAGGGATCGTTTTCAGCGTCTTGTCCTCCGTCTGATATCCTACGTACGAAAAACGCAGATGTACCGGCAAAGACGTGATATTCAATTCATAATATCCGTCAAAATCCGTTACCGTACCCGAACCGTCATCCGTATTGAGGACAGTAACGCCAATCAAAGGTTCACGCGTGAAAGCATCAATGATCGTTCCACTCAATTTTTCCGCATAAACGGAACATGTCAACCCAATAAAAAACAGAATTGTGTAAATTTTCTTCATAAGCTAATACCAAAAAACGTGCAAAGGTACAAAAAATATATCATTTACGCAAATAATATTAAGAATAGTACAACTATTATAAATAAAAAACACGATTACTTTACTATTCATCTTAATAATCGTGCTTTTTCCAAAATATCTCCTTGGAGTTATTTTTGATATTTTCCTACGTATTTCATGGCTAAGAAAAGCAGCCAATCGGGTGTATGTTTCAGAATCGGTGTAGAGAGCCAATTGATGAATCCCGGTGTGTCGGCTTTCTTGCCTCGGAAGAGGTCTTTCAAAGCCCGTTTCACCAGTTTCTCGGGCGGAATACTAACCGTCAGGTTCACCGCTAATTTGCGCAAGTTAGGCGCCAAGCCGAACAAAGCGGTATCGACCGCTCCCGGTGCCATCACGGTGATATGAACGTTATAGGGTTTGAGTTCGTACCAAAGGGATTTGGAGAAATTATAGATGAACGCTTTAGAGGCGTTGTAGGTCTGAATACCGGGCATCGCCATCCAAGCGGACATGCTACTCATATTCAATATAAACCCGTGTCTGCGCACGCACATATCTTCAGCGAAAAGGCGCGTCATCTTGGTAACGGTCATCACGTGCAATTGAAGCATCAATTCGATGCGGCGCATGTCGGTTTTGCAAAACTCGTTGAAGAAGAAGACGCCGGCATTATTGATCAGTACCTCCACCTCCAATCCCTGCTCATGACACCAGGCATACAAGTTCTCTGCGGCGTCCGGCAGACTCAGATCGGCATAATGAGCGATGGTCTTCACGCCATACGTAGCTGCCAAGTCCTCGGCTACTTGCGCCAACTCCTGTTTCTGGTTCGACACCAAAAGAATATCGCTGTGATAATCCCTTGCCAACTGGGTCGCGTATTGCAGACCAATACCGCTACTTGCCCCCGTTACTAAGCTCAGCATCTTTCTCTAATTTAGCGATTTCACGTTGGATGCGCGGAGCAATCTTCTCGCCGTCCCGCTCCACACACTCATGGCATTTCATATTCAGCGTGTACATACGTCCAACGCAGTAGTTCGACCGTCCGCAACCAGCATGATAATGCGGGTTCTGCTGCACATGATGAACGAACTCAGGATCCTTGATAAGCACATGAGCAATCTGGAACAGATCAAATCCCTCGTCCATGATCTGCTGACAGTTATCGCCGCTCTGTACGCCGCCGACGTAGATCAGCGTGGGTTGCTGGTCGCCTTCCAAGGCTTTCTGGAACAGTTTGGCTTTGTCCATGAAATAGAGTTCCCTGAACGGCACAGTGGGGAGCATGATCTGGTGTACACCGGGTATGTTAAGCGCGGCTTTGAGCCACCAGAACGATTTGGTAGGCATATAATGCGCCAGGGTCTTGTAGGGCATTGCGCCGCCTAAGATCGTCATCGGCGAACGGCTGACCGTTCCGCCGGAAAGGACAATTCCGTGGACTTTGTGCTTGGCAATCTCTCGGGCAACCTGAATACCTTCCTCGATGCTTACACCATGCCAACAATCGTCCCACATATTGGTCTTGACCACCACTGCCATATCGTTTCCGGCATGGACCATCACTTCGTCCAACACTTCGTTCATGAACCGTACTCGGTTCTCAAAACTGCCGCCATATTGGTCATGACGATGGTTGGTACGGCGGGCGATGAATTGCGAGATCAGGTAGGCATGTCCTGCATGAATCTCCACACAATCGAAGCCACACTCCCGAGCCCAATCCACTGCCTCGCCGAATTTCTTGACGAGGTTCTTGATTTCCGCTACTTTGAGCCGGCGATGGATAGTAGGCGAATAGAGGTTGAACCATGTATCCGCACTCACGGGCATACAATGACAGGTGTAGAAATGGGTCATGTTGCCGCAGTGTCCCAACTGGATACTGGCCTTGGCGCCTTCCGCATGAATAGCGTCAGTCATTTTTTTCATATCCGGGATGATCTCCGGACGGACGTATAACTGTCCGTCGAACGACACACCGCTCAGATCGACTGCGCAGTATGCGACAGTGGTCATTCCTACCCCGCCGCGCGCCACACTCACATGATAATCCATCAGTTCCTGCGTCGGACGGTTGGCGCGGGCCATATTTTCAAATGCCGCAGAACGGATAATCCGATTCCGCAGCGTTATCGGTCCCAATTGAAAGGGAGTAAATAGTTTGTTATCTTTCATAAAAGTCTATACTCTATACTCTATCAGGCCGCAGACCAGTCTATACTCTATCAGCGAAGCGGTCTAATAAATAAACGGAATGATGCGTTTGAGTTTTTTGCGGTCAAACTCGTCAGGGAACTCCTCCTCGTATTTATGGTAGATCGAGTTGGCACGCGGAACGAGATTGCAACAACTGAACCAGAAGAACAACAAGCCCGCCAACGACCATGTCAGGATCGCAAAACCGAGCCATTCGGTGATCTCACCCAGATAATTGGCGCTAGTCACATACTTGTACAGACCCTTTTTCGGCAGATAATGGTTCGTATCCCCGGGTTTACGTAAATGGCGGATCACATAATCCGAATGCATGTTAATGATCCATCCCGTAAAGAAGATGACCGTTCCGATAATGAACTGCGGGGTCAGTACCCAATCCGGCGTGTATTTATCCGGGAAGTACTCCGGTGCCAGATGGAACAACCAATACCCCTGGATATAACCGTTGATCAGATTCCACACCACCGAAAGGATCATGATCGCAAACGGCATTTTGCTTTTTCCCTTCAACAGGAAGGGGAAAACGAACGAACGCTGGAAATAGTGGAACTCAAAGATCAGGAAAAACAGGTAATACGGAACTTTCTGCGTAACACCTCCGTACAAAGGGAGCGATTTGAGATACAGATACAGCATCACAAAGAACACAGGACACTCCATCAGAAGCCATCCTACCTTGTTATTCATCGCCGGTCCCCATTTCTCCGAACGCATCTTACCATACCCGGCATCCACAAAATACAGGGATACAAAAACCACAAGCCCTACCAAAAACATGATGTAGAGTAAGTCGTAGAAAAAATCAATCGTGTATATATGTTCCATGTTTGTTATATTTTTAAAGCCTAACCTACTTTCGCCTGTTTCATTTCTTAGCAGGAACGAAATAGCCTAACCTACTTTTGCTTATTTCTTATCCTGATAAGCAGGAACGAAATAACTTACAAAATTACGACATTTATTTCGTATATGCAAATAATCTTAATAATCGGCAACTTTTTCTTGCTTTTGGCATATAAATAATCCCAAAATGATCAATCCGATACCAATCCATTTACCTATTGGTAAGTGTTCTCCGAAGAAAAGCAGCATCCATAAAGCGGTGAACATCGGTCGGATATTATTGAACGCATTCGCCTGCGTCACTCCTATTTTGCGGAGGGCAAAACAGAAGAGGATGAAAGCGATCACGCTCGCAAAAACCGTCAGATACGCCACACATCCCAGAGCTTCCATAAGTGGCGTATTGGAGATGGAAAATTGCAAATTGGAAAGGACTTCCGGTCCTTCCTGAAACCACCAGATGGGGGTAAAGAACATGAGGCTGATCAACTGTGCATAGAAAATAAAAGAGAGCGAGCTGTATTTAGCCGGTACTTTGCGCATCATGATGCTATCCACTACCGCCGCCGATACGGCTGAAAAAGCCAACGCGATGCCCCAATAATTGCCAATCGCATAGTTGGTGCTCCCTACCAAGGTCAGCGCAAAAACGCCCGCGGTGGAGATCAGGATACCGAGGATATTGAACTTCGTCACTTTTTCGCGCAACAACACCGCCGCAAAGAGCGGACTGAGTAGCGGCGAAGTGGATAAGAGCGTCTCAGCGATCGTGGGACTATTGAGCGCATTGTAGGTGTATGTCTCCAACAGGTAGTACAAGAACGGCTGACAAAAACCTGCTATCAAGAATAACGGCAGGTCTTTCCATTCGAGTTTCTGCAAGCCGAACAAAGGACTCTTACGGCAGCTCAAACCGATGATGAGCATCAACAGCACAGACGGCACGAAACGAAGCACGATCATCGTAAACGGAGGCAGCACCGCCAACGCATGTTTGATGGCAATCCCGCTCACAGACCAGATAAGCATCGACACAATCAGAGCGATGACGGCCACGTATTGTTCTCTATTCCTGCTAAACGGCATATTGTTTGATGGGTTTCGTTTAAGAGTCGTTCGGTTTCTGCGGCGCGGGGTTGGGAAGTATCCGGATAGATCGGAGCCCCGATAATGACTTGCGTCAGGGGTTCGTCTTTGGGTCCGAATAACCGCCAGATCCCCGTTCTGGGACGATAGCTCACGGCGCAGGGAAGGAGCGGTTTGTTGTACTTATACGCCATGGTGAACGCACCTTTCTGGAAGGGACGAAGGGGTTTGTACCAATCCCAACGTTTGGCTTCCGGGAAGATATGGAACCAATACCCTTTCTTGTCAAACGCGTCGAACGCGGCATTGAACGCTTTCATGGCGCTCAGTCCGCCATCCGCCTCGGGGATAGGAATCCCGCCTACTACTTTCAAGAAGAACTGATCTTTCGTTCGGAAATTCGGGGCGAACATCGGGATACGGGTGTGGTACGAAGCGTGGATGGCATTGAGCACCGACGCAGCATCATGGCGGTAACAATGGTTAGCCACCGTGATCGCGCCTCGATGCAGGTCGTAGTTACGTAACCTCCATCGCATGATCCATGAGGAGCGCGACCAATACCGATCGCCCTCCATCTTCCACCGCAGACCGTATTTGATACGAAGGATCACACCCAAGGTGCGCAAGATCAGCAGATAAGACAGCCATCCCCGCAGACGGTACCGGAAACTGTCATCCGCGTACGGATAGTTCGCATCTACTGCCGGAAAATCCCGGTCATATACGGGTTTGTATAAGCCTACATACGGATCATCCTCGGGATAATCCGCCTTCACCGGTGGGACATACGTCCCCTCCGTGACTTTCAAATGTTCATATCGTTTATTCATTATTTTTCAATTTTTCAAACCTTCAAAAACCTTGCGCCGACGCTGCGGGCAGCCTCGCCGTCTTTCTCATCACGATCGCCGATAAAAAGGGTTGTTTCGGGTTTGGCATGAAGCAGTTTGAGCACTTTGCGTGCGCTGATCGGGCTGGGCTTGAGTGCCCCTAAATCCGGTGCAATCAGGATGTGGTCAAACAAGCCGGGATCGACCTTCAGTGCCGCCAGTTTCTCCTGGACTGCGCCGTAATCCGAATAGATCGCGGTACACAGCCCTCGGCGATGACACTCCTCCGCCAAGGCGATGACATCTTCCCGGCGGGGACAGGTCTTGCCGATCAGATCCGCCATAGTCGCCAGATAGATATCCTTATGCCATTTGGTGCGCACGATCCATCGCCAGGCAGCCCCTTTCGATTGGCGATCCACCGCCATCATCGGCAGACACCACCATAGTTGGCGAACCATCCGTTTCGCCAATCCACGACGGTCGTACAAGGTACCGTCCAAGTCAAAAATGACCGTCTCAATCCCGTTTAGCACGTCGGCTTGAACGCCTTTTGGCACGTTCGGTTCGTCTTTCATCGATTCTGCCTGCTCGGTTAATCACATTATCACTAAATTGCTCTAAGCGGTTCTCCAATCGTTGGATCAGATTGAACTTATTCCGGCGTTTCTCGTCCTGCATCAACAGGTTGAATTTGAATTGTCCGTCCCTAAATCCGTCCTTGAGACACGCCGCCTTAAATCGCGCGTACGCGTTCGACAATAAAATATGCGTTTCCGGATCGTGCAATCGGAACGACTGGCGTTTGGATTCGTACTCCAGGTTGATTTCCTGAAGTTTCTTATCCACCACTTTGGTGAACTCCTCCGCCTGCTCCATGCGCATATCCTCGTCCTCAAACTCATAGTAGAAATGGTACTTCGACTCCTCTACATCCGCAAAGCCCACGAAGAACTTGGTCTTGATGCCCGTTTCCTCCTCCGCCTGATGGACGGCGTTCATGAACTGCGGTTCGTATAGTTTCTCGCCCGTCATGGAGACGATACCGTTCACCTTGGAGATCATGTGGACGGTAGGCGTATTCTTGAACATACCGCCCACTTCCACCAAGTCGTTCATGTTATACCGGAACAAGCCCGAATAAGTGGTCACGTAGGCGCAATACCGCTTGCCGACCTCCAGTTCATCAATCTGACGGTAGTGCTTGATGGGGCTGTCCAACTCGCTCTCCTCCACGAACTCATAGTAGTGGAACTGCGGGAAAAGGACGGATTCGTTCGTCTCGTCCAGCGAGAATCCGAACCGGCATTCGGTGGCGATATATCCCAACTCCTGATAAAACGTCTTATCCCAATCGAACTGATCCATGTATTTGTCCATATAGATCTTCGTATTTCCGCATTTCCAGGTACTAAGGTACTGCAACCACGGCCAGAAATCCTTCGGGTACAGATGTCCCTTCTCCGCCAGGATGCGCCGTAACTCAGCCGCTCTCTCAGGCTTCGGGGACATGTATTTGTCTAATTCCGCACGGATCTCGAAGGGGATGACGGCGTCTTCATGGATCGTGCCTAATTCGATATCGCGGATCATCTCCTCGGTGTTCTCATTGAGGGCCCGCAGCAGTTCCAGGATCGTTGACGGGTTAGCGGTCGCCCATAATGTCACGTCGCGGTACTGCAACGCCAACCGCATCAAGACATAGTTACGCGTAGCGTAATCCGGGATCGCCATGACGGACGCCGGCGCGGTATAGTGCTTCTTGATGATCGGCGGGATGTCGCGTACCAACACGCCGCTCACTGCTCCGTACAACGTGCCGTCCGGCGCATATCCCTCGCACTCTTTGCCCACCGTCGTGAAGATATGTCCGCCGAAGATACGACTACGGTGCTTGACGAAGTTCCATGTCCAGATATGGCTCATCTTGCCATACACATCCTTGAGGTACTTATGGGTCATGGGGATCCATTTGGGTTCGGAGGTTGTACCGGAGGTGGTAGCGTACATATCCGGCTTGCCCGGAAACAGCACGTTCTCTTCCCCGTTCTTATGACGCTCCACGTACGGACGAAGGGTCTCGAACGAATTGTTGACCGGCACGTACAGACGGTAGAGACGGAATAGATCCTCTGCGGTGGTAGCGGAGAGAATACGGTCGAAATGATGTTCCTTGCCATAGACGGTATCGCGGGAGATAGTCAGTATATCTCGCAATGTCTTCTCCGCCGTATGGCGCGGCTTGCGGCTCCAGAACCGCAGACGCAAGGTCTGCATGCCACCTACAATCATCAACATCGTGTTGATCAGCCAAGGAAAAGGAAGAGCCCTGCCTTCGTTATCCAGATACGTTTTTATTTTTGTTGCCATTTCATGCCAAGATAAAATCCGCTGCAAAAGTACAAAAAAAAAATGACATACACAAGAGTATATGCCACTTTTTGCAATTTTTTTGCCTTTCGCCTTTCACTTTTCACGGGCTCGATCATAATCTTCATCCGAGATGATATAAGTTCGTGTGGCACGATACAGATCTGGGTGGTATCGGCCTCCGCGCCGCGCAAACACCGATTGGAACCGCCAATTAGTCGGTTCATGTATCGAATGCTCAGTGAAACCAAGCCACAACGATTCCGAATTCACATCGCGAAGCAGCAGTGTATCGTCGAAGATGATATAGGCAGAATCCAACCATCCCTTAGGAGGAAAATTAGACACTGCGTATTCGTGCATGCTGTCACGCAGAACCCATCGTTCTTCGGGGGCTAAATTATGCCGGAAATCCAACACTTTGGTGTCGTTGTGCTGGAACAGATGAAGCGTTACCCGGTGATGCGACTTGTTCGCAATTCCGACATTTCCGCCGTGACATTTTATTTCGTTCTCTCTCTGCCGGTCATAATAGATAGACAACCCTATTACACCAACGTACACCGCCACAACTCCCAAAATGATAAGTACGATCTTCAGAGCCTCTTTCATAGCTGATAAAATTTTATTGAATCATCATAAT
>Ga0310694_10006683_pt1 | contig 10895 bp, 7 predicted proteins | sample 174DNAGHGhighgp2_FD_203884 | JGI IMG/M metagenome (GOLD analysis project Ga0310694, IMG submission 203884) | Sheep rumen microbial communities from Palmerston North, Manawatu-Wanganui, New Zealand - 1742 DNA GHGhigh gp2 (v2) (version 2) | ecosystem: Host-associated > Mammals > Digestive system >... | reverse complement strand
TTAAAGTCAAAGAATAAAGGGTTGAAAATGTCAAATAGAGTAGGAATAATACCCTTGGCATCTTCACCAGTTAGGGTTTGATGAAAAGTTCCATAATCCTTGCAGAAAGCTTCAAGTAACTCACTATACTTATGCTGCGCTGTTACCATAGCTTTTCGAGCATCTTCTACTTCCTGCGCACGAGCTTTGCGTTCAGCAACAAGAGCCTCTTGCTTAGCCTTACGTTCACGCTCTTCCTTTTCCTTTAGAATCTTTTGACGATTCTTTTCTTCCTTTACCTTGAATTCAGCTTCTAGGCAAGCCTTTTCTGTGTCATAAAATTGCTTTGTTACATCACTATAAAACTTCATAATAAAATCTCCTTATCGTTCCTATCCGATATTTTTCTATGTCAAGGGGATTCCTCTCTCCCCTTGACATATTTATTATAACATAAAATTATATTGAAGTCAAATATTAAATTTCTTTCCATCCAGCAGGGTAAGCCGCCGGTGACCAAATATTATTAGCAATTAAATTCTCGTATACTTTACCTTCAAATCTTACTTTATCTCCAAGTTGATATGGATTTGTACTATCTGGTTGTTCCCAATCTGGAATAATATTTTCATCTGGAATTAAAACTTTAGCCCATAGACTTGCGGCCGCGAGTGGAGTCCAAGATTCTTGAGAATTATGTGATTGTAAGCAACGATATAAAATATTTTCATATCTTACTCTATCATCTTTCTCATATTGAATATTAGGCTCCCATTTAGGAAATAATTGAACGGCTTCAAGTGCGTCAGTATCATCCAAATTTGCGGCAGCTTTCTCAATATATGGGCGAAGTTTAATTGCTAAATCAACTAACTTTCCCATATTACTCTACCCCCAATAAAATTTTCGCAGCTTGAAGCTCTTCTTGTAAAGCGGCAATATCAGTTTGTTGTTTAAATAAAATATCCAGATATTCATCTTTATTATACTCTACCAAAGTATAACAAAAACAATTAACTGTATTTTCTTCTACTTCTATAGGCATTTCCTTAACATCTGTTGAAACAAAAACTTTTGTCGAAGTAGTTTCGATTTCTGGTGGCTTATTCATAGAATAAGTATGTTCATAAATTTTCATTTAAACCACCTCATACCATAAATTATAATTATGATTATCAATTAAAGTATTTGGAGTTGGAATATACATTACTCGTGCAGTATCATGCTGGAAATGGAAATTCTTTTCAATGTTAAAGCCATAATAAAAAATTCCAGCATTTGCGTTAGAAACAGAGTGACCGCCAATTATTCCTTTATATTCAACATTTTCAGATATTGGAGGATAATAATAATCTCCAATTGGAAGATTACTATTTGCGCTAGAAGAAGCATCTATTGGTAAAAATACCCAAAGATGATTTTCATCATAGCCAAAAGCATTAATCCAATTTTCTTGAGATGCTAATTTAAAATCTATAACTTTATCTTTATAAGTCATAATATTATTTACGATAGAAATACCATCAATAAATCTCCACATATTACCAAATGGATTTTCCATACCTCTATAAGAAATAGCACATTGTCCTGTAGTAGTATATGTAGAAGAGTTGCCATTACGAATATTTATTGTAGCAACTGCTTGACCAGAATTATTTCCTAAAGATAAAGTAGAACCTGTATTGCAAGCATAATTTAATCCTACTGTTGCAGTTAATTGAGTTATACCTACATTAAAAGCAGATTGAATATTTGGTTGCCCATATTCAACCATCATTAGCATTTGATTAGCAGATTCAAATTCAAGATTTGTCATCTTCCAACCTTCACCATTATTTTCACACATACGTTTTGCCGCAGTAGAAGTGAAATCTTGAGATTGACCACTAATTGGTTTAGCATTAATAATAGAGACTAAGCAATCGTTTTCTAAATCAACATTCTGAGAATCATTTAATTCATAAGAATTAGAATTTACACGATAAGTTCCACTTTCAAAAGCTGATAATAAAACATAACGCAAAGCTTTTCCTTCTTCATCTCTAAATAATGGGTGTAAAATAAAGCCAGCATATTTTTGGTCAGCTAAATATAATTGTTCTTTATTAATTTTAAAACCATTAGAAATTTTAGAAACAGAGAGAGGAACTCGTAAATAATAGAAAGCTGGCTGATAAACCATAATGCGCTGATTAATCAAAGAATCAGGGTTTTCTTCTCCAGTTAAGAATTGTTGAATATTTCCTTCTCTATCTACTATACAACGTTTGCGGCCGCCATACATTTTAAATTTATCAAAATCTTGACCTGCTGTTAAATCTTTTGCTCCTTGTAAGCGAGTAAAAGTTTTGTTAGCATAATCTAATTCAAGACCAACTATGTTATTATTTTTATAAGTGCCAGAAATAATTTGTGTTAAAATAACATCTGCTTCTGTTATAGAGCTTGGGATAATGTTGCCATTCTCATCTACAGAAACAATAGAACCTTCATCCGCGGCTGAAATATTACCAGAAATATTTCCAGAGCCACCGCCAGAAATTTGAATATTATTAATTTTATTTTCTAAATCGGTCTTTTGATTGTTTAAAGCATTTGTTATTGCTTTTTGAGTCATACTTCCATCTTCGTTAAAACCTGTAGAAATATAATTTTTAGAAATATCAAAAGAATTTAAAAGATTCTTTTTTCGCACTTTTGCTTTCTTACTTTTATAAGAAGAAGTGTTTTCATCTTCTATTGTTATTTCAGTAACTGCGTTATCTATATCAGATTGTAACATTGAAGTAGATTGAGCAATTTTTTCATCAACTACTTCTTCCGCGGCAGAAGTTACTTCTTCTTTCATATTTTCTAAATCTGTAGCAATTTCTTGGGCTCGCGTATTTGCAGTTTCAGCCGCAGATTGTGCTTCTTGTGCGGCAATAAGGGCTTCTTCAGCCTGGTTTAATTTTGTCGCAACTTCATTAGCTTTTGCCATAGCCTCATTTGCTTGACGAGTTAATTTCTCCGTTTCTCCTGTAAAGGATTTCTTTTTGGCTATTAGAATGTCTAAAATATCCATAAGTTACCTCCTTTAGATTTCTTTCCACTCTTTGTGGCTATTCGCCACATAAGCTTCAAGACCTCCACTTTCTCCTTCTACAACAACGCATGTTGAGCCTAAAGTAATATAATCAGGGTCAATATCTGCTCTATCTTCCATAGTATCACAATAATGCTCGTAAGTAATAATGTTATCTTGTGAACCACGTTTTGTCATTATATGTGCCATAATATCACTTCCTTTTAAAAGTAATAAGCCAGAATAGCGACTTATGCTTCTTAAAAGAAGTGAGTTTATTAGTACGTTATTCTGGCTTTTACTTCAATAATTGATTAATTAATTAATTAATTAATTTTTATAAATAATTCTATAAATGTTATATATTTTATACCAATTATTTAAAAAAATTTTTTAAAATAAAATATTAAAATTTTTGTAATAAATATTAATTAGGCACTATTCCACCTAAGAGTGAAACTTGTCTCCATACTGAAAAAATATTGCCCGCATATTTAGATCGAAAATAAGCATCACAACCAAATGTGTTGGTATTAGTACTGGTTAATGTAACAGCAATTTGAAAAATAAAGTGAGTAGAATAAAATTGAGTAACTTGAAACCAAGGATCTGTTGGGTAAGTTCCATGTCCGGATTCACTAATGGCTACCGTCCAATTACCATTTGTGCCATCAATATTACAACCATTTAAATCATAATTACGAAAACCATAAGTTAGCTCAGAAACAGAACCAGCTGAATTTGCATAATTAGCTAAATTTGCAGAAGTAGCTGAGCCAGCAGAAGTTGCATAATTAGCTGAACCAGCAGAACCAGAAATATTAATTCCCCAAGTTCCGCTCGCCCCAGAACCAGTTTTTGTTGGGCAATAAGATGTATAATTATTTGTAGTAAGAAAACTACAAGAACTCCAAGAACCATTAAATACTCCAACCCAAGTTGGATCAGAATAATCTGAAATAAACCAACCTCCATAAGCATTGGAATAGCTATAACCATCTAAAAACCAACCAAAAGCCATAGAATGAGAGCCATGCTGTAATCGAATAGCTGTTCCTACAGATTTTGGTATTCCTGAAAAAGCATTTTGTAAACAAGAAATATTATTTGAACCATTACTTACATATGTAGTAAGATAATTAGCTGAACCAGCAGAAGTTGCATAATTTGCTGAACTAGCAGAAGTTGCATAGTTAGATGAACCAGAAATATCAATTACCCAAGTTCCACTCGCTCCGTCGCCTGTTTTAGAAGGAACACCAAGATTATTTCTCGCATTTGTCGCATTTGTTGCTCCTGTTCCGCCATAGTCTATAGCTAATGCTCCAGTGCTATTACCTAATCCCATAGTATTTCTTGCTTCAGCTCCATTAATATTAAAAGTTGTGCCAGATAATTTTAATCCTGTTCCTGCAGAATAAGTTGTATTATTATCTTGCTGAGTAAACTCCCCTGTTGAACCATCTAAACGAGTAAAAGTAAATTTAGTTCCACTACGAATTATATTTATTATAGCGTTATCATCGTAATGAGATGGTTTTCCTTCAATATTATCCCAAGCTACACTTCCTGCCGAGCCAGTACAATTACCAGTTAATGAACCAATAAAAGTATTTGCTTTTACAGTAGCAGTCCCATTTCCAGAGCCAAATATATAAGTAGTTGGTTTTGGCCGACGATCTTTTGCTGAATAGCCAAAATAAATAGTATTACTATTATTAGTGCCTCCAAAATTAATTTGATTTGAATTTTCAAAATATAATAAATTTTCATCAGCAGATCCATATGAACCATGAAGAATACCTTTAAAATTACCATATAAATAACCATCATCTTTAAAATACCATTGATATTTATAATTATTATTTGCGTCACTAGTTTGATTTGGAGAATTTAATATATATAAAGAATCTTTTAAAACTCCAATTCCAAAAGCGCGAGAACCGGCGATTTGATTAATCCAAGGATAATAATAACTTGTTGAAAAAGATTGGTTATTTTGATATTGAATATTTAAAGCAGCATTATTAGAATATAATCCTTCTGAAAAAGTAGAAATTCTTTTATTAGCTATTTTAAGTGATTTGTCAGAATAAAGACTATAAGAGCCATTTGTTTCAACTTGATAATAAAGTTTTCCGACTGGGTTACTGCGAATTCCATCACTATTATAGAAATAAAAGCCTACAGTAGTTGTAGTAATATTAGTAGAATTACCATTTGAATCTGTAGAAACAGTAGGCTCTGCTTTTATGCCTATTATACCTTTATTTTGACAGCTTCCAATCCAAGCATCCTCACCTATAAGGATAGTATTTATACTTGTTAAAGTTGATAAACCATTTAAATATCCGCCTTTACCAATATTTTTAATACCAGTAAAAGTTTGTTGTTGATTGTTTGTAATAACTTCATGAGTTGAAACTTGCCCTTGATTAATTTCTAAGAAATTAAGCGAATTATATTTTAAAGCAAGAAAACTTCCATATCCATAAGGATTATCAGTATTTTCATTATAAAAATATCCTAAATATTCTAAACCATATTGATTGTTAGAAGAATCGCGATAATAAAAATTAATTAACTCTTCTTTAGGAATTTGATTTTGATTTCGATTATAATAATTTATTAAACTAGTAATTGCTGTAGAAGATGAAATAGGCTTTAAACTTTTTGCTGAACCAGTTATATTAATATTCCAATCTCCGCTCGCATTTTCACCAGTAATAGAAGGGACTTGAAGGTTTATTCTAGCTTGCGAATTTGTAGTTGCTCCAGTTCCACCTTCTTCAATTTGCGCAATTCCCGCTAAAACTTTTTCATTATCTAAATATAATTTATTTTGAATTAAACTTAATTTTTTTGCGTATTTTCCACGCCAATTAAAACTAATTCCAGGCGCGTAAGCAAAATTAGCATTAGTCAAAGTATCATTACTATTGTTATCTTGATTTTGTACTTCTATCCCTCCAGTTAAAGCATATGAAACTGGAGGTTCTGAGTGCCCATCTAAATTAGAATTTAAATCATTTCTTTCAGATTTAACAATAATTTTCGCGCCAGAGGACATCGTTCCACCTGATAGTTTTAAATAAGTAGAAGAAATTAAATTATCTTCGCTATCTTTATCAGCTTTTGTAGCAGAAGAAGCGTGACCTAAAATACTAATATTCCAATCTTCTCCTTGTGCATTTTCTCCAGTATGAGAAACTGTCCAATTTTTATAATTTTCATTATTTAAATATGTTTTATGATAAGTTTCTGAATGATTAGATTTAATATATGTTCCAAATACTTCTAAATCTCCTGTTGGACTATGAAAAATAAAAGTAGAATATTTTGGCATTTCATCAAATTTATTTTTACTAATATTTCCAATGAAAGAACCTGGAAAAGATTCTCCAAAATTGTTAAAATAGCCAATTAAGTTTGTAGTTTCTTTTTCAAAATTATTTTTACTAGAAATATTTTTTATTAGACCTTCAAAAAAATCTTCTACAGTATAATAATCTGAATTATTTAAAGAAAGATTATCAGGAGTAATTATTAAAATATTTCCTTTTGAAAGAGTTTCTCCTGAATTAGAATATTCAGGAATATAATAATCTGTACCAGAATTAACATTAGCAGATAAACTATAATTTGTTGCAATTGGTACTCCATTTTTGAAATAAATTGGTTGATTAATGTCTCCTCGATTAATATCTTCATTATTTTCAATTAATTTATTAGAAGATGAAGCGTTTAATCTTATTGTTCCATTACAAGACATAGCTTGACCATTTTGATCTATATAAATTGGTGTAGAAGAATCACCAACAGAACTTTCATCATTTGTTTTATATAATATTTTACGTGTTAAATAACGTGAATCATTAAAATTAGTTATTATAGAAGCAATAATACTATTATCATTTATATTAAAATCCCAAATATTTTTATCATTTTGATTTCCATTATTTGTTTTTAATGCTAAACCATTATCTGTTGTTATTAAATAAATTTTTTGGTTTGCATATTTTTTATTTATTCCTTGTACTGTTCCTCCAATTCCCCAATTATAATCTTTCTCATTAGAAAAATCAGAAATAGAAAAATTTAAATTAATTGAACCTAAATTTAAATTTTCTTTGGCTTCTTCTGCGCTTTGCGCGCCAGTACCACCTTGTGTAATAGGCAATATACCCCACTCTAATTTCTCATTTTGTCCTTTAGAAAATAAAACTCCATTTTGACTATCTAAAGTAGAAATTTCATTATTATTTTTAGTATACAAAATAGAATTAGGGGCTTGAAAATAATTTAAGCCTGTTCCGCCTTTTTCAACTGGTATTGTTTCATTTATTTGATTTGGCTTAATAGAAATATCATTAAAAGTTGCTAATATTTTACCATTTTGAATTTTAAAACTGGTTAAAGTTTTTTTAGCATCTGATAAAATATCTTCATTTAATAAGCTATTAATAGCTGCGGATAGCGCCGCGCCTGTCGTAGCTAAAGTAATATTTGTTGGATCATATGTATTAGTTAATTTAGTAACTCCATATACTAAATTTGAAGCAATTGTTAATTTTTGAGAAGCTCCAATTTTACCTCCAATAGAAATACCAATTTTTGGAGGTTCATCCTTTGTTCCTTCTGAAAATATAATTTCTGGAGTTAATGTTTGCCAATAGACTTCTCCTTCATTATTCGAAGTTAATATATCAAATTCTTTTCCAAGACTTAAATTTATACTATTAGCACTATCTTTAGCGTAAATTTTAGAAAATCGTGCACTATTCGAACAGATAATGTCTGTTACGTTTAATGAATCTGTAACAGACAAATCTCCAGAGACTATTGTACTTTTTAATTGTGCCATAATAAACCTCCTTATATTTCAATAAAATTAGGTGATAACCAGCCTTCTTTTTTTAATTTGGCTTGTAAAATATTATGTTCCTCTAATTTAGAAGTTTGTAGTAAGCCTGCGCGAGTATTTTTTTCTACTTCATTTTCAATATATTCAAAAGCATAAAGCTGCCCAAAATTATCTATTCTCATACTAATATTATACAACATTTTAATTTCAGTGTCAAGTAATGGAGTTATATAGAATCTAACGTCATTATAGTCTCCAATAAATTTTTTAATATAATATTCATCTTTTTCTTCGTTATATTCAAAAAAATTTATTCCTATAATAAAATAAGTTTCTGGATTGTTATATGTAAAACTATTAATATCAGTATTTAAAATAAATTTTAATTCTCCATTAATATATTGTCTAATAGTATTATTATCAAAAACACAAACATAGTGTTGCCATTTATCTTTGATAAATAAGTTTGAGGATAAAGTTTCAGTAGGTTTTGCCCAATAAGCTAAAGTGCCTTTTTTACAATCCCACCATCTTAAAGCGCCAGCTTTAGTCGATAAATAAGAAGTTCCATTAAAATGAGCAGCTTTATCATATCTTTTACAAGGTTTATCTAAATTAGAAGTAGAAGTAATATCACCAAATACAAATCCAGTATTATGAAATCCGGAGGAATCTGCTCCAATCATATTTAAATTATTTAATTTCCAATGAATAACAAGCCCTTGAGAAATTTGTTTAGCTTCTGCATTTGAAAGTTTATGATTATATAAACGAATATCATTTAAAAAAGCTACATAAGGATATATAATTATTTTTTCTCCCAAGGGCTGAATATCTTTAATATTTTTTTTAGTTTTTATAGTTAAAATTCCATCTATAAAAACTTTAATAAAAATTTTAGAATTAATTGTTTTATCTATAATAATAATTAAGTGATGCCAATTAGAGTAATCATTGGCTATCTGTTCATCAGCTATTTTTTCGCCTTCATCATTTTCATACCATTTTAATTGATTATTAATTTTAGACCATTTTAATCCACAGTTATTTGAACCCAATTTAATAATCCAATCTTCATTAGCATTTCCAGTTAGTTTAAACCAACAAGTTAAAGTATAAGAATGATTATTACTTAAAATATTTGCTAATTTTTTTAATTTTAATTCTACAGTATCATTTTGATCTTGGCCTGCTAAACAATTTTCTCCTACTTTTCCAGGAAAATAAAAATTAGTATTATTATTTATAATTTCAGAAATATTACTACAGCCTTGATTATGTAAGTCTTTTGTCAGAGGAAGCCACATTATTAAACTCATAATTGTTCCTCCTCATCAAAGAAAATAAAATCTAAACTTTTATCTTCAGAATTATAATATAATTCCACTTCATCTGTAACTTTATACCCATTCGCGCGAATAGTGCCCGAAGAAGCTTGTACTGAAATATCTTTAGCACTATAAATTTTATTAGTTACATCTGCTGTTTCAATATTAGAAGTTAAATCTTCATTGTAATGTAATAAAAGCTTGTGCCATTTATCAGATGTAGTATTTTCCTGTTTTACAATAGGAGAATCTACATTTATAAAAGGTAAAGTTAGGACATTATCTTTTCCGTTACCAATTTTTAACCTAGGTGCGGGATGAGTATTGTCTGCCGCATAAATAATCGCTTCACCATTTTTAGGTTTAAAAGATGTTCCTTCTGTTTTTTTCCCATTAGGATGACCAATTTCTAAATCTGTAGAATTTAAAACAGATTTTTCCCAATTTTCTTCAGTATCAATTTTCAACTGAATTCTAGTATTTATGGTTTTTTCACTAGCCATAAAATCACTTCCTTGACATCATTTTCAGTCAATTATTTATTTAAAAACCATTTTATATCTTTATCTTGATTAATGATAATATTCATATCAACATTGCCTTTAATACCATTAATTTTTCCAGTACTAGTATATTGCCATAAATCACAATCAAAAGCAGGTTTAATTCCGCCTTCTACTGTACCATTATTTTTGCCATAACGCGGTATCCAAGTAAAATCAAATAAATCTTTTACTGATGAGTAATTGTAGTCGTTATAATGATTATGCGCAACATAACAACCAATTTTTTTAATGCCTTGCGCGCGAAGTTCCTCTGCGAAAGTTTTAATTGCTAAATTAGTTATTTTAGCTTCTTCTGCGTCCATTACATAAAATAGTGGTTTATATTTAGAAGAATATTCAATCATTTTTCTTACTTCATCTTTAGCTTTTTCTGCTGTGCTAGCATAAGAATAACAATATACTCCAAATGGAATACCGTATTTAATCATTTCATTTACATATTCATCTAATTTAATATCTTTATCAGAGCCACAAGAAGCACGAGTAATAACAAGAGAAACTTCATCTTTTAATTTATTAAAATCAATTTTTCCTTGCCATTTAGAAATATCAATTATTTTTCCTTCTAAATTATAAGTAGTTTCTTTTTCAATTGAAGCTACTTTTTTATCATCTTCAGGAGTAGAATCTTTTTTAATAGGCCAATAAATAAATGCTTGTTTTAAACATTTTTTAAATTTAGATTTTTCTTGCTTTCTTGGAGTAGTATCTTTATTTGGATCGTTTGCGTAAAAATATGTATTATCTACTCCGCGAGCGACAATAAAATGACCTTGAGAAGTCCAAAATTTATTATCATTTGAATTCACACTACAAACCGCGAGAGCGCCTTCGCGAAGTGCGGCTTCAAGAGTAACAATACTAGATGTTTCAATATATTTTTCAAAACAATCAAATTTTTTGAAAATCCATTTAAAAAAATCCCAATCAGTTCCCTTATTATATGTTCTATAACCATTTTCAACAGCCCATTTACTTGTTTCTACTGGAGTAATTTTAGAATCTTCCCAAGTAGCAAGTATCATTGCCATAGAGGTTGTTCCGCATCCACTATTACCAATAGTTTGTTTACTTGTATGAGTGCTATATTTTAT
>Ga0310694_10006682_pt1 | contig 10895 bp, 6 predicted proteins | sample 174DNAGHGhighgp2_FD_203884 | JGI IMG/M metagenome (GOLD analysis project Ga0310694, IMG submission 203884) | Sheep rumen microbial communities from Palmerston North, Manawatu-Wanganui, New Zealand - 1742 DNA GHGhigh gp2 (v2) (version 2) | ecosystem: Host-associated > Mammals > Digestive system >... | reverse complement strand
GTTTTTTTGAAAAGAGGTTACCAAGCACTCTTAATGGCCGCAAAGTTACGGCAAAAAACGGAAACCGCAAAATTACGGCCGCATTTTCTCACTCCACATCATTTCGCAACTCTCTTGCAGCAAAAAAGGACTCGACTACATACGACGGCCGAATCCCTAATCTTTTTACCAAAGCACCTTGCGCGAGTTGGAGCCCCGCCGCACAATATAGAGGCCATGCGGCAGCGGCTGGAGGCAGCAACCCACGTAAAGGCCGCTTGTCGTGAAAATCTGCACGTTGCCAGCTGTGTCGTCGCAGCGGAACGGCGTCTCCACGCCGAGCAACTGCTGGTCGAAAATCTCGTCCCAATGGCTGATGCCGAGCGTCGTCATGTAGGGCTGGAATACGGCATCCTCGTTGTCTGTGCCAGCTGCCTGCCAGACAAACCACACAGGCTTTCGTCCGTTGGGTTCTGTCTCGTCGTCGGAATAGCGTCGCAGGCCGATGCGCAGACCGTACTCGACGCGGTTGTCGTGCCAGTTGTGCCACTGAATGCCGTCAATGCCGCGCAGAGCTGCCACCTTCTTCCACGCCCAGCAAGCACCTGCAGCCTGCAGCGTGAGTTGTGTCTGGCTGTAGTCGGGACTGTTGGTACCGTTCTCGCTGAGGAAGAGCAGGCGCTTGCCGCGGCCCGAACAGTAGTTTTCCTCGGCCAGTATCCAGGCGTTGAGGACTTCGAGGTTCTTGAACGTGACGTACTGCGTCTGCAAGCTGTAGGTACTCTGCGTATCGTTCGTCCAGAACTTTGGCTTTGTCAGGTCCTGCGGATAGGGATGCGCCGCCACGCCCCACGGGAAATCGCCTTCGGCAGCAGAGAAGAGTTGCGTCAGACGAAGCATGTTATGCGTGCTGTATCCGGGGCCATCCGAGCTGCACGAGAGCCAGCTGTGGGTGTACGAGCCCATGACCCATGCCTCCTGGTCGAACTGCCGTGCAATGTACGAAACGATGCGCATGGACTTCAGATACGTGTCCATGTAGACGCGCACCGGCTGGTCGCCCATGTTGGTCCACTCCTTGCCAAAGTCCACTTCGTTGTGCAGAATCCAATGGTTAATGCGTCCGTTGGCATTGCGGCTGTAGCGGTCGGCCAGAAACTGCACGATGGCCGCATAGGCGCACGTGCCCTCGAGCGTGGTAAGATTAGGCATACTGTAGTTGCCGCCGTCGCATTCGGGATGTGTCATCAGTGTCGACATACCTGCCGGGCAAGCCGATGGCGAAACGAGCAGGATGGCACTCACCACAATGCCGCGGCGGGTGCATTCCTTCAGCGTCTGGTCGAGCGCGGTCACTTGTGCTTGGTCGATGTAATAGGAGCGACCGGCGTAAGTGTAGTTGATCGGGTTGCTGAACGAACTGTACTGCGTGCTTATCATGCTTGTGAGCACGATGTTCACCGTCACACTCTGGATGCCCAGGTCGTCGATGTCGGCCAAGTCGCCGTTGATCCAAAATCCTCCAAGGCCCTTCTTGCCCTTCAGCGGCATGGAAGCAGCGGTGCGGCGCACATAAATGTCATCGGCATAGCGCGCATGGCAGGCCAGCCTGGGCGTATCGCCAGAACGGTCTATGATGGCCCACTTGCTGAGCATGCGATCGAAGCGCAGACTGCTGCGCAGGATGTTGCGCGGAATGCTAACCACCGTGTCGCCGGCCGGGAGCGGAACTTCGAAGACGAAGGAGGTCTGTTCCGTCAGGTGCTGATATGGCGGCACCTCCACCAGCGCATATTTATTGTCGGCATCCACATGGCAGCTCACCTTCACCTGTGTGCCCTCTACAGCCACGTAGTCCACGCCGCACGCGTCCGAGAACGTGGAGGAGAGGTAGTTCTCCAGGTGATTCGAGAGGCGGTCTTTGGCCTCATCTGCCACATCGTTGGCGCGGCGTATCTTCAGGTTACGCACCTGTATGGTAAGACCGGACTGCTGCCCGAAATCGAGCCGGATTCGGTGTCCCTTTGCTCCCCAGCCGAAAGCCGTGCGGTCGTCGCCCAAGTCGAATTCCATGGCTCGCCACTGAGATTCGGAGCGCGGCAGGTTGCCGAAGATGTGCGAGCGCTCCTCGGTCCAGCTGTTGCCGAAATAAGTCTGGAATCCAGCCACCACGCGCGAACATTTATATTCGAAGTAGAGATACTGCTCGTCGTCGGCCAGCGCACGGCTCAGCCCATTGGCATAGACATACGGGTCGGAGCCACTGGTCGTCAGCGTGTAGATGCCAGTCGTGCCGTCGTAAGCGTAGTTGAGTTGATTCCGGCCCGACGAAGTGAGCGTCAGATAATACACAGCACGCGTCGGAGCGCAAAAAACCACAGCAAGAAATAGGAAAAGTGCAAGTCGTTTCATCATTGTCTAAGGTGCCGTTTTTAGGTTTTCGTCATAGAATCGGTCGAAGACGCACCGCAATTCGTCAGGTTTGGCAATCAGGGCGCGCAATTGGCGCAGGCGCTCTGTGTTGGGCGACGGCGAGAAAAGCAGCTTCAGGTAACCACCCTCGGCATACTTCTCGTGCAAATGCTGACAGAAGCGGACCCAATGTCCCTCGCGGTCGAGCTCGGCATAGTGCTTCATGCCAAACTGCACAGTGCGGCGGCAGACGCTCATCGGCTCCACGTCGCGATCGGCCTCGGCCACAATGCGACCGTAGATGTTGCGCGGCGGATGCGAAGCCGAGGCACGATGGTCCTCCACAGCCTCGCGCATTAGGCGCAGCTGCTCGTCTGTAAACCAGCGCCGCAACCTGACGTCGGCCGCCAGCAGCTCGCCGCTGAGCAAGTGATGCGTTTCTCGCGGACCGGAAAGCCCGAGGTCGTGATATGCAGCCACAGCCAGCGCCATGTCGGCATCGGCACCCTCCTGATGCGCCAACTCCAGCGAGGCAGCCATCACTCGCTCGGCATGACTCCGCTGGTGCGCCGCATCGAAAGCATCGTAGAGCGGCAGTATCTCGCGCTCGAGGAAGTCCCTTAGCGCGGCATTCAGCGATCCGCTGTTCGTGTCTGTCGTATTCATCGCATCGACGCGTTTTCTTCGTTATACCGATGCAAAGATACAAATAAAATCTGTGCGAAACCTGCTTTCTCGGGTTTTATTTACATCTTTTTTATGAGCGAGAAAGCAGAATCAGGACAGCCTGGGGAAAAACTGACGTTCCCTATTTCTTCTCTCTGAACTCAGAGGGAGAGATGCCCGCGTTGGCTTTGAAGAAACGGCTGAAGGCGGACTGATCGGGAAAGCCGAGGAGCCGCGATATCTGCTGGACGGAGAGTTGTTGCTCATCGTGGAGCATCGTCTTGGCCTGAATCATTACGTAGTTGCTTATCCAATCGCTGGCCATGATGCCTGTCTGCCGCTTGATGACGGATGCGAAATGCTTAGGCGTGAGGCAGAAGAGGTCGGCATAGAAGCGTACTTCGCGGCTTTCGCGGTAGTGCTCCACGATGGCCTGGTGGAAGCGTATAAAAAGCTCATGGCCGCGAGTCAGCGGCGGGTCGTTGTATCCATTCTGGCGACGGTAGTCCATCAGGAAAGTGGCCAAGATGTGCAGCAGTCCCTTCAGTATGGATTCGCGGCTTGGCATGTCGGACTCGCTGACATTCTTTATCAATCGCATAAGACTAAAGATGTTGGCATGCTGCTCATCGGTGAGACGGAACTGGGGTTGCCACACATACTGATAAAAGCTCATAAAAACGGAGGGCGTGAGGTTCTTCATCTCCTGTCTGAGGCGCGACGACATGACAAGCAGGATGGCATGATAGTCGGGCGACGAGCTGATGGGAGAAATCGCATGGTTTACGTGGACGATGGCAACATCATTCTTTTCGAAACGCATGTCCTGCATGTCGTATTCGAGGCGTGCCCATCCTTTCAAATTCAGCGAGATGACGAAGTACGGAGCAACGTATGGTTCGCCGCAAGCGGGTAACCCATGAATTTGGTCGAAAACCACCACGCCGCGCTCGTTGATGAGCTCATCGTTGACCAGTATGGGATGAGGTTCCTTCTTTTCCATTTTGAACGATTGAGTTTGCAAATGTAAAAATTCGCCTGCAAACTTGCAACAAAAAACGGAAAAATTGCACAACAATACGGCCACCACGTTATGTCTTTTTAATGGGAAATACACTAATTTTGCCCAAAGAAAAGATTTCATCAAGGCAAAACCGCCCAAAAAGACAAGCGAAATGAAGAAACTGACTTTCATATTTATAGCATTCCTGCTGACAACGATTGCCACGGCACAGACGCTGAACGTGCAGGTGGGCAACGTGTCCTACCTTTTCCCTGCCGCACAATCGGGCGAAATGACATACACCGACGGAACCACACTCACCATCATGGGCCGGGCCTTCAGCATTGCCGAAATAGACAGCATCACGCTGGAAAAGACAAACGTGACGGACAACGTGGTGAGCGTTGCCTACAGCGGCACGACGGCCACCGTACGCGTGGCAGGCAATGTGGCGCAGTACGTCTGGCCCAGCGTCGGCGGAGCACACGTCTATATCTCGCAGACGAACACGGCAGACGTGGACGGCGACGAGATAACCTATCAGCTCAGCGGCTCGACGACCGACGGCTCGCTGACGCTGGCAGGTTCCCACAAGTGCACGGTGTCACTGGCCGGCGTGACACTGACTAATCCCGAGAGCGCCGCCATCAATATCACCAACTCCAAGCGCATACAGCTCAGCGCAAAAGCCGGAACCGTCAATACGTTGACCGACGGCAACGGCGCGCAGAAGGCGTGCATATACTCGAAGGGACAGCTGCAGCTGCAGGGCACCGGCACGCTCAACGTCGTGGGCCAGCTGAAGCACGCCATCAAGTCGGCCTCGTACATCACAGTAAAGAATTTGACGCTCAACATCACGTCGGCCGTCGGCGACGGCATCAGCTGCGAGGAGTACTTCCAGATGAAGAGCGGCTCGCTGACCATCAGCGGCACGAGCGACGACGGCATCCAGTGCGATCTGGACGACGCCTCAGCCGCCACCGGTGAGACGGCCGAACACGCCGACGAGAACACGGGCAACGTCTATTTCGACGGCGGCACGCTCAACGTCACCACCACGACGGCCGGCAGCAAGTGTGTGAAGTGCAATGGCAGCATAGCGGTGACCGACGGCACGCTGACGCTGAACGTCAAGGGCAACGTCGACACGACGGATGCCACAGACCTCTCGTACGCCACGGGAATGAAAGCCGATGGCAACTTCACACAGTGCGGCGGCAACATCACCGTCACGGCGACCGGTGCATCGGCTTGCGGCATCAGCGTGGACGGCACGTTCTGCACCACACAGACAAGCAACGGCACGCTCACCATCACCAACAGCGGAGCGCTCACCAGCTCGGGCACTGCATACTTTGCCACGTCCAAGGGCATCAGGGCTGGCTCAGTGGCCATCGAAGGCGGCACCATAGATGTGACAATGACCAATGCTGCTCAGGCTGCCAAGGGCATTAAGGCCAACAGCAGCGATGGCACGGGCAATATCACCGTCAGCGGCGGCAATGTCACAGTCACCGTAGGCGGCGCCGGAGCCTACGACGGAACGGAGAAGGATGCCAAGGGCGCAAGTTGCCTGAAGGCTGACAATAATATAAGTATCACCGATGGAACGCTGACGCTGCGAGCCACCGGAACGGGCAGCAAGTGCATCAAGTCCGACGGCACGTTTGTCATCGGCGGCGGCAACATCACAGCCACCACCACTGGCAGCAAGTACAAATACAGCAGCAGCGTCACGGCCTCGCCCAAGACAATCAAGAGTACGGGCGCCATGACCATCAGCGGCGGCACGGTGAATGCCTCGTCGTCGGGCCACGAAGCCATCGAAACCAAGGGCACTTTCACCCTCACCGACGGCACAGTCGTCGCCTTCAGCTCCTCCGACGATGCCATTAACTCGGCCAGCCACATGTACCTAAAGGGTGGCAGCGTGAGCGGCACGAGCAATGGCAACGACGGCATCGACAGCAACGGCAACATGACCATCTCGGGAGGCACAGTCATTGCATGTGGCGCAAAATCCCCAGAGTGCGGCCTGGATGCTGCCGAACGTTATTACCTTTACATAACGGGCGGCACCGTCTTAGGCATGGGAGGCGGCAACAACTCCGTCACCTCCACCACAGGCTCGCAATGCGTACTTAGCACCACGGGCAGCGGGACGGCAGGCACAGCAGTCTCCATTAAGAGCGGTTCCACGACGCTTGCCTCCTTCAGCATCCCTGCGGGCTACTCGCCATCCGGCGGCGGAGGCGGACAACCCGGTGGCGGCGGAAGACCTGGGGGCGGCGGGAGCAGCGGAGGCACTTCGAGTTTCAGCTACTTGCTGAGTTGCCCGGGACTAACATCTGGCACCAGCTACTCCGTGAGCATCGGTTCCTCCACCACCACGTGCAAGGCAGCCACCAGCTACTCAGGAAGATAAGAAAAGGCAGCTTTTCTCTTTGCTTTCCGAGTCTTTATTCGTATCTTTGCGCTCAGAAACAAAAACTAACACAGATATGAAGAAAACTGCCTTCCTGCTGTGTCTGCTCGCCCTCGTCGTGCAGGCCAGCGCGCAACTGAAGCGCGACGATGCTTTCCACCAGAAGTACAAACTCCGCGAGGCCGTAGTGCTGAGCCGGCACAACATCCGTTCGCCGCTCTCGTACAACGGATCGGCCATGTCGCGCATCACGCCGCACAAGTGGTTCGAGTGGACGTCGGCAGGCAGCGAGTTGTCGCTGCGCGGCGGCGTGCTGGAGACGCAGATGGGCCAGTTCTTCAAGAAGTGGCTCGAGAGCGAGGGACTGCTGCAGCCCAACGAGCGACCTGATGCACGCGAGATGCGTTTCTACGCCAACTCTATGCAACGCACTGTGGCCACGGCGCAGTATTTCTCGAGTGCCATGTTGCCCATTGCCAACGTCACCGTAGAGCGCCACTGCGCGCTGAATGTCATGGACCCCACCTTCCACCCACAGCTGACAATGGTCAGCGAGGCATTCCGCCAGCAGGCCATGCGCGAGATTGCAGCCATGGGCGGCGAGAAAGGAATGCAGGGACTGGGCGAACGGGTGAAGGAGAACCTCGTACTGCTGGAGAAAACCCTCGACCTGCGCAAGTCGCCGGCCTGCACGCAGGGCGATACCTGTAGTTTCCGCACCGACGACACCGGCGTTCTGCTGGAGGTAAACAAGGAACCGGCCATGACAGGCTCGCTGAAGCTGGCCAACCAGGCAGCCGACGCACTGATACTTCAGTACTACGAAGAGTCCGACCCACGGCGCGCCGCCTTCGGACACAAACTGAAACAGCGCGACTGGGAGAAAATTTCAGAGGTGAAAGACTGGTACGGCGACATCCTGTTCAGTTCGCGCAGCGTGTCCATCAACGTGGCACACCCGCTGCTGATGTGTATGAACGAGGAACTGTCGCTCCCCTACCGCCGTTTCTCGTTCCTCTGCGGCCACGACTCCAACATCGCCAGCGTGCTCTCCGCACTCGAGGCCGAGGAATACAGCCTGCCGCACACCATCGAGAAGAAGACGCCCATCGGCGTGAAGCTCGTCATTGAGAAGTGGGCCGACCACGACGGCCGCGAGTTTGCGGCACTAAACCTCGTTTACCAGACAACGGCGCAGCTGCGCAACATAGAGATGCTCAGCCTCGAAAATCCGCCCATGGTGTTCCCCATCCGACTGAAGGGGCTAACACCAAATGCCGACGGTCTCTATCCGCTGCTCGACCTGCAGCAACGATTTACCACGGCCATCACCGCCTACAACTACCTGCCTCGCGACTGATATGAAACTGGTTATTCTGGACGGCTTTGCTGCCAACCCGGGCGACATAGACTCTGAGGCACTGCGCCAACTGCGCACAGCTGACGGGCAACCCGTGGAAGTGGAGATTTTCGACCGCACGCCACCCGAGCTCACCGCACAGCGTGCCGCAGATGCACAGCTGGTGCTCACCAACAAGACGGTGCTCGATGCCGCCACCATCGGCCAGCTGCCACAACTGCACTACATCGGTGTGCTGGCCACAGGCTACAACGTGGTGGACACGGCAGCCGCCCGAGCTCGCGGCATCGTGGTGACGAACATTCCAGCCTACAGCACCGAATCGGTGGCACAGATGGTCTTCGCCCACCTGCTCAACATAACGCAGCACGTCGGTGCGCACAGCGATGCCGTACATGCAGGGCGCTGGCAGACGGCCGACGATTTCTGCTTCTGGGACTATCCACTCACCGAACTCAGCGGCCAGACCTTCGGCATCGTTGGTCTGGGTCATACGGGCCAAGCCACGGCACGACTGGCGCGCGCTTTCGGAATGCGCGTAGTGTCCATGACCAGCAAGAGCGCTCAGGCTACGGCCGCCATGGGCATCGAGAAGGCGGCATCGATGGAGGCACTCTTCCGCGCCTCCGACGTGCTGAGCCTCCACTGCCCGCTGACAGCAGAAACGCGCCACCTCATACGCCGCGAGACGCTGCAGTGGCTCCGTCCCACAGCCATCCTCATCAATACGGGTCGCGGCCCACTCATCTGCGAGGAAGACCTGGCCGACGCACTGCGCCACGGGCGCCTCTATGCCGCCGGGCTGGACGTACTCACGCAGGAGCCACCGCGACAGGGCTCGCCGCTCATCGGCCTCAAGAACTGCTACATCACGCCCCACATTGCATGGGCCACGCAGCAGGCCCGCGCCCGCCTCTGGCAGATTGCGCTCCAAAACATACAGGCTTTCCTCGCGGGAAAGCCTGTAAATACGGTGTAATAAAACGAAGTCTTTGCTGCGCACAGCGGCGACGGCCCTGCCCTACCGGATGAACAGCAGTTCGCGGTACTTGGGCAGCGGCCAGAGTTCGTCGTCCACGATGAGCTCCAGTTTGTCGGCATGGCTGCGGATAGACTCAAGCAGTGGCGCCACGGTGTCGTGATAGGCAATTGCCTTCAGCCGCACGTCGGGTATATTGTTTGCCACCTTGCGCGCATCCACCAGCCGCTCCACGTGTTCGGTGATGTAGCTGCTGTGTTCGCTGATTTGCTGTATGAGACTCAGATTATTGGCGCTCAGTTTGTCGGCTGTCTCAGCCGGAAAAATTTCTTTCACCTTATGCACGTTGTCGATGAGCTGACTCTGATAGCGCGTTGCCACGGGGACGATGTGGTTGAGGCACAGGTCGCCCAAGACGCGAGCCTCTATCTGTATCTTCTTGGTGTACGTCTCCTGCTTGATTTCGAGTCGCGCCTCCAGTTCGGCCTTCGAGAGTACGTGCATCCGCTCGAACATTTCGATGGTCTGCGGGCGGACGTAGTTGTCGAGCATCAGCGGAGCGCTGTTCTCCACGTCGAGACCGCGGCGTTCGGCTTCGCAGCGCCACTCGTCGGAGTAGCCGTTGCCCTCGAAGTGTATGGGTTTGCAGGTTTTGATGTCCTGTCGCACCACTTGCAGGATGGCCTTGAACTTCTCCATGCCGCCGGCCACAAGGGCGTCCACTCGCTCCTTGAAGTCGGTGAGCGCCTCGGCCACAGCTGTGTTGAGCACTATCATGGCTGCGGCACAGTTGGCCTGCGAACCCACAGCGCGGAACTCGAAGCGATTGCCCGTGAAGGCGAAAGGCGACGTGCGGTTGCGGTCGGTATTGTCGAGCAGCAGCTCGGGAATCTGCGGGATGTCCAGATGAAGCGACTTCTTGCCGGCCAGATTCAGCAGGTCGTCGGCGTCGGTCTCCTCGAGTTTCTGCAGCAGGTCCGTGAGCTGTTTGCCAAGGAAGCTGCTGATGATGGCAGGCGGAGCCTCGTTGGCGCCCAGTCGGTGCGCATTGGTGGCCGAAATGATGCTGGCCTTCAGCAGTCCGTTGTGACGATAGACGGCCATCAGCGTCTCCACCATGAAGGTGATGAAGCGCAGATTCTCCATCGACGACTTGCCAGGCGCATGCAGCAGCACGCCGGTGTCGGTGGATAGGCTCCAGTTGTTGTGCTTGCCGCTGCCGTTGATGCCGGCGAAAGGCTTTTCGTGCAGCAGACAGCGGAAGCCGTGCTTGCGTGCCACGCGGTGCATCAGCGACATGATAAGCATATTGTGGTCCACGGCAAGGTTCATCTCCTCGAAGATGGGCGCCAGTTCAAATTGGTTGGGTGCCACCTCGTTGTGCCGCGTTTTGCACGGAATGCCCAGCTCGAGGGCCTGAATCTCCAGGTCCTTCATAAACGAGGCCACACGCTCGGGAATGGAACCAAAGTAGTGGTCGTCCATCTGCTGGTTCTTGGCCGAGTCGTGGCCCATCAGCGTGCGACCGGTCATCAGCAGGTCGGGACGCGCGGCATAGAGGCCGGCATCCACGAGGAAATACTCCTGTTCCCAGCCCAGATTGGCCACCACCTTCTTTACGTCGGGATAGAAATAATGGCAGACGTCCGTCGCTGCACGGCTGACAGCATGGAGCGACTTTTTGAGCGGTGCTTTATAATCGAGCGCTTCGCCCGTGTACGAGATAAATACGGTGGGAATCATCAGCGTGTCGCCAATCACGAAGACGGGGCTCGCCGGATCCCAAGCAGAGTAGCCGCGGGCCTCGAACGTCGAGCGTATGCCACCGCTGGGGAAACTGGAGGCGTCGGGCTCCTGCTGCACCAATTCCTTGCCGGTGAACTCCTCCACCATACCGCCCTTGCCGTCGTGTTCCACAAAGCCGTCGTGCTTCTCGGCAGTGCCTTCTGTCAGCGGCTGGAACCAGTGCGTGCAATGGGTGGCACCCAGCTGCATGGCCCACTTCTTCATGCCTTCTGCCACAGCGTTGGCGGTAGCCATGTCCAGTTTTGTGCCGTTGTCCATGACG
>Ga0310694_10006678_pt1 | contig 10899 bp, 8 predicted proteins | sample 174DNAGHGhighgp2_FD_203884 | JGI IMG/M metagenome (GOLD analysis project Ga0310694, IMG submission 203884) | Sheep rumen microbial communities from Palmerston North, Manawatu-Wanganui, New Zealand - 1742 DNA GHGhigh gp2 (v2) (version 2) | ecosystem: Host-associated > Mammals > Digestive system >... | reverse complement strand
CATGTAAGTAGAATTTATGTGTGTTATTCACTTTATTATTAACAATTTAAAAACAAAAAAGTTATGAAAGATCTAAAGTTAAACAAGGAGGTAGCAAATCGTCTTCAGGACGAGGAGATGGCAAACCTGATTGGTGCAAGTGGTGTAGATGTTACTAACACCAAGAGTGGCAAGGCAGTTGAGCAGGCTCAGCAGTCATTGGAGCAGGAGGGTGGTTCAAGCTCTTGCTGTCAGAAGTCATGTAAGTAAAATCTGTGTTTCATTCATTTTATTATTAACAATTTAAAAACTAAAAAATTATGAAAGATCTGAAGTTGAACAAGGAAGTTGCCAATCGTCTTCAGGACAATGAGATGGCAAACCTGGTAGGTGCTGGTACTGATGTAGATGTTACTAACACTACTAAAGGTAAGGCTGAGCCTCAGGCTATGGAGGAGGTAGAGAACCGTTCTTGCTGCCAGAAGTCTTGCAGATAAGGCCAATGTAAAATCAAGGGAAGGAGAGGCTCTCCCTCTTCTTTTCCTTGATTTAAGATAACGACAATAGTTTTGAATCTGCAATAATGATTCAAGTTATTCATAATTCCCAGATAATGAAAAAGATAATAATATTTATATACTTCGTTGTATTCGGTTTATATCCTATCGCTGTTGATGCTCAATCCGTTAGTGGTACAGTACTTGATGGTGAAGGAAAACCAGTTGAGTTTGCAACATTAGCTTTGTATGAAGTAAATGAAGGAGAAAAGTTGATAACATCTAGTTATACAAATATTGATGGAGTATACAACATCAAATACGACCCTATTACAGCCGATTCTTTGACATTGCAGGTAAGCTGTGTTGGATACGCCATTAAGAAAATAACATTTCCCAAGAATCAGAATAATCTAGGTGTACTATATCTCGAAGAGGAGAGTTATGTTCTTAAAGATGTTGTCGTTACTTCTCATCGTCCAACATATAGGTATAAAGATGGCATATTGAAAGCGCGTGTAGAGAATTTGTCGAATAACAGTTCGGATAAGTTGATGGATATATTAAAAAGAATGCCAGGTGTTGTAGCGACCGACAACAGCATCATGATAAATGGTGCAAGTCCAGCTGTTATTATCAACGGTGTAAAGCAGCACCTTCCTATTTCTCAGCTCATCACTTATCTTTCGTCTGTGCCAGCAACGAATACCGAAACGATATCAATCAATACAAACCAGTTGGCCGAGAATAAGTTGGGTTCTGAAGAGGTTACAATTATCATTGAGTCAAAGAAACAGACTCTTGATGGTTATCAGATTACAAATTCTACTTATGGTCAGGTGTTCAGAAAAAGTTCGTTTAAATATGGAAACTATACTGATGCCTTATTGAAGTATGGCAATTTGTCAGGAAACGTTTCGTTTGGGCTTAACAATCGTTCATTATATAGTGAGTATGAAGAGAACGACTATGATGGAAGCAAAATCTCTAGCGAGAATAGACTAAAGAAATTTGCCTATTTCGGCATTGTGAACTTCACTTGGACTCCCACCCCCATAAATGGTTCTATTAATATATATGGATCGTATTATAGAGATGACGCAAAGAATAGAAGAAGCGAAGAATACTCTAGTGCTGGAGTTGTTAATAAGAGTGTTGAAAGAGACAATAAGGGCGTGCCAGATCTGCTTTCGTTGAATATTGAATACGATAGTAATGATTCGTTGAATAATCAGTTTAAACTGGTTTATGGATTATTGGCAGGTAAAGATGATTTTACTGAAAACTCTACTAGTAGCCTTAATAGGATTGGGGCTATTGGGAAGAAGATAAATGGGCATCAGCATATTGTTGAAGGACAGTATGCTTATAAGATTCCAAAATTTGAATTTAAGATAGGAGTTCAGGGCTATTTCTCGAAATTGAGTGAGGATTATAATGAAGATCAGGCATTCTTCTCTCATTACAATATTACTGAGAATCTTAATTGCTTCTACACATCATTGAAATGTAATCTTACACCTAAAGCTTCTGTATATTTGGGAGCCAGATATGAGCATACCTATTATAAATATGTAGTGGATGGAGTAGAAGACTCGAATACTTATGGCAATTTTGCGCCTTCATTTGCATTTAACTGGAAGGTGAATGCCAATTATGATACGTCTTTAAAGTTGTCATCCGAAGATGTCCGCCCCAGTTTCTATGATCTTCTGCCAGGCAAGACAATTGTGAGTGATAATGAGTATAATGAAGGAAACATAGAGTTGATGCCCTGTAAGAGATATAAGCTTAGATGGGAAAACCTGTTGTTCCACTATGTTAGTCTGAATGCGACCGTTATGTGGATTAAGGACTATTTTGGATCATATTATGGTATAAATGAGAATAATATGCGATTCTCGACTTATAACAACTTGTCGGATTTCGTTTCTTATATTGGTAGTCTATCAGTACCATTCTCGTTTGTGAACAACAAAATCCGCGGTTCTCTTAATCTTAGTGGGCGATATAATAATTACTACAATTTTATGGAAGGTATCGACGAAGCATATCTTTATGGAAAGATTACGTGGCAGTCTAGCGGAAATCTTTATCTGGGTTATGAGGTCTCACGCAGATTCAGCTTCTACCTTAATCCATATTACTCTACAAAGGTAAAGCGTCTGCAGGTAACTAGTGAGGGCTGCTGTTCAATGAATATGGGCATGCAGTATAATATCCTGAAGGATAAGTCGTTGGTATTGTCGTTGACTGCTGAAGATGTATTTAATCAAGAACGTGTGATTTCGAAAAAGTTCTATGGTAATAAATCTGTAGATTATTACGCATGGCCACCGTCACAGAATGTGATGTTAACATTGTCGTACACCTTGAATAAAAATGGAAAGTCTATTAAGGTTAACAAGAATGCTAACGATACAGAGCGTTTTACAAACAACAACTAAAAGTACGAAGATCAATATGCAGAAATTGGTAAAATTTGACGATCTAGATTTGAGGCTGTTGATAGAGCATGCCGATTCTCTCTATCAAGAGAATAAGAAAGTGCTTTTCAACTCTCTTCACGAAGGAATGGGTGGATATTTGATGTTGAATTATGCTATTGGCAAGCTTTATCAAGACCAGAACCTGTTGGATAAGGCAAACAGAATCTATCAGGAAATCATTGATAGGATCTCTGATGGAAAAGTGCATGATTGTCATTCGTTTGCCAATGGTTTGCCAGGCATTTGTTGGCTTCTGGATTATTATTCTCAATTAACAGATAATAAATCATTGGTGGTAGGTCCGGAAATTGAACAGCTACTTAAGGAGTCTGCTATCAAGAGTTTTGAAATGGGCTATGCCGACCCTCTTTATGGGGGAATGGGAGGTCTTTATTATTTCATCATGAAATATGGAGAGTATAATGAGGACATTAGAGATATTTTCCAGGCCTTTTATAGGAATGGCAAAAAGGATGAACTGGGATTCCGATCAAGAAATGCCATTCTTGAGGAAGATGTGGATGAAGAATATGATATTGGTTTTGCGCATGGTTTGGCAGGGTATGTTTCAATACTCTCTATGATCAAGTCTAGTACCCCCGAGATAGATCAGTGTATTGCTGAATCATTGCACTATATAGAGCTACAGTATAGAGAAGATAGTGTCTCTAAATATCCAGCCTCTTTATTGGAAGCCAGTACATCATCTGAAGAAATGGATGAGAAATATAACATAAGGATAGGATGGTGTTATGGTGACCTGAGTATTGCAACGATGTATCTTCACCTATATAATAGAACAGGCAATAAAAGCTATTTTGATAAAGCCCTGAACCTTGCTATGGGAACGCTTGTCAGAAGAAGTCGTAAATTGTCACATGTAAACGACATTTATTTCTGTCATGGCTCAAGCTATCTATATTTTATCTATAATCTGTTTTATAAAGTGAGCCATGAAGAGCGTTTCCTTAAACAGAGCTTATATTGGGGAAGGTATACGCAGACACATCTTCATATTGAAAAAGAATTAAAGAAAAATTCTCTGTCATTCCTAAATGGAATCATTGGCCCTTTGTTTGTCTGGCTTTACGCTGATAAGCAAATCCTGGATAAAAGAATATTTCAATCGTATTTTTTAAACATATAAATATTATGAATACAGCTTTCGGACTAAAAAGAACAAACTCGTTTGTTTGTAGAATACCTAACAAGGCATTCGATGATTATAATGTTCAGGAATGCGATACTTATTCCATGAACGAGTATATCATCAATAAACTTAGTGATAAGCACTTAATGCTTGCTATTTATCTGGCATCACCGAGTTTATATCATGAACTGATTGCTTTCCAAAAGGAAGGTAATTACAAGCAGATACCTGCAAAGAAGCTTAGAAGTATCTATTGCTCGTTTATCGGTTATGTTAACAGACTATCTACAAGAGCTACTCCGTTTGGTATGTTCTCTTCTACCCTTAATGGCGTTGTAAAAGATGACGTTGAAGGCGGAAAGTATATACCAGATACCAGACTTTCGATAGAATTTGATGGAGCCATACTTCATCAGATTGCCAATAAACTGCTTGAGAACAACCAGATTAAGCATCAAACTAGATTCTTTACCAATAATACATTCTTTAAGTTCGGTAAGAGACTGAACTATATTGAATTCGGCGATTCGGTAAAACGTGAGTTCAATGTCTCTTCACTCGACGACTCTGTAGATCTGGAGGAGATTCTTCGATTCTGTGAGAAGGGACAAACTTATACCCAGATATCCGACTATCTCAGAGAAAACGGGTTTAATCCTGAGAATATTGATGCTACGGTAGACATGTTGATTAGCAATAAGATCTTAATCTCAGAACTTGAGCCAGACATCATTGGCAGAACGTATCATCAGCAAATTTTTGCCTTTGTTGAAAGAAACAAGCAGTTTGTTGACGTACATATTCTGAACGCTTTTAATCAATTGGATAGTTTAACAGCCGATTCTATTAGCCTGGAAGTGCTACAGGATATTAAGAACGAACTTTCTGCTGTGATTAATGTTGATTCTCAAACCTGCTTCAATATTAATAGCTTTAATAGCAAGCCTGTTTCCATTAATAATAAAGTGTCTGACGATGTGGAAAAAGGCTTTAAGTATTATTTGTCTTATTGTAGCAATAAGCCAGAAAAGGAGCGAGAAATAAGTACATGGATTCATAGCTTCATGCTAAAGTTCGATAGTAAGTTTGTACAACTGAAGAAGGCGCTTGATCCTGAAGCTGGCTGTTATTATGGCGAGAATTTGAATTGTGAGTGCTTTGATAAGAATTCGTTGATAGATAAACTTCCTTTTGATAGAACGAGAAAGAAACATACCATAAGCAGGAAGTTGGACGATATTGACGATTTTATCTTGAAGCAGACAGTAAACTGTATAAAGGGAGGAACGCATGAGGTAGTTCTTCCAGAGGAGTTGGTAGAATCAAAATTGGATTATAATGCTTTGCCACTTACCATTAATGCGATGTGCCTTATTGGCAAGAAAGAAAACGAGAATTATATCTGTTATGAGGATGCGATAACTGATTCTGCATTAACCCTTATCGGACGATTCACTCCTTATGATAATGGTATAAAAAATCTGTGTAATGATCTTGCCACTTGGGAGCAGAACAAACTGCCATCATGTATAGTCTGTGAGTTTGGTCATGTCACTACATACGAGGATTGCAATATTATGAGTAGGGATATTGATAGAAAGTATATCTTACCCTATTTGAATCATGCTGAAGGCGGTAAAGAGACAGAGGTCCTTGATTTTGATAATATATATGTAGGTGTTTACGAGAACAAAATAGTATTCTTTGACGTAGAAAAGAAGAAACAGGTAATACCTGTCATGTCTCATTCGCAGAACTATAATAAGGAACTGCTTCCTATCTATAAGTTCATTGGCGACGTACAGATGCATAACTGTGCCCATTCAAAGATTTTTGCAAGAGACAACTCTTACCTGGGCAATATCTTTGGATTCCAGCCAAGAGTAAGATATGGAAATTATATTTTCAGTCTTGCTAAATGGGTAGTTCTTGGATCCGACATCAGAAAATTCTTCAGCCTTGACATCGACAGCAAGGTGGAGAAAGTTAAAGAATACCTGAAGAGTAGAAATATCCCCATGGAATTCTCTATTGTATCAGGCGATATGAAGCTATACATTAACTTGGATACACTCCCCACAAAGTCTATCATTATTATCGAGAAGTTCATTACCAACAAGAGCTCCTTCCTGATAGAGGAATATTTCTATTCTGAGTATCATTCATTATTGAACAATGAAGGAAAGTCTTTCGTGTCTGAGTATGTATTCCCATTCAAGAACGAGAATGCGAATTACGAAGTGAATACAGAAAAGGATAATAATTATATCTATGCAGGTTTCCAGACTCCCAAGATGCGAGTGTTCCTGCCCAATAACGATTGGCTTTATTTCAAAATCTATTGTGAGTACTCTGTTTCAGATATGATTATCTCTGAGAATCTGATAAAAATCAAAGAGAGCGCAATGGAGCAGGGACTCATTGACAAATGGCATTTCCTGCGATACAAGGATATGCAGGGACATCAGATCCGAATAAGATATCATCTGGTAAATCCGTCAATGGATAATACCATGAAGGTCTATTCATTGCTAAAGGATTCGCTGTCGAAATACACTATCGATGAAATCCATACCATAAAGATCGATACTTACACCAGAGAGTTAGAGCGTTATGGAGCTGATATTTATGATGATATCGAGGATATTTTCAGCTTAGACAGCGATATTCATTCTAAGGCTTTAAAATACCTGGAGAGTGATAGCGACATCAGATTGCTTTTGGGACTGTACGTCGTAAAACGTTATGCCGATATGCAGTTCAGTTCTGATAAGGAGAAGCTGGAATTTGTCCAGATGAGAGTCGAAGAGTTGAGCAAGGATTATCATGGTGGTAAGGAACAAAGAACATACTTCAATCAGAAGTTCCATGCTATGGTAAAACCCATAGAGAATTTCTTCAGCAGTATGGACGAAGGTCCTTTATACGAACTTTTTGCAAAGATAGAGGCCATCTATAAGAAGGGCGTTCCAGAGGAGATACTACCTCTGTTAATCCACATGAGTCTTGATAGACTTTACAAGTCAAGAAACCGACTGAACGAGTATGCAGCATATTCTCTGATGGAACGCTATTACAAGAAAATGCTGTTCCAGAACGTAGATGCAGCAAAATAGTCCACATATTAATTATTTGTATTTATGTCGAAATTTACATTTCTCCGGCAAATTGATTCTATAGACTGTGGAGCTGCTTGCCTTAGGATGATATTCAAATATTATGGGAAGTTTTTCCTCCCCAAGACGATATATGAGAAGTCATATATCAGCCGTCAGGGTTTGTCAATGCTTAGCCTGAAACAGATTGCGATGGAATTCGAGATGAATGCCGAAGGCGTAGCCATTGATAAGCCCGAGGCATTGGGCGAAATATGTAATGATCCCTTTATAGTTCATTTCCAGCAGAACCACTTTGTTGTTGTCTTGGATGCCAACGTGAAGATGGTGAAATATGCCGATCCGTCAAAAGGCATTCTGAAAGAGGACTTGTCTGTTTTCTGGCAAAAGATCTGTCATGGTGGAAAGGCGTATGCCTTGTTGTTGTCGCCAACGCCCAATTTTAAGTATCTGTACGAGGATAAAAGAGAAAACCAGTATTATTTTAGCTATCTCTATAACATCGTACGCAAGCATTATCTCTTTTTGATATTAGCATTCGTCGGATTGTTGATAAATCTGGTTTATGTATATCTCTATCCTATACTGAAACAAGCCATCGTTGATATTGGTATTGCCGATAAGTCGCATGCAGTCATATTATATATGGCTGGGGGCTATTTTGTACTTCTGCTCTCTCAGATGCTTTTTGGAATCATCCAGGAGTGGCTTACTACGTATTTTGGTACAAGGGTCAACATGGATATATTCATGAACTTCTTCAAGAAACTCACTTCGTTGCCCATCTCGTTCTTTGAGAGTTGTCGTAGGGGAGATTTGCTCCAGAAGGTTTATGACTCACAGAGTGTAGAGAATTTCTTGACCAGAAACATACTGAAGTGCCTCTTGTCGATCACAACGCTTATTATCTTTAGTGTCACGTTGTTAAAGTATAATATTACGTTCTTCTATTCTTTCTATGCCATGGTGTTTGTATATTCTGTATGGATGCTTTGCTTCGTAAAGAAAAGACAAGCCTTAGATTGGAAAAAGTTTGATATCTCGTCTAACAGCCAGAGTATCATACTGCAACTGATTAATGGTATCCAGGATATTAAGTTATATAACTCTTCGGCCTTCATGCTAAAGCAGTGGCAGGAGAATCAGATAGAGAATGCCACTTTCCGATTGAAATCACTCAAAATCATCCAGCTTCAGGAGTACGGAGCACAGTTTATACACACGCTGTTTATTGTCTATGTGTTGTATTCTTCTTCCATCCTTGTTATTGATGGTCATCTCACCATGGGTGAAATGATTTCAATCGAGTTTATCATCGGTCAGATGTTCTTGCCTATTAACGATCTTGTTAGAATATTCGTAAACTGGGCCGAGGTAAAGATGGGTCTGCAACGCATATTCAGCATACTTAATATCCCGAATGAGTGTGCAGAAACAAAAGAGCGTAAGCCTGTTACAGGAAATATCAGATTCCAAAACTGTACATTCCGTTACATAGGCCAGACCGATGGAGGCAATATCAAGGATCTTAGCTTCGAAGTAAAGCAAGGCCAAACGGTTGCTATTGTAGGACATAGTGGTTGTGGAAAAAGTACCACCTTGAAGCTGTTGCTGTCATATTACCGTAATTATACTGGCGAAATCATGATTGGCGACAAGGAATTAAAGGAGATCAATCCTATCCAGTGGCGAGATAATTGTGGACTGGTATCTGCTAACAACTATATCTTTAATAAGACGATAGCTCAGAACCTGTCGCTTACCGACAAGCCTGATATGGAGATGATAGATAAGGTACTGAAGGTTGTCAATATGTATGATTTCGTTTATTCTCTTCCTGCTAAACTCGACACCAAGTTGGGCGATGATGGAAAGCAGCTGAGTCAGGGACAACAGCAGCGCTTGTTTATAGCACGTCTTCTGTATAAGAACCCTAATTACATTCTTCTTGATGAGGCTACTAATGCCTTGGATGCCGATAACGAGCAGCTTATACTGGATAATATCAGGGAGGCATTCTCCGAGAAGACTATCATTGTGGCAGCCCATCGATTAAGCACAATCATGCATGCCAACCAGATTCTTGTGATGGAAAAAGGCGAAATAGTAGAATGTGGCAATCATGAATCCCTGATGCAGCAACGCGGAAAGTACTATGATTTGTTCACAAAGCAGATTTGCAAGAATGACGAACAATTAAAATAAAGAAGGTTATGATTTACTATAATAATGTATCGAGCTATAGGTTTTTGGTCTTTGCAGTAATATGTTATCTGATATTTCTGGCAGCAACTATCTTTGTGCTTACCAGCGATTTCGTTACAGGAAATATGGTTAAAGCTAAGATTTTGAAGTTAGATGCTGATCATAAATATCTGATAAATATAGATTATGCGAAAATCAAGAATGCCAGTCTTGTTATTGTCATTGGTAATAAGATTAAGATCTACGATCATAAGGAAACCAGTATAACTCCCACCGCTGATGGTAATTATAAGGTTTCGGTTCCTGATAAGGAATCATCGCATTCCTCTCAGGCAGACTTGTTATATGTATTCCCACATCACGACTAAAATGCAGTAATTATGGATTTCTACAATAACATATACCCCTATCAGCAGATATCACCCGAAGAGTACTATTTTAGTACCAAGGATGATGTAAAGTACGATTTCTATTTCTCGGAAAGAAAGAATGTTCCAGTAGATAGAATGCAGCTACTCTATAACCCTGATTTGCAGATTATAGAGTTTGGATTCGACCGTTATTATGAGAAGAAGGCTGGATATGATGAGAAAATCTTCAGGACGATGGGCAACATTTTTCTGTCGTATCCTAAGAAGAACAGGCTTATTTATTCTTATGTGTTTAACCCCACAGGCAAAAACAGGGAGCTTGGCAAACTGTATGAGCTGATGATTAAGCAGATGCCATTTGTTCATATTAAGGCGGTTACTCTATATATAAAAACCAACACTGACTATTATACGTATTATGTATTTTATGATGACAGATTAAATATAGGTTTTGATATGTTTATTTCAGAACTAGTCCGTATTGTGAAATTCATATATTCTGAAAAGCCAATTCTGAAGATAAAAATCACTGAAACCCAATCAAACAAACTAATCTTTGAAGAATAAGTAATGTAAAAATGGATGTGTGCGGCTGTAAAAAAAGCAAGACATTATCAGTGGTACATTATTGTACACTGAAATACTGAAATAGAAATGACATCAATGAATACTGGCAATCCAATGATTGAGAAAGTTACCACGTTTGTTCGCGGGATTTAGAAGATTGTGGAGCAAATGACATTATCTGACATTGAAAAGACCGAAAAACTGTAAATGAATAATACTGACGACATATAAAATCTAATAGAACTAAAGTATGAACTAAAGACGAAACTATGCTAACATATATAAATATCAATAAATAGCCACGAAGAACAGAATACCCAGGTTTTTCATATCTCGCTAAGAAGGATGCAGACTGGCAGAATCTTTTCATACAATCTCCTTATTTTTAAGAAGCCTCGAAAGCTTATGACCGTACGAGGTTTCAATTTCTTAAAAATAACTATCATTGTTTATTGCTTGCGACTAGTCACTCTGTTGCAATTCATTGGCGGAATTCACTCGATAGTACTTTGTGGATGTATACGA
>Ga0310694_10006676_pt1 | contig 10901 bp, 4 predicted proteins | sample 174DNAGHGhighgp2_FD_203884 | JGI IMG/M metagenome (GOLD analysis project Ga0310694, IMG submission 203884) | Sheep rumen microbial communities from Palmerston North, Manawatu-Wanganui, New Zealand - 1742 DNA GHGhigh gp2 (v2) (version 2) | ecosystem: Host-associated > Mammals > Digestive system >... | reverse complement strand
ACAGCGAGTATTTCTACACGTTCACGGGCGAGATGATCAGCGACTACCTGGCCAACCGTCCCTGCTACAGCCAGTTTAAGGCCATCGTGGAGCGGGCGCAGCTCATGGACCTTCTCTCCACCTACGGCAAGTACACCTGCTTCGTGCCCGACAACGACGCCGTGGATGAATATCTGAAGAAGCGCGGACTGCAAAGCGTGGACCAGCTCAGCACCGCCGACTGCGACACCATAGCACGCACACACCTCGTGGACAACCTCTACACCACCTTCTCCATGAACAGCCAGACCATACCCACCACCAACATGCTGGGCCGCTATCTCGCCACATCGCAGGGCGTGGATGCCGACAGCAACGCAGTGGTGTTCATAGAGAAGAAGGCACACGTCATCTTCGAGAAGACACTGGCCGACGGCACCTTCATCCATCAGAACGACTCGGTGGAGAACGGCATCATGCAGCCCATCGACAAGGTGATAGAGAAGTCGAACAGCTTCATCTCCGACATCCTGCGCGACAACCCCGACATCAGCATCTTCTACGAGGCGCTGGAGAAGACCGGTGTGCGCGAGCAGATACTGCTCATCGAAGACCCCGACTACAGCAACAAGCAGCCCAAGTACCGCTACCGCTCCGACATCTGGGAAGAGGTGGCCTGGGTGCCCGACAAGAAGAAATACGGCTACACGGCCTTCATCGAGCCTGACTCGCTCTACAAGGCCAAGTTCGAGGAGTACGGCATCTCCACCAGCCAGGGCAACCTGCATGCCCTCTACGAACTGGCTTGCCGCTTCTATGACCCCGTCTATCCCGGCGACACCAAGGCCGAGGGCCATGACTTCAACCACCTCGACAGCCCCGTCAACCCGCTGCACCGCTTCGTGCAGTACCACATCCTCAACCGCTATGCCGGCCCCGACCAGCTGACACCCTTTGAGCCGACGCAGTCAAAGGAGGCCTTCGGATTCGACACACGACTCTGCAACCCCGTGGACTGGTATCAGACACTGCTGCCCTACACCATGCTGAAGATTGAGCAGCTCAGCAAAAACAAGAGAAGAGACCCGCTGGGGCTCAACACCCACTTAGAGGAGCTCGACATCTACGGCACCGATGCTTCCTTCAAAGGCCAGCACTTCATCAACCGGCGCTATGAGTCGCCCGACTATGAGTACCGCGGCGCACATATTATTAATGTGTCCAGCATGAACCCCGACGTGGAGTATGATGCCGTCAACGGTCATTATTACTACGTCGACGACCTCGTGGTCTTCAGCAAGGACGTGCGCGACGTGGTGCAGAACATGCGCATCCGCATGGACTTCTCAGCCATCTTCCCCGAGGTGATGAACCAGGGCATCCGCCTGGAGGGCAATTACGACAAGGACGACGACCAGAACTTCCCCGACGAGAAAGAGGTGCCCGACAACGGCCGCAACTATTATTTTCCAGAGGGATACCTCGACGGTGTGTCCTTCACCAACTGCTATGTGGTGCTGCGCCGCCCCCACTGCAACTTCTGGTCGTGGCAGGGCGATGAGTGGAACCTCAAGGGCAAGTACGACTTCACCTTCCGCATACCGCCCGTGCCCTACAGCGGCGAGTGGCAGCTGCGCCTCGGATTCTGCGCCATACCGCGCCGCGGCATCATGCAGACCTACTTCGACGGTGAGCCGCAGGGACTGCCCCTCGACATGACCAAGTTCCTCAACAGCGACCTCTACATCAGTGACCGCTTCGTGGACGACGAGAAGCTGAACAACTACAAGGGCATGAGCGACGAAGAGCGTGCCGCAGAGCAGAAGCTGCTGCGCAACCTGGGCGCCTACCGTGGCGGACGCAGCATCTACCACTTCCCCGCCACCGTCTCCGACGACCAGTTCAGAAACTACTTCGCAGGCAACCCCAGAACGTATCGCAAAATCCTCTACCAGGGATACATCGATGCCACCAAGGACCACTACGTCCGCTTCCGTGTAGGCAGTGGCAACACCGACGCCGGACAGGACAACGAGTTCATGCTCGACTACTTCGAGATGGTGCCGAAGACCGTCTATGGCGTTGACGGCGACGGCGAGCTCGAGGACGACCTGTAGACCCGCCCCATGCCCCTCCCTGCGAGGGAGGGGAGCGGTTACCATTGTTATCAATAAGAATAATATAGTACGATTATGAAACAGACATTATATGAAAAGGTAAAGGGGCTCTTCCGCTTCACAATGTATCTTCTCCTCCTCGCAGGGGGAGGCTGGGTGGGGGTCTCCTGCACCGACAAGTGGGACGACCACTACGACGGGCAGGCCACGGCTGAGTACGGCATGAGCGACAACACGCTGTGGCAGGCCATCAAGGACAATCCGCAGCTGAGCAACTTCGCCAGCGTCATAGAGGATTGCGGATTCGACCGCACACTCAACTCCGCACAGGTGCTCACCGTCTTCGCACCTACCAACGACTGCTTCTCCAAGGAGCAGGCGCAGGCGCTCATTGCCCAGTACCGCACCGAGAAGAACAACGGAACGCTGGAGAGCGACAACACCGTGATGAAGGAGTTCATACAAAACCATGTGGCCCTGTTCAACCACTCTGTCTCAGACCACACCAACGACTCTATCCGCATGATGAACGGCAAGAAGCTGTCACTGCTCAACAACAAGCTGGGCAACGCGTCGTTCCTCTCGAAGAACGCCCTCTACAGCAATGGCATCCTCTTCACCGTCGACCATACGGTGGAGTTCCTGCCCAACGTCTTCGAATACATCCGCAAGGACCCCGACCTCGACAGCCTGCGTGCCTTCCTCTATTGCGGCGACCCGCTCATCAGCGGACGCAGCTATCCGCAGTTCTACTACAAGGAGTTCATGCCCAGCCTCAGCGTGGCCGGCAGCATCAAGGACGGCAAGACGCAGTATCTTGACTCAGTGTTCATCCAGCGCAACAGGCTCTTCAACACCTTGGGCAACCTGCACATAGAGGACAGCTCCTACGTCTTCCTCACGCCCACCAACGATGTGTGGAGCCGGCTGGTGGAAGAGTATGAGCCCTACTTCAACTACCCCGAGGGCGTGGACAAGCGCGACTCACTCGTCTACCGCAACACCCGCCTCGCCATTGTGGAGGGCACCGTCTTCAGCCGCACGTTCAACAGCGACGAGGCATTCAAGGACTCGGCCATGTCCACCAACTGCATCCGTGAATACGCCTTGCGCAGCATGATGTGGGGCAAGCCCTTCGAATACTATCAGTATTACAAGCCGCTGAATCCCAACGGAGCACTGGCAGGGGCCGACATCATCAGGTGCAGCAACGGAGAGGTGCGCAAGACCTCGCAGTGGAACATCGACAAGCGCATGACCTTTGCACAGTACATCATCGCAGAGGCAGAATACAGCTCCAACATCAAGGCCGTGAAGCGCGCTTACGACACGCAGCTGAAGGACTCCGTCAACCTGGCCAAGATCACCGACTGCTTCGTCTCCACCGACAACGACTTCTACGGACGTGTGTGGAACAACGCATTCATCGAGGTGTCACCCACATTGTCAGACAACATCTACATCGACTTCTACCTGAAGGGGATGCTCTCCAACATCGGATACGACATCTACCTCGTCACGGTGCCGGCACTGGCCAATGACAGCAACGCCACCATGACCCAGCGCCTGCCGACGAAGGTGCGCTGCACCATCAGCAGCCCCGGCGTCAAGAAAGACTACAGGACAAGCGACCTGACCACTACGCCCAATGCCATCGACTATCTGCTGGTAGCCGAGGACTACAAGTTCCAGAACTGCACTTACGGAGTGGACAACAACGACCTGCAAACGGTGATGAGGGTAGAGACGCGTGTCAAGAGCAATGAGAACGATGTGACGTTCTCGCGCACCGTCCGCATCGACTGCATCCTCTTAGTGCCCCACGGCACGCTGCAGCTCGTCGATGCCCTCAGCGGCGAAGGCATACCCGCCACGGTGCAGGGACAGCCCGGCGTGCTACTCTATCCTCACGGGCAGTACGACGACCGCGCCTATAAATACTGGTATATGCTCCGCTAATATGTTCCACGACTTATTCACAAAGAAAGACACTATGAGACGATATATCTTATTTGGCATGACCCTCTCACTGCTGGCAGCATTGCCGGCCAGCCTCTACGCTCAGGACGAAGAGACGGAAGAGGTGGAGGTGAGCGCACCGGTCAGAAAACCCGTTGTGCAGAAAAAATATCCCACGCGCACCGTCCGGGGACAGGTAATCGATGCGGCCACGCGTCAGCCCGTAGCAGGAGCCATCGTCAGGGCGGCCGAGATTGACGGCTACAGCACACTGACCAACGACGACGGTACTTACGAGCTGAAGGTGCCCGTCTTTGCCAGCGCGCTCTTCGTCACCACCACCGACTACGGACCGCTGCGCCAGGGACTCACCGGCGAAGACGGGCAGCGCCCCACCCTGCTCTATCCCATGACGTTCAAGAACGACTACTCAGCACAGACCAACGTCCTGGGGACGCAGGAAGCCACCGACTTCCGCTACACCAACGCCATCAACATCAAGGATGAGATGCAGGACCAGCTGGGCGCCTTCGTCCACACCATCAGCCGTGGCGGCACCCCGGGCGTTGGCTCGGTGATGTTTGTGCAGGGCCTCAACTCGCTGAACGTCAACGCGCAGCCGCTCGTCGTCATCGACGGAGTCATCATCGACCAGCAGTACACACGCACCATGCTGCACGACGGCTTCTACAACGATGTGCTGTCGAACATCAATCCGGCCGACATCGAGAAGGTCACCGTGCTGCGCAACGGCACCGCGCTCTACGGAGCCAAGGGGGCCAACGGCGTCATCCTCATACAGACACGACGCAACAAGTCGATGGCCACACGCATCACGGCCAACATCTCAGCCGGCGTCACACTCGAGCCGAAGTATTATTCGGTGATGGGCAACGAGGAGTACAGAGGCTATGCCTCAGAGCTGCTGAAGACCACGCAGACGCTGACACGCACCTTCAAGTTCCTCAACGAGAATCCCAGCTATTACTATTACGACCTCTACCACCAGGACACCGACTGGAAGGACTACGTCTATCGCACCGCCTTCACCCAGAACTACGGCATCAATGTGGAGGGCGGTGACGATGTGGCCAACTACAACCTCTCAGTAGGCTACAGCAACCAGCAGAGCACGCTGAAGAAGAACGACATGGACCGTCTGAACGTGCGTTTCAACACCGACATCGGCCTCAGCCCCAAGCTCAACGTGCGCTTCGATGCCTCGTTCTCCAACGTCACACGCAACCTGCGCAACGACGGCGCACCTATCGGCTATGAAGAAGGCACGCCCACAGCGCCCTCGTTCCTGGCCTACACCAAGAGCCCGTTCATGAGCCCCTACAGCTACGGACACGACGAGACGGGGTCAGGACGGTTCTCAACGTCAAAGTTCGACATCGCACAGGAGAATTATCTGGAGGAGGCCATGGTCAGATACAATGGCTACAACTGGCAGTTAGGCAATCCGGCAGCCATCCTCGAGTGGTCGGACGCTGAGAACAAGAACCATTTCGAGAACTCCATGCTCAACCTCACCATCACGCCGAAGTATCTCATCAGCAAAGACCTGTTCGTCAGCGAGCACTTCAGCTACAACCTGGTGAACACCAGCGAGATGTTCTACATACCCATCAACGGCACGCCCAACTATTACGTCTCCAGCCTTGCAAGCACGGTAGAGAACGAGGTGCGCTCCTTGGCATCGAAGCAGAACTCCGTGATGAGCGACACACGCATCGACTGGACCAAGCGATTCAGCGCACACCACCTCCACCTCTTCGGCGGCGCACGCCTCAACTGGGAGAGCTACTCCGTCAACCGTCAGTGGGGCTACAACACCGGCAGCGACAAGACACCGCGCATGCACGCCGGCCTGCTGGGCAAGGGTGCCAAGAGCATCAATGAGAACTGGAACAGCCTGGCATGGTATGCACAGGCAGAATACAACTACAAGAGCCGCTATTATCTCCAGGCCAACCTCACCATGGAGGGCTCGTCGCGCTTCGGTTCCGAGAGCGGCGACATCAAGCTCTTCAAGGCACCCTGGGCCTTCTTCCCCGCAGTGCAGGCATCGTGGGTGATGAGCAACGAGCCGTGGATGGCCAAGGTCAGCGGCATCGACTATCTGCGACTCACCGCCGGCTATGACATCAGCGGCAATGACGACATCGACTACTACGCTGCACGCAGCTACTTCAGCTCCTCGCTCTACCAGAACCGCATCTCGGGACTGGCCTTCGAGGGCATCGGCAACAACAGCATCAAGTGGGAGACCACACGACGGATGAACGTCGGCATCGACTCACGGTTCCTCAACAACCGCCTCGGCCTCTCGCTCAACTATTTCCGCTCGGCCACCAACAACCTCCTCACCCGCCAGACGCTGGGCTATCTCAGCGGACTGCGTGAGAACTGGTCCAACGACGGCAAGCTGAAGAACGAGGGCTTCGACATCGACGTCAACGTCAAGCTGCTGGCCGCGAAAGACTGGCAGTGGCAGGTGGGCGCCAGCGCCGGACACTACAAAAACGAGCTGACACAGCTGCCGCAGACCGCACAGCAGCTTGCCGACGGCACACGCTACTTCGACACCGAGGTCTACGGAGCCACCGTCCGCTCGCAGGAGGGGCAGGCATCCAACCTCTTCTACGGATACAAGGCGCTGGGCGTCTTCGCCACCACCGACGAGGCCATACAGGCAGGACAGCCAGGCGAGAAAGGGCTGTACTTCATGGCCGAGAACGGCATCGACAAGTTCTACTTCGGCGCCGGCGACGTGCACTTTGCCGACCTCAACGGCGACGGCATGATTACCGATGCCGACCAGACCGTCATCGGCGACCCCAACCCCGACATCTATGGCAACATCTACAGCTCGCTCACATGGAAGCACCTGCGCCTCGACGTGCGCTTCAACTACTCCCTGGGCAACGACGTCTACAACTACATGCGCTCGCAGCTGGAAGGCGGCAACCGCTTCATGAACCAGACCACGGCCATGGAACGGCGATGGCAGGTGGAAGGACAGCACACCGACATGCCGCGCATCACCTTCCAGGACCCCATGGGCAACGCACGCTTCAGCAACCGATGGATAGAAGACGGCTCCTACCTCCGACTGAAGAGCGTCACGCTGAGCTATGACCTTCCCATGAAGTCGGAATACCTGCAGGGCATGCAGTTCTGGGTACAGGGCAACAATCTGCTCACACTCTCACGCTACCTCGGATGCGACCCCGAATCAGCCCTGACGGGCAACGTCATTGGGCAGGGCGTAGACGTGGGCTACTTAGGCCACAGCCGCAGCATCGTGGCAGGAGTGAAAATCAACCTGTAAAAGATTGAGAAAATGAGAAAATAAGATAATGAGAAAATGAGATAATGAGAAAATGAGAAATTGTAAGACAATGAATAGATTATCTTTTAACAGTAGGACAGGAATGAGAATCCAGAAAATGAAGAGAATGACATGCGCAGCATTTCTCATCTTCGCATTTTCGCCATCTCTCATTCTCCTCACCTCCTGCGACGACTTCTTCAACCAGGAGTCCAACGACGTGCTCTATGCCAACCAGGAGCATCTCGACAATGCCGTCGACTCAGCATGGTCGGTGGTAGGCATACTCGGCAAACTGCAGCTGGTGGCCGACCGCACCGTCGTGCTCGGAGAGGTGCGAGGCGACCTCGTGGACCTCAGCCCCACAGCCAGCAAGGACCTGCGCGACGTGGCCAACTTCACCGTAGGCGACGACAACATCTACAACAACCCCACGGACTATTATGCCGTCATCAACAACTGCAACTACTTCCTCGCTCATGCCGACACAGCGCTCAGAAGCCGCAACGAGCCGGTGCTCATGGCAGAGTGGGCGGCAGTCAAGGCCATACGCGCCTGGACATACCTGCAGCTCGCGCTCAACTACGGCAAGGTGCCACTCATCACCGAGCCACTGCTCAGCCGTGAGGATGCAGAGGCAGCAGAGAAGGGCAACATGGCAAGCATAGAGGACATCTGCACCTATTTCATCGACGACCTCGCCACCGTTCCTGCTCGCTACAACAACGACTTCCCGCTCGACAGACGCTACATCTCAGTGCCCAATGTGAGCAACACCGAGCTGCTCTTCTTCCCCGTCACACTGCTGAGGGCAGAGTTCTACCTCTGGAGGGCAACAGCGACAGCCAGCGTCAACGACTACAAGCAGGCGGCCTTGCTCTACTTCCAGTTCATCAACGAGCGCGGAGGCACATCAACAGCCTACCCCACCAAGACCGAGAACCTGCGGTGGGCTGCAGGATCAACCGACTTCATCGTGCCCCAGGGCACCATCGAGTATGCAAGGAGCGAGGACCTCATCACCATCATACCCGGCAACTCCTCGCCAACAGAAGGGGCATACAGCCAGCTGAACAACCTCTTCTGCTCTAACGAAAACAACAACTATCAGGTCAGCATCCTCGCTTCGCAGCGCATCTTCGACATCTCCGAGGCACAGGACTACTGTCTGCCGGCCAACAACGGACAGTCCTACTCCTTCGCACCCAAGGGACTGCGCAGCTACCAGTCGGGCGACCTCAGGCTCAGCCAGGTCTACGACGAGGACTACACCTACGACCCCTTCACAGAGGAGCGCATCCGCACGAAGTACATCAAGAAGCACAGGTCGACCAATGTCACCGTCTACCGCCGCATCATGGTTTACCTCCATCTGGCAGAGGCCCTCAACGGCGCCGGCTATCCGCGCATGGCATGGCTCGTGCTCGCCACAGGACTCAGCAACAGGCAGATCAAGGAGCAGGCCATGCCTTACTACATGACCGACGACCGGGCCGACTCGCTCTTCCTCGACCAGTTCCAGTTTGACGACAGAATCTATCAGGTGGCCACGTTCAACAACTACAACAACGGCAATGGCGAGGGCAACCAGCTGGGCATCCACAGCCGCGGCTCAGGATGGACGCCGCTCAACGACCACTATGCCCTCATCAACGACACCATTGAGCCTGACCTTCAGAAGCGCCGGCAGCTCATAGCCGAGCAGCAGCTCTTCGTCGACAGTCTCTTGCTGAACGAGAACGCCCTTGAGCTGGCTTTCGAAGGTACCCGCTACTACGACCTCATGCGTTTCGCCATGCGCCAGCCCAACCCCGCCGCCTTCATGGCCAAGCACGTCTTTGCACGCCGCGGCGAGGACAAGAGCGCAGAGGTGCAGGCTGAGGTGCAGACCACCTTCGCCGACCGCGCCACCTGGTTCCTCCACTGGAACGGCAAGATAGGCTACTAAGCAGCTTCTTTCTTTTTAAACACGAATGACCACACGCTCGGCCGAGCGCGTGGTCATTTGTGTAGCGTCGCAGACAAGACTTTAACTTGAATTATTCCTGGATGATATTTTATATGTCTGCGACGCAGACAAAACTTTTAAACACGAATGACCATGAATTAAACACGAATTTCTCATGAATTTTTAATTTACGATTCATTCTTGCGTCCCCATTCCCGCTAACGCGCCTACCCGTAGCCTTTCGGTAGCAAGCGGCAGAGCCGAGCGCGTGGTCATTCACGTAAATTCGCGTTGCGTCACAGACAAGTCCCGAAGGACTTTATGCTGCGCCTTTGGCCGCCGCGTAGCTCAATGCGCAGCCATCCCCTCCCTTCAAGGGGAGGGGTTAGGGGTGGGGTCTGTAATGTCAGTAATATTCAATCAGCGAAGAAGTTTCAGCGAATATGAGGCAGCGAAGAAGGGACAGCGAATATGAGGCGGCGAAGAAATTACTGACCCCACCCCTGCCCCTCCCCTACAAGGGAGGGGAGGGCTGCGCATTGAGTTGCGTCGCAGACAAAACTATAAACACGAATGACCATGAATTAAACACGAATTTCTCATGAATTATTATTTATGAATCATTCGTGGTCATTCATGATTATTCATGTTGCGTCGCAGACAAAACTTTAAACACGAATGACCACGAATTAAACACGAATTATTCATAAATTTATATTTACGAATCATTCGCGTGCCATTTACGTATATTCGCGTTGCGTCGCAGACAAAACTTTAAACACGAATTTCTCATGAATTATTATTTATGAAAAATTCGTGGTCATTCATGATTATTCGTGTTGCGTCGCAGACAAAACTTTTAAACACGAATTATTCATAAATTATAATATACGAATCATTCGCGTGCCATTTACGTATATTCGCGTTGCGTCGCAGACAAAACTTTAAACACGAATTTCTCATGAATTATTATTTACGAATCATTCTTGCGTCCCCATTCCCGCTAACGCGCCTACCCGTAGCCTTTCGGTAGCAAGCGGCAGAGCCGAGCGCGTGCCATTCACGTATATTCGTGTTGCGTCGCAGACAAGTCCCGAAGGGACGACAGGTTACACACAGGGGCGGGGGGAGAGGCGGAAATGCCTCAAGGAGATGTGTATAAAGAGCTGCCCCAAAAAAGTCCGAAGCCTTCGGACTGTTTGTCCGAAGGCTTCGGACAAGTTGTCCGAAGGCTTCGGACTCTTCGTCCGAAGGCTTCGGACGGTTTGTACGAAATGTAAAGACAGATTTCGGACAGCTTTAAATCACCGTTTTTGCTGCCCGCCGCCGTCGCCCGCGCCTTCCTCCCCCTGCCCGGTTACGACGAGGTCAGCGGCATTGACGACGTACGCGTGGGAGGCGATGCCGTGTGGTACTCACTCGACGGACGCCGCCTCGACGACAGAAACCTGAAGAAGGGCATCTACATCCACGGAGGCCGCAAGGTTGTAGTGAAGTAAATGTTAACAACAAAAAAGTAAAACCATTAACACCAACCATATCATGAACAAGAATATCTATC
>Ga0310694_10006674_pt1 | contig 10901 bp, 9 predicted proteins | sample 174DNAGHGhighgp2_FD_203884 | JGI IMG/M metagenome (GOLD analysis project Ga0310694, IMG submission 203884) | Sheep rumen microbial communities from Palmerston North, Manawatu-Wanganui, New Zealand - 1742 DNA GHGhigh gp2 (v2) (version 2) | ecosystem: Host-associated > Mammals > Digestive system >... | reverse complement strand
CATAACCTGGCGCTACCAACGTAAGAAGGCTCGTGCCGAAGCTAAGGAAGCGGAGGCAACGGCCGAAAGGGCTAAGTTCGAGGCCATGCAGGCCAACACGCAGCTCATCAAGGACATCCAGGACAGCTACCAGCAGCTGACCACCGACCTGAAGACCAACCTCGACACCCAGCAGGAGTACAACGAGGAGCAGAAGCAGTACATCCAGGAGCTGAAGGAGGACCGTCAGCACCTGCGTGAGGAGCGCGACGCGCAACGGCTACAGATTGAGCGGCTGACGCGCACCATGAACGAATGGAAGAATGACAGCGACAAGAAGATTCGCTCGTTGCAAGCTCAGGTAGCCCGCAACGGGCGACAGATTGAGTGTATGCGCCCGTTGCTGTGTGGTCGCGAAAACTGTGCTATCCGCGTGCCCGTGACCATAACGCCCAGCGAGGACGACAAGGGCCAGGACATCGAACCTATCAACAGCAACGACTTATGAAACTAATCAAGAAAGGAGCGACGTGCCGGCATCTGGTCAAGTTAGTGCAGAGGGCCTTGGGACTGAAGGACGACGGCATCTTTGGCCAGCAGACCGAGGCTGCCGTGAAGAACTTCCAGCGGCTCCACGGCCTGGTGGACGACGGCATCGTCGGCTCGCAGACGCTGAAAAAACTCTTGGGGCTGAACTTTGCCCTATGCGGCAGCGTCCGTGAGATAACGGAAGTCATCGTTCATTGTGCCGCTACGCCCGAGGGCAAGTCCTTTACGGTTGACGACGTGCGCCGTTGGCATCGTCAGCAGGGCTGGACGGACGTCGGCTACCATTACGTCGTCGGTCTGCGTGGCGAGCTGTGGCTGGGTCGCGACGTCGACATACAGGGCGCACACTGTGCCGCTGGTGGTCATAACCGCAAGTCGATAGGCGTGTGTTACATCGGCGGCGTAGCCCGCGACGGCAAGACGCCGAAGGACACCCGCACACCCGAACAGAAGGCGACGCTGCTGAAGTTGTTGATGGACCTCCGCAAGCTCTATCCCGCTATGCGCATCTATGGCCACCACGACTTCGACCGCAGCAAAGCCTGTCCATCGTTCGACGCTAAAAACGAATATCGTACCATATAATTGACTAAAACGCAATGAATAACTACACCATCACCTTCGTCTCGCTCCGCGCCGGCACCGTCTACACCCTGAGCATAGGCGGTGGCACAGGCGCGCCCATCCCCCTGAAGGGCGCGGCCCAGCCCTTCACCACCCAGGAGAGCGACGACGAGGATATGTTTACGCCTATCCGCACACAGAGCGGGTACCTGCGCATCGTGGACGACGGGATGGACGCCAACGGCAACGCCTGGGACTGGAAGGACTTGATACCAGCCACCGACACCAGTCGCCCAGTGACACTCACGGCCAATGGAAGCGTGGTGTGGCAAGGATTTATGCAAGCGATAAGTTTCTCTGGCTCCCTTTACGAAATGCCACAGGAAAGGGAGTTTCCCTTGAGTTGCATGCTTAGCGTGACACAAATCAAAGATTTTACAACATCTGGCGACATTATTACTATTGCCGCTATTATCAACGAGATATTCAGAGACGTGCCTGTTCGTAAGTTCTACTTCCAGAACGTCAACATTATTAGTTGGTTCACGAAAATGCTGGCCTCTGCATTGTTCGGAGACATAGAAAGAAACACATCGACTGGTGAATCTGTTTTTAAAAGTTTCTATACAAGATTTGACGTCTTAGTCGATATATGCAATTTCTTCGGATATGTTTGCAGACAAGTCGGCCAGGATATAATTTTCAGTATGCCAGGTAGTCCTTACTCATCATTTGTCGTAGTAGAAAAGGAAGCCATAAATGATGACGGCACATGCTCATCATCCACCACAATAGAAAGGGAGGTAAGAAATCTTTATCCTTCATTTGTGAGCACGTTGAATTCCGAAGAGTACATCAGGGGAATCAGGAAATGTACTATCACGGCCGACATAGGCAAAGATGAAAACATCGTTGAATTTCCACTCCAAGAGATTCAGAATGAATATGCGGATGCAGATGTACAGACCGTATATCATGAAGGCAGCCAATATTGCTTTGCCAAATTATATACAGATGCAAATTTCTGGACGTTCAACAACGGGAAAGTGTATGTAACTACGAGTGGGAATGTAAATGAAGCAAGTGGCGTTGGCGGCGGTTCAATGAATATCGTAGATTGGTATGACGCCGATATTTCAGAAAAACATAACTATATATTCACTCCTAATTTTAGCATCTTCTCGTCTGTAGGCGTCAATGCGTCTATAATAAAGGCTTCGGTAGTAGGTTTGCAATGTATAAACATCCAAGATGGCGTGCTGGCCATAAATGCCAACGTGACAAAGGTTCGTTTTTCATCTTCAAGGAAGCGTATTGAAGAACCAGCAACCGATGTGCTAATATGCAAAATGTCGATAGGCATATTCAAAGGAACAGGAGCTGCCTATCATTTTGAAGGTATATTTTGGAATGGTACAAGCTGGCAGGAACAAGAAACGACATTCAGACTACCTGTAAAAGACGGCCGTGTCGAAGATAACAGAATATTAACAAGTGACGATCCTGCCTACGAAGGTTATGGTGCACACGTTGACGGAAATGCTCGCGGAGGGCAATTCAGATTTATGCTTATCGGCATAGAATCGTCTTCGCCAAGCAATGTGGTTACCCTTGAGATAACAAGGCTAAATGTAAGTTTTTTCCGTAACGGAGCGAAAGATGAAGATGAAAATGTATATAGCGATGAGACAGGAACCGATTTCGTTGAAACATTTGAACTTGACAACATCATTGCAAGTGACAACAACAACTCATACGGCAAAGGCATACTTTTAAATAGCGATGGAAGTTATTGCGACGGTATATTTTACGACTATTCCAACAAAGTCCGTCCAGAAGTTAATTATCTGCAGCGCATAATTTCCCAAAAGGACAGGGTAAGAAAAAAAATAGAGATGTCGGTAGACAGTTCAATAAATATCATATCACCCATAGAAATTTATAGATTTCAGAACATGTGGTTATATCCTGTCAGCATCAGCCGCCTATGGCGTGATGACACATCGAACATCATATTTATAGAAACAAACATTTAATACACACAAACATGGAAATCTCAATCGAAACAATCATCAGCATCGCCACGCTCTTTCTCGGTGGCGGCGGCATAGGCGCCATCATCGGCTGGCGCTCTCAGAAGAAGAAGGCCCGTGCCGAAGCCCGTCAGGCCGAGGCCGAAGCCGAGAAGACGAAGTACGAGGCCATGCAGGCCAACGCCACGCTGACCAAGGAAATCCAAGAATCGTATCAGCGACTGACGGAAGACCTGAAGGCCAATCTCGACACGCAACAGGAATACAACGAAGAGCAGAAGCAGTACATCAAGGAAATCCTATCGCCATCAGCCACGAGTGGCGGGACGATGTGACACAATTAACGATTTTGCAATTATGATACTGACGAAGGAGAAAGGCAAAAGGATGTGGGGCGGCGGTTTCGGAAGTGGAAGCGGCGGCTCTGGTGGTAGTGGCGGCAGCGGTGGTGGCGGCGGTTCGGCGGCTTATGCTGCCGAGGCCGGTCACGCTGTGAGTGCTGACGAGGCTACTCACTCCGCAACAGCCGACGAGGCGACGCACGCCACGAGTGCCGACGAGGCGAAGAAGCTGACCAGCGACTCTACGGACTGGCTGAAGATTGCCCGCAAGGATATTGAGCAGACCATTGCCGAGATATGGACGTTTGCGAAGGGCATCGTGTCGACGCTGAAGAGCTACTTCAACGGCGGCATCGAGGTGACGGGCGGCACGAAGACCGACACGTTGCAGGCGACAGGCAATGCCACCGTCGGCGGCACGCTCGGCGTGACCGGTAAGCTGACAGGAACGGAGGCAGACTTCACCGATGTGACGATGGATAATCTTGGTGCAGCACTTGCCCGTGTGGCTAAGATATGGGCAACGGATATTGATGCGAAGAACATAGGCACAGAGACGCTGAACGTCACGAAGGAAGCATATTTCACAAAGTTGGTGGTGAGCGAATTACTATCAAACAAAGGTGCCATCATTACCAGTTGCGCTAACTGCGTAGCAGAACGTGTGGGTGAGTCACACGTCTACGGCGTATATTTCTCAACTGTAGATCATGACGGTAATGCTGTCAGCAATTCTTGGCGAGTAGGCGACCTTGCGCTGTGTCTTACGTTCAAGGGTGAGGGACCAGGAACGTTTGCAGATGTCAGAAACCGTTACTACTGGCGTAAGGTGACGGACACAGGAACGACAACCATAGATGGTGTAAGTTATCACTATATTACGCTGAGCAAGCAGAGCGGTCAGTATGATGCAGCACGTGGTGATGCAGGTGTGCCTGCGGTTGGTGACAACATAGTTCAACTTGGATATACCGGAACTGATGCTGCCTATCGTCAGTCGGCTATTATCTTGTCGAGCTATCCGACGATGGACTCGGACGTTACTCCCCCCTCGCTGGCATTCTACAAAGGCATCAACGACTTCACGCTGTCGAGTCATCGTAAGACATTCATCGACGGGCTGAACAACGACTTTGTAGGTAACTTCCGCGTGACATCGGACAACGGCGATAAGCCCGTCAGCGTATTCATGGGCACGTGGACGGCAGGCAGCGTGAGCAACTATGGCTATCAATGGGAGTATAACGGAGCTCTGTGGACTTACACCAACGCATCAAGCAGCACGACGGAGGCTCCCGGTACGACGGCTGCTAATTGGGTGCAGAACAAGGGACCGCAGGGCGATAGCGTCTATTGTCCGCAGGTCTTTCAGGCAGCGGCCAGTCAGCCGTCGACGCCGACGGGTTCTACCGTACCGCCAAGCGGTTGGTCGCTGATTCCGCCCGTAGCGGTCGGTGCCATCAGCTCGTCGGGAGGTTTCTATAACGCCTACGACGACCATGCAGGCTGGCGCGTGGCCTACGGCAACGGAAACAACAGCACCAACATCATTGACCGCGCGAGCTTCACGACGACAATCCCCAACCAGGTAATCGTCATCGAGATAGAAGCGAGCAGTGAGGCGACCTACGACATCATTCAGGTGGGCGGTCTTGACGAGACCATCACCGCGCGTCCGTTGCAGGTGGCTGGCCGACGTGCGTCAGGCACCCAGAAGATACAGGTAGTGACGGTAGTGCCTACGGCTGGCAGTCACTATCTCGACATCATCTATTCCAAGGACTCCTCGGCAGCTGCCAACAAGGACTGCGCGTGGTACCGTCTCATCACGTCGGCACAGATTTGGAGCAGCACGGCGAAACTGGTCAATGGAGTACTCGACGGATCATGGTCCGCGCCAGTAGAGTGGAACGCACAGACCGAACAGACGCATGAGATCATCGCCAACAACGAACGCATATCGCTGTCACTGAATAGAGGATGGCGCAACTACGTGCTGACGGCGAAGGCTGTAGATGCCAATACAGACGCCGTGACGTCTGCATCTATTGTCGATGACCCACTCTTCGGCCCTGTCTACCAGATATACCACTCAGGCGCCGGCCTCTTCCAGTTATGGTTCAGGTTTGACGAGAGCCGACGGTCGGAACTTGTCGGCAAGAAGGTGACCGTCTTCGCTGTTGTGAAACCGGTGACGGCAGGCTCCGTCAATGTAGGCGTGTGGGGCAATGCCAGTGCACAGCAAAAGGCAAACCTCGTGCAATGCACGGCACTCGGAGCAGGACTCGTATCGTCAGCCGGTTCTGGTGTCAGCGGTGCCAGAACCTACATGGCCGAGATAGGTGGCGGGTGGTATCTCGTCGCCGCCACGTTCGACAGCGGCACCATCTTCAACGGCCCGTTGGACGGATGCGGCATCAACAGCATCAACGGCAGCACCTGGCAGATATACAGCATCGGCATCATCCAAAGCGACGCCTGCCCGAGCTTGTATAGTATCATCACAAACTCCGGGCTGCGAGCTACGGGCATTGACATTACCGATGGACTGATAGACCTCCGTGCCGACCGCGTGACTTTCAGCAACAGCGACGGCACGGTGAGCGGCAAGGTGAGCATCGACCCGACGAAAGGAACGCTCATCACGCAGGACGCTGTGCTCAACGGCAATCTCTTCCTGCCGTATCTCAGGCTGACGTCATCTAATATGAACAACTACGTGGTGACAAACTTCTGCGGCCAGAATGTTGTCAACCTCGGAGCAGCTAGCAACAACCTTCAGGTGGAAGTCAGTGGTATCACCATCCGTCTGCCGCGCATCACTCCCGACATGCTGGGTTGCGAGATTAACATCTTCAACGCCACGTCAGGCACCATCGAGATTAACGGCTCAGGCGTGATTGGTTCGTCAGCATCGGAATCCTACTTCTGCAACCTGCTTGTGCCGTCGCAAGCTACGAATTTGCGCGTAAACAGCATCGTGACGTTGCAGAAGTTCTGCGAACTGAAAGCAAAGGCTTTTTACCACGGTCTGGGAGGTAGCGAGGCTTACAACTACGGCTGGCTTGTATGCTATGCCAACATCAATCCATAACGTTCATAAGTTGTTTTAAGTTTAATTATTTTTTGTTTTTCATGGTATTTTTGGTTTTGTTATTAAGGTAGTAATAAATGACTCCGAACGCGCCGTTGTCGATAACGTCACAGTTCTAAAGGCTCGCAGCGGCGAGCCTTTTTTTTGCTTGCCCCAGTTGTCGGCAAGCGCAGTAAACCCCAAGACGTATTTCTGCCGAAAAGAAAAAAGGCAGAAATATGAGCAATTTTTCAAGATTCAATAGTTTTCAGCGCGAGGTGATGGACGACATGCCGTTAATGGCTGTACGCGAGACCACTGACCAGACGAATGTGGCTGAGCCAGAAACCACCAGCAGCAAGACTACGGGCGAAAGCGGCTCGTTCCAGTCGCACGTCCGCCATGTGCTGACCCCACAGGCAGCACTAACCGTACCCGCCGTCTATCGTGCCGTCGGGTTGATAGCCAAGACGGAGGGGCAGTTCATGCTTCAGTATCAGATAATCGACGAAAAGGGCGGTAATTTCGTCCCCGAAATGGGAGCCGTGGGCAGTAAGTATATCACCTATGGTCGGCAGTTGAACTACCTGCTGCAAGTCCGTCCGAACCCGATGATGACGGCTTCGGCCTTCATGCAGGGGTTGGTCATCTCGAAACTCCAGAACGGTAACGGCATCGCCTACATCGAGCGCGACGACCGGGGATGGCCCGTGGCGTTGTGGCTCTGCTTCGGTGCCGGATACAACGAGGCCGACGGCACGTACAGGGTGCAATACTACACCCGCCGTGGCATCATGAATATTGATGCAGTGGAAGCATCTGACGTGATCCACATACCGAACACCTACAAGATGACCAACGGCTGGGGTGTTTCGACGCTGCACTATGCCTTTGACACGCTCTCGCTCATCAAGACCGAGACGAACCAGGCTCTCGAAACGGCTGCGAAGGGCGGGCGCGTGAAACTCATCATCGGAGAAGATAAGCCGTCGCAGGGTGCAGGCACACTGGCCTTCGGACTGTTGAACAAGGAACAGATAGACTCCTACGCCAAGGAACTGAACACGAAGATGTACCAGCAGGACGTGGTGGGCATCCGTGGGCTGTCTGCCCTACACAACATCAGCATGTCGGCGCAAGACCAGCAGATGATTGAGGTGCTGGGCATGGGTATCAACGACGTTTGTAGGTTTTACGGTGTTCAACGGCCGCTGCTGATGGAAGACACCAACTCGCACTATACCACCTATCAGAACGCGCGAATGGAGTTGCTGCAATGGACCATCCAGCCCGATGTGCTGGAGATAGAGCAGGAGTTCAACTCCAAACTGCTGAACCAGTACGACTTCGGAATGCGACGGTTCCACATGTGCGAACAGCCACTGATGCGACTCGACAAGGAGGCTCAGGCGAAGGTTGACCAGATTATGCTCCAGACGGGTGCTTCGACCATCAACGAGATACGCCAGCAGTACGACCGTCCGGCGGTGGAGAACGGCGACGAGCCGCTGGCCAGTGCCAACCTGATGACGCTGAAGGCTCTCATCGCCAAGAGCGAGGGGGCAACGGAGCCGAAGCCCGACAACAACCCCCCCGTGCAGGAACCGCCGAAGGAGGGCGAGGAAAGTTGATAGTTATTCTCTGACAAGAACATAGTTATTCTCTGGCAAGAATATAGTTATTCTTTGCCGAGAAGATAGACCAAGTTCACGCAGTAAACCCAAGATACTAATTCAACCGAATAGCGTATGGCATATTCATCAGGATTTAGAGACAAACTCGTGACCATCCTGAACCGCAAGGAGCAGACGGTCGGCAAGTATGGCATCGACTCCGCAGGCGTGGAGTGGGAGCCGGTTGACCCGCCTGTGTGGGCAAACGTCTCGTGGGCGAAGGGCAACCGCGCCATGAACAACGGCTCGCTCGACGTGTATGGCGTGGAGAACGTGCGAATGCTGTGGAACGATAAAGTCACCATGCGCTCCCGCATCCAGTACGGCGGCAAGACCTACCAGATACTGCCCGAGACGTTCCACGACGACTATCAGAAGAACGAAATCGAGTTCAAAATGCAGATCATCATCAACGATAAATAAAGACTATGGACAAGCAACAGATGCAACAGCAATTCCTCGCCCGCTACGACAGCATCATCCAGAGCGGCGACACCCGCCAGATGGAGCGTCTGGGCGCAATGGTGAAGCGCGTGATGGGGTGGATGTTCAAGTATGAGCCGCAAGTGGCCGCACAGGCACTCGCCTTGCTCGACGACAACACCGCCACCGACTACGCCAACCGACTGACCGAACAGGAGGCCAAGGACATCGTAAGCCAAATGGTGCCACAGCCCGCATGGACGATGCAGGGCCTCACGGCATCGCTTCAGTCGATGGGACTGCCCGCCGACGTGCCGCCACACTTCAACCACTACGCCCTACTCACGACGATGCTCATGATTCAGAGCGACGAGGGCGAATCTCTCAAAGAGGCCATCCACGCCAACGACCGCGACGAGCGGCTGCTCCGTCTGGTGTATAAACTGGCCGTGAACCGACTGGAAGACCAGGACGGGAAGTTTAATATCCGCAAATATTTTGGACTATGAAGAAGAAACAGACCATCGCCATTATCAACCTGAACACGCCGGAACTGGTGGAGTGCTGCATCCTGTCGATCAGGAAGCAGGGGTGTGAGTGGCCCATCGTGGTATTTGACAATTCGCAGGACTTGGCTCTGCCAGCCGGTGACGAACTCCCTGCCCGCACCATCGAGGCGCACCCGTTCAAGAAGCGCATGAAGGGTGTGAAAGTGATCGACAATACGAAAGGGCAGCAGGTGGACTTTGACAAGGCTTTGCAGGCATTCCCCGACCGCCACAAGCCGCACGGCGAAGTAAACCTGTGGGGCTCGGACCGTCACATGATGACCGTGCAGAAACTATGGGAACTGCTGCCCGACGGATTCATCCTCGTGGAGAGCGACATTCTCGTAAAAGCCGACATCAGCACCCTGTGGCGCGAGGAGTATTCCTTCTGCGGTTATGTTCAGAAGCAGCAGCGCGGCAACCTCTTCGGGCGTGGTCGCATATTGCCGATGCTGTGCTACTTTAACGTGCCGAAGTTCCAAGCAGAGGGCGTGAACTACTTCGACCCCGACCGCTCGTGGATGCTCCACAAGGGTGAGGATAATCCGCAAAACTGGTACGACACGGGCGCAAGCCTCCTGGAGGACGTGCTGGAGCATCGCCCACGACTGAAAGGCTTGAACGTTGACATCCGTCCGATGGTGGTACACCTCGGCAGTGCAAGCTGGAAGAATGCTACCCTGAAGCAGCAGGCCGAATGGCTGAAACAAAACGAGGAATTGTGGAGTAAACCCCAGACGGGAAAATAACCAATAAGTAAACCATCAATTAAAAAAGTGATATGGATGCAACGAAACGTGAAATCAGAACTATTGAGTGCGAGCTGGCCGTTAGAGAAGCGGCAGAAGGTTCGCAGGGCGAGTCTCGCACCATCACAGGCACAGCCATCGTATTCAATTCTGAATCGGAGGTGCTTGATGACTGGGGACAGAAATTCCGGGAAATAATCAAGCCCGAGGCAGCACAGATGGCATTCCTGAACACTCAGGACATCAAGCTGAACATGCTGCACGACCGCCAGCTGACCCTTGCACGCTGCAAGGAGGGACGCGGCTCACTCAGGCTGAGTGTGGACGGCAAGGGCGTGAACTTCGAGTTCGACGCTCCCAAGTGTGACATCGGCGACCGTGCGCTGGAACTGGTACGCACGGGCGTTTACAGCGGATGTTCTTTCGAGTTCATCCCCGACCAGTACGAAGTGGAAGAGCGCGGTGCCGACAAGGAGGTGCGCATCACCCACAAGCGTTTCAAGGCCATCACGGCACTGACCATCGGCATGGACCCCGCATACCGTGCCACACAGGTCAATGCGCGTGAAATGTGGAACGAGACCCCGACTGCCAAGCGTGAGGCCGAGGAAGCCAAGCGCAAGGCCGACGAGGAAGCCCGCCTCCAGCAGGAGCGCGAACGCCACGAGAAGGAACTGGCACAGGAGCGCGAGAAAATCAAGATGCTGCAGGAGCAGCGTCGCCGTGAGATGGAATTAGACAACTTCAGTTATTAACCCTTAAAACGTTTTAGGACATGACAAAGAAAAAGTTTGAGAACGTCGAAGCCGCTCTGGCATACCAGCGCGAGCTTTCCGACAAACTGGGCGTGGTCGAGAACGACCTGCTCAACCGTGAGTTGACCGACGAGGAGCGTGCAGCCAAGACCGCAGAGCGCGAAAGCCTCGAAGTAGAGTACAAGGCCGTGGAGCGCGAGTCGAAGATGCTGCT
>Ga0310694_10006673_pt1 | contig 10903 bp, 4 predicted proteins | sample 174DNAGHGhighgp2_FD_203884 | JGI IMG/M metagenome (GOLD analysis project Ga0310694, IMG submission 203884) | Sheep rumen microbial communities from Palmerston North, Manawatu-Wanganui, New Zealand - 1742 DNA GHGhigh gp2 (v2) (version 2) | ecosystem: Host-associated > Mammals > Digestive system >... | reverse complement strand
CGCTCCGCAAAGAGCGAGGCTGTCGCTTTTCCTATACCCGAACTACCTCCGGTGATGACTATTGTTTTCATTTTACATTTCCGGCGCTCCTTCGCGCAGTACGCGGGCTATGATTTCCACAGCTTCGTCGATAATCGGCTCCGTGTGGGTGGCCATTAGCGTGGTACGTAGCAGACATTCGCCCTCAACACATGCCGGAGCTATTACCGGATTCACATAAACGCCCTCGTCGAACATCTTCTTACCATAGAAGAGCGTATCAAGTGTCTTATAAGTGAAGATAGGCACAATGGGCGTTGGAGCCTCAATGATTTTAACACCTGCCGATAATAACTGTTTCTGGAAATATTTAGCTATTTTCATCAAACGGTCAGGACGTTGCGGGTCAAGAATGAGCTGATGGAGCGCCTCCAACGCCGTAGCGGCGGAGCAAGGCGTGATAGACGCGGAAAAAATGAACGGACGGCTCACATGACGTAACCAATCAGCTACGCGATGACTCGTCAGCATACATCCGCCTATCGAAGCCAAAGACTTGGAAAAAGTCAGCATCGTGATATCCACTTTGTCCGTCAATCCGAAATGCGCAGCCGTGCCACGACCACCGGGACCTAACACTCCGAAGCCGTGAGCGTCGTCAACCATTACCCGCGCTCCGTATTTCTCCGCTAACGCACATATCTCCGGTAATTTGCAAATATCGCCACGCATGGAGAATACACCGTCCGTGATAATCAGTTTGCCGGCGTTCTCCGGAATGGATTTCAACTGACGCTCCAAATCCTCCATGTCCGAGTGACGGTAACGAAGTACCTTCGCATAACTCAACCGACATGCGTCATAAATAGAGGCATGGTTCTCACGGTCATTAAGAATATAATCGTCCTTGCCGCAAATGGCGGAGATGATAGCGAGGTTGGTCTGAAAACCTGTCGAGCAGGTCATACACTCCTCATAACCAGTAAACTCAGATATCTCTTTCTCAAGCTGTAGATGCAAGTCCAGCGTGCCATTCAGAAAACGGCTGCCGCTTACACCTGATCCGTATTTATCTAACGCCTTATGACCGGCCTTGATAACCTCCTCGTTCTCTGTGAAACCCAGATAGTTATTCGAGCCCAGCATGATCACACGGTGGTTCTCCATCTGCACCACAGGGGCCTGACGGCTTTCCAACTCGTGGAAATACGGATAGATTCCTAATTGGCGAACATACTTGAGTGTCTCAAAATGATCGCATTTTTCAAATAGATCCATCAAATTTGAAATTTGAAATTATAAATCCTAAATGATTTTAAAGGACATTGAGTTCCTTTAAAATCGCCGTTGTCTTACGAACGGCTGCCTCGCTCTCGTGCAGTTTGGCGCGCTCCTCTTCGCTGATGTTCAACTCCAAGATCTTCTCTATTCCGTTCTTACCGATGATACAGGGTACACCGATGGTGATATCTTTCATTCCATACTCTCCCTCAAGAGCTGCGGAGCAAGGAATCATCTTCTTCTGGTCCTTGATAATAGCCTCAGCTACAGAAGCTGCTGCTGCACCCGGAGCCATCCATGCACTCGTTCCTAACAGACCGGTCAGAGTTGCTCCACCTACCATCGTGCTCTTAACCACGTTCTCCAACTCCTCTGCACTCAAGAACTCGCTCACGTTGATACCCTTGTAGGTCGTATAACTCGTCAATGGAATCATCGTCGTATCGCCGTGACCACCGATAACGAAGCCATCTACATCGTTGGCATTGCACTTCAGCGCTTGGCTTAAGAAGTATTTCAGACGTGCGCTATCGAGCGCGCCACCCATACCGATCACGCGGTTACGCGGTAACTTCAAAGCATGCAGCGTCAGATAGGCCATCGTATCCATCGGGTTGGAAACAACAACGAGAATAGCATTCGGGCTGTATTTGAGCACTTGGTCGCAAACGCTCTTCACGATACCTGCGTTCACGCCAATCAACTCCTCACGAGTCATTCCCGGTTTACGGGGAAGACCCGACGTGATAATCACTACGTCACTGCCTGCTGTCTTACTGTAGTCATTAGTTACACCCTCTACGACGGTGTCGAAACCCATCAACTGAGCGGTTTGCATGATATCCATCGCTTTACCCTCGGCAAAACCCTCTTTGATATCAATCAGACATACTTCGTTAGCCACCTCATTTACGGCCAACACATTCGCGCAAGTAGCTCCTACGTTGCCTGCGCCTACTACGGTTACTTTACTCATAATTGTATATGTTTTAAATTTTCTTTTTATGCTTGTTATCGAAAAAGCGGGCAAAGGTACGAAAAATTTTGTATATATACAAATTTTCAAGCGCAAAAGTGAAAAATTTATGTATTTTGTACGCTACATGACACATTTGCTTGCATTTTTGCATATTTTTTCTTTTACCGATAATCACGCAATCATGTAATCACATGACCACCTAATTCCCAAATCCCCTCCCCCCCCTAAAAAATATCCAATAATTCCGGTCGAGACTTCATCGACCTTTTAACGAGGTTTTAACGACCTTTTAACGAGGTTTACTTTAAACCTCAAATGTTCTATTTTATATCACTATCCGACAACCGACATCCTGTAGCCGGATGAAACCGTTTTTAGAGGTCATTTCGTTTCTTTTTGACACCATCTCTGCTACGCCTATTCTATCCTCCGGCTATTCCCAAAAAAATGGAGAAATAAGCTCTATTGAATATTTTTTAATAAAAATATCCAAAAAATAGCCAAAAATTTGCATATGTGCATTTTTTGTTGTACTTTTGCGCCTTAAACCGCAAATTCGGTAAATAGTTAATGAATGAAAAAACGTATTCAAGCCATATTGGTAGGTTTGTTTTGTGTTTGTGGAGTTTATTCACAAACTCACTTTACCGATAAATATACGATTGTGGGCGACGCGGAGGTGGTGAACGGAAATGTAGCGTGGGATCCGAATGCTCCAGCCAACGACATGAGGGAAGCCGGCAATATCATGCAGTTAGCCGTCAAGAATGTAACCCTTTATAAGACCGGAACAGGATGCTCACACTCCTATTATTTCGCCGTCACTCTCAACCACGACCTCAATACTACCGTTCCTGTGGTACTCGAAGAGGGTTCTATGGACCGGACATGGGGTGTGGAAATCAAAGTGGACAAGAGCGGTGTATATGATATCTTGTACTCCTACCGGGGTGGCGCCGCCAGACCCACTTACACACTCACCAAACTATCTGAAATAGACGACCTCTACACCATTACCACGGTGGCAAAAGAAGCCACAATGGGCAAAGTGACAGGAGGTGGAAAATACGAATGTGGCACACGCGTCAAACTGACCGCCACAGCCAACAACGGGTTCCGATTTGTGGGATGGGAAGACGGAGTAACAACTGCTTCACGCACCATTACCGTAACGGAAGATGCAACCTACACAGCACTCTTTGCGCAAGGAGGATTCACACTCGTAGGAAATGCACAAATAACCAACAATAACGCCGATTGGGATGCCACCTCTACCGCCAACGACATGACCTTTAATGAGAATGGCGAATGGGTCATAACGGTGGAAGGAAAAACGCTGTACAAAACGACCAACGGTTGCCAACCTGTTTATCGTTTTGCCGTGGTCGAAGACCACCTACTGGACAAAGCGCGACCTGTCTTGTACTCCGGTACTACTTTCAAACCGACATTAGGAAGACCGCTCAAGATTGACCAGTCCGGCGTCTATGACCTGACGTTCACATACAAGGAATCAAAAAGTTACCCAACCGTGGTTGCAACACTGGTAACCGCCTTGCCCGATCCTACCGTCCATATCACCGCTGAAGCCTCACCATCCAACGGTGGTTTGGTGTCTGCAGGAGGACAGCCACAAGCGGCACGTTCGGAGACGGATATCGAATGTGGCACCTCGACCGAATTGACAGCTACCGCCGCTGAAGGATACCGTTTTGTGGGGTGGAGTGACGGCAATAACGCTGCGGTACGTACGGTTACATCCAAAACGGACGAGACCTATATCGCTAATTTTGTTCCGCTGAGCAACTCTTTCACTTTGGGAGGCTCACTGTCAGGAATAGGAGGCGGCGGTGGTAGTGGCAGTGGAGGAGGCGGAGGAGGAGATACGTTTGTTTCTGACGGGAACGGCGGATGGACGCTTGTCATGGAGGACGTGACGCTCATCAAAACAGGTACTGCTTGTTCCGAGTCCTACACTTTCTATGTCGTTAGAGATGATGATGCTACCGACCGTTACCCTACCAGCGGTGATGGTATTTCGCTTACGGTGCCGCAGACTGGTGTCTATAATATTACCATTACCTATAAAGAAGGTTCTTCTAAACCCTCCTACTCTCTTGATTTACTGGAAGAATTGCCCAACCCCAAGATAACTATCAAGGTACTGTCCGATGATGAATCCATGGGTACCGTGAGCGGAGGAGGTACAGCGGATTGCGGATCCAAGATGACCATTTCCGCCACTCCGCTACCAGGATATATATTTGTACAATGGTTGGATAAAGACGGTAACAAAAGTACGTCAGCCACACGTACTATCACGCTGACCGCCGATAATACATATACCGCTTATTTCGCGCCGGTTATTTATACCGTCATCGGAGACAAAGAATTGGTAGGCGGAGAAACGACTTGGGACCCTACGAATACAGACCATGACATGCAAGTAAACGAGGATGCTGTGACCTGGGTCTATACAGCAGAAAACGTCCGGCTTGACAAAACGGATGACAACGGTTATTGCCGTCCGCCTTATTATTGTGCCGTGGCTAAAGACCACGCTATCAAACCGAAAACATGGCCGGATGTGCGCTCCGGGAATTCTTATGTGCGCACGTGGGGATATAAGGTAAACATTCCTCAAACAGGTATATACAACCTCACCTATACTTTTAATTCGTCTTCAAAAACCCTGACCGTACAAGCGACTCTGGTGGAGGCTCTTGATAATCCGACCTATACGATTACTGCTGTGCCGAACAACCCCGCTTGGGGCGAAGTGACCGCATCCAAAGAGCCTGTTTCCGGTGACTTTTCCACAGGAGCTGTCTATGAATGCGGAACTACGGTACGCATCACGGCCACCAATTATCCCGGTAATCGCTTCCTCAAATGGGAAGATGGACCAACGGCTGTTTCAAGAACCATCCATGTGCAAAAAGACATCAGCTTGGTGGCGAACTTCGAACCTACCGACTATACCCTGATCGGTGACGCCGATGTGATTACTACCGGTAGTAACGAATGGGACCCAACGGACGCAAAAAACCAAATGACCCTCAGCGAAACAGGCGCATGGCGTATTGAGGTGAAGAACAAAACACTCTTCAAGACCGGCACTGGATGCCATGGTTTGTATTATTTCGCTGTCGCGCTTGATCACGGGTTCACACTGACATGGCCAAAAGGTATCAAATCCGCTTCCAATCGGACAAAAGGTGTATCTATTTCCGTGCCTCAATCCGGTATATACAATATAGTTTATACCTATATTGACGGACAGACGGAACCGTCTTATTTCCTCGATTTGGTAACACCTTTAGACAACCCGACCTATACAATTACCGCCAATCCCAATCAGACCGATTGGGGAAAAGTGACGGCAAGTCCGGATCCTATCTCCGGTGATATTTCCACTGGAGCTGTCTATGAGTGCGGAACCCAGGTCACACTCACCGCCGCTACCGTCGGTACCGTGTCCAAATGGGTCAAATGGTCAACAGAAAGCACCAACAAAACATTGACATTTACCGTCACCAGGGATGCGGATTATATTGCCGAGTTCAATGCAAATGTATATAGTGTGTGGGGAGATTCCGCTATCTTATACGGCAAACCATTCGATATCAACGAACAGCGGAACGACCTTACTTCGGTGTATGATATGGTTGAGGGTAAAACGGTGCGGGAACTATGGGTATATAGGCGCTATCTCACTACATGCAACAGTCCGTATTTCTTCCAGTTTAATTACAACCGCGGCAACAAATACTATCCCTCGTCGGGTAATATTTCATTGAATGTCAAGCGGAACGGACTATACGACCTGCGGTATGTGTTTGTGTCCACCAGTAGCTACCGGTGCGATACTTTCCTCATAGAAGCTTATCCCGACGAGTTTGTCGTATCGGGCAAACCGAACGTGGAAGCCCGAGGAAAAGTGACCGGTGGAGGGAATATTAATTGTGGAGAACAAACACAACTTAAGGCTACCCCTAACAGCGGTTTTGTATTCAAGTACTGGAAAGACCTGTCCACACAACCGGGAGTTGATGTCAACGGTACTCCGGTGGACGGTTATACCAATCCGTCTGTCACTGTCCGCGCCGACCATAACATCACACTTGTCGCCGTGTTCGATTGTGTTGGAGGATGCCCGGATATAGAAACACTATATCTGGACCACGCCGCTACTGAGGTGCCGGGCGAATATGATGGCACACATCCACTGTATCTCGCTTATCCCGAAACAGTCGAATCCGACTTACCTCAAATGGAATGTGTGCCTCCCGTTTCTGCGGATGAGGAAGGTGTCTTGCCGGGTTTGTTCTCTGTGAGCGAGACCGCCAAAGTACGTTTCTCGCAAGGCAACTTGCAATACCGCGCTTCTACCAACACATGGCGTTTGGCTGAGCATCAATGGGATTATGTGGGAAACAGTGGTAACTTAGGCAATGTATATCAGGACGGTGAAAAGAGCAGCAACGCCAAAATGTCGGCAGAATACGACGGATGGATTGACTTGTTCAACTGGGGAAATAGCGGATGGGAGAACAGTTTCCCGCCTTATAATTATAAAAAATACTACGGTGACGACATCAACAAAGCAATTACGCTGACCGCTGAGCACGCGAACGCCGACTGGGGAGTATTCAATCCAATCAGTAACGGTGGTGACCAACCGGGATTATGGCGAACCTTGTCTTATGCCGAATGGAACTATCTCTACAGAAAACGTCCCAACGCGAAGGATCTCCATGGCTGTGCTACCGTCAACGGTGTGCGCGGCTTTATCTTCCTTCCTGATAATTGGGTGCTGCCTGCCGGATTAACATTCAAGAACTCCTATTATTATACCTACAACCAATATTCTCCTTCCCAATGGGATAGGATGGAGCAGGCAGGAGCTATTTTCCTTCCCGCTGCAGGAATGACGGATGATGAGACTCGTTCTGTTTCCAATCCGAGTACATATGGATATTACTGGACCGCGACAAGTTCGAATAGTTACTCCGCGCATTTTTTCCAGTTCACTAACGGTAGTGGTAATGTAGCATTAAATTATAACTATAAATCCTATGGACGAAGTGTCCGGTTGGTAAAAGATACTAAAAAATGATATCCTGTTGAAGAAACTGCTCACCATAGTATCCTTGCTCTGTTGTCTCATGACAACTCGGATGTACGCCGCCGGCTCCTCCACCGAAGGAACCGAGTTCTGGCTTACGTTCATGAGTAACCTGAAATGGCAAGCGTCCGACAATACGCTGCAACTCAAGCTGATTGTTTCTTCGCGCTACACGACCAGCGTGACGGTAAGCAATCCGAACACGTCGTGGAGCACTTCGGTTAATGTGGCAGCCAATGGCATTTCCGAAGTCACTATTCCTGTGGCTCAGGCATACACCACGTTAGTGGAAAAAGCCGCTCCAACAGGTCTGAGGGTAGTATCGTCCAAACCTATATCCCTCTATGCTTCCAATTATGCCGACGCTTCCTATGATGCGACGAATGTGCTACCTCTTCCCGCGCTTACAGGCAATTATATCATCCAAACTTACGAGAGTAATCTGTTCTACGAAGATATCCATTACGCTAAAGAGTTCATCATTGTGGCTACAGATAATTGCACCGTCGATATTACCCCTCATGCCCGTACGACCACCGGAAGACTGCGCAACAGTCCGTTCTCCGTCTCTTTGAAAAAAGGCGAAGTCTATCAAGTGATGTCCACAGATGAGAACAACGACTTGTCCGGTACTGTTATACGCGCCTCAAGACCCATTGCCGTCTTCGCCGGACACCAGTGCGCTACCGTCCCTTCCGACAACGAGTGGTGTGACCATATAGTGGAGCAGTCCATGCCGGTCAGCCAATGGGGAAAACAATTCCCGGTCACGGCTTCTATGATTCAACAGACCAACCATGTTCTGATAACTGCCCTCTCCGGTAATACGGAAGTCAGTGTGAACGGTAGCATTGTGGCTACCCTGGGTGCGCTGGAGACCTACGAATATCTGCTTACCGAGCAGTCCTGCTTTATGGAGACATCCTCACCTGCGGCATGTTATCTGTATCTGGAAGGAGGAATGACTAACAACCGATGGGGAGACCCCAGTAGCGTGTATATCAGTCCGACGGAACAGATGATACAGCTCATGACGTTTTCTACGTTCCAGACTCCGCGTTCCCAGTACCACTACGTCAATATAGTTACAACAACGGATGGGAAAGAGAGTATCCGTCTGGACGGCGCACCCATACGAGCTTCTTTTGCTCCTCTGGAGGGAAATCCGGAACTTGTGTTTGCGCGTATCAAAGTGGAACATGGTACCCATACTATCCAGACCGACGTGGACGGATTCACGGCATGGGTTTATGGTATGGGCGACGGAGAGAGTTATGCTTATACAGCGGGAAGTGCCACCAATGCGCTCGACGCTCAGATAATAGTGGACGGACGAAGTGGTACGCAGATTGAAATGGAGGAATTCTGCTACAATCATATTTTTACCTTTACGCCCTTGGTTAATATCCCTTATTCGACCGCTGTTTGGGATTACGGCGACGGTGCCGGTAAGGGAAACGGTGCCAACGTGACACATCAGTACACCAAAGCCGGCAATTATACCGTCACGATGAAGGTAAGCAATTCTTCTGAGGAACAGACTGTCACTACCGTCTTGCACCTTGTCAGCACTCGGAAGGATACCGTATATGCTACCATTTGTAAGGGTGAGAAATATGTCTTCAATGGCAACGAATATTCCACAACCGGCATATATACCGTCACGGGACTACTTTCCGCAGATGGATGTGACAGTATAGCGATACTCAAACTACAGGTGAACGATTCATATTTCTTCGAGGAGGAAAAAAGCATCGCCAAAGGGCAGACCTATCGGTGGCACGGAAAGCGATATATTGAAGGAGAGTATTACGACAGCTTGCTTACCATGGACGGATGTGATAGCGTGTTCAAACTGACCCTCAAGGAGGTGGATCCGCCGCAGAAACAGTATGACACCATTTGCTATGAACCGACATACACCTTCCACGGACATGAGTTCCCTATTCCGCCTGTGGACAAATATAAAGACAAAGAGTATGTGGATTACGTGCTCGAATACAGGGATAACGAGGCATGCCTCACTTACAAACTGTACCTTGCCATAGTGCCTACGGCCGAAGAGCACAAGGAGTTTGATGTTACTATTGAAAACGGGCAATCGTATGATTTCCACGGACAGATACTCACTGCTACAGGAGACTACACTTATGAGGAACCTCTCGGCTGTCACGGTACTTACAGCGAGACGCTGCACTTGTTTGTCAAACCCTATCCGGTTATTGAGACGGAAGAAGTGTTGTGCAAACAGAACGATTCTTATGAATTCTACGGCAAAACACTCACTGCTGGTGGCATATATTTTGACACCGTGTATTCCATATCCGGTATATCGGAGTTGCGCAAACTGACACTCATAGATAACCGTAGTTATAATGAGATAAACATCAGCACTACCGAATCCTCCTACACTTATCTTGGGACAACTTACACACAGACGGGTACTTATACAGTAGTTATCAAAAATGCAGCCGGCTGTGACAGTATCATTACGCTGAATATCGGTATAGGAGGAAAATGCAAACTTGAAACCGAATGGACGGATTATATCTGCAAAGATGGAGAGTATGTTTGGAACAGTAGCACCTATACCTCTCCGGGCGATTATACACAGACTTTCGAAACAACAGCACACTGTGACAGCGTAGTGACTCTCCATTTGCTTGAAGCCAAACCGGCGTCAACATCCTTTTCCGCTTCTATTTGCGAAGGAGACTATTACAAATGGAACGGCGAAAAATATGATACGGAAGGTCCGCATGTGCAAACACTCACTACTATTCACGGTTGCGACAGTGTGGTGACGCTCAACCTTACCGTAAACGATACGTACAATACCACCAAAGACGAATCGATTGTTTTGGGAGAGACCTTCAAATGGGACGGTGATGAATATACGGAAGAAGGCGTTTATACCAAAGATTATATTGCCAAAAACGGTTGCGACAGCGTCGTGCAAATCAACCTCTCTGTCATTACTACTATCTATTCTGAATTCAAAAAAGAAATCTGCGAAGGCGGTTTTTACGAATGGAACAATGAGAAATTAAGCGTTCAAAAAGATTACCGGCACACTTATCTGCGTCCGGGGAAGGCGGATAGTGTAGTGACTCTGCATCTCATTGTTCATCCTTCCTATGATAAGCCGGCAGAGAATGTTACGGTAAAAGAATCTGAATTGCCATATTTATGGCAAGGAGTTGAACGCTACGAAGAGAAATACTATACGGAAACGCTGAAAACGGAAACGTTCCTGTGCGACAGTCTTGTACATTTGAACCTGAAAATTCTGCACACTATCTACAAGACGGTGGACTCCACTATCTGCAAGGGCAGTTATATCCTGTGGAACGACCTTCATTGCGATGAAGCGAAGGATTATGTGGCACATCTGACCACAGCCACCGGTTGCGACAGTATCGTGACGCTGCATTTGAAACATTACGCCGACCCTAAAGAAGAATCAAAGGATGGCGGTACTTGCAAAGGAACACCGTATATCTGGCATGACCAGCCATATTCGGAGGCGGGCGTAC
>Ga0310694_10006672_pt1 | contig 10904 bp, 11 predicted proteins | sample 174DNAGHGhighgp2_FD_203884 | JGI IMG/M metagenome (GOLD analysis project Ga0310694, IMG submission 203884) | Sheep rumen microbial communities from Palmerston North, Manawatu-Wanganui, New Zealand - 1742 DNA GHGhigh gp2 (v2) (version 2) | ecosystem: Host-associated > Mammals > Digestive system... | reverse complement strand
TAATTATTTAATAAAATGTATCTCAGAGGAGAAAATAGGGGATTTTATAATTATGAATTCAAATTCTGGCAAAGTACTTTTACCAAATGATGTGAGAAAGCTTTTAAATATTGATAATAAAAAAATAGTTGAATTGTGTAAAAAAACTTCTGTTACTCCTAAAAAGGACCAAAAAGGTCAAATTTATTTCTCGGTAGAAGAAGTAAAAAGATTAAAAAATGCACAATTAGAAATTATGAAGGAAAAGAGAATGACATTACCCGTTATGACAAAACCGAATTCACAAGCCGTAGTAAACGGTCTTTTAGAAACGTTAAATAAGATGGAAAATAATATTACGGAATCTATGACAAAAGTTATTGATGAAAAACTTGAAGGCATGGATGATGTAGTTTTAGAACTAGTCAGATGCAAAACAGAAAACGAAAATCTTAAAAATAAAGTTAATGAATTAAACAAAGAAAACTTCAAATTGAAAAATATTTTGAATAGTTTTAAACCATTGGTAGCAGGTTTTTATATTAAAAAAGAAGAAGAAACAACTTTTATGTTATAAGTTATTGAATTTTATTCAATAATATAGATTTGGGGAAATAAAATATGGCAAAAGAAGAAGCAGTGTTGGAAAAACCTACGGATGAAAGACAAAAAGCGCTAAAGCTTGCTATTGATAAAATAGAAAAAGATTTTGGCAAAGGCGCAATAATGAAGCTCGGTGATAAGCCGGCAGTAAGTGTTGAAACTATTCCGACAGGTGCACTTGCTCTTGATGTTGCGTTAGGTGTCGGCGGAATTCCCAGAGGACGTATAATAGAAGTTTATGGTCCTGAATCTTCAGGTAAAACAACATTAGCACAGCATATTGTTGCAGAATGCCAAAAGAAAGGCGGAATTGCGGCTTTTGTTGATGCAGAACATGCTCTCGATCCTGAATATGCAAGAAACTTAGGTGTTAATATTGATGAACTTCTTATTTCTCAACCAGATACGGGAGAACAGGCTCTTGATATTACGGAAGAGCTTGTTCGTTCAGGAGCCGTTGATATTATTGTTGTAGACTCAGTTGCGGCACTTGTTCCGAAAGCTGAAATAGAAGGTTCTATGGAAGATCAGCAAATGGGGCTTCAGGCTCGTTTGATGTCTAAGGCTTTAAGAAAATTAACAGGTATTATAGGTAAAACAAATACAACGGTTATTTTTATAAACCAATTAAGACAAAAAATCGGTGTTATGTACGGAAACCCTGAGACAACAACCGGTGGTAATGCATTAAAATACTATGCGTCTGTTCGTATGGAAATAAAAAGAGTAGAAGGCTTAAAAGGTGACGGAGAAGATGTTGGAAACCATGTCAGAGTAAGAGTTCTCAAAAATAAGGTTGCGCCTCCGTTCAGAACTGCGGAATTTGATATTATCTTTGGTAAAGGAATTTGCAAAATCGGTAATATCTTAGATGTAGCTGTTGATTTGGATATTGTAAAAAAAGCAGGTTCTTGGTTCAGCTTTAATGATGAAAAATTAGGACAAGGCAGAGATAAGGCTAAAGAATTTCTGGGTGCTAATCCTGATATTTTAAATCAAGTTGAAACATTAGTAAGAGAAAAACTTGCACAAAACGCAGCATCTTAGTTTGGAGTTTTAACATGGATGATAATAAAGTAATCATTACTGTATCAGGCTCTGACAAAGTAGGTATTGTTGCAAAAGTCTCAAGTGTTCTTGCCGAGCATAAAGTTAATATTGAAGATATCAAACAAACTCTTATGCAGGGACATTTTGTTATGTTTACTCTGTGTGATATAAAAAATGCCGATGTAAATTTTAAGGAACTCAAAAATTTATTGATAGAAGAAGGTAATAAACTTGAACTGGAAATATGGGTTCAGAAAAAAGGCATTTTTGAAAAAATGCACACAATAAGCTAAATTTTTTAAGAATACTATTTCATGATATAATTTTGATATGAAGAAATTTCTGGCCGTAATATTAATGCTGTTCGCCCTGCAAAATTTTGTTTATGCAGAGGATGTTTTGCTTGAAAACAGTAATAATATATTTGAAGAAGTAACTATAGAAGAAAACGCTACTGAAGAGGTTGTTTCAGGCCATACATTGTATGAAAAAATCATGGCTATACAAGCAAAAGAAGTTACAGATTTGGATACTCCGAATTTTTTACTGGATGAAATTTTAATAAAGGAATTTAAGTCAGGAATTATTGAAAATGTTGAGTTGTACGGAAGTATCAGAAGCGATTTAGACGTTGATATTTATGATGATGATACAGATACTAATTATAGATTTTCTACTATTCATACAGGTGTAAGGGGTAAGTTTAGAGGAAGTAAAACATATTATGAAACGATGTTTCGCTTAAACGGTCAGCACGACCAGCCGTTTTTAAGATACATGATGGGAAATATGTATATTGCAAACAAATCTATTCCTCATCATACTGTTATATTCGGTTCATCAAGAACTCCTACCGGAAAAGAAGGCGGAATGTCTGTTCATACAATTCCGTTTGTTGCACGTTCTCAAATCTCAAGAAATATAGGTAACGTCAGAAAATTCGGTTTAAGAGTTCAGGGCAGCTATGATTTAATTGACTATGATTTGGGCGGATACAGTTCAGATACATATTGGCAAAGCTTTTTCCCCGGAGGTGAATTTACAGGCTGGGTAAATTTAAAACCGCTCGGTAAAACAGACGGAAAGTACGGCAAACTCGATATCGGCGGAGGAATAAGCACGGGACAAAATGATACAAACTATTTTATTTCAGGTGCTTATGTAGGATATGAATATAAAAAGTTTTTTGCAGATTTTGAATGGTCATCAGCAAATGGGTATAACAGCAGTAAATGTATTACAACAAAGCACGCTGATGGTTTTTATACAACTGTCGGATATAAATTAACTCCTAAACTTCATGTTCTTGCAAGGTATGATGAGTTCAGACCTGATAAAAATATACCTGATGATAAAAGAAGAGAATATACGGCAGGTTTGAATTGGTATATAAAAGGTCAGGGTTTAAAAGTAATGCTAAATTACGTTTTCTGCCAAAATGACAAATTTAAAGATTCACACAGAATAATTCTCGGAACGCAAATTCTGCTTTAAACAGGTATCCAAATTTCTTTAGGTTCTCTTCTTACACCGTTATTGTAAAAGAGTCTTTTAGAGGTAAAATCAGATAAACCATGTCCGTTACCGTCAGAAACTTCAATATGTCCCGCAGGATTTTTGCTATAATGTTCATAAATGATAATTGCTCCGGCAGGAATGTCATTTTCTGTTAAATGTAAGCCTTCTACATTTATTTTCTTTAAATTTTTATCATTGACAAAATATCTGCTTCCAAAATTCTTTGCAGCAAGACCCATTGGTGCATGGTGCGTAGCGCCATTATAGAAGGCATCATTTATACCTTCTCTTACTCCTTGTCCGCATTGTCCGGTTATACCTTTATTGTGCAGAGCATCAGAACGTATTTTGGTTTTTGAAGCAAGACGTTTACCTTTTTCTTCATTATAACCTTGAGCTTTCCACCAACTAAGATTTTTTACAGCACTGTTGCTAATATTTAATGAAGATGAATAGTTTGTAGTGCGTGTAAATGTATCAAGATTCCGAAAATTACCTATGGGTGTAAAGTTGAAATTAATAGGCGGGAAAGAGAAATTCATGGCCATGCTGTTAAAACTTGGCATAGAAAATCTTGGAGCAGGAATAGAAGGCATTCCTTGTCCGCTAAGTGTAGTCGGAAGAAGGTCTCTTGCGGATATTTTTGAAAAATCTACAGACACAAGAGGTCCTGCTGATAAGCAAGAATCAAGACTAAGCGCCGGTGCTGTCAGCGTTCCAAAATCGTGTATTTTAAATTTTGCATCGTCTAAAGTCATAATACTATCTCTTTTATATTTATAAAGTATATAAAAGAGAAATAATTGACATTTTGTAACAAAAAATTTACAAAAAAGAAAAATTTAAAAATTTATACCATATTTTTTCTGATTTTTTCTTTTGCTTTATCTAAATCTTTAATTCTTCTTTCTATTGAACGAATTTGTTTTTTTAGAGCTGCTCTTTCTGATTTAACTAATTTATATTGAGCATCAACATCAGCAAATTTTGTTTTGCAGTTTAACAAATCGTTTCTGATATCAATTTGGGCATTATCAAGCTGTTGAATAGCATTTTGTATATTGCCGTTTCCGATAGCATCACCGTCAAGAGTTGATGCAGATGCTGCTTGTGCGGAATTTGACACAGTAGTTGTTTTTGTTGTGCCGTAAGAAGTATCATTAAAATTTAATGGTGTAAAAGCGTTTCCGTCAGCAAAAGCCATTCCGCTAACTGCTATGATTAAGCCAAAAGTTAAAACAATTCTCTTCATATATAAATCTCCTTTTAATTATATAATATTATATTCATTTTTATTTGCCAATCCTATATTAAATGTATAAAATAAGAAATATGAAAAAAGATTTTTGTAACAAATGCGGCGAGTGCTGCCGTAATATAGTTGTTGATTTTGACAAAAAAATTATTTATTGGGATGGAATTCTGCCGTTAAGTGATGATTTTGCAAAAAATCTTATTCCGCTGTCGGAAATAAAAAATTATACTGTTTGTACCTGCAAGTTTTTTAAAAATAATTTATGTACAAATATGCAAAAACCCGAAATATGTATAAATTATCCTTCTTCACCTTTTATACAACTTCCTGAAAATTGTGGTTACGAAGGAAAAATATTTATAGAACAAGAAAAAATTAAACAAAAAATAAGAAAATTAAAAGAAGAGATATTGCATTACAGCGTGATAATAGAAACATCAAATAATAAATTTGAAAATAATCAGTTAAGAAAAATAATTTCTTCTCATCAAAAATGGATTGATAAATATAAACCTTTTGGCTCTGAAGAATGGTAAAAATTACTCAATATTTTTTGCTAAAAACGAGGTTAAATCATAAACTCTATATTTATTCAAAGAGAATGTTTTCAGTATAAATTCGCATCCTAAACACGAAGTAAGCACAGTTTTTGCACCGGAATCAATAATATTTTTGTGTTTATCTGAAAAAATTTTGCTCATTATTTTATATTCTTTTAATTTAGAAACACCGTTTAGTCCGCAGCATTTATCAAAATCATTCATTTCTATGTATTCTAAATTATTGGTATTATTCAAAATATATTTTATATCGTCATAATTATTTAGGTTGCATGGTTTATGGAAAGTAATTTTTTCATGTTTTTTCAAAGAAATTTCAAGATTATTTTCTCTTATGTATTCAAAAATATTTTTTATTTTAATATTTTCTAATTTATACGATTTTAGTGTTTTTTCACAACTGGCACAGGTTGTTACAATATCGGTTATTCCATATTTTTCGATTTTTTCTTTAAAACTTTTTTTGTATTTTTCATAGTTGTTCAAGTCGCCTCTTACGTAAAACGGAATTCCGCAGCACTCAAAATCAGGAGTTATAACTTCTATTTGGCAGGCATTTAGAATTTTAACTACTGAAGAATTTCCGTTAATTTTTGTTCCGCATCCGCCAAAATACAAGACTTTTTTATCAAATTTTTTGCTTTTTTTGTTCTTAGAAAATATTTTTAAGATATTCAATCCCAAGCCAAAAACAAAATGTTTTTGAAAAAACGAAATAAATTTTTCCCAATGATGTACTTTGAAATATTCAGCTTTTGCAAACGCAATAATATCAACAACGTCAATTTCGCTTGGACAAAATTTTGAACAAGCTCCACATTTTAAGCATAAATCAAGGTATCTGTTAATTGTTTTAGACATTTTTAATTTGCCTTTAATCATTCCGTAAAGCATAATAAAATGTCCTCTTGAAACAGTACAGTCGTTGCCCGTAATTTTATAAACAGGACAAACAGACTGGCAAAGTCCGCATTTGGAACAGGAATGGATAATTTCTTTACAATCAACTAAATCTTGCATAACAATATATTAAAGCAAAAACATGTTTGTAGTAAAATGTCTTTGAAGGAGTTTTAATTATGTCAACCGTAACTCAACAATCACAAAAAGAAAAAGACAGATTATCTGCCATAAAAACGATAGACTCTGAAATAGTTGCGCTTGAAGAGCTTAAAAAATCGCTAAATGCAGATTGTTTAACTGAAGCTCTTGATTTAATGCAGAATGCAAAAGGAAGAATTATTATTACCGGAATGGGGAAATCAGGTCATATTGGAAGAAAAATTGCAGCATCACTTGCTTCAACAGGTACTCCTTCATTTTTTGTGCATCCTGCAGAAGCAAGTCACGGTGATTTGGGTATGATAACTGAAGATGATGTTGTTGTTGCAATTTCAAACAGTGGTGAATCAAAAGAATTAATAGACATACTTAATTATTGTAAACGTTTTGGAATAATGGTAATTTCAATAACAAAAAATCCGGAAAGCTCATTAGGAAAAGCCGGTAATGTTGTACTGGAACTTCCAAACAATGGAGAAGCCTGTCCTCTGGGACTTGCTCCTACAAGTTCAACAACCGCAACACTAGTGTTGGGTGATATTTTAACTATAGGACTTATTTCAAGAAAAGGTTTTTCTAAAGAAGACTTTAACGACAGACATCCTGGCGGAAAACTTGGTTCAATTCTTAAGCATGTATCAGATTTGATGCACACAGGAGCAGAAATGCCTATTTTAGAAGAGCATTCTAATATGCAGGCTGTTCTTTTAGAGATGACATCAAAACGCTTGGGATGTGTTGGTTTTATTAACCAACAAGGAGAACTAACAGGAATATTAACAGATGGTGATTTAAGAAGATGTCTTTCAGGAAATATACTTGAAGCGCAGGCTTGTGATTTAATGACCAAAAATCCTAAAACAATATCTCCGGATGCAATGAGCGTTGAAGCACTAAAAGTAATGCACGATAAAAAAATTACAAACCTTTTTGTGTTGGAAGATAAAAAACCAATTGGCGTAATACATATCCATGATTTACTTAATAACGGAGTTGTTTAGATCACCTTTTATAGTATTAGGAAATGCAAAGATGAAAAAAATATTAATTATTTCTTTGGTTATTTTGATTACCGGACTAATGTTATGTATATTTTTTTATTTTTATGGAAAAGAAAATTTAGAGAAATATACTATTATCAAAAATGATAAATTTTCCATTATTTTACCTAAAAATTTAAAAGGTTTTTATGAATCTGAAATTGGTGACGATAAAATAATGATATATGATAAAAACGCTAAAAAAGAAGGTTTTGGCGGTTTTGCTTTTGGAATAGTTTTATATAAAAATCCAGCTGAGCATGCACAAATGCCCGGGGGGAAAAAAATCGGAGAATTCAAGGATGATAAAAATGTTTTATATGATGTTGTTTTAGTTCGTCCTACGGATGTTCAATATAATTATACAAAACCAATTACGGAATCATATAAAAATTTATATGATTTCGGAAACGATGTTCGTATAGAAGGTTTAAATGGAAATAAATACTATAAAAATCAGGGAATGAAAGGTAAATATTTATATAAAAACATTCTTCATGAATATGTAAAAATCTTAAATGAAAAAAAGGATTCAACATGGTTTGAAAAGAACAAGATGAGTTATATGTATAATGTGCTGGCTCAAAATTCAAACGCGGAAGGAAAAAGTATTTTTGATAAAGTCGGATTTACATTTGATGATATTAACGCAGACGGAATAGAAGAACTATTAATTGGTGAAATTGCAGATGGTGATTGGAAGGGCGTTGTATATGATATTTATACAATGGTAGATAGAAAACCGGAGCATGTGTTAAGCGGGGGAAGCAGAAACAGATTTTTTGTATGCAATGATGTATTTTTGTGTAATGAATATTCTTCCGGAGCAGAAGAGAGTGGAATGAGAGTTTATATTCTTTTAGAAAATTCTACTGAAATATTTCCTCAGGTCGGATTTAAGTATGACGGATATACAAATAAAAAAAGCCCATGGTTTTTAAGTTACGGTGATTTTACAAAAGATAGTGATTGGGAAAATGTTTCGGAAGAAAAATATAAAGAAAGAAAATCAACATTTGATAAATATAAACGATTTAATTATATTCCGTTTAGCAAAATAAGATTTTAACCGGAAATTAGTAAAATATCGTATTGACCAAAAAACCAAAACCAAAGATAATATTTTTATGGATAATATTTTAGAGATAAAAAATCTAAACTTATTTTTTGGTGAATATCAAGCTTTATATGATGTCAATCTTACTCTTAAAAAAGGCGAATTGCACGCTCTTGCGGGTGAATCCGGCTGCGGAAAAACTATGACAGCAATGTCAATTATTAGATTAATACCAAAAACAGCATCAATAAAAAGCGGTGAAATAATTTTTCAAGGAGAAGATTTAATAAAATACAACGAACGTTATATGAGAGAACTTCGGGGTAATAAAATAGCATTAATTCCGCAAGACCCTATGACTTCTTTAAATCCTTTGTATACGGTCGGAAACCAGTTGATAGAGTCTATAAAATCGCACTCTAAAGTTTCTGAGCATCAAGCAAAAAGAAAAGCAAAAGAAGTTTTAGATTTAGTGAGTATTCCTGATTTTGAAAACAAATTAAATTTTTATCCTCACGAATTTTCAGGTGGTATGAAACAGCGCATAATCATCGCAATGGCGCTTGCAACTAATGCGGAACTTATTATTGCGGACGAGCCGACGACGGCACTTGATGTTACTATTCAAAAACAAATTATGGATTTGTTAAAAGATATACAAAAAGAATTTAATACAACAGTTCTTCTCATATCTCATGATTTGGCGCTTGTTAGTAATTATGCAGACTATATTTCTGTTATGTACGCAGGTCATATTGTAGAAGAAGCAAGTGCAGATGAATTTTTCAAGAATCCTATGCATCCGTATTCCATTGCATTATTAAATTCTTTGCCGACAAAAAATCCTGTGTTAAAGTTAAAAACAATAACCGGAGCACCACCAACATTAAAAGAAAAAATAAGCGGATGCAAATTTCATCCAAGATGTGATTTGTTTAAAGAAACAGTATGCGATAGAGCGGAAATTGTCTTAACAGAAAAAATCTCAGATCATTTTTGCGCATGTCTGATGAAATAAAAATTTTTACGGCTTAATAACAAATTTTATTGCTCTTCCTGCAATATGTTCCTGCATCGCATGTTCAAGTTCGCTCAAGGGAAGAGTGTCTGTTATTAATTTTTCCACTTCTACTTTTCCTGATGCGATTAAATTAAGCGCTTCTCTAAAATATTTCGGAGTATGATGAAATACGCTCATAAGTTTTATGTCGCCATAGTGCATTTTTGTAGTATCAAAAGTTACTGTAGAACCTGATTTGCATCCTCCGAAGAAGTGTACGGTTCCTCCGGGGCGAACACAAGAGAAAACTCTTTCCCACATTTCGGGAAGACCTACACATTCTACTGCAACATCAAGCCCTTTTCCTTCTTCCGTAAAATCTCTGAATATTTTTTCTGGATTAGGGTATTTTTTCAAATCCACAATTTCATCTGCGTGACTAAATTCTTCTGCTAATTTAAGTTTAACAGGGTTTCTTCCTGCGGCGATTACTCTTGCTCCTTTTAATTTTGCAAGACGTGCAAACATCAAACCAATAGGTCCGATACCAATAACACCAACGGTATTACCTTCTTTAATATCTGTTCTTTCAACTCCGTGAACAACGTTTGCTAACGGCTCTGAAAAAGCTGCTTTTTCAAAAGATAAGTTATCAGGAAGAATAATAGTATTTTTTTCAACTATTCTTGAAGGAACAACTATGTATTCAGCATAAGCACCGTTTAATAAGTCTAAGTTTTCGCAAAGATTGTATTCTCCGCGTTTGCAGTAAAAACATTCTCCGCAAGGAGCGGAATTAGCACAAACAACTCTGTCACCGACTTTTACGTTTGTAACACCATCTCCGATTTTTTCTACGGTTCCTGCAAATTCATGTCCAAAACCTGACGGAATTTGTTTGATTAGGACGGGATGACCACGTCTATAGGTTTTTACATCTGTTCCGCAAGTTAATGCAGCACCGATTTTAACAAGGATTTCACCTTTTTGCAAAGGTTTAATCATTGTTTCTTCATATTTTATATTTTGCGGCCCGTAGTATAATACTGCTTTCATTCTTCTTCCTTTTTATTACAATTGAAGCTTTTTAAAAGCAAAAATAAAGATACAATAATTATACCAACAGACATTAATATTGCAACAGGAATATTAAAAATGTATTTAACGGAGTCAATTCTGCACATTTCAACCAAAATTCTCGCTAATGAATATAGAATCAGATAGTAAAGCGTTAATTGTCCGCTTTTTTTTAGTTTTTGTTTTGAAACTAAAAATAATAAAATAAAAAATATGATTAAATCCAAAATACTTTCATATAAAAAAGCAGGATGGAAAAATTCATAATCCAAATAAGGAATCTGTCTGTAAGAAGGTGATATATAAAGTCCCCAAGGTAAATTTGTAGGCGTTCCGTAGGCTTCCGAATTAAAGAAATTTCCCCATCTTCCTATTGCTTGTGATAAAGGAAGCGAAACGGCGCAAACATCCATAAGATTAAAAACAGATAATTTATGTTTTTTAGCAAATATAATTAGTCCTATAATTCCGCCAAAAATTGCTCCATGTATGGAAATTCCGCCATGTCTGAGTGCAAAAATTTCTGTCGGAAATCTTAAATAAAAATTATAATCCAAAATGCAATAATATAATCTTGCTCCGATTATTCCAAAAATTATTAAATATGGAGCTAAATCTATTATTGTTTCTTTTTTTAAATTAAAATATTTAATTCCAATCCAATCGGAAAAAATTACACCTGTACAAATGGCAATTGCTAAAA
>Ga0310694_10006671_pt1 | contig 10905 bp, 23 predicted proteins | sample 174DNAGHGhighgp2_FD_203884 | JGI IMG/M metagenome (GOLD analysis project Ga0310694, IMG submission 203884) | Sheep rumen microbial communities from Palmerston North, Manawatu-Wanganui, New Zealand - 1742 DNA GHGhigh gp2 (v2) (version 2) | ecosystem: Host-associated > Mammals > Digestive system... | reverse complement strand
CTTCCTAAAAATGTTTTATATTCCTTTTGTGTATCTTGATATTTCTTTAAATCTTTTTTTAATACTTCTAAAAAGTCACTATGACCTATAACTTCTAAATTATCTGTTCCATCGCTGTATTTATCTTTTATATTCCACTTGCCTTTATGAAAGCCATCTTTGAAATAATAAATAAAATTGCCATTACCTATATAACATAGTATTCGATTTTCTCTTAAACCACCAAATTTGTTTAGCACTATATCTCCCTTATTCACTCTTTATCAACTCTTTTCAATATCTTTACTAAATCTTTTTTAGGGTTATCTACTACTGGTGCATAACTCATTTTTTCTACATATTCAGTAGCTCTTTCTATTCTCGATAATAATTCTTCTCCATTTCTTATACAACCTATTAAATGGTCTATTAATTCTTCTTTACTGCAATTCATCCAGAACTCTTTATCTCTATCATTCAAACTGTTATAAAATGGTAAATATTCTTTGTTCATTGTCTATCTCCCTTCTTGTATTTGCTTTAAATGTTTACATTCTTTCTTTTGGCATTCTCTTTCTTTTATATCTAATCCTCCTAGATAACACTTATGTAAATCACAATATGCTCTACAATGCTTTTTTTTGATTATTTTCCCATATATTCCCATAGTAAAGTTTTGATAATTATAATTCCCTCTTTTGTATTTCTTCATAGTTTTCTTTCTTTCTTTGTATATCTCTTTTTCTAAGCAACTCCTACATACTAAGTATTCTTTATTCTTTTTGTCTATTGTAAATAATTCTTCTGTGTATTTATTACATTTACCACATATCATTTGGTATTATTCCATTCTCTCGAAATTTGTGATTCTATTATTCTTATTTGCAACTTAGTACTTTGTATTGCTTCTTGATTAGCTTGATATATTGCTTCTTTTACATCCCTTTGAAATCTCTTTTCAGCAACTTCTGGAATTCCATATACTACTTGCTGGATTAATGTTACTGGCATTCCTTTTTCTGCTCTTAGTTTTAATGCTTCTTGTCTTAATGTGATTTTATAGTCTTTCTCAGCTTGAGCATATTCTGTTCCAGTTTCTCTTAGTTTCTTTATTGATATATTTAACTCTTTGATTTTTAATTGTAATTCATTAAATAGATCATACATGTTTCATATACCTTCCTTTGAGTACTTTGATTATGGTATTACATAATTCTTCATTATCTTTTGTTTTATTCTCTTCTAACATTTCAATTGCTGTTTGTATTCTTTTGATTAGTCTTTTCTTATCTTCTTCAAGCCATCTGTTTTTATCTACTAAGTAAATGTTAGATTTGTACATTTGCTCATTTATCTTATCCATTTTTCTTTTCCTTTCTATGTATTCTATGGCTTATCATTGAATCATAATTCGTACATTTTCTGCATTTAGTTCTAAATCTAGTATGTTCTTTATTAGCCCATGCCCAATATTCTGGGATTAATGGCTTAATTTCATTGCAACTATAACACCATCTATTTTCTTCCTTCATAATATTCTCCTTTTTTAGAATGGTAAATCATCATCAGTTATTTTAATTTGTTCTTCTCTATTTGTCTTTGCACTTACTTTATTGAAATCAACTTCTTCATCTTTTGTCATATCTTTTTTTGATTCCAGATATTCTACTTCTTCAATTAGTACATAACTTTTGTATTTTCTCTTTCCATCACTTTCATATGTATCTACTCTTAATTCTCCTTGAATACCTAATAGATTACCTTTTCTTTGATACTTTACTAAGTTTTCAGCTTGTTTATTCCAGATGATACAAGTTATAAAATCAGTTTCTCTTTTTCCATCTCTTATTACTGGTCTATTTGTTGCTATAGTAAATTGACAAATAGAAGTTCCATTTTTTGTTGCTTCTAATACTGGATCTTTTGTTAATCTTCCAGTTAATAATACTCTATTCATTTTTATCTCCTTATATAAAACTTGGTAATTGCATTTCAATAGTTGGTAGATATCTTTTATCTTTTACTGTTTTATTATTTAATTCTGCTACTGTCATAGCACTCATAATATCTATCATATTTTTGCTCATTTTTTGATGTTGTAATTCTTTCTTTTTGATATTCTCTAACATGTTAGTTTCTTTATCACTTATAATCACATATACATTTACTTCTTTAGTCTGTCCAAATCTCCAGCATCTTCTTATTGCTTGATAAAATTGCTCATAACTATCACTAAGCCCACAGAATATCATATTATTGCAATTCTGCCAGTTCATTCCAAATCCACATATTGAAGGTTTACTTATTAAGATTTTTACATCTCCTTCACTAAATCCAGTCATTCCTTTTTCTTTATATTCTGGATTATCACTTCCTTTAATTTCATAACCTTCTGGAATTGCTTTCTTTAATTCTTGACTTTCATAATTGTAATCGCACCATATTAAACAATTATTCATATCTTTTACTAATTCTTTTATTTTTTCTATTTTTTCTGGAATACTTGATTTTCTAGCTTCTCTTCTTTCTCCTAAAGTTTCTGCTGGAATTGCAAATAATGTATCAGTTTCCCATGTTTCACTTTTTAATATGATTTTATTTATATTTAGTTTTGGTAAATTATACATTGATCCATCATAACCTAAATTAGAAGGATTATTTATTAATATAGCCCATTCAGTTATCCATTTATAAAACTCAAACTCACTATGTCCTTTTAATCTCCATCCATTGCCATGAGATGCATCATTAATAAAATACATTGCTAACATCTCATTCATTGTCATTACATTTAAAAACTCAGCTTGATTTCCTAATTCAGTATAATCATTTGGAGATGGAGTAGCACTACAACTTAATTTATATGGAGTATATCTAAATAAATCTATTAACTCCATTGTTGTTTTTCCAGAATATGATTTTAATATTGATGATTCATCTAAACATACTCCTACAAATTGACTAACATCAAACTTATGTAATTTTTCATAGTTAGTTATATTTATTCCATCTTTTATATCTTCTTCTTTTTCTATAATATTTACTTTTATTCCAAACTTATCTCCTTCTTTTGCAGTTTGTTTACTTACAGCAAGTGGAGCTAATATTAATACTTTCCCTTTAGTATGTTTTACTACTGCATCTGCCCATGCTAATTGTTGTATAGTTTTTCCCATTCCAGTATCCTCAAATAAAGCACATTTTCCTTTTTTTAGACACCACTTAACAATTGCTCTTTGCCAGTCAAATAGATTAGGATTTAATTCACTATCTTTAACATCAAATCCACTATCAACTCTTTTTTCTTCTTTTTCTATTAAAAACTTAGAATAATCTTTAGAATAATTTAATTTTTCTTTACTTACATTGTACTTATACATTATGACACCTCATATATTTCATCTTGGAATAATGATTCTTGTTTGAAATCATCAGCATTTTTACAATTTATTACTGCTTGATTATAGTAGCTTGTTTTTAATTCACATCCTATTGCTTTTCTATCCATTTTTAAGCTTTGATATAGTTCACTTCCTATACCAGCAAAAGGACTTAATACTACATCTCCTTTATTGCTCCATAACTTAACACATCTCTCTATTACATCTAATTGTAATGGACATATATGTTTTTCATCTCTTTGCTCTCTAGCACTTGTTTTTTGTAATGTATTAGACTGATTAATATCCATCCATACTGGACTTGCATATTCTTGCCATAAATCAACTGGGAATGTTGAATCAGTATTAGTTATTCTTTCTTCATTTTCTCCAGCTTTTCTAAAAGTTAGAATATAATCAGCTATTCCTTGTCTACACATTGCACTATCTTTTTTTATTTGTTTATGTAATAATCCTAGAGCTTTAGTTCTTTGCATTGCTACTACTGGATCTTTCCAGATAGTAACTCTTGAATGATATATGAATCCTACTTTTTCAAACATTCTAATTATTTCTCCAGGGAAGTCAGTTAATCCTATAAATCCATCTTTCATCTTTGAAGTTGGTAAATCCATGCAATGTACACTTACTAATCTCCCATCTTTTAATACTCTATGTAATTGTTGAATAATATAATCAAAATGATGATAAAACTCTCCTTTATTTCTACAATTTCCTAAATCTCTATTACTATCACTATAGGTATATAAATCAACAAATGGAGGGCTAAAAATTGAATAATCAATACTGTTATCTGGTAATCCTTTTAAAACTTCACAACTATCTCCATTGTAGATAGCGAAGTTTCTTCCTATGTGTTGATTTAATACTTTTATATCTTTTGTTATTTCTTTTACATCCTTATTCATTATTCTTCCTCTTTTCTAAAGTTTCTACTGCTTCTTTTAATTGTTTTGTAGTCATTTCAGTATTTGAATTGACATTGTAATGTTTTAATAAATCTTCATATATGCATTCAGTATCTATTACTAAGTCATTTAATTTGCTCATTAATGCTATTCTTTCCATTGATTCCTCTTCACTAGGTATTTTTTCTCCAGTTAGTAATTCATAACATTTAATGTCATATTCACTAGCTTTATTGTTTAGATACCATTTAACATATTGACTATTTCTTTCTATTACTTCTCTAAATGTTAATCCTTTATGCTTTCCATATGGGAATGTCCAGTTTTCAGCATCTTGTAATGTAGGCTCTTGATTATTAATTGCATTTTGTACTTCTTCTGCACTTGCTACTGATGTATCAACTCCTAATCCTAACATTCCTAATGCTCTTCCTACTGCACTTGTTTCACAATTCTCTATATAACTTGTTTTGTTTATAAATGAACTATCTTCTTTTTCATATGCATGTCCTGTTCCTAATGTACATCCTAGAGCCATTACTCTTGCTTTAAATACACATACTCCATTCTCATTACTTAACATCTCAGTTTCTATTGTTCCTTCTGGATATAGTTTTCTAAATGCTTTTATTCTTTGATTAACTTCTACATAATCTTTTCCTTTGATATTTGTAGATAACATTTCACTATTAACTTTTTCTAGATCCTCATATTTCATTTTCTATCTCCTTTGATAAAGTATTTCTTCCAATGTACTTTTTCTCCATATCTATTTATTCCAGTTTCTATCTCATCATCTATCTCATAATTAAGTCTTAATCTTCTAATGTATTCACTCAAACGAGTTATCCCTAATTCTTCAAATGCTTCTTTAGTTGTTATTGAACCATGATGCAATATATAGTTATATACTCTATCTTTAGCTCTCATAATTAATCTCCTTATATTTCCAAATATAACCTCCAGCACTATTCCTTTTACCAATGCAACATGCACTTATTTTTCCATTAGCTATATTTAATTCTTTTTCTGCTTGTCTAGTACTAAACCACTCTTTTATTAAATTTCCTTGCTTGTCAAATTGTAGAGTTGTTTTAGCTGTTCCACAATTAAGTTTTAATCTACAAGCTTCTTTATTGTTATGTGAATAACTACACCATTCTAAATTATTTAAACAATTATTTTGTTTATTACCATCAATATGATTTATGCATGGAAAGTTATTAGGATTATCTATAAATGCTGTAGCTAAAACTCTATGTAAATGATGGCTTTTTGCAACTCCATTTTTACATAATGAAAAATATGGATAACTTTCATTTTGAGGGAAAATAATTTTTATGCTTTTTTCTTTTAATATTTGATTTCTATCATATCTTTTATGTTTTAGTCTTTTTACATTTCCTAAATTAGATATTTGATATAACCCTTCATAACCTTTTATATCTTTCCAAATCTCATCTTTCATTTCTTTTTAAACTCCTTTAATTCTTTCTTTAGTTTTGTATTTTCTTCTTTTAGTTTTAAATTAATCTCAAGTAGTTCTTGTATTCTTTCATTGAATAAATCTTGTTGTTTTACTCTTACTCTATGTTCTGTATTTAACTCTAGTATCTTTCTTTCTAATTCTTCACATTTAACATCATATTTTAGTTCTAATGTATTGTATTTCTTTCTAGTTTTTAAATGCTCATATATTTTCTCTTTCATTATTGCATCTCCTTATTTTTTCATTCATTCTATATTTGAACTCATCCCTTTTGCTTTTAAATACATAATGTTTACACCAGTTGCATAGTACTTTGTCTTTTTGTGGTAATATTAATACTCTATGTCCACAGTTACATGTATAAGTATGTAAGTTTAGCTCATCTTGTAGTCTTTCCATTTTTGGTATTGTTAATCTATCTTTCATGCTACCATCTCTCATATGGATCTGGATCTGGTGGTAATGCTCTATAATTCTCTTCTAAATCTCTTTTTACATCTCTTAGTTCTTCTTCTAAGTTGTCAACTTCATCTATTAAATCTTCATAATCTCCTACAAACTCTTCTAATGTAATAATGTCTTTATTTGGGAATCTCTTTTTAATCCACCTATTGCAACTTCTCAAATCTATCTTTATATCTCCAAAATCCATATTATTCTCCTAACTCTTTCAAAATGTTACTCATTTCTTCTTTTTCAGTATCACTAATACTTGAATTAATATCTTTATCCATCCATTCTGGAGTATTTACTTTTTCTTTTCTACTCCAATTAAGGATAGTTGCATAATGTGATTTATACTTCTTGCCTGTACTTGCTATATAACTTGATAATTTTTCTATATATGGAAGTAAATTAGCTTTTTTCAATTTTTCATATTCTTCTTTTGTAAGTTTTACATTTTTAAATTCTCCATATATATATTTATCTATACTATTCTTATCTATACTATTCTCTTCTATACTGGGTATACCATTGGTATACAGTTGGTATACCAGACTATTATCAAGACTCAATTTCTTCTTTTCTTCTTTGTACTTTGTTTCAACATATCTATCAGTTCTTAGATAGTTATTTATTCTCCAATGCTTAATTACTATTACTCCACTATCAAATGGAATTATGTATTGTTTTGCTACTAAAACTTTTAAATCATCATCTTTAGCTCCTACCATTCTCATTATTGATTTCCAGTTGTTTACAAATCCATCATCATCAGCATTCATAGATAAGTGAAAGTACAATACTTGACTAGAAGTAGGCATCTCTAAGAAGTCATCAGCATTGGTAATAGTCTTATCAAACATTCTCTTTTGAGCCATAAGCACCTCCTAGCACTCTCTTAATTGATCTTCTAAACTCATTAAGTAAAAAACTACTACTGCATTAACTCCACATCCAAAGTATGTTAGACTTGGTAAATGTCCACCATTATAAAATGGAGCAAGTGTAAAGAATATAAATTCCCATATTAGAAATCCTATTCCAGCTAATCCTAGTAGTAATTCAATAATCCTAAATATCATTTTTATTTTTTTCATTTTTGCATCCTCATTTCTCTTTTATTCTTTTTTTTGATATAATTTAATTAGTCATTTCTTTTAAATAATTCATAATAATCTTTGTTAAAATAATTGCATAGTGTTTCAATATCTCCTATTGTCCATTGACTTTTTCCAGATAATCTTCTACAGACTGATGCATGTGTTATATCTAGTACTTTTGCTATTGTCTTTTGATTATCTCCATGCTTAGCCATCTCTCCAACTAGATTTGGATATAATATCTTCTTCATTGCATCTCCTTTCTGTAAACAAAAAAACACCCAAGGTAATTTACCTTGAGTGTTCAACTACTTGAAATTGATATTATGTTAACTTCTCAAGGCATAATTATAAAGTTTTTTGTTTACCATTTATAATTCCATTATACTATCCATATTGAAATAGTCAACATAATTTTAAGATTTTTTTACAAAGTTTACAATTTAATTTTTTAAGTGTCAATTTTTTATTATTATTCAAGTAGTTAATGCAATTACATATCCTTATCCTAATAATATATTAATAAGGTTTATAATATATATCCATATTATATAATATAATAAGGATTTAGTACTTTTGATACAGAAGTTTTTGATTTGTTGCTTTTTCTTGTATCTCTCTCTATCTTTACTTATTAACATATAGTATTGATACCCTTGATAATACTTGTCTTTATATTTGTATTCAATATTCAATACTTTCCATCCCATAGATGTAGTATCTCCAATATCATATGGCAGCATTGTTTTTCTTAATCTGTAGATGATACTTCCATCATTTTTTTGGTATGTTATTTGCATCACTCCTACTCCACCTCCCCTTTTGATAGGGAAGTATTTTATCATACTTTTGTAGAATTGTCATTAAAAATCTTTGGAGGTTATATGAAAAGCAAATCTTATAAACTAAATAAATTAGAAAAAAATAGATATTCTATTGTTACTGATAATCTGGAGGAATGTTATATTTGCCACTCCCCTAAGCATCATCTTCATGAAGTCTTTGGAGGCAATAATAGAATCAACTCAATGAAATATGGCTGTGTTATACCTTTATGCTCCCATTGTCATGCAATTCTACATAAACATGGAGAATTAGACTTGCAACTCAAAAAAGAGCTAGAAAAGGCATTTATTGATGTCTATAAGTGTGATATAGATTATTTTAGAAACATCTTTTACATTAACTATCTATAATAATATGTTATAATGTATTAAAGGAGGCATTTATGGATATACCAATAACTATTCAAGGAGCAACTAGAGAATATGAGCATGTTGAAGCAGAAGAAGAAGCTGCTAATACTATTATTGATGATTTAGGAGTTGATAAATCATTATTCAATTATGTTAAGCCATGTGATGACTACTCTACTATTAAATATAAAGAATTTGACTTATTTAGAATCAAATATACTGATAAAGCAAAATGGATTAAAACATTAATGCCAACTGAGATTAGAAAAAAACACATAGATGATCCATTGTTTGATGCAGAAAAAAATAAGAATAGAGTTTTTTGGAAGTCAAATATAAATGACTTACATGATTATAAAGATGTTTTATTAGATACTATTGAAATTATAAGCAAATAAAAAAGACTAGGATTTCTCCTAGTTTTTTTATGGCCTTTTTATAAGTTTTCCTTGCTTTAATAAATTAAGCATTTTTATATTTTGAGATGGACTTCCTACATATGCAGTTATTCCATTTGCTTTAGCTATTGCTCTTCTATTACTAAATGAACTATCTGCTCCTATAGCTCTTAAAGCATCTACTATAGATCCAGATTTCCCAGTATATTTAGCATAGTATTTTACACTAGGTTTTGGAGTTGCTTTTTGTTTTAGTCTAAAATAATGTACTCCTCCTCTATTGATTTGTATTACTCTACATGGATTAGGATTTTGACTAAAGAAGTAATTTTTAGCATGGTCAAATATTGCTATATGTCCATATTCCCATATTGCAACATCTCCTTGTTTAGGAGTACTTACTACATCAAAATATTTTAACATTAGTTTATATTTCTCCCCTTTTAACATATTACTTACAAGTCCACATCCAGATAATACACTTGCTGGAAGTTTCAATACTTCTGTGAAATATCTTTGTGCTAAATCCCAGCATTGAAAACCATAATAGCCATCATAATCTGTATATTTTCCATTATACTTTTTATAAAACTCTTTATATGTCATTATTCCACATCCTTATCTTTTTTTGCAAAATAAAATGTGAATACCATTACTATAATAGTCATTACATCATTTGCATCAAATTTATTTGTTATTGATCCATATATCAATAATCCTGTTAAGCATAAAGTTACTATTGACTTTAAATCAATTAGTTTAGCAAGTTTTTCTTTCATTGAATCACTTCCTTTTTAATTCATTTACTTCACTTTGAATATTTGTTATGTTTTCTTCTAATTTTGCTAATTTTATTCCAAAGTTATTATGTACTTGTACTTTCTCATTTAATACTTTTACATCTTCTTTTAAATCATTAATCTTATACTCAAATAATTCATTGTTAGCTTTACTTGTTAAGATAGTAGCCATTATTGATGGTACTGCTACACTTAATCCAGATATTAAAGCTGTGATAATTCCACTCATAATTCCCTCCTATTCTACTACTTCTACTGTTAGTATGGTAGGCATAAAACCTGTTGCTCCAGATATGTAATTATTCTTATATCCATAACATCTTAAATAAAAAGCATCTCCTTGATTAACATTTAATGTTATAGGTCCATAAGTATTTACAACTTGCCAATTTGTTCCTCCGTACCAATGCCCTTCCTGAGATATCACTGTTGCTGTTCCATTTATATCTTGCATTAAATAAGTAAATGTTCTTGTTGTATTAGCAGCACTTACTGTCTTAGCTGTATAACTTACTTTTACTTTAGATACTCCATCTCCAATGACTATCTTTCCATTTACTAATGACAACTTATTCCCTACACTTTCTCCTAATGACATATTTGTTATATCATATGCTGTGTTTGTGTTAGGTATAGTAAAATCACTTGTTAAATAAACTGTCATTATATTTCTTGCTAGATCCACATTATTTAATTCTAATGTATTACTTTGAATAGGGAAGCAATTAACTCCCATACTTCTTAATGTTCTATCAAAGAATACAATTGGAATACCTTTATCAACTGTTAGATTATATGTAGTACTTGAGATGCTATCTTGTACTAATACTTGTACATCCCATTGATAATTGTTATCTAATGTTAATTGGCTTGTAACTCCATCTGTTAATGTTACATATGCTCCATAATTAGCATCAGTTGTCTTTTTATATCTTGTCTTTATTGTTATTACATTATGACTATCTAGACTTGAATAATTAGCTTCTACTTTTATGTTAGTAGTTGAATAGAAGTTATTTTCTCTTGCTAATGATATTATTGCACTAGGTTGACTATATTCTAATATTGTTATTGGTAATGTGTTTACTGCTGTTAAGCCTCTTGAATCAGTTAATGTTATTGTTGCATCTATATTGTTTGATATATTTAATGTTCCAATATTAAAAGTTGCAGTAGTTCCAGATATAGTT
>Ga0310694_10006670_pt1 | contig 10905 bp, 7 predicted proteins | sample 174DNAGHGhighgp2_FD_203884 | JGI IMG/M metagenome (GOLD analysis project Ga0310694, IMG submission 203884) | Sheep rumen microbial communities from Palmerston North, Manawatu-Wanganui, New Zealand - 1742 DNA GHGhigh gp2 (v2) (version 2) | ecosystem: Host-associated > Mammals > Digestive system >... | reverse complement strand
TCGATCCTGCTCTTGAAATGCTCGATATTCGCCTGTGCGGAACGGATCTGTTCCTTATAGACATTGATCTCGCCCTCGAGTTTGGTACGGATCGCTCCGGTATTGCTGAGCGTACTGCGGGCCGCTTCGATCTCCTGCTCCAGTACGGCGATCTCCTGCTCGATCCGTTCATATTCCTCACGCGTTTTCTCAAGCAGTTCCTTGCGTTCGTTCAGATCGTTACCGACGATCTTAAGTTTTTCCTCCGTCTGCGTGACGACCTCGTTTTTCCGGTCGCTTTCCAGGAGGAAATAGTTCACATCATAATGCTTCAGTTCTTCTTTTTTCTTCAGATACTCTCTGGCTTTTTCCGCCTGCTGTTCCAGGGGCTTCACCTGCTTTTCGAGCTCTGCGATGATATCGTTGATACGTACGAGCTTTCCTTCCGCATCTTCCAGTTTTTTGATCGTCGCGGCTTTGCGCTTTTTATATTTTACGATGCCGGCCGCTTCATCAAATAGTTCTCTTCTTTCTTCGGGTTTTCCGGAAAGGATACGGTCGATCTGGCCCTGTCCGATGATGGAATACCCTTCCTTGCCGATACCGGTATCATAGAAAAGCTCATTGACGTCTTTCAGGCGGCAGATGCTTCCGTTCATGATGTATTCGCTTTCACCGGAACGATAGATCTTTCTCGCTACGGTGACTTCATCCGCATCCAGTGCAAGCTGCCGGTCCGTATTGTCCAGCGTGATCGCCACATAAGCATAACCCAGCGGTTTACGCAGCTCGGTACCCGAAAAAATGACATCCTGCATGGATGCCCCGCGGAGCTGTTTGATACGCTGTTCCCCAAGCACCCAGCGGACCGCATCCGCGACATTGGATTTTCCGGAACCGTTCGGTCCCACGATCCCCGTGATCCCGTTATGGAACTCAAAGCGGATCTTATTTGCAAAGGATTTAAATCCCTGGACTTCGATACTCTTCAGATACATAAAACTATTTCTATCCCCTTGTCTAAACTATTCTGTCTTTTTCAGCGCATCAGCCGCAGCTGCTTTTTCCGCACTTTTTTTATTATGTCCTTCGCCCTGTCCGAGGACGTTCCCGTCCACACGGACTTCCACGAGGAATGTCTTGTCATGCTCCGGACCGCTTTCCGAGATCACACGGTATTCGATCCTGCCGTTCCCCTCCGCCTGCACCTTTTCCTGCAGCGTGGATTTCGGATCTCCGGCCCCTGCCTTTTCTTTGATATCCGAAAGCACCACACGCTCCACAAAGCACCTTGCGGCATCGATCCCGCCGTCCAGATAGATCGCTCCGATCACCGCCTCCAGGGCATCCGATGTGACGGATGCTTTTTTCCTGCCCCCGCAGGCATCCTCGCCTTTTCCGAGGAGAAGCAGATCCCCCAGTCCGATCCGTTCCGCACAGACACTCAGTGCCTCTTCGCAGACCAGAGCCGCGCGGAGTCTCGACATCTTTCCCTCCGGCATTTCCGGAAACTGCCGGAAGATACGGTCGCTGCTGATCTGTTCCAGCACGGCATCTCCCAGAAACTCCAGACGCTCATTGCACGCGATCTTGTTGATCTTTCGTTCGAACGCATACGACGAGTGCGTCAGCGCCTCTACGGCCAGGGATGTGTTTTGAAAAGGATATCCCGTACATTCACTCAGACGGTTTGCCAGTTCCGCTTCGTTCATCCGACCTCTCCCGGTTTCTGATACGGACTGCTCCGGACTACCAGCCGAAGAGCATCCTCCACGGTACGGATCTTCGATGCTTTCCCGACCTCGATCCGGTTACCTGTCTCCCGTTCCACGATCTGAAAGATCTGCGCCAGATCAATGGAGTCCGCTCCGAGATCCGATTCAAACGTGGATTTCAGCATGATCTCTTTAATGTATACCTGCAGCACCCGTTCGATCGCTTTTTTCAGGACCCCGTACTGCGCCGTCGTGATCACATAGGAGCAGCCGTTTTCCAAACAGAATTCGCCGATCCCGGCAAGTTCATCATACTCCATCCCCATCACTCCCCACTTTCAGACGGCTGCGTATCCTGTCATTGATCGCCTGCTCCGCAAACGTCCTGCATTGCAGGATCGAATTCCGGACCTCCACCGCTTCCGCGGATCCATGTGTTTTGACCACGAGTCCGTTTAAGCCCAGCAGCGGTGCACCGCCGTACTGCTTGACATCAAAATCCTTCAGCGTTTTTTTCAGGGCCGGTTTGATAAGAAGTGCTCCGATCTTGCTCCGAAGCGTGCTCATCAGCCCGCGTTTTACCGTTTTCAGGATAAAAGTCGCTTCTCCCTCATAGAGCTTGAGGATCACGTTCCCGACAAATGCCTCGGTAACAATGACATCAGCCGCGCCAAACGGAATGTCCCTGGCTTCGATACAGCCGATAAAATTGATATCATCACATTCTTTTAACATAGGGATCGTGTCTTTTACCAGCGCATTCCCCTTTTCTTCCTCTGCGCCGATATTTACGATCGCCACGCGGGGTTTCTCGATCCCGAGAGCGCCTTCCGCATAAATGCTTCCCATACGCGCAAACTGTACGAGATGTTCCGCCTTAGCATCCACATTGGCTCCGCAGTCAATGAGCAGGGCGCATCCCGCTTCGGTGGGAATGATCGGAGCCAGAGGCGCACGTTCCACGCCGCGGATCCTTCCGACGATCAGCTGCCCGCCGACCAGGATCGCTCCGCTGTTTCCTGCAGAAACAAAAGCGTCACAGGTGCCTTCTTTGACCAGATACATCGCTTTGACGATCGAGGAATCCTTCTTTCTGCGGATCGCCATCACGGGGGGCTCCGCCGTTTCAATGACCTCCGTGGCATCTACGATCTCGATGCGTTTTTCATCATAACTGTACTTCGCGAGTTCCGTGCGGATGACCGCCTCTCTCCCGACCAGATATACGCATACATCTTCCGCATCATGTAATGCATCCACGACACCCCGGACGATCTCGCCGGGCGCATTGTCCCCGCCCATTGCATCGACCGCGACTTTGATCATTTCAGACATACCCTGACCCTCAATCCTTCTTTCCTTTTGACCCAAACCTTCTTCGTTGTTTTTGCATAAGCACAACGAATATTTATTTTACTAGAATTTCACGAAAAAGGCAAGCAAAAAAGACCGCAGATACAGCGGTCTTTTCCGATTTCTTACATAGTAAAACTCGATCCTCAGCCGACCTCGAGGATCTCCTTTTTATTATATGCTCCGCAGGCCTTGCATACTCTGTGGGGAACCATAAGGGCACCGCACTTGGAGCACTTGACCAGCGTCGGAGCGGACATCTTCCAGTTCGCTCTTCTCTTATCTCTTCTCGCCTTGGAAGATTTATTCTTAGGACAAATGGACATCGCTTACACCTCCTGTCTGAAACTGTCTCTGTTCAGAACCGTTTTACTCCGGTTTCGTCGCACGAGTGATATTATACTCAGATCTGTGATCTTTTGTCAACAACTATTTACGAATTCTCTTCTTTTTTATCATTATCCGCCGGCGGAACCGGATCCTGATCCGGCTGTCCCTGTGCTTCGGTACCCGCGGGCTCCTGCGTCGGCACCGGCTGCTGACCCTGCACAGGCATCTGGCCCGGCATCACCGGCTGCTGGCCCTGTACCGGCATCTGGCCCGGCATCGGCGTTCCTTGCGGTACATAGTTGACATTCTGAGGAACATAGTTCATGTTCGCTTTCTTCTTTTTACCGGACTTTACTGCCACGATAATGATCACAATGATCAGGATCAGAAGAAATGCGGAAGCTCCGATCAGCGCATACAGCAGAACCGGCGCCACTTCTTTGTCATCGTCCTTATCCGTATCGCGATCCCGGCGTCCGTGGTGAGGCTTTTCGTCGTCGTCGTCATCCTCATCATCCTCATCCTCGTCGTCATCATCCTCTTCTTTTCCGCCGTCATTATCATCATCATCATCATCATCGTCGTCATCGTCATCTTCCCCGTCGCCTGCCTGCTGCTCGGCAATACCGCGGTCCTCCGTCAGGCCGGCCGCATAGCTGATGTCTGCCGCATAGAAATCAAAACGGGGATTCTCGATCGGGTTGTTCAGTCCCGCATCCTCGAGCGTATTCTGGAAGGAATCCTGGTATTCCGCATCGACAAGATTTAAATAAATGGAGATTCCGTTATCCCGGTCATTTAAGATCTCATCATAGAGTTCAAATACCGCTGCAACGGAAACCGAATAACTGATATAGTACATCGGCGACTGGAACGTGTGCGGGATCTCCACCCACTCCAGGATCTGTCCGCTCGGCGTATTTCCGTACATTCCGAGATAATAGGTATTGTAGTAATCGGTATCTCCGTACTCGATGCAGTATTGAGAATAAAGCTCATTCAGCTTATCGATCGTAAGATTATCCGGGTCCGAATAAACTGCATACTGGAAAGCATCTTCCTTCACGCCCTCGATGCAGGCATAGCACATGTTAAAGAGGCCGTACAGTCTGGCGACATCCGCATACTCTCCGTAAAGATCCTCTCCGTAATCAAGATAGAGCATTTCCAGTCCCTGGGAATGGATCTCCGCAAGGTCCAGGTCCCCCTTGTCGTAATACCAGCTGTCCGCACTCATGTAGTACATCTGGTTATAATGACCGAATTCGTGAACAAGGGTCTGAAGATCCGAATAAGTTCCTTCCGCACAGTTGAACATATACGGAGCATTGTATCCGCAGATCGAGATCGTATATCCGCCGGGGGATTTTGCCGGATCAACCGAAAGATCATAGAGATGATGATCTTCCATATAATCGAGAGAAACCAGCAGGTCATCGGAGATATCTCCGAGGTGTGCCCGCAGACGATTTAAGCATTCCTGCTCCGTGATCGGCTCCGCAAAGAAACTCTGCAGATCGGAATAGTGATCCTCGTCATACATCAGATCCTGCAGATCATGTGCCAGCGGAACCATATAATTCTTTACGTTATCGCGGTATGCCGCCAGATCGTCCGGCATAAAGTCGCGGTCATATACCTTTTCGTAAGCATAGTCCGCGTAATTATCGTAGCCTTTGCTCCGTGCCAGCTGCGTACGCACATCCACCAGCTGGAGATAAAGATTTCCGAGTTCCTCGTTTCTCTGCGTGAGGATATCCGCCAGTCCCGAAAGATATTCGTCAAACCCGATGGTCCCGTTGTCATAGGCGTCTTCCAGGCCTGCTTCATCATAATCCTTTCCGCCGATTTTCGTGGTATATTCTTTGTTATACAGCGTGTCATACTGCAGGGAGAGTTCCGTTTCCTGTTTGGACAGATCCTTCTGCTCATCCGTCAGAGCCTCATAATCCAGGATATCCTGCCACTCATCTTCCGACACGCGCGCGTGCATGACTTCGCTGTTCTTGGAAAGAGCGACCTCCTTATACAGCTGCTGGATCTTGTCCTGAACGCTCGTCGTCAGCTCATCGTAATACAGCACCTCGTCATCCCAGTATTCGTCATCTGCCACCAGATCGGAATGAATATAGGCGATACTGTAGTTGCGGCTGGCATCGTTATACCAGTCTTCCGCCTGCGTGATCAGCGCGTCGACTTCGTCGGCTTTGCGCGTGTTATCGACGATATCTTCCAGTTCTTCGACGATCGCATCAAAATCCGCCTCGTCTTTCCTGCTGTATTCGTAATCCTCCCAGTCCAGATCCGAGTGATCCGCACGGTCGGTCAGTACGCCTTTATTTCTGGCGGAAACCGCCACCGACATGGTCGCGGATGCGATCAGAACGCATGCGATCCCTGCCGTAAATGTCCGTTTCATATTTCTTTTTCCCGTTTTTTTCATAACCGATCTCCTGATGATCTCTGAGTAACATTTTTTTTGCAAAGACATTGATAAGTATATTAGAAACCGCTCCATTTTACAAGCCCCATGTGGCTGTGCTATGATATACACGTTTCTGTAGGGTACTATTTATGGATAAAACATACAGGGAGCACCGCAAGTGATACCGTCCAAACGGATCCCCGAGATCGATATCGCAAAAACCATCGGCATTTCCGTCGTGATCCTGCAGCACGCAGGATATCCGATGAACAACGTCTTTACTTTCCTGACGGTGTTTGCACTGCCGTTGTTTTTTATTTTGTCCGGTGCCTTCCTTACTCCGCCGCATCCCGTTTCCGCAGCTTCGAGGCGTCCGGATGCTTCCTTTCCTGCCGTTTTCCGCAAAAAAACGAAACGCCTTTTGCTTCCTTATCTGTATTTTTCCCTGATCGATCTGGCAGTCCTCTTTCTGGTCGATCTTATCCGGACGGGAAGCCCGCATCCGGTCCGTCTGACCGCCGACATCATCCGCTTTGTAACGATGCACGGCATCTCGGTCCTCTGGTTTTTGTCTGCACTATGGATGGGAGAACTGATCTTTTCCGCCTGCCTGATGGTGAAAAGCAAAACCGTCCGTTTGCTCCTTACCGTGCTTCTTCTCCTGCTTCTGATCGGAACCGCACTCTTCCGGCCCGCTTTGTTTGCCTGGTATGAACAAAGCCGCTCCGCCGATGTACTTGCCGGTTCTGCGGGGACCTCTCTCGCTCTCGGCTCTGCGGTAAAAACCGAGTTTCTGTACGACCTCTCGCTGACCTTCCTTCGTCTGCCCGTATGTATTTTCTTTATCGCTTTGGGATACACGGGAAACCGCATCTTTGACCGCTGCTTCCTTTCCGTCAATTCCGAGACCGGCAGCTCATCGGCCCGGATCTCGTGGGAACGTCTTCCCGAAGCACTGAAAGGATTTCTGGTTCTCGTTGTATCTCTTGTCTTTTACTGCGGCAGCTGTTTTATTGCTGTATACAATTCCGGCGGAAACATCCCGCTCATCTACTACGGAAAGAATCTTGCCCTTTATCTGCTTGCTGCCTGTCTCGGGACAGCCGGCACGCTGTTTCTTTCCCGTGCCCTGTATTATCTTTTCCATGCGGTCTTTTCGGGCAGGCCGGTCAAAGCCCTTATGTTTCCCGGCGAACACTCCCTGATCATCATGCTGACCCATATGGATCTTCACCTGATCACGATCGCAAAGATTCCGGTAACGCTCCTGCTTGTCCTTCTTCCGATCCCGAACACGTTCTACTGGATCCTGGTCGTCCTTTTCACATTGCTCGTCGAGATTCCGGTAATCCTGCTGATCCGTCGGTTCTTTCCCTTCCTGCTGGGGCTATCCGCCAAAAAGGAGGCCCGGCCATGAAAGTCTGCGGTGTGATCGCGGAGTTCAATCCGCTTCATAAGGGGCATGAATACCTGCTGCAAAAGGCAAGGGAACTCACCGGAGCCGATCATGTGATCGTCGTTATGAGCGGAGACTTTGTCCAGCGGGGAGAACCGGCCATCATCGGCAAATACTGCAGGACCGAAATGGCACTCCGTGCCGGTGCGGATCTCGTTCTCGAACTCCCCGCAGCTTTTGCAACCGGAAGCGCACAGTATTTCGCCCGCGGCGCCGTCGCCGCCCTCTCCCACACCGGTGTAGTCGACTCTTTATGTTTCGGAAGCGAGTGCGGAGACATTACGGAATTGGAACGTATCTCCGTTTCGGCACAAGACGCGACCTGCAATAACGGATTACCTGCAAATGATTCCGATCCGCATTCCGGTCGCTTTACGAAGACAGCAGACCGGCTGAATCCAAACGACCTTCTGGCCGTCGAGTACCTCCGTGCTCTTTCCGATCGGAACGCAGATTTCATCCGGCCTTATACGATCCAAAGAAAAGGCGCCGGCCATCTCTCTTCAGAGCCGCAAGAAGACAGTGCAAGTGCTTCTTATCTTCGCAGTACACTTCTTTCCGACGCCCGTGGAGACGGCATCCCCGCCAAACTGCGGAAATATGTTCCGGAAAGCGCCTTCCGGACACTGTCGGAATACGCGGAGACATCCCGCTTATTATCCTTCGGCGATTTTTCGGAGTTGATCGCCTACCGCCTGCTGTCCGAAAGAGAGAGCGGATATCACGGATACTTTGATGTTTTTGAAGATCTGTCCGAAAAGATCAGAAACCGTCTGGAAGAATATACGGAGATCGAAGATTTTCTGAATCTGCTAAAAAGTAAAGACATCGCATACAGTCATCTGTCCCGGGCGTTGCTTCACATTTTGCTGGGGATAAAGACAGATGATGTACGTTTTTTGTGCGACGAGTATGATCATTGCCCGTGGCTGCGTCCCCTCGGCTTTTGCCGTTCCGCCTCCGGTCTCCTGCATTCGATCCGTGAAAATGCAGACCGGCCGATGATCTCCAAGATGGCGGATGCCGGTTCCGTTCTGGAGGAACGTACCTCCGGACTCCTGCGTAAAGATGCTGCGGCTTCCGAATTATACGCTCATATCTCAAACAAAAAAAGCGGCATCCCGTCGGAATACCGCCATTCTCTCATTCTCATATAATGCCGGCGGTGGGACTTGAACCCACACGTAGTTGCCTACAACAGATTTTGAGTCTGCCTCGTCTGCCATTCCGACACGCCGGCGCACCAAAGGATATTATCATACCGAAATGGAAAAGTCAAACCGGCGGCCTCAGGAAAGGATCTCCGATTTTTCCCTTCTTGTCGCCACTCCGTCCCGGATCTCGTAGATCACGTCACAGTTTCGTATCGTAGTCAGCCGGTGTGCTACGATGATCATCGTTTTCGAACCGTGCAGAGAGTCGATCGCTTCCATGACAGCGGTCTCGGTGTCGTTATCCAGCGCACTGGTCGCTTCATCCAGGATGAGGATCTCCGGATTCATGTACAGAGCTCTTGCAATGGCGATCCTCTGTCTCTGGCCGCCGGAAAGGCGTACGCCGTGCTCTCCGACGCGGGTATCGAGCCCATCCTCGAGATGTCTTACAAAGTCCGCCAGCTGCGCTTCCTCCAGCGCATGCCAGATCCGTTCGTCACTGATATCCTTCGGATAGATCCCGAACGCCACATTCGCCCGGACCGTATCATCGGTCAGATAGACGGCCTGGGGCACATATCCGACCACCCGCGCCCAGCCCGGCAGATCTTCGTAAACATCCGCGCCGTCCAGCAGCACTTTCCCCTGCTGCGGTTTTAAAAGCCCGAGGATCACATCTGCCAGAGTCGTCTTTCCGGCTCCGGAAGGCCCGATGAGAGCAACGGACTGCCCTTTTTTTACTTCGATATTCAAATGGGAGAGTACATCCTCCTGTCCGAGCGGATAGCGCCAGGTCACATCCTCGACTTTCAGGGATTCGGTAAAGGGCATGGGATCCGCATCCGTAACATCCACACTGTCCAGACGGCTGCTGTCATCCTCGTTGATCTCTTTTACCATGCGGTAGATCGAATCCAGACGCATACGGTTATAGACGATCGCATTCATGTCCGTCGTAAGGCGGCCGACCGCAGGGAAGAGACGAAACGCCGCGACCGCGATCACTGCGAGTTTGGTCACAAATGCGGAGATGTCTTCCGTCATATGCAGACGGATCACGACGACCGCGATCAGTCCGCCGATACAGACCACCTCATATACATTGGCAGGAACGGAGTTTAAGAAATTGCTCCTTTTCGCTGCTTTCGCATTTTCCGTAGCCGCTTCTTCAAAACTGTCGATAAAATATTTCTGACGGTTGGAGACCATGATCTCTTTGATCCCGTCAAATGCCTGTGTCAGATACTGCAGCATGATCCCTTCGCAGTTCTGCCCCATACGGCCGAAAAACTTGACGAGTTTTTTGAGCCCGAAAAAGAGGAACAGCAGACAGGTCCCGAGCAGTCCTGCCAGGGAAAAGGCCAGCACCGGATCAAGCGTGACGATGTAGATACCGATCGCCATGCAGGTAAACACCTCGGCGATCGCTTTAAACAGATAGAAAAATACCGCAAAGACACCGACCACATCCTGGTTGATGCTGCGAATGAGGATTGCGGAATTGACCTGGAGATGGAAAAGATACGAACTGTGCAGGAAGATATTCGTCATCTTGATCGACAGTTCCTTCTGCACCATCGTGGAATACCAGGACTGAACATAAGAAGAAAACATCAGATAGAGATTTTTCAGAATGTATACAACGATGATCGCGACACCGAGTACCGTCATCACATGAAGCGTATCGGAAGTATCCGTGAAATTGGCAAGCAGCTTCACGTACCATTTCCCTTCCGTCGCCTCCGGCGTCAGGATCGTCTCCATGAGTGGCAGCACCGCCGACACCCCGAGCATCTCACAGAGCGAGCCGATAAACGCGATGAACATAACGACAAAATACAGCCGCTTCTGTCTGGCATCCAGGATGTAATTCAGCTTATGGACGATATCTCGAAATGATTTCATAACTTCGACATTTTATCATAATCTCCGGCCCCGCGCAACGTCACTCTCCCTTTCGCTGCCGGACACCGGGCATGACCGGAAGGATCAGAGATCCATGGCCAGATCATACACTTCCGGATTCAGTTCACGGATGCGGTCCATATGCTCATTCAGCCGGTCCAGATCATTCGTGTAATCCTTGTAGAAATACCGGATCAGGTTATAGTACGCCCAGGCCGAGTTCCGGTCCGGATATACCGTCGCTTTGATGAAATAATCCCTCGCCAGCGAAAAATCGATCTCTGCGCGTATACTCGTGCTTTCCGTACTTCCCTTGATCTCTCCCTGCAGGTAATACAGCCCCAGACGGTTCGCCGCATACGGCTCATATTTATCCGCGGACCGTTTCAGATACCCCGCATACTTCTTCGCCATTGTCTGCAGCTCCTCTTCCGATGCACCGTCCCGGGATGCGAGCAGGATGCGGTCCGCCTCCCTCAGTGCAAGGTTATTACATGCATATACATATCCCTGCTCCGCGGCGGCTTCAAAAAACAGATCGGCACACGCCCGGCAGTGTTCCCTTTCAACCACCTCCGGAAGCTTCAG
>Ga0310694_10006667_pt1 | contig 10910 bp, 8 predicted proteins | sample 174DNAGHGhighgp2_FD_203884 | JGI IMG/M metagenome (GOLD analysis project Ga0310694, IMG submission 203884) | Sheep rumen microbial communities from Palmerston North, Manawatu-Wanganui, New Zealand - 1742 DNA GHGhigh gp2 (v2) (version 2) | ecosystem: Host-associated > Mammals > Digestive system >... | reverse complement strand
CGCCCAAGACAAGTGCTGCCTCGTGTATCAGCCACGAACACTCAATATCATGACCATAACTTTCCAAATGTCCGGCACCACGTGTCCAATCCATGTCGAAGAAGAGGTCAAGGTGATGTGTCTCTGGATTTAGTATGCGGTCAGTGAAGATATTAATGATGTTACGTAGTGCTGCCTCTACCCTATTCTTCGTCTCCTGTGGTACGGCGACATCGACAGGCAGAACGGCACCGATTACTGGCACATAATTGACCGACTCCGTTGCATCCAACTCTTTCAGACAACGGAACAGATTTGTGTAGGGTTCAATAATATGCAAATGAGTATTCTGCGATTTCGGATAGTTAGCATCCAGTTCAGACAACCGCATATCGGCTATCTCACCCCACTCGCGAGTGCACGCCTCGATGTAGCCATTATACTGATGGTCCAACGCATGCTCCTCTATACAGTCGAAGAGTTGCAACGCACATTCCAATGCTTCACGGTCACCGGTAGCACGAGCATACTCAGACATACCGTAAATAGCAAATCCAATAGCATAGAACTGCTTTTTCGTGTCAAGTGGATTACCTTTGCTGTCCAGACTCCAATAAACTCCACCATATTCTTTGTCGATGAAGTGATTGATGATATACTCTTTGGCACGCTTGGCCATCTTCAGATATTCTGGAGTCTTCAGCACTCGGTATGCGGCCGAGAACGACCAAAGAATACGGGCATTGAGGATTGCACCTTTTTCAGCGTCTTTATGCAACACGCCTTGTCCGTCTATTCGACCATAGAAGCCACCCTGTTCACGGTCAAGCATCTTTTCCATCCAGAAACGCAAGATGTTGTTTTTCACAACATCTTGCATTTCACGTTTCATTGTCTGTACTGTCTCGTTCATTTCTTAATAGGATACAGGTAAGTCAACAGAATAATCAAACCGGCAATAATAGCAGGGAAAATGGAGAAAAGCATCCATACCATAGAAAGTACGGAGTCGGTAATGGAAGCAGGATCGACGATAGTGTTACCCATATCGTCGGTTATCATGCTGGCGCCAGCCAGTCCAAGGAACAATGCAACGAGTGAACCGGAAATAGCAGTACCAAACTTCTGTGCCATCGTACCAGATGAGAAAATCAGACCAGTCGAACTTGTTCCGTTCTTCTCGGTGGCATAGTCTGCCACGTCAGCATACATCGACCACAACAGTGGCGAGTAGAGTCCTATTCCGACAGATGTCAGGATAACGACAGCCACCATTACCCAAATATATGCTGGGTCCATAGGTATGAAGAAGAAACCTACAGAGAAGACCAGACAGATGATAGCAGCAGCAATGAATGCCTTACGCTTTGACCCCATCCACAGTGTGAACTTAGGTGACAAACCACCGAAGACCATACATGTCAGCTCGCCAAAGGTCATGAACACAGTATAGTTGATGATCAGTCCGCTTACTGTTACGTCTCCGTGCAGGCAATAGTCGAACATGTAACCAGCCACAGCATAGCGGAAGCCATTGAAGAAGTTGGTGCAGATACCTATGAGTGTCAGATAAATCCATGGCTTGTTCTTGAACAGGTCAGCAAAGGGACGGAACGAGAACTTTTCTGCACGTACTGGCTTCAGGCGCTCCTTGGTCATCAGGCCACAGGCTAATGTACCAACAGCAGCAATAATACCAAAGAAGACACCAATGACAGCATACTGATGTTGTCGAGCCTCTACGGTATAACTGCCGTCAGCCATTTTCTCACCACCTATCATCTCCATGAGGTACGGGAACGAAAGCAACGTGATGAACCCCATTGCATAGGCACCAACCATACGGAACGAAGAGAACTGGTTTTTCTCGTTGTCATCATCAGTCATCACACCTAACAACGATCCATAAGGCACGTTTACCGCAGTGTACAAAGCCATCATCAACAGATATAAGGTGTAAGCCCAGATGCGCTTGCCCACTGGTCCGAAGTCAGGTGTATAAAGCAGCAAAGCGAAGATGAGTCCAAAGGGAATAGCTCCATAGATCAGCCATGGTCTGTATGTACCCCATCGTGACTGTGTACGGTCAGCCAATGAACCCATCAGCGGATCGGTCACAACGTCGAACATACGTGCTATGAGCATCAGCGTGGCAGCATCGGCAAATGTCAGTCCAAAGACGTTTGTGAAGAACAAAGGGAAGGCGATAGACATAATCTTCCATGTTATACCACCTGCAGCAGCATCGCCTAATGCGTAGCCGATTTTTTCTTTTAATGTTGCCATATTGAATGATTTACCGATTTACATTTTATTTGTCTTGTTCTTTGCCACCAGTTTCTTGATGGTCTCTACCGAAGCGGCGGTATAAAGGCCGTCCTCTGGGGTATTCATGCAGTAGTCAATCAGCTTGTCAACAGTCGATGTTGCTACATGCATACGAGTATCTGCAGAAGCATAATAGATAAACACCTTGCCATCCTCGTCGGCTATCCATCCATTGGCAAAGGCTACGTTCATCACGTCACCTAAGTATTCATCTCCCTGTGGCACAAGGAAGAAACCACCAGGCTGAGCTATTACCTTCGTCGGATCATCCAGCGCAGTCATATACATATATAATACGTAGCGCAGTCCGTCAGCCGTGGCACGAACACCATGAGCCAGATGCAGCCATCCTTTCGGGGTCTTGATGGGGTGTGGACCCTCGCCGTTCTTCACCTCGGTGATGGTGTGGTAATGACGTGCATTGATAATCTTCTCTTCTTTTACCTCTGCATGCGTAATGTCATCGACAAGTGCCCAACCGATGCCACCGCCAGAACCAGTATCAATGAAGCCATCCTGCGGACGGGTATAGAAAGCATACTTACCGTCAACAAACTCTGGATGAAGCACCACGTTACGCTGTTGTGACTTCGTCTTCAGGTCTGGCAGACGTTCCCAAGTCTTCAGGTCTTTCGTACGTGCGATGCCTGCAGTAGCCGTTGCAGCACTCAGATTGCCTGGCTGTGAGTCGTCGTGACGCTCTGCGCAGAAGACACCATATATCCAGCCATCCTCATGCTTAGTGATACGCATGTCGTAGATGTTGGTTGCAGGTATCACGTCGTCAGGCATAGTGATGGGCTCTTCCCAGAAACGGAAGTTATCCACGCCGTTAGGACTCTCTGCTACAGCAAAGAACGATTTTCTATCAGCACCCTCTACACGTACTACCAGACAGTACTTGCCATTCCACTTGATAGCACCGGAGTTCAACGTAGCATTCATCATGATACGCTGCATCAGATATGGGTTGTCCTTCTCATTGAAGTCATAGCGCCACTCCAATGGTGTGTGTTCTGCTGTCAATATGGGATTCTTCCACTTGTCATAAATACCATTTCCCCACTCCATGGGTTCATTCTTACGTGCCAGCAACTCCTCGTGGTGTGCACGCAGGGCTTTTACCTTCTCAACAAAATTGCTCATAGTGTTTATAATTCTAAATCTTTAATTTTTAATCTTTAATTTTTAATCTTTAATTTTTAATCTTTAATCTCCTCCAGGAACAGCGTGTTCTCCTTCTTATAGAAGTCACGGAAAGCCTGTGCATCAGGCTTTGCTGGCGATGGACCGAACCACTCGGTCTTGTAGTTACGCCATACAAGCAGATAGCTGATGGGCTGACCTTCCACGGTAGGCAGCAGTGTTGATGTCCACCATGTTGAGTCGGTAAGGTTCTTCAGTCCACACTCAGTCAGTGCAGCAATCTTTCCATGTTCCTGTGCAACCTTGCAGAGTACATCCAGATTCTGCTTTCCGCGCTCAATAAATTGCTGACCCTCGTCGGCATTCCACTGGTAGCCGTCCAATCCTAACATGTCAACACGGTCGTCTCCAGGGTAACGCACCAGCAGTCTCTCGGCTGTCAAGTTATCCTCCATACCTGGCGAGTATGCCCATACCAGGTTGTCGAACCCTTGTTCTTTCAGGTAGTCCTGCAGCATGTTCCACAGTCCTTTATACTCCTCAACAGTGCAGAGCTTCTCACCCCACCAGAACCAGGAACCACTGTTCTCGTGCCAAGGACGGAAGATGACGGGTATCTTCTCGCCATTATCATCGGTCAGTGTAGCCAGGAAGTTCGACAGACGCTCCATCCATGTCTTGAATTTCTCATGATGTGTGCCACCAGGAAGAATGTTCTTCACCACTGTCGAGTCAGTAACGTCCCATGCCGTTCCCTCTGGGAACTTCTGTCCGGCAGGACCGCCTCCGTCAATAGTAGTGACTGGATTACGCGGATGCCAGCTAATGGTGATGATACCACCACGACGATAGTGGTTCTTTATCTCCTCTGTGATGGTTTTAAACGGAACGCTGTCCAGACTCTTGGCGTCACCCATCTCTATGCCACCCAGCTCGAAGCCCATGATGGCAGGATAGTCACCACAAACATTCTTCACGTCGCTGGAGTCTTTTTGGTATTCCCACGTCAAACCATAGAACGGGTCGTCCTGATGACCAAACATGATACCCTTCTTCTGCAGGGCAATCAGACGTTCTTGTAACTGCTGAGCCTTGGTTTGCACTTTCTCTGCTTTCTTTGTCGCTGTACATGCGGCAATAACGATGCCTGCCATGACGATAATTAATAGTTTCTTCATATTTAGCGTAATTTGTTTAGCAACCAGTTTTCCCATTCGTCCCACTGTTCCTGGAACCAGAAGTGCCAGGTAGCCTGATACGGCGATATCTCCTTCGGACCGTTCACAATGTTATAAGTGGCCCATGCCGTCGTCGGTGGTACTACGTCGTCGTTATATCCGAACGAGAACCAGCCTTCCTGCTCATTCGTTATTCGACGTGCAAAGTTTATACCGTCGTAATAACGTGAAGTCTCTATCTGCTTCTCCATGCCACGTCCTTTGTTCCAATAGAAATAGTGTGGCCAACCACATGCTACGTTTTTGAGGGAAGCCGTATGGTCACAGAGTGCGGCATGCACAGGTGCATAACAGGTGATGCGCTTGTCGAGGGCTGCCGTAGCTAACGTCAGGAATCCTCCTTGGCTACTGCCTGTTACTGCCATTTTCTTACCGTTCCATGGTGTGTATTGCTCAATATAGTCGAGTGCACGAATACATCCTATGACGACACGTTTATAGTACATCTTGTCACGGTCGTCCATGTTAAACTCCCAGTAACCCATCAGTGCACCATTAAAAATATCGTCATAGACCTTCTGCTCCATGGTGACAGGAATACCATGAATACCTATTTCTAAAGTGATAACACCTTGCGAAGCAGAATACACATCACCGCCATAGGGACGTACGCCAGCACCTGGCACACGCAGCATGGCAGGATACTTGCCTTCTTTCACCGGCACACACAGGATACCATAGGTGCGATAGTTGTTCTGGATGTTCTGGAAACTTACCTCATACACATTCACGTCTTTCGTGCAACGCTCAGGCAGAAGGCGCTTGGTGGGGTTGAGGTCGGTCTTACGGGCATCGTCAATTGCAGTCTTCCAGAAAGTGTCAAAGTCTGAAGGCATAATGGTTGTAGGCTGTATCTTCTCTGGCGAGAAAGCGGCTCCACATGCACCTTTATACTCCTTGCCTCCCACATGGGCTGTCACATCGACACGGTAGAAACCGGGCTTGGTCATCTTACCTTTCAATGTCAGCGTACCGTCCTTGAGCACTACACCAGTCTTCTTCTGGTCCTGATACATCTCGGGACCTGCTGCATAGTCGATGGTCACGTCGTTCATCAACGTGGCAGAACGTGTCACCGAGATCTTAAATGTAGCAGTCTGTCCTACCTCGTAGCGCCAGTCCTGATGGTCGGGCACCACGTTCACCACAATGTCATTGCCGCGTATCTGTGCCTGTAAAGGCAGTACAGCTACGATGGTCAACAGCAGGAAAAGTAATTTCTTCATTTTTGGTATCAACAGTTTTAGGATTTAAAGATGGTGCAAAGATACGCAAATTTCGCGATAAGTCTTGACACTTTCATGACCAATGCTTGTATTATTTCACTTTCTTCATTCTATCTACTTGTTCCTTAATGACAGCCAGTGTTGTAGTGTCGCCTGCAAAGACGGAATTCAAGCCTTGTGCCTCCTGTGCCGGGTCGTTGGTGTAGTCGTCACCGACCTGCCATTGCTCATGCTGTGGTTTGGCAAAGCCTCCCCATCCCCAGAAGTTACAACCTGCAAAATAGCCTCCCTGTTCAGCATTGTCAGCTACCAGTGAGAACACATATTTATAGTAACCATCGCGGCCCTGTGTCGGAGTGCCAAGGTCGAACTTGAAACCATCACGAGGATAACCGAACTCTTCCATCACCAATGGCTTCTTCAGCTTTGCACATATCGCCAAGTGCTTGTCAATGTATTCCTTCGTGTTGTCTTTCGCACGAGGTAGGTTCTCTATCAGCGAGTCGGCCTTTGCCCATCCCCAGTTGTATGGCCACAGATGGATGTTACAGTAATCAATGTTCTTGTCGCTGCAGATACGTTCCCAACTCTCATAGCTGTTCTCACAGCCCCACGATCCTTCGGAACCCACGCTGATGAGGTGGTTTTTATCGATGGAACGGATGAGCGCCGATGCCTCGGCAAGCCACTTCTCAAAGGCTGGCAGCTTCTCTGCGTCGAAGGCACGTGGCTCGTTGCCTATCTGCCATGACATGATGGCTGGGTCATCCACATATTTTATATTAGTATAGCGGTTGGTACGTCCAAGGATGAAACGCACATAGTTATAGAACAGCTCATGAGCCTTCTGGTTATCTGCATACTGACTCATGGCTTTCATGAATGCCGGATAGCCGGCTTCGTCTGGTCGGGGTTGCTTGCCCAGTCCGGCATGCTCCAGATAAAAACCGTAGCCCCCACTCCATTCCCATGAGTTGTTCAGGTAGAGCACAGCCACCATGTCACGCTTACCCATCTCCATAAGCAGATAGTCCAATCCAGCTAAGATGGTGTCGTTATACTCGCCAGGACGAACCTGAAGCGTAGGCTCCACCTTAGTCTTCACACCACGCTCGCCGTCAGAGCCCACGAGGATGCGCAGGTTGTCGATTCCCATGCGTTTCATTTCGTCAAGCTCACGGCACAGGCGGTCACGGTCGCCGCCTTGTCCTTCAGAGCCGAGGATGGCTCCATACCAGAAGTTAGTGCCTACGTAGTAGTAGGGTTTACCGTCGCGGACGAAGTGTCCGTCTTCTACGGTTACAAACTCGTTCATTTCTTTCTCTTGTTGTTGGCAGGCAGTAAGCAGTACTGGTGCCAAAAGGGTAAATAGAAGTTTCTTCATTGTTATTTATAGTTTGTTATAGTTTATTATAGTGGTAATAGTTTTTTATAGTTGTTATAGTGGTTATAGCTATGATAGTTTCTATAGTCACTATAACCAACTATAACTAACTATAACCACTATATCCACTATTCCCCCCTAAAACGGAATACCATGCGCAGTAAGAATAGCCTTCAGCCGACGGTTCTCGGCTTCTAACGCTGACAGGCGAGCATCTTGCTGCTGACGGTAACCGGTACGGGCGGCATGCATACGTTCCTTGATGCCTCCCTGGGTGACGAACTGCTGCTCTAAGTGTTTCAGAAAATTGTTCATCATCGTGTCTGTCATGTGGCAGAGGGTGAGGCAGGTATTGGCCATCTCCTCTGCTGACCACTTATCGAAATAGGGTTCGTATTGCTGGTAATCATTATGCTGCTTGCAGAAATCCACCATCGGCTGGAAACGCTCGTTATGCTTGTCCCATACTGTCAGACGCTGCGACAACAGGTAGTCACGATAGTCTTCCCTTAGCTCCTGAATACTGGCACGTGCCACGTTGAGCAACTTAAGCTGAAGCTCCGTCGATGACTTGCCGTCAGCAAACCCCTCTACAATATTTTGCTTGCCCGACCGTGCTGCCTGAACCATCTGATCAACCGTGCGGTCGCCGTAGGGCGGCAGGAAACGGTGGCAGAACACTGCTGTCAACTGGTAAAGCGTGTCTGCCTTCTGGTAGAAGTGCAGTGTGTTCCAGTTGATTTGTGGTAGCAGTACGCGTGGCGTGGGGTTATTCTTCATAGGTGGTTATAGATTTTTATAGTAGTATTATAGTTGTTATAGTTGTTGATAGGGTGTTATAGTTATGGCCCATCTGGCTGCAAAGATACAAAGAAGTGAGCAAAAAGCAAAGAAAAAACAGCATTTCTTTTCCCATTCCCCTTCGAAAAGCAACTATTACTCACTATAACAACTATAAATCACCATAACAACTACCCCCCTCCAACAAAAAGAGCGAGATACCCTCAAGGATATCTCGCCTATAGATTCGCATTCAAAAGTATTCCTCTTACTTCTGCAAGAACTTCTTACCGTTCTGGATAACTACACCCTTGTACTGAGCGTCAACACGCTGACCGGAAAGGTTGTACATCGGAGCGTTCACGTTCTTCTCGGCATTGATGGACTGGATGCCGTCGGGATTAGCAGGAGCAGCAATACTAACAATGTCAACAGCCATTGGATAACCACTTGCAGCACCAGCCTTTAAGTATAATTTAACCAAATTCTTTGGTGTAAAGTCATTTTTATCATCAATACTACCAACAGTCTCAGGACTCAAAGTAAAAGAAAAACTCTCAATTCCCTTATCAAGACTTGGCCAACGGAATCCACCATTAACATCATTGAGTTCAAGGATCAAACCTTCTGCCTCCAAAGGAGCTCCAAAAGTAAAGACAATCTCACGAGTATCAGTATCTGTTCCATCATTTGTGTAGGTAATGTCATTACCCTCTTCATCAACTATACGCAAGCCACCATACTGACCTTTGAAGTTAATTTTACCATTTGAGATAAATGGAGAAACATTCCAAAGGTTCTGACCTGAACCAGGATATGATGTAAGAGTTGTTTCTGTTTCATCTGTAGAAATAAGTGTTACAGCTTTCAGAAGAAGTTTTGCACCATTAACAGCTCCCTGAATAGCCACCATACCATTGGTAATAGTTTTCCTCTCTTCTACAAACTCAACTGTTGTCTCTGTCTTAGTTGGATCCAATCCGTAAGAAGTTGAATTATCATCTGTACCATCACCATACTTAACATTAACCCACTGAGATTCAGAAACAGTTGAAGCATCACCAGAATACTCTACCCTTACAGCTTTGTACTGAGAGAAATCAACACCATTAATCAAGATAAACTGCCCCCACTGATTAAACAATAGCTGTGTGTCTGCTGGGTATTCTACTATTTCATAGTTCCAGGGATAAGAATCCACAGCAATTAAATAAGTTTGTGCGTTTGCACCCACTGTCATTAGAGCAGCAGCAATCAGAGTAAATAATTTTTTCATACGCTATAAATTAATTGTTGGTTAATAATTATTGTTTTTTTGATAGTTCTTTAGTTCGTACTGTGAACAACTTTCGTCATTTACGGCGCAAATGTAAAAATTATTATCGATACATGCAAATTTCTATCAAGGAAAAAAAGCATAATGCGACAAATATGAATGAAAAAGACACATTTTTGCAAATAAAGTATCATTCCACACCATTTTTGCATGCTTAAGTTACATTGAGGTCATGAGGTGAAATATGACTTTTTTGCAAAATTGAACTATTATCACCTTAAAACCTGTCAGCGAAGCGACCTGATAACCTTAAAACTGACGAAGAAAGTAACGAAACGAACGAATCGAACGAAAAGAAACGAAACGAACGGAAAGTCAGATTGGACCGTCCCGTTTGTTGTATCTTTGCAGGCAAAAACCAAAACAAAGCAGTGAGAAATGACAAAAGGAACAGTAAAAAAACAGAAAAAAACGATGACAGATGACAGATGTGACAGTAAAAAACAGAAAAAACCTTCCTGCGTACGTGCGCACATACGTACGCAGGAAAGATTTCTTTTATTTATCTGTCACATCTGTCATCTGTCACCCCCAAATGAACAAGGAACAGTAACAGAAGGAACAGTAGAAAACAAAGAAAAGTCTCCTGCGTACGTATGCGCATACGTACGCAGGAAGGTTTTCTTACTTATTCTACTGTTACTACTGTTACTGTTACCCGATAAAGAAAACAGGTGCACCCATTTCCATAAACAGGTGCACCCATTTCCCAAAACAGGTGCACCCATTTCACAAAACAGGTGCACCCGTTTTGGGGAACCGACATGCCCGTTAAACTATAAACTCTAAACTAAAGAGCTATGGTAGGCAATGAGTCCTTCCATTGGGCTCTTCATGACCTTACCGACGGTAAACGACTCAGCACGAGCGGCTTCCTGTAACTCGTTCTCGTAATGATAAGCCATGCTACCTACGAAACTTACAGGCAGGTCAGGGCGCTGATAAGGCACGATGTTATGGCTGAAGAAGTCGCGGAAATTCTGCACCACCAGCTGACGCAGTGGTTCCACATCGAGATGACGACTGATGAACTCGGAGGTAGAGGCCAAGAAACGGTTTGCCTGTGGCTCGCGATACACCTTCTGAATAATGTCCTGCTGAGTGAGGCGTGTCTCCTTTTCGAAGTCTTCGCGCAATTGTTGTGGCAGTCGTCCTTTGTAAAGAGCGTTCATGAAAAGCCGTCCAAGCACGGCACCGCTACCCTCATCGCCCAGGATGTAGCCCATGGCAGGCGTGTTCTGCACCATCTGCTCGCCGTCGTAGAGACAGGAGTTTGCACCTGTACCTAATATGCAGGCAATGCCCGGCTCTCGTCCGCACAGGGCACGTGCTGCAGCCATAAGGTCGCTATGAATCTCTATTTTCGACGTAGGGAAGAACTCGCTCAGCCGGCGTTTCATCTCCGGCACGTGGGCAGGCGTACAGCCGCTGCCATAGAACGAGATATCTATCTGCTGGAGCAATGGCGTCTCGAGAGCACGGCTATTGACGAG
>Ga0310694_10006665_pt1 | contig 10915 bp, 18 predicted proteins | sample 174DNAGHGhighgp2_FD_203884 | JGI IMG/M metagenome (GOLD analysis project Ga0310694, IMG submission 203884) | Sheep rumen microbial communities from Palmerston North, Manawatu-Wanganui, New Zealand - 1742 DNA GHGhigh gp2 (v2) (version 2) | ecosystem: Host-associated > Mammals > Digestive system... | reverse complement strand
GCACCTCTGGTCGAGGAGCATCCCTTGGCTGCCCTCAAACACGATGCCGTATTCTCTGAATGTCATCACGTGTTTCGTGAATCCCATTGCGTCGCCTGCCCCTATGACATTCAGGCCGTCAAGAGAGTGGTGCAACCTCTTCGCCCATGCATACACCTCGTCATCTGGAAGCCTTTCACGTAGCGACGTGCCGAAGTGCACATCAATGTACTCCCGCCAGAAGATCAGCTTGTCGAGCAACTTTCCCAAGGACGACCAAAGGACATCCCCGGCCTCAAGCCTCATTTCTGGCGACACATCGCACTTTGCGACAGCTTTATCACACAGCCTCGCGACACCTATGCCTTTTCCAGTGGAGCCATGACCATTCTTTGCAGCAATCTCTCTGCTCGCATACACGTGGAGCATGGTCACCATAGGGCACCCACCATCAAGTGTCACTGTTCCCGTCATGTCGCGTCCCATGACCTTCGAGAGGTGCTTCGCCTCCTCGACAAACGTGAGCGGGTCGAACAACGTGTCTCTGGTTATCACGGTGTTTGCACCAAGCAGCGCCCCAGAGCCAAACTGCGAATGAGTGTGATGAAGAATCTTGCCATCACTTTTCACTCGTACATTGTGTCCAGCCTGCGGACCTCCGTTGAATCTCACCACGACTGGCTCGACGTCACTGTTCTTGATTCTCTCGACCTCATGCGCGACTGCCATGCCCTTGCCCTCGTCACCGAAGCCGAGACCTATCACTATCTTATGCATCGTGTTTCTCCGTAAGACTACTAAGTATCTCGCCACGCGCTATGTCCCTAATCTGGAACACTGTGCGAAGGAGCTTCTTCATGTCATGGTTTGGCCTTTCGATAAGGCCGTCTACCACCTTTTGGTGCAGATCATCGAGAGCGGCTTCGGCATATTCAGTGTTGCAACGCTCTGGCCTCGTGAGATTGTCTGGAAAGAAGTAGAGGTCATCACCATCGTATACCTTGCGATACACGTACAGGTCGATGCCATCAAACGACATGACTACCGGACCATCAACCATGTGTCCTCCTAATAAAACGGGCGTCCCGAAGGACGCCCCCTAGAAAACGATTGAGTCGATCTCGGAGACGATGGTGTCGAACCCCCGCTCGGCCTTGCCGATGAAGTCAAGCACGGCATCGCTCCATCCGGCCATGACGTTGACCTTGTGGCCGATGAACTGTGACGTCCCATAGCCTTGCAGGTCTATGGCATGGCACCACACGTCGTGACCGACCTTCTTTCGGTACGCCTCGAGGCAGGACTGGATGGTCTTCCTGTTGTCCGTGCCCCATCCGTGGTTCACCTCGTTGTCGCTGAGCACCACGACGCGGTCGGCGTCGAAGCCGCTCTTGGAGAGGAGGTCGAACCCTGCCTTCATGTTCGTGCCGCCGCTTGCATACGGCACCATGCGGACGTCCGACAGGACGGACGTGCCACCCATCGGAACCACCTTCGCGTGGTTGTCGAACGCGCACACGTATGCGTCGTCGGCGACGTGGGCGACCATGGCCCCGAGCACTGCGGCGATGTTCACGCACGACACCATGGAGTTCGCGCTGACACGGCTCGACATCGACCCGGACACGTCTATCAGCACGGCGGTCCTGCCACGGAGTCCATCGACGTTCTCGCACGACGCGCACATCGCCCTGTCAAGGGCACGGGACATCCTCGTCGTGAGAAGTCCGGCGTTGTCGAGTTCACTGTAGGCGCTGTAGAACCTGAACGGGAGCATGCGCGAGTTGCGTATCGTCTCCTCGTTCTCGAGCATCTCTATGACCGGACTCACGTCCGCACCGGCCCTGACCATGTTGCGGAGGTTGCGTGTGGCGGCGAAGATGCCCACCTTCCTCTCGGAGAGCAGCTCGTCCCAGACCTCCTTGGTGTTGCCACGCTCGGAGAGCTCGGTCTCCCAGCCCTTCGGCATCGGCAGCTCTCCTGCCACGCACTTGCCCATGGCCTCGGAGAGCGCGGTGTCGGACGGCTTGGGATGCGTTATGCGGAGCGTGTCACGCATCTTCATGTCGCGTCCCTTGGACTGGTACTTCGCTATGGAGCAGGGAGACATTCCCTCAAGCGCGTCACGGATGCCCCTCTGCATGGCGTGAGGCCAACCGTTGCCATACATGGCCTTGTAGGCGGCGAGCATCTCCGTGCCGTCATCGCCCCTCCTCGAGGCTATAACCCTCGAGGAGGGGCGGACGAACGGCTGTCCAGAGCACTCGTGCGCCACGATGGCGATGAGCATGTGGCTCACCGAGCGGAGGTTGCCCTTGGTGCGTGCCCACACGGCGAGCTTCGCGACGAACTCACCCTCGCCGTCCCTGCAGAGCCTCTCTGCGAGCCTCCTTATGTCAGCAGTGTTGTCTCCGTAGAACTTCTTCTCGCCAAGCATGGTCGTGAGGGCCATGGTCACGAGGAGCGTCTTGTCATCAAGCTTGTAAGCGGCATGGCCGCTCTTGTTGGTGGTCTTCATGCGTCCCTTGGATACGGTGTTGAAGCTAGCCATCATTTCCTCCCTTTGTAAAAAAATGGGGACACAGTATTGTGTCCCCCGGTGGCAAGTGTCGTACGTGGTTCTGTGGTCTGCTAGAAGTAACCGCGTACTGCGGCGCACCACAATGTTCGCAGGCAAGTTGTAGTCACGGAACACATACTTTCGCTCTACCGTTGAGCTACGTACCGCATTCACGGCACGACGGGATTCGAACCCGCAACCTAAAGCCCCCCTGGAAGTATCCGTGGCTGTCGGCGCTGCGACGTTTCCGGCAAATGTCGTAGTGGGATACGTAACGTGCTCTGCCAGTTGAGCTAACGCCACTCATTCGTGGCGTCTTGGATTCGAACCAAGACTTCGCGATTTCCAGTCGAAGGATCCCACTACTGCGGCGCGGAACGAATGCGCTTGTACCGGCAATAATGACAACGGGGATTTCACCACAGACGCCTTGTTGGCGCTATTGGAGTCGAACCAATTCAATCCAGAAGTAACCCATCGCCACGGCGCGGAACGTAACTTGTCAAGGTGTCGGCAAGTGTCGGCGGGAGCTTTACGAAAACAGATTAAGAGTCTGAAGTATCTCCCTGCCTGCGGCGCGACACCGACATTGTACCACAATTATCCAAACGTCGAACAGCCAATCACTGGCCTTATGTCCTCGGGTCCGAGCATCTCGAACGACGTGCTGAGTCTGTACAGCCTCACGGTCGCCTGCACTCCCGTGAACACGCCATCATCGACCTGCTCCAACCTCACAAGCTCATATCCGCCGAAGGCCGGCGGTCTGTACGAGGCCATCCACGTCGTGCCCACGTCAAGCGTGAACGGAACCCCGTCCTCCCTCGTCTCGAAGGACTCCGTGCATCTGAAGAACATGCAGTCTCCAATCGTGCAGAAAAATATAGCAAATTTAGCTAATTTTCCTCCGATTGCCCATCATCGTCAACCTTTGAGACTATTTCAAAAAGCTTCCTCTCGGACTCAATGCGCATGGCCTCAGCGAGATATACGTTCCTGCACTTCTCTTTCGCAATCATCTCGAGGGGAATCATCTCGACCCTCCATACCGTGCGCTCGTACGCGTCGAGCTTCTCGTCGGCATGCTCGTCGTCTGTGATCTCCTTGTAGACCTTGAAGTATCTCCTCATCATGTCGAAGAACGACCTAATCATGACCTCGATCTCAGTCGGAGTCCCCTCGAATATCGTCGGCTTGCCTTTCACCTGATCTCCTAGCTGCGGCCTTCATGTGCGCGAGGCCACGTCTCTCCATCCAACTGAGCACGGCGTCGCACACGTCCTTGCCGCTCATCCCGTCGTAGTTCACGAGACTGGGTATGTCGCCCCAGTCCTTGTCGTACAGATACCTCAGGGCGATGGCACGCACGATGGCGTCCCTCATGCCCTTGTTCATCTCCTCCTCCTCGAGGAGCTCCTCGGCACCGAACACGACAACCCAGCCCATCTCTATGTCGTGCTCGCACAGCCTCCTCTCTCGTGGCAGCTCGTCCTCGTAGTCTATGCACTCGTCCACGCTGCGCATCACGTCGAGGATGATGCTGTGGTCTATCTTCGGGCTGAGTCCCGTCCCCTGCCCTCCTATCCTGCTTCGCATCAGGGCAAGCTCGTCATCTATCTGCCTCAGTCTGCGGAGAGACCCTCGTGACAGCTCCAGAGTGCTTGTCGGCATTCCTCAACCCCTTCGTCATGTGCCACATGCCACATATTGGGCACTTATAGACGTACATGTTCTTGTTTACCCTGGCCTCGACCCATGCCGCGTGCATCTCCGCGTCGGCCCTGTTCTGGTAGGCGTACTTCCTCCCGCATGACCTGTGTGCGCCGGGACCGTACGACTCGGTGACCTCGACGTCCCTCTCGCGCCTACGTCGCTTGAGTTCCTCCTTTATGTGGCGCTTGCCCTTGCGGTATCCCCTGAAGATTCTCCTCGTGTGCTTCATGGCAAGCCATCCACAAGGGCCTTGAAGGCATCGTCGACGTCAAGAATGAGCCGACTCTCGCCAACGTCGACCTCGATGTAGTCGGAGAACCTGCCGCCGTCCGAGTCGAACCTCTTCCTGCCGTCTGCGTCCCTTGACCAAGCATGCAGCGCGAACCCCTCATTAGTCTCGGTGCGCTCGATGTGCCTCAGCGTTCCGTACTCGTCCTCATCCTCGTAGTCGTCCGTCTCATACGAGACATCGGCGGCATCAAGCATCCTCCTCAGTTCCATCGTCTCCGGACAGAGTCTCATCGCCATCACCCCCGATGAGTCCATTCTCCTCTAAAATATGGTACGCCTCGTCGTAGGCGTCGAAGAGCCTCTTGTAGTCGGACACAAGGCGCTCGTACCTATCGACAAGCACGTTGTGTTTGTCAATCATCTCGTTGTAGTTGTCGATCGCCTCATTGCATCTCTCGACTGCCTGATGCGCCGTCTCAAGGACATTGTTCGCGAATGCGTCTCCGATGCTGGTTCAAAAGAGGTATCCCATCATGCATGCGACGACGGCACTCGCGAACATGGTGATGGCGTCCATCACTGCCTCGCAATCGCCGCGTTGGCGAAGAACACCGCCATCTGAAGATGATCGATGGCGACGTCCTTCTCGTGGCAGTCGGGGCATAGGTCGTTCATACACGTAGCCAAATCCCTCGCGACGTGCCGTATCGACTGACACAGCAGCTCATTATGATCGTCGAGGTTATGGTTTTCAAACTTTGTACTTATGTCCTTGTCCGTCATTAGCTCTCCTCTCCAAGCTTGTCCCTCATGGCCTCGAGCTCGTCCCTCATGACCTTTAGGTCGGTCCTGAGTTCTCCGTTGCGCACGAGTGCTTCGCTTAACCTGTCATCCTGTCCGTCCATGCTGCCGAACAGCGACTCGTAGAATATCTTCTTGGCCTGCTCGACACGCGCCGACTCAGTGGGGAGGGAGCCACGCATATATTTGAACATCATTCCGACGCTCAGCGACAACGCGCCGTTCTTCGGAAAGCGCTCGACCAAGACGTGCTTGCAGAACTCCTCGTAGGACATCATGCCTCGTCTCGCCAACTGTACTCATGATGGCAAGACCTTCCGTCCTCGGTAGGAGTGACTTCCATATGAATCGTCGCGTACCTGTCTGCGCAAGTCGGGCACGTAACTACCTCTATCGTCCTTCTGCTCATGCCTTCTCCTTCAACAGGTATCTGTTCGATACGGCCTTGAACTCCATGTTGGTGCCGAGCTTCCTTTGGACTTGCATCCACTCCTCATCTGAAGCGCTGCCCTGTCCGGTGATGTGGAACACCACGCCCTCGTCCGGCTTGCCCTTGGCTACGTTGTCCCTGAGTCTGTCAACGGCCTCAAGAAGGTCTTGCGGCGTGTCGTAGTCAGACGCATTGATGTCAAGCTCCCTGACGTACGAGGACGCAATCTCATCCCATCCGTTATGCCTTATGTCATCAGGCGTGAGCTTTCTTATCGTCGCCATGTACCAGACGGCAAACACATGACATTGGAAGTCTCTGGTGACGCTGCGTTGAATCTTGGGGCCGGTAAGCTCGAACTGCACAGTAATGCCGGGATGCTCGTTGCAGAACTTGACGATGCCTTGCCTCTCTGCGGCCTCGTAGGAGACCTGCGCGATTGTCTTACCGCCATCTTCTGGCTGATACTCGTAGTCAAGCTCGCGATGATGCGAGAACAGCCTGATCTTGTCATGTCTCGGGTCGAACACCATCGTGGTGCTTCTGCCATCCACCTTCACCGTCGCGTATGAGTCCACCTTCCTGAGGATGTCCCATATCCTCGTACAGTTCTGCACCCTCTCAGCATCGGTGACTGGCGCGACGCTCCTGTCATAGGGGTTCTTGATGAACCTCGGGGAGCCCCCACCGGATTTCACCGGACGCACGTACTCACAGACACCTATTCTTTCGGAGACGTCGGCTTCTTCGTCGCAGAGAGTCTGTGCCTCGTCATTGTTGATGCCAAACTCGGAAGGTGCGACGCAGAGGCCCTGCGAGTAGACTCCTCGCAGCCTTATCGTCTTGAGGACGTGGCCCCGAACATCTGTCCCGTCAACCTCCATTGTCCTTGTGCCACGCTCTGCCAAAAACGCCAACGGCTCCACGTTCACCGGACAGAACGTGTCAATCTCCAAGTAGACAACCAAATCATCGTGGTTGAACTCGCCCTTCTTGGTGACCACTCGCCATCCGTCCACCACCACGACCTCTATGCGGTCCGCATTCTCTATCGGCTCTATGGCAGTGACCTTGCGTATGGTCGCCATCTTCCTGCTTTCGTTCATTCTGTCTCCCTCAATCTCTCAATCTGCCTTTCCATACTTATGCATACTTGCGTACGCTGGTGGATTCCTGCTTCTCAGAGCGCTCCGCCATGATGGCATCCACGCCCTCCACAGGCATTAGTTCGGGATAGTTCGCCATCCCTACGTGTAATATGTTTATCGCCGCGTTTACGTCGCGGTCCATCACCATGCCACAGTCTGTGCACTCGTAGGTGCGCTCGCTGAGTGGCATCTTCTGTATGCATCCGCAATTGCTGCACGCTTGGCTCGACGGGTACCATCGGTCGATCTTCGCGACATTTGTCTTGTACGTGAGCTGGCTTGCCACCATTGACATCGATGCATCGGTTATTGATTTGGCAAGCTTGTGGTTCCTTGTCATACCATTGACGTTCAAATCTTCCAAGAACACTACACCATATTGCCTTGCTATCGAGGTGGTTGCCTTATGCGTGTAGTCAGCCCTCATGCATGTCGTGCGGTATTGGTACTTGGCAAGCCTTTCCTTTGCCTTGTACCAGTTCTTGGAGCCTTTCTTCTTGCGCGACAAATCCCTTTGCAGATGCTTGAGACATCTCTCTCGGCTCCTGTACCACCTCGGGTTCTCCACGACTGTGCCATCTGACAACGCCATGAGCACGTGGCAACCGAGGTCGATGCCCACGGCGGCTTGGCTTTCGCCCGCCGTGTCAGGCACCTCGCACGATATTGCCACGAACCACATGTTCGAACGCTTCGAGATGGTGACGTTGTAGATCTTCGCGCAGTCCTCGTATCGCAATCGCTCGGCCATCTTAAGCGTGAGCCCCTTTGGCAGCTTGAGATACTTGCCTTCGACTCTCACCACCGAACCGTCAATGCGAAACGACTCGTGGACACCCTTCTTGTGAAACCGTGGATGCTTTTCGTTGCCGCGAAAGAACGCCTTGAACCCTCTTGAGAGGTCTTGTAGTGCTGCCTCTCCTATCCATTTTGAGTATTCGTACGTCCACACGAACTCTGACTTCTTCCTTGCGTTGAACGCCTTCTTGACTGAGTAGTAGTTCGGATTCTCCCCGGATTCGTAAGATTCATTCCACATCGCGAGTCCTGTGTTGTACGAGAACCTCGAGAACCCACAACATCCGTTTAGGTACGTCACCTGCTTGTTGTTTGGATATAGCCTCGTCTTGAAAGTGCGGTTCATTACTGGTTTCCAAAGGCCCACATATAAGTTCGTCCGCTTATGTCGCAGTGGCACACTGCCTGCCTGATGTAGCACCTGTCGCAGACCTCGTCGAACCACTTGTGGATTGCCTCGTAGTCGTCGTAGTCGCGGAGGTCTCCGAACACTGTGACCGTATACTGCGCGATGCAATAGCCTTTGGGATTTATCCACAGGAGCCTTTGGAGGCTGCCCTCGCTCCCCGCTGGCATGTATCGCCTTTGGTGTTTCTCGTAGTCGTCCCAGCTATCCTTGAGCTTCTTTTGCTCGTAGTCATCTTCAGAGCACCAATCGCCATTGTATATTGCCTTGCCGACTATTTTGTCCCAGTCGATGTCAACCACACCGTTGATGCCGCCATGCTTCGCTTCCTTGAGTTTGATGCCGTCTATGCGAAACACCGCAGCCACATGGGTCCATATACTCACGTAAACCTCACCATCGGGAAGAAGACCGTGCGTCTTCTCGGCCTTCTGCGCTCCTTCTTCCTGTGTCCCTTCTTGTCCTTCCTGTACTGCCACACGAATTCGTGTCTGTACGCGGTAAAGGTATGCTCAAACTTGAGCGCGAACTCCCTTACCTGCCTTTCGGACATGTTCGGGACTGTGAGACTCGCAAGGAAGTCGCTGAGGTTGTCCTCGATTATCGGTACAGTGAGTGAGCCAGAGAACTCTTTGAATGCGCTATCTGTCGACATTGCGCACCTTACGCATAACGACGTCCCTTTTGATGCCATCCTCTGGGGTCTGGTATCCCATCGGTTTGCCCGTGTATCTGTACGGACACCATCCCTTGAACCTGCATTCCGGTATCGCGGAGTCATGGAGCCATCTGCATCCGATGCACTCGCGAAGCTCGAGCATCTCACTCATATCTCATCAACACCCATCAGGTGCGCGAGTCTGGTAAGGTACTCGCCAGTCGTGAACTCCGTCTTCGGGGCCATGATTATCACCATGATTTCACCCATCTCGTACCAATGCCCCGAAAATACTCCTGCTTTGTGAAGCGGAGGGTTGTCGCGATACTCAAGCAACTGCCTTCCGACCACTTGGGAATCTCTCCCATCGTATATGTCTTGCCCATTCATGATTTGTCCTGTTCGTACGTCGCGATAACCCGCTTGATGGTGTCTCGAAGCGTCGACAACGCCGAATCCATAAGCGCGTCAAGGTACTTGGCCCTGCACCAGTATCCCAAGTTGTCGACCATGTTCTCCTCCATGGAGTCGATGTCGACAAGCTCACTGCCATCCTTCCCGTCCGTGACGTATGTGTGACACCATCTCGTCTCGGAGAATGTCAACGTGTACTGGTAGGTGTGACGGAGAACCTCTATAGGTCGACTCCGTCCGTAGCTTGAAGTCTTGTAATAGCAGCTCGCCCACTGACGCAGCTCCTCGTCGCTCATGACGTAAGTCTTCTTCAGTTGCTCGACGTCCATGCCTTGCTTGACCATGCTAGATATGTCGTAGGCTTGCTGCACGACGACCTTCACGGCGTCGCAAGTCTCATGCTCGTCGATGCAGCCATATCCGCTGGGAGTCAGTCGCTTGACCTCGTTCTCGAGCTTCTTGACACGTTCTCTCATGCTTACGTAGTCAGAGAGGAAGAACCCCTCGAGTGTCATCCCCACGACGTTCATTTCACTCATTGCTGCTCCTTTGGCATAAACTGTATTTCATAGTAATACTCGGGCAAATGCTCTGCCACGAGGTCTTCCACGACGTACGTAGTCCAATCGTTGAGATCGAAGTAGTACTTCGCGTATTGGTCGTCGCCGATCTCAACTATCACGTCAAGATCGGAATATTCATGAAACGTCGCGAACGTTCCGGTAAGCTGCAGGATTATCGTGTCCGTCCTCGTGTTGATTACGGTGAGCCTTCTCATGCGGTCGAAGTCGTTCGCCTCGCGCGATATCTCGCGTGACTTCGTGGCCGCCGCGCTACAAGAGCTGCATCCGCTGAGAGCCATCGTAAGCGCAAGCATCGCTGCCGCAGCAAGTCTCGTTGCCTTCAATGTGCCTCCTATATCGGAAGGGTTAGTTGTCCTTCCATCGCAATCTTCTTCTTACGTCTGAACTCGTTGAACATTTGCGTGTACTCATATGAGTCCGCAAACACCTTCCTTGCGGCTCGTGCCACATTAGGTTCGTATCTGTCCAACATGTTCAATTCGTTTGACAGGTCGCGCCCGAACGGACAGCATGAGCATCCAGTTCTCTTGAATCCCCAAACCTCGTAGCAGTCAGAGTGGTGGATGCCGAACATATCGACATAACGCCTCCTGTCTGCATTGCTCAACCAGAACAAGGGACGATACAAGTCGATACCGCGCGTATGGGTGACGCAGGAGTTGTGAGCCGCTCTCACTCCACCCTCTGCCTTCCTCACGCCAACCAGCATCGCGTCAACACCACGTTCTTTCTCATAGGATTCGGACACATGCTTCTTGGCATAGTCACAGCACTTGCTCGATATGTTGAACCACGGAGGATTCTCAATCATGAACTCCTTGAGGTGCTTGATGCGCCCGATATCAAACCATCCTGGCTCGTCAGTTCTTGTGTTGGCGTTCGTCCACCATTTGATGCCCGTGTTGAGTCTCGGATATCTTGCGATCAGTTCGTCAGTGGTGCCGTCCTGCCAGTCAAATCCATGCCGTTGAAGCCTCTCGCACAACTGACTGATGTGCTTCGACATGAACGGCTGTCCGAACCTCTTGCAGCTCACGGGCACCGTCATCTCAGCACGTCTCTTCTCTATTGATATGCCGTACCTGTCCTCTAAATCTGATATGTGCCTTCTCGTCGCACGGTACTCGAGCCCAGTGTCGAACCATACGTAAGACACATCAGTTGACGTCACTGCCTTTACTCGTTCAACAAGG
>Ga0310694_10006663_pt1 | contig 10918 bp, 5 predicted proteins | sample 174DNAGHGhighgp2_FD_203884 | JGI IMG/M metagenome (GOLD analysis project Ga0310694, IMG submission 203884) | Sheep rumen microbial communities from Palmerston North, Manawatu-Wanganui, New Zealand - 1742 DNA GHGhigh gp2 (v2) (version 2) | ecosystem: Host-associated > Mammals > Digestive system >... | reverse complement strand
GAAAAAATGCATGTCACCGTAAACCATGCTACAGGATCAGTAGGCAGGGCAGATTGTTCACTCGCCAGGTTAAAGCCAATCATTCCCATAACCAAGGGCGTAATCCAACCGGCTATCGAAAAGCCTGCCTTAAAAGCCACACCGGCAAGGGCATTCACCGTGGCTGCCGGTCTGTTGCCTGTACGATACTCCGCTTCGGTGATGACTTCAGGAACAAGCGCCCACATCAGAGAGCCGACAAGAAGTCCGACTCCTGTCATAACCTTTGCCGCCTGAACAAGCGTGTTGCAACTCTCAACGTCGAAGAACTTGCCAATTGTGAACAATATGGAAAAGCCGATAAAGCCGATAGAGAGAAGCAGATAATAAAGACCTTTCTTGCCCAGCCACTTCTTCAATATAGGCAAGGAGGGCAGGATAACGAAGGCAGGGATTGTGCCAATGGCCATGAAGGTTGCCTGATTCCAGTCGATAACAGTATGGGCCACGATAGCAAGTCCGATGGGGAAGCCTGCCTGAACAACAATCTGGCCGATGTTGGCGCATACCATTCGTGTGGATGTAAGCTTAAGCACTTCGTCGTTGTCACGGGTCATGCTTGCCATTATGGAGCCGTATGGTATGTTTACCACTGAATATATCATGCTCAGCACCGTATAGCTGACTGTAGCATAGACAATCTTCATGCTCATGGACCATGTGGCTGCATGAGGAAGCATCAATAGGCAGGCAGCTATCGTAAGGGGTATGCCGCCATAAAGAAGGTAGGAACGGTACTTGCCTAACTTAGGGTTGTGATTGTCGATGTAGCGTCCGACGATAGGACTCCAAAAACAGTCAATGAGTCGGACAGAGAGAATCAACCCGCTGACGAAGGCCGGATTGATTTTTAATACTGTAGTAAGGTAGAGCATTAAGTAACATGCCACCGTTTGGAAGATGAGGTTCTGTGCCAAATCTCCCGAACCGAAGCCAATGCGCTGCAACCATGAAAGGTGATAAAAGCCAGTCTTTTCTTTTATTTCCATATACACATTTATATTATACTGCTTCTGCAAAGATAGCAAAAATACACTAATGATGTGCAGAAAACCAGGGGAAAAGGCAGAATAATAGTGCAAAATGACTTGTGCTACATTATTTATTATTATCTTTGCAGAAGAAATAAACCTAAAAAACAATAAAGAACATTACTATGGCACGCAAACATTTCTTCTTCATCTTGCTTTCGCTGTTAGCCCTCTTGGCTTGCTCCACTACGGGCGAGAAAGCTATTACTTTTCAGAACGAGGGCAATCCCCTCGTCCGTTCATGCTACACGGCAGACCCCGCTCCCGTTGTCTTCGACGGACGACTGTACCTCTATACTGGTCACGACGAGTGCTTCGAGGACAGTGCAGGTTACGAAGGACTTTACGGATTCAACATCACCAACTGGCTCTGCTTCTCGACTGAAGATATGCAGACATGGACGGAGCACGGCGTTGTCCTCAGCCCTGCCGACTTCAGCTGGGCTTCGGGTGAGGCTTGGGCAGCGCAAGTCGTCGAGAAGGACGGCAAGTATTGGTACTTTGTCAGCACGCAGTGTGCCGACCCTAACTGCAAGTCTATCGGCGTGGCCGTTGCCGACTCACCTACAGGCCCCTTCCAGGATGCTATCGGGAAGCCTCTCATTGTGGATAGTATGACGCCCAATGCCCATCCCCTTGGCTGGTGGAACGACTTCGACCCAACGGTCTTTATTGATGATGACGGCACTCCTTGGCTCAGTTGGGGCAATGGAACTTGCTTCCTTGCCCGCCTCAAGCAGAACATGATAGAGCTTGACAGCGAGATAATGACACTGCCGATGGAGGACTATGTTGAAGGGCCGTGGCTTTACAAGCGGCGTTCGGAAGAAGGAAAAGACTGGTGGTACATTGTGTATGCCTCTGGAGGCAAGGAGGGAGGCGAGACCATTTCATACGCTATGGCGCCGGAAGTGACAGGCCCCTGGACGTACAAAGGCATGATTACAGGCACAGCCAAAGACAGCTTCACCATCCATCCGGGCATAGTCGATTTCAAGGGGCACACATATCTCTTCTACCACAACAGCACCCTGTCCCTGCACGGCTATGGTCCTGCCACAGGCCGCCGCAGCGTCTGTGTCGATGAGATGTTCTACAACCCCGACGGCACCATCCGTCCCGTCACCCAGACCTACGGCACGCCAGCCTCGGCAAAAGACTGATACTTCTAAATACGAGGATGTATCATAATTAAGCACAACGGGTTTCGCTGAATAAACTCAAAAAGTTGAAAAACATCTATCACATCTATCACTTTCCCTTTATTCATCGGTGTTCCGGGAGTGATAGATGGTGTGATAGATGTGATAGATGAACGGCGAAAAGTGGATTTCACACACATTTTTCGTTAGTCAAGTGTGCATGACACGTCCTTTACAATGAACCCCAATCAGTCATTAAACACTCGTGTCTTTTGTTTCTCGCTAATCGGGATAAATGAGACTCACGAATCATGAGAAATTTAATCGGAAGTTATAACTCCCCATAAAAGTAACCACGCAAGATTACTATATGTTTTATCGAACACGGATATGACAGATAACATAGATATGACAAGAATCTGTTCAATCCGAACAATCCGTGTTCAAGTATAAAGTGTGTGTGTTCTTATATAATAATTGTGTTTTGACACATCCCTTTTGTGTTGTGTTTGTTAGAATTGCATAATTAGATAACAGTTGCAATCCTTGGAATCTTCATAAGATACTTAAAGATTTTCTCCGAATCGCTTGCCGGTTCGGATTTTTTTTGTACTTTTGCAACAGTTTTTGTGCCATACAGCGGTCAGGCATGAACACTTATCGATAATAAACGAAGCGTTATGCTCGTCTTGTGATTGAAACCTGAGAAATTTCAAAGTAGGCAAGAGAACATGATGGCTTCCATGCGTAAGCGTGGACTACCAGCCATTTCTTCCTACAGGGTTTTCTCAGGACCTCAATCAAAGATATGGATACAGTTCCACGCTTCTTGCATCTAATAACTGCTCTTTATGGGACTGGAGGGGCAAATATATAGACACCCAATATGAAGAAACGTCTATTCTCCTTTTCTGCATTGCTGCTGTGCTCATTGTTAGGTTTCGCACAGTTCAGTGGCTCTGGCAGTGGTACGAAAGAAGATCCGTACCTCATTACATCGCCAGACGAATTATTCGAAGTCCGCAACAGCCCATCATCCTATTACAAGTTAATGAACGACATTGACTTGGAGGAGTGGCTTGCCGAAGAATACCCGACACAAGGTTGGGTGCCTATTCAAGAATTTACAGGTACCTTCGATGGCAATGGCCATTCTATCTCAGGTTTATCTATCAATAGAACTTCGTCTGAGAATGTGGGGTTGTTCGGCAAGGCACTGGGCGCAACAATCACCAATGTTGCATTGCAAAATTCTTGTGTTATAGGTGGAAACTATACGGGTGTGTTGTTAGGACATGGCATAAACAAATGCAGTTTGTCTAATATAAGCGTGTTAGATGCCAAAGTCACTGGGGGTGATTATGTTGGTAACTGTGTTGGTTATACAGATAATTCTGTTATCCAATCATATGTAAAAACATCTGTTATAAGTGGTAATCAGTATGTCGGTGGATTAGCTGGATGTGTTTATTCTGCAATGGGAAATGTTGTTATAGATGTTTCTGCTATAGCGACTTCTGATATGGGCGGTGTAGGTGGCCTTGTTGGTAGATTATATGAGGGTAATATATATGATTGTTTCGTTTTCGAATGCAAATTGCAAGGGGCTGCATCTATTGGCGGAATTACGGCGAATAATGTTCCTCCTTATGAAAGGAATATATATCATTATATACGACGGTGTTATGTTTCTGGTGAAATGGTAAGTAGTGGATCAGGAAGCAATAGAGATGTTGGAGGAATCTCCGGGCTTGTTAACAACAGAACAGAACACTTTGAAAGTATGGGAAGTTTAGGTATAACTGATTGTCGTTTTGATGGTCATATTACAGGTACGCCTAGTTATGCCGGAGGAATTGGTGGTCAAGAATGGAGCAGTAGTGATATTGCAAGAAATATAGTATCTGGAAGCATCTTTGGCTTGAATCGTGCCAATGGTATTGCTAGATATGTTCGGAGCAACAACGTTTGTTGTGCAGATACAGTTTATTGTGTTTACGGTGATGCATATAGAACAGGTGATGGTAAAACGACTTATAGTACTTATAATTCGTTTGCCTATAATGGCATGGTTGTATACTCAAAGGGTGAAAAGGTTGAAGTTGAAGATAGTGAGATTAATGGAATCGGCTATAGCTTAAGGCTTTTGAAGAAGAAAAATACTTACATTGGCTTTTCTTATGATTTCGACAATGTATGGTCTATAGAGGAGGACAGAACTTTCCCTTATCTGAAAGCACAAAGTATACCTCCGACGATATCATCGTGTATAGGTGGAAAGAATGGCATAGTAACAGGTTCTGCCTCGGGAAACGGAACGATATATGTGTTTGTGGGAGGAAAAATGCACGAAGGGGAAGTTATTGAAGGACAATGGAGTGTGCCTATTGCTAATATGCCAAGGGGTGCTGTGGTAAATGTGTATGCGGAAACGGATGGGATGAAGCCGTCTTGTAAGATTTCTACAATCTCTGAAGTAGGAGAATCATTCGTTGAACTTGACGAAACTTCTGTTGCTGGTCCTGAGGCTGCTACCGATGTGGATGTCTTGCTAAATCGCACCATCAATGCGGACGAGTGGAGCACCATTTGCCTGCCCTTCACCGCCACGGGCGAACAGGTGAAAGCGGCATTTGGCGATGATGTGCAACTGTCTGAGTTTACTGCCTGGGAGAGCGAAGAGGATGTGAACGGAGCAATAGTAGGAATAAATGTTACGTTCACTCCTGCCAATGCTGATGATGGTATCGCAGCCAATAAGCCCATGCTTATCAAAGTAAGTGAAGCTGTCACGGAAGCCACCTTCGACGGCGTGACCCTCGAACCTGAAGAAGAACCTGTGGTGCAAGTGGGCAAGAGGGCTTCGGAGCGCGGCTGGTTCTATGGCACATACGCAGTGATGCAAGTGCCCGAAGAGAATCTCTTCCTTAGCGGCAACAAGTTCTGGTACTCTACAGGTGCTACGACCATCAAAGGCTATCGCGGCTACTTCGAGTTCCGCGACGTGCTGGATGCCTACTATGATGGCTCGGAGGTGAAAGTGAACTTCTTCTTTGACGATGAGGAGACGGGAATCAGAAAACTCACCCCGACTCTATTCGAGGTAGAAGAGGTTATGTACAATCTCGCAGGTCAGCGTGTGGACAAAGCAAAGAAGGGCATCTACATCGTGAATGGCAAAAAGCAGGTTATCAAATGAGAAGAATGAAGAACAACAATACAAGGTATAAGGATATGAAAAGAATATATGTATCTCCTGCTGTATGCGTTGAAAAGGCAGTTGTGACAGCAGATATCATTGCTGCCAGTGGCGTGAATAGTGGCTTTGGCGGAATTGGCTATGGTGGCGTTGATAGCAATGGCGAACAGAATCCCAGTGTAAAGGAACATGCGTGGGATGATATTTGGAATTAGTAACTTTGTGCACCAAACAAGAAGAAGAAATCCCCTTGCGATACTCCGCAAGGGGATTTCTTCTTCTCGCTTAGTACAAGCTATTTCATCTTGTCTGCAAGGACTTTCATCCAGTAGCCACCGATGACGCTGCGGGCTTTGAAGCCAATCATGCTGCCGGTCTTGGTGTCGTGCCAGTCGGAGATGGGCACGCGGCTCGGTGTCTCGTTGATGTACTTGTAGAGCGGACCGACGAAGGCTTGGAAGTCCTTGTCCGTGTCTGCCATCGCTGCGGACCACATAATCCAGTCGCTCTTGGTGTAGTCCTTGCGGACATCGAGCGGCAAGCCGTACTAGTTCTGCTTCTTCAGGTAGTACTTCACCTCGGTCTGCATGGCATTGTTGGGGATGATGTTGGTCTTCCAAAGTTTGTCCCAAACTATGTTGTACTTCTGGCTCCAGGTGTCGGCACCCGCACCGTAGGCCAGTTCGTAGTGGTCGCCAACCTTTGTCTCTTTCTCCCAAGCGGCAGCCATTTCCTTTGCCTTTGCGTTGTACTCGGCATAAACGTCGTCCTTGCCCATCATCTTGGCAATCTCGGCATAGCCGGCAATGCCCATGATGGCTTTGATAGCGAGGTTACAGTTGCCTGCCCAATGGCCTGCGAAGTCATCGGTGCAAAGCTGGTTGGCGGGGTGCAGACCGTTCTCCACGAGGAAGAGAACTCGCGTTTCTTGAGGCTCAGTTGGGTTCAGTCCGTTTTCAGGAAGCTCGGTTCGAGAGGTGCGGAGACGGATCCCTGGCTAGCATCTGCCACAAAGGTGAAAACTTTCCCCGCCAAGAAGATGTTCTTAAGCGTAGCTGAATAGAAGCGGAAGTCGATAGCCTGGTCTGCTCCCTTTGGCGGGCGGGCTATATAGAGGTAGAAAAGCCCGTCTGTGTTCTGCGCCACGCCCAAGCACGTTTCGCCCGAGAAGGCGGCGAGCAGGTCGCCAGCCCCGGGTATCTGCCCGTCGGCAGAGGAGCCCGATAGGGCTGCCATCTGCGTCGGGTAGGTGAGGCTCAGGTTGACGCGCACCACGGCAGTCATGGAGGCGGTCAGGTCTTGTTCGGAAGGTATTTGCCAATCGGGCTTTTCCTTGTTGCCTGCCAGCGTCTCCTCTTGCGGGGTAGCTGGCGGTTGCACGGTATTGTCGTCATCTTTTCCGCATGCGGAGAGGAAAAGAACCAATCCGCAAGCGACGATGCGTAATGAACGAAGGATGTAAGGTTTCATAGTCTTTAATTTGGATTTTTGATGTATTGGTTTGGACCCTACTTTTGTCTGTTCTTTTTCGGTGCTGCCACTGCAGCTCCCTCGATGTTGTAGATGTGTTCACCCTGGAAGATGTAGATGTGGCCGTCGATGAGACGTTTCTTGACCTTTCCGTCGGCTTCCGGGCTGAGGGTAAGGACAACGGGGCATGCTATCGTGCCATAGTGACTGTCTGCTTGATAGCCCATCACCGTTCCGTCTTCCATCACTGCTGGCAGTCCTTCGAACTCGAAACGCAGTTTGCCAGGCATGTCGCTTTGGATGTTGAGCATCAGCAGCGTATCGCCTTCCACGACCTGCGGACTTGCGAAGCCGACCAGCTCGTCTCCGATGTATGCAGACAGTCCTGCGCCCTCTTCCATCTCCATGTCATGCCATAGCGAAGCGACTTTGGCTATCATGGTCATGTTGGACACAGCATCGGGATTGCTGAATGAGGTCTTCTTCGCAGGCGTCTGTTTATCGGCAGGGAGTACATCGCCCGATGAGGGGCTGTAGGTCAGCGAGGCTTCGGTCATGGCATGACGATAGAGCATGTATCCGCTGCCGGGCTGCATGAACGTCAGATTGCCTTTCCACTTGCCTGCTGCCGAGAATACGGCAAACTCGTCGTGGCTCTTGACGATGTCGCCTTCCGTGGCGTACGAATAGTACGATGCGAGGGCGTCGCGCAGGTTCTGGCTTTCTGTGCGCAGATATGGCAGGGCGTTCCATCCGTGCTTCAGCACGACGGTGCGGTCTTTCTCTGTGCTGAGCGCTTTGCCATAGACGTGGAGAGTATGCTCTTTTGCGGTATGGAACATGAAGACGTGTTTGTTGTTAATCTGCAAGAGCGGACCGCTCCAACGCGCTAAGCTGCTGTTGTATCGGCAGAAGTTGTTGGTTGCCGGGCTCTTTATCTCATCGTTACTTGAGAACCCTGTGTCGCTGAAGATGATTTCGTTGATGGCGCCGTTTGCTTCCGGCTTGAAGGGGAACGATGCCCACGTCCATCCTTTGTCAATGCTAATGACTTGCATCGTGCCGTCCGTAGCAGTGAGGCGGACAGGTTCGGAAGGAGGACAACCGAGCGTCATGCCATCGATGAAAATCAGCGGCGTCTCTCCGCTCGAGAGAAGTAACGTCTTTCCCGTGGAGTATTGCCAGAGCCATGCCGTGAACTTCTTGCCTTCCGACGAGAGATTGCCAAACACCGTGATATAGACATATCCGTGGCTGTGGTCGTCATCGCTGACAGAGCCTAAGCCTACAAGTTCGCCGTCAATGGAGATGCCCACGACGTCCCTGCTGTCTGTGTCTATGACCTCGATGCCGTTCTTTTGTGTGAAGACTTGTGCCCGAAGTGCCATGCTACGCTCGAAGCTTTGTGTGTCTATCTCGTCCCATGGACATTTGCCCTGCACATTGATGTCGATGTTGAGAGACTCCGTCAAGTCCTGGTCGTCGGTGAGGAAGACGACAGCGTTGTATTCCCTTGGCGGAAGTCCTTTCTTTACGGTGAAGGTGACGACGGACTCCTCTTCTGCTTCCAGCGTGCCTTGTGCAGGCGTGACCTTGAGCCATTCGGGCAGTCCCGTGATGCTGTATTGCCGCGTCCTGCCAGTGGTGTTCAGAATTTCCATCTTAAACTGGCATTCGGAGTTGTTGTCGTAGATGGCTTCAGAGTGTCGTCGTTCTCCCCAGCGGATGTTGTTCAGGTCGGCATATACAGTCCATGAGACAGGCGAGGGGAGGCGGTTGCCTGCCATATCTTCCACATCGCGTACCGTGAGATAAAGTGTGCGCTTGTTGATTTCTCTGTCTTGCATGTTCAGGTTAATGAGCAGTTCCTCATTATGACTGGTCCATGTGAAGTTAAGATTGGAGAGACGTCCGCGGTCGCGTACTGGGGCATAGTTCTTCTTGTCGCCCACGTAATCTTCTCTTTCCACCATCAACGGCATGGTTTTGTTGACCGAATTCCCACTGGCATCTTTGAAGTGACGCTGGTCGAGCGTGGAGAACACAAGCTCGGGGATGTTGTTCTGGTTGCGACGTGTCTCGGAGAAGGTGAGCAGGGCAATCAGTCCCATCTCGTCGCCGGCTGGCGTGGCCTTGTCAAATTCCTTCACAAGCGAGTGCGGCAGGGCTTGCTCAAACAGGCAGACATCGTCGATGTTGCCTTTCAGACCGCCGCCGAGAGCAATGCGAGAACCAGACAAACCTCTGAGACTTTCGCATGCAAACGTCTGGATCAGGTTCCCGTCGAGGTATAGGTTGGCTGTGCCGTAGGTCTTGCTGACGGAAAGTGTCAGATGATGCCATACTCCTGCCTGCAAGGTGGCTGGACTGCTGACGTGAATGTCCCCCTGAGAGAAGAACAGACGTTCGCCGTCATAGCCTATCTGCATCGTGATGGAATCGCTCATATAAGTGGTGAACAGGGCAATGGAGTCTTTCGCTGTCTCGGCTGGCTCGAACCAGAACATCAGCGTATAGTCTTGGGCGGGAGACCGAGAGAAGTTCGTAGGCTGAAGCTCTGCCTGTTCTCCATCCAGAGCGAGCGAGATGCCCTGCGGATTCACCCAGCTCACTCCGTTGCTCTGCAAGGTGGCACCGGATGCCAGGTCGGTGAGCTCTGTGCCGCTGCCTTCGTTCATCGGATAGTAGTCCATGAGGCCATACTCGTAGCCCGTAAGTCGTCGCAGGTGGGTGTTAGCTATCTCGTCAGGGGTCAAGGGGATCGTCCAGACGCGTACCTCGGTCATGCTCCCATGGAAAGGACACGTGCCGTCCAGGCTCTTGCCGAGTACGATGGGGCAGGCTCCGTTTTGTATCATCCAGGGGGACACGTTAGTATGCTCGGATATGTCGCTCGTTCCTGCATAGAAGCGTATGGTGTTGTTGTCAAAGTCATAGACCATTATCACTCTGGTGAAATCGCTTGTCGAAAGTGTTTGCATGGGCTTGGAGTAGGCTACGACGGGCTGATTGTCCTCCGACCTCAAGACTGCCTTTAGTCGCCGGTCGCTTGTAAGCATAAACTCCAGCGAGCTGATGCTGTCGCCATGGGCAAAGAGCATCATATCCCTGTTCGTCTCGGCTGGACGTATCATCATATCTACCGTCAGGTCGGTGATGGCCAGTCCGCGCAGTGCTTGTGAGCGGACAGATTGTTCTTCTGTTCCTGCGAAATACAGTGAAGAGGATGGTGTGAAGCCGGCTTCGTTCGTGACGCCTTGCAGTTGGAAGTTGTTATCCTCGTCCAACCAGTTTCCGGCAATGGCTTCGGAGAAACGCAGCTTGATGTCATCTGTCAACGTGAGTATGCCGTCGGCTGGCCAGGGCTTGCCAAAGAGAACAGGCGGTCGCGTGTCTTTCGTACCACTAAGCACAGGAGAGGATTTGCTGACGAAGCCCGAACCATGGCGACAGAACGAGACGGCTCGCAGGTCGTAGTTCAATTCCTTGGGGTCGGTGTGCCCATAGAAGCGGAAGGGCGCAATGCGACCATTCTCTATCATCGCCTTGTTGCCGGTGGCGAGGGCGTAGAGTGAGTCATTAGCATAGAACGAACACATGTTCACCCATGCATCACTATTCTCTGTGGTGAGCTTATATTGGAATTCTATGTGGTCGAAGTTCTTGTGGTTAATGTCGAACCCGTCGATGCTGATAGGCAGGTAATAACCTATGGAATCTTTGGCCGAAAGTGTGTTCATAATCCATTTGTCGCGAGGCTGAGTGATGGCTACATCACAACTAACGGGCAGATAATGGACAGAAAGCTTAATGATGCTATATACTTTCGGACAGTCATCAAGGGAGAGCATAAGCTCAAGGTCGTTGTAGTCATCAGCCGTGCCACGTAGAACCTGAAGTGTCTTTACCATCGGTTCTCCCGTTTTGAGATAAACAGGATATCCAGCAGCAAGGTTCTGACCATCAATGGTCACCACAGCGCCATCAGGATTCCCGCCAACGAGCGAAAGCGTCATCATTTCTCCGTCGGCAGCCTT